>Ga0302325_10028997_pt1 | contig 11443 bp, 8 predicted proteins | sample Palsa_T0_2_FD_201948 | JGI IMG/M metagenome (GOLD analysis project Ga0302325, IMG submission 201948) | Peat permafrost microbial communities from Stordalen Mire near Abisko, Sweden - Palsa_T0_2 | ecosystem: Environmental > Terrestrial > Soil > Palsa > Peat permafrost | place: Sweden: Abisko... | reverse complement strand
CCAGTCACCGATCGCGCGCAGCACCAGCTCCACGTTGCCCGGCTCGCGGGCCGGCACCCAGATGTCTTCGGCGAACGGCGGCGGACGACGGTTCCGGTCGGCGATGACGTGGCTGATCTCGACCGCGCCCATGCCGTTGATCAAAGCCTGATGCGACTTGGTGTACAGGGCCAGGCGGTTGTTGGCCAAGCCCTCCACCAGGTACATCTCCCAAAGCGGGCGCGACTTGTCCAGCGGGCGGGCGGCCAACCGACCGATCAGGTCGTGGAGCTGCTCGTCGCTGCCCGGCGACGGGAGCGCAGAGCGCCGGACGTGGTAGGTGATGTCGAAATCGCGGTCGTCGACCCAGACCGGCCGGGCCAGCCGCATCGTCACTTCGCGGACCTTCTGCCGGTACCGCGGCACCTTCGGCAGCTGCCGCTCGACGGTGGCCAGCAACGTCTCGTAGCTCAACCCGGCTCGCGGCTGACGCAGAATCGACAGCGAGCCCACGTAGAGCGGCGTCGCCGAATTCTCCAGCTGGTAGAAGGAGGCGTCCGAAGCGGACAACCGGGTCACGTCGCCTCTCCCCTTTACATCTCTTGCGACTTGGTCCACCGACCAATATGCCGCACACGCTAACCGTCCGCCGGGGCCCCACACAGCGCGGGTACGCGAATGCGGCGATTGTGCGATGATCGTCACACTCGTCTGCCACTCTCCAGCAGGCCAGCCTTTCAGGCCCTTCGGAATTCGCGGGAGAGTGCAATGTCGACCAGTTCATGCCCATCAGACCAGACGACGTTTGCGGTCACCCACGTCGTTGACTGCGAGCCTCCGGCCCGTGACGTCCGACAGTGCCGACCACCCTCACCGACTGCGCTGCGACGGCGGAACGCACATGTGCCGCAACGGCATTCGAGTCAACATCCGGCGCAACCCGCGCCAACGATGTCGGCGTCGATGCGCCACGCGGCACGTTTCGCCGACGCCGCGCTGCGCCGAGTGCTGGAAGTGATCGACCGCCGCCGCTCGATCTCCCAGCTGAACGGCCTGCTCGCCGCCGGACTCGTCGACTCGGTGCTGTCGGCCAATCGACTGACCGGTGCCGATGGCGGGGTGGCGGTGTTGCGCCGGGTGCGACTGCAGACGGTGGACAGCCCCGGGTTCGCCGCGGCCGAGGTGTTCGGCAGCTACAGCCGTGGGCGCCGCATGCACGCCATCGCCTGCCGTATCGAGCGGATGGGCTCAGGACGCTGGCAGGTGGTTGCGCTGCACATCGGTTAGGTTGCCCCGCCAGGGCAACCGCCCGGGCAGCAGCACCTCGTTGACGTCAATGGCGCTAGCGCCGCTTGGCCTTGGCGTGCCGACCCTGCCGACGGGCCGCCTCGCGGCGTTCACGGCGACTGCCGCCGGACCCGCCTGCTGCCGAGCCACCGCCGTTGCCCTGCACCTGCGCCGAGCCGTCCTCGGCGGGCCCGCTGTAGGTCAGCTGGGGCGCCCCGTCGTCAATTCCCTTGGCGCGCAACGCAGGTGCCGGTTCACGAGCCGCGGCGGGGGCTTGAGCGCCAGTGGCCTGCTGCTGCGCGCTGGCCGCGGCGGCGGTGGCGAACTCCGCCAGGCCCTCCGGCTCGGCGACCGGTCCGACCTGCTGCGCCGGTACCGCCTCGACCGCGACGTTGAACAGGAAGCCGACGGACTCTTCTTTGAGGCCCTCCAGCATTCCGGTGAACATGTCGAAGCCCTCACGCTGGTACTCGACCAGCGGGTCGCGCTGCGCCATCGCCCGCAGGCCGATGCCCTCCTTGAGGTAGTCCATCTCGTAGAGGTGCTCACGCCATTTGCGGTCGATGACGTTCAGCAGGACGTTGCGTTCCAGCTGACGCATCGCGCCCTCGCCGGCCAGCTCTTCGAGCTCGGCTTCCCGCGTGGCATAGGCGCGATCGGCATCCGCGATCAACGCGTCGAGCAACTCCTCGCGGGTCAGCTCGCCGGGTTCCCCGACCGCCTCGGAGTCGATCAGAGTGCTGTGGTCGAGGCCGACCGGGTACAGCGTTTTCAGCGCCTCCCAGAGCTTCTCCAGATCCCAGTCCTCGGCGTAGCCCTCGGCGGTGGCGCCATTGACGTAAGCGGTGATCACGTCGACGAGCATCTCGTGCGCCTGCTGTTGGAGGCTCTCGCCTTCCAGGATCCGGCGGCGCTCGGCGTAAATGACCTTGCGCTGCTGGTTCATCACCTCGTCGTACTTGAGGACGTTCTTTCTGACCTCGAAGTTCTGCTGCTCGACCTGGGTCTGCGCGCTCTTGATCGCTCGGGTCACCATTCCCGCTTCGATCGGCACATCGTCGGGCAGGTTGAGCCGGGTCAGCAGCGTCTCCAGCGCGGCGCCGTTGAAACGACGCATCAACTCGTCGCCCAGCGACAGGTAGAACCGCGACTCACCGGGGTCACCCTGACGACCGGAGCGGCCGCGCAGTTGGTTGTCGATGCGGCGTGACTCATGCCGCTCGGTGCCCAGCACGTAGAGCCCACCGGCCTCGATGACCTCTTTGGCTTCGGCCGCCGCCTCGTCTTTGACGATCGGCAGCTCCTCGTGCCAGGCCGTCTCGTACTCGTCGGCAGTCTCGACCGGATCCAGGCCACGGGCCCGCAACCTCAGGTCGGTGAGAAAGTCGACGTTGCCGCCCAGCACGATGTCGGTACCGCGACCGGCCATGTTGGTGGCGACCGTGATGGCGCCGCGGCGGCCGGCCTCGGCGACGATGCCGGCTTCGTGCTCGTGGTACTTCGCGTTGAGCACGTTGTGCGGGATGCGCCGCTTTTGGAATTGCCGCGACAGATACTCCGAGCGCTCCACGCTCGTCGTACCGATCAGCACCGGCTGGCCCTTCTCGTAGCGCTCGCCGACGTCGTCGACGACCGCGATGTACTTGGCTTCCTCGGTCTTGTAAATCAGGTCGGACTGGTCGGTGCGGACCATCGCCCGGTTCGTCGGGATGGGCACCACGCCGAGCTTGTAGATCTCGTGCAGTTCGGCGGCCTCGGTCTGCGCCGTACCGGTCATGCCGGAGAGCTTGTCGTAGAGCCGGAAATAGTTCTGCAGGGTGATGGTGGCCAGCGTCTGGTTCTCGGCCTTGATCTCGACGCGTTCCTTGGCCTCGATGGCCTGATGCATGCCCTCGTTGTAGCGCCGGCCGACCAGCGTCCGGCCGGTGAACTCGTCGACGATGATCACCTCGCCGTCGCGCACGATGTAGTCCTTGTCGCGGTTGAACAGCTCCTTGGCTTTCAGCGCGTTATTGAGGTAGTTGACCAGCGGCGAGTTGGCCGCCTCGTAGAGGTTGTCGATGCCGAGCTGGTCTTCGACGAACTCCACGCCGAGCTCGTGCACACCAACGGTCCGCTTACGCAGATCCACCTCGTAGTGGGTGTCTTTTTCCATCAGCGGCGCCAGCCGGGCGAATTCGGGATACCAATTCGAGGCTCCGTCGGCGGGCCCGGAGATGATCAGTGGGGTGCGGGCTTCGTCGATCAGAATCGAGTCGACCTCGTCGACGATGGCGAAGTTGTGGCCGCGCTGGACGCAGTCTTCTAGCGAATGGGCCATGTTGTCGCGCAGGTAGTCGAAGCCGAATTCGTTGTTGGTGCCGTACGTGATGTCGGCCGCGTAGGCGACGCGACGCTCGTCGGGTGTCATCTGCGCCAGGATCACGCCGACGTCCAGGCCCAGGAAGCGGTGCACCCGACCCATCCACTCGCTGTCACGTTTGGCCAGGTAGTCGTTGACGGTGACGATGTGCACGCCGTTGCCGCCGATGCCGTTGAGGTAGGCCGGCAACACCGAAGTCAGGGTCTTGCCTTCACCGGTCTTCATCTCCGCGACGTTGCCGAAGTGCAGCGCCGCACCACCCATCACCTGCACGTCGAAGTGCCGCTGGTCGAGCACCCGCCAAGCCGCCTCGCGGGCCACCGCGAAAGTCTCGGGCAGCAGGTCGTCGAGGGTCTCCCCGTCGGCGTGCCGCTTCTTGAATTCCGCGGTCTTGGCCTGCAGTTCGGCGTCGGTCAGCTTCTCGATGTCCTCAGACAAGCTGTTGACGTACTCGGCCACCCGCTTGAGGCGCTTGACCATGCGACCTTCGCCAAGTCGCAACAACTTATCCAGCACGGCGTAGTCCCCTAGGTCCTCTGTAGATCAGACGTCTTCGGCGTCATCCATCCTAGGTGACGGCTCAGGTGGTACCCCCGGCCACGACGCCTCGACGCTCGCCGCGGCGCAGGTTGGATCGGCTCAGGAGAGCCGAATCAGACCGTAGTCGTAGGCGTGCCGCCGGTAGACCACTGAAGGCCGTTCGGTCTGCTTGTCGTAGAACAAGAAGAAGTCGTGGCCGACCAACTCCATCTCGTAGAGGGCGTCATCCACCGACATCGGCTTGGCCTCGTGCTCCTTGGTCCGCACCACCCGCCCGGGCTGGTGATGCCCGTTGACGTTGGGGTCGCCGAAGTGAGGGCTTTCGATGTCGTCGAGATCCGGCTCGGGATCCGGTACGACCGCGGTCGCAGCGGCCAGCGAGACCGGGGTCTTGTCGCCGTAGTGGACTTTGCGGCGATCTTTCACGCGACGCAGCCGGCCCTCCAGCTTGGCTACGGCGGACTCGAGCGCGGCATAGAAACTGTCCGCGCATGCCTCGCCACGGACGACCGGACCACGACCGCGAGCGGTGATCTCGACGTGCTGACAGGACTTGCGCTGGCGCCGGTTGCGTTCGTGGTCGAGTTCGACGTCAAACAGGTAGACGGTTCGGTCGAGTCGCTCCAAGCGGGCGAGTTTCTGCGAGACGTAGACGCGGAAGTGGTCAGGGATTTCGACGTTGCGGCCTTTGACGACGACCTCGGCGTTTGCCATCGGTTCGTGTTCATCGGCGTCGACCGGAGGTTCAGCCAGAAGCTGTCCGGAATCCACGGTTTGTCTTGACATACTTGACAACTCGTTTCTCTCGCATTGCGCGCAGCTAAGCGCGCCCGGCTATGGGTATACGCGCCGACGGGGTTGTCAGAACTCAGTGGCCGCCCGCCGATGCAAGGTGTCGAAAACTCACCCCCTACCGTTGACGGTGGCGCCTCAATCTGCGATTCAGATGCGCTGCATTGAGGCGTTGTTGGTGCTTGTTCCCGACGGTAGACCGTCCACGGGCGGCATTGCCAGCATTTCGCCCGACCTGTTGCGAGTTCTTCACAAACCCTCACGCCGCGGCTAGCGCCAGCACAGCCGACACTCGTGCCCCGGCCCGGCCCAGCACGAGCACCGACTCGCGGGCGGTCGCACCGGTGGTAACGATGTCGTCAACCAGCAGCAACTCGCCGCGGGGCGGCAGACGCCGGCGGGTCAGCAGCACGCGTCCGGCGATGTTGCGTTCACGTGCGGCGCTGTTCAACCCTGCCGAATCGCGGGCCAACGCTGTCATCCGCAGCGCCCGCACGACGGTGATGTCCGGGTGGCCCGCAGTCGCCCGGGTGGCGATGCGTGTCACCGGGTCGCCGCCGCGATGACGGGCCGACCAGCCGCGGGTCGGCGCCGGGACGATGGTCAGTGGAACGTCGAGCAGACCCCACCGCAGTAAGCGGTGCACGCCGAGAGCCAGCGACCGCGCCAGCGGCGCCCGCAGATCGGCCCGGCCACGGTCTTTCATCGCGACGATCGCCCGCCGCCGCGCCCCCGCGTAGCGGCCGAGCGCGAACACCGGGACTCCCGGGTCGATGCGCGGGGTGACGACGCGCGGCGCGTCGAGACCGATCGCGAGTTCGTCGGCGCAGGGCGCACACCATCGCGTCGACGGCGCCCCGCAGCCGCCGCATTCCAGCGGAAGAACCAGATCCAGCACAGCGAAAGTGTGACGACATGGACCGACAACTACACGGTGGGGCCAGCCGGCCCCACCGTGTAGACGCCCCGCTGTCAGGGCAGCAAAGCCGAGATGTCGAAGACATTGGCGAATTCCGCGCCGATGTCAGCAAAGACCGTGTTGAAGTCTGCCCCTACTATCCCGAAATCAGCGTCGACCACCCCGAGGTCAACCGGCAGCAACCCTTGAGCACTACTGAGATCGCCGGCTTGGTCAGCTGTGACGAACGCTTGGTCAGCAGTGAGCAGCCCTTGGTACGCCTGGGTCAACTGATCGTCAGCGCCGGTCAGGTCTGCTTGGTCAGCTGCAGGCAGGCCAGATTGCAACGTCTCTTGGCCAGACAGGACCGCCGCCTCTGAGTTAGTTTGGAGCGATTCTTGCCCTGTGAGGACCGCAAGTTGCTCGGCGTCGAGCGACGCTTCAGGGGCTCCGTCCAACACCTGGGTAGCTTGGGTCAAATCCATGCCGGCTTGGCCCAACACGTCAGCGCTGTCGTCGGCGTGCGCGTCTGCGGCCTCGGAAAGGCCGAGCACCGCGGCAGCCGCGACGGCACCGGCACTCATGCCGAGGGCGACGCGCCAGCGGCGGACCTGGCGAATGAGTGGTTGGTTGCGGTGGTTGGGCATGAGAACTCCGATCTTTCCTGGGCGTCAAACACATTGGGAGCGTTGATTACTCGACCAACGTTAGGAAAGCGACCGGGGCCTTACTAGCCGCCGCACGCACGCCTCCGGCCAGATTGCGCAGCTGGGATCAACTAGGCAGTGCGGCGCAACGTCTTTGCCGGCGGCTCGTTGTAGCGGCCGCTGTGGGCAGCAGCGAACCTGCCGAGATTGGTGAAGCCCCAATCGTAGGCAACCGAAGCCACGGTGACTACCGACGGGTCCGACTCGATCAAGGTCTGGTGGGCCCGGCGCAACCGCACCTCACGCAGATACGACATCGGCGACATGCCGAGATGACGCTTGAAACCTTGCTGTAGCGAACGGACACTCATCTGGCTGCGAGCGGCGATCGACGACAGCGTCAAGGGCAGGTGCGCTTCCGCTTCGATGACATCGACCGCTCTACGAATTGCACGAGGCGTCAGCGAGCGTTCCCGTCCCATCAGAGCGTCGCGGTGGGAATGCTCGGCGGCCAATAAGAATCCGCGCACCAAGGTGTCGATGAACGGCATTCCGACCAGTGGTTGATTGAGCAGGCCGTCCGGATGGAAGAACTGCTCCGCGAACAGCTTTAGCATGTTGATCCAGTTTCGGGCTGCCGCGGTATTGGTCGGCAGGAGGGGTGCGAAGTCGGGTTGCGACGCCAGCTGTCGGCCGAGTGCATCACCGAGCGCGTCCTCAACGGCATGTCGGGCCATCTTGAACAGGAGTATTTCGGTACCGGCGTCCCATTGCAGCCCAGAAAGCCCCTCTGGCGCGTACACAGCGGCAGAGCCGGCACCGCCGCCGGCAGGCAACCCCTTGTGTTTTCCCGCTGCGCGGCCGGACCGCACCATAAACACGCGATACGTGCTGCACAAGTCACCGCAGTCGATGGACGTGTCAGCATCGAGGACGACGTCCTGAAGGGTCACCGGACCCATCCGACCCCCCCGCTGGGTCGTCGAAAACAACTCCGGATCAGTCAACAGGTTCAGGTGGGGCCGGTCGCAGCCGCACAACTCGACAAATTCGTCGAACTCCTGCACCGGGGTCCAAATATGCACATCCGGAGCATGCTCGGTCATTCGTTCCGTCACAATCTGGCCCCTGTCACCGTCCGCAGATAACCTTTGCTACGTCGGAATCAGTCAGCAGGTTCACGTGACGCTGGCCACACAGGTCAGCGCCAGCGCATTCCGCCCTTACTGGTGGCGAGAACAATGTCGACGCCGGCTTTGTTCCGCTATGCCAATCCCGGAAGGGTTTGCTGGCGCGCAGCCTAGCGTCGCACGCTGTTGATCAGCTGTGGAAATCGTTTCAGCTCACTGGGGGACGATCATCGAACGGGATTTATTACGAACACGTCGGTTGGCTGCTGAAATTACTTGAGCCGCTGGACACCAACCCGCAAAGGCAGCCTCACGAGCGACAGTCGCACCATAAAGCTCAGTATCGAAATCTCTAAAATCATTTCACGACAACGGGTTTCGACAAGACGCTAGGGCCTGGGAGTCGACGACCACGACACTGTCGTCTTCTAACCGAATCCAGCCCTGATTCTCGAGATCGCCCAATGTATTACGAACCACCTCTGGCGAGACGCCGACAAGACGGGAAAAGTCTTCCATCGTCATCTCGTGCACGATCCGTACCACTTCACCTTCCCGCTGACCAAACCGTCGTTTCAACAACGACAGTCGGCTCGCGACGCGGCCTCGAATATCGGCGGAGGCGAAGTCTGTCAGGGCGTCCGTCATCTCTTTCGCCCTCCGTGCGAAAAGGCGCAGCGTTCGAGCACTCAACTCCGGGCACTCGGCCATCCAGCCGAGCAACTGTTCGCGTTCAATCGGCACTGCCAGAACTTCGGTGAGCGCGGTTATTCGCGTTTCACGCGCGACCGGCTCGAAAAGCGATACCACACCAAAGATTTCGTCTCTGCCCAGGACGGCCAGCAGGAGTTCACAACCGTCCTGCCGGCAGATCGAAGCTTTCACTTTGCCGGACATGATCACGAAAAGACGACCGCCGTCGTCACCGCCGGACGCGATGACGTGCCCGGCTGGGAAGCGCACCGGCTTCAGCTGCCGGCACCACCGAGTCAGTGCGGCTGGATCGGACTTGCTGACGATTCCCGATGCGACCAGTGCCCGGCGCACATGGATAGACCGTGGGGGCGTCGTCGCGGGCACCTGGCTGATCACGCCGTTAACGCTAGGCCGCTCAAGGAGAACCGGCTAGCCACCGCACGCAGTGCCATGGCCGGATAACGCACGTCAGCCGGGCATCACCGGCATCGCCCCGCCCGCCATGAACGCTGGGACATCCAGCCAGCCCTGCACGCCTTCGGCGCCCGAGATCGACAGCTGCATCACCCCGCGTGGGTCGGCGACGTACACCGTCGAAGGGTTGGCCGCGATCACCCCGACAGGCTGCTGCAGATTGGCGCTCGGTGCGTCGGAATTCACCCCGTCGATGTTGACGTAGGACACCGGGTGCTCGGCGTCGTTGCGGCTCACTGCGATGTCTTCGTCGGTGCGCCACGACAACGACACCACCGAGGAGCCCAACCCGAACCCGAGCCGCCGCGGATAAGCCAATGCGAATTGGCCGCCCTGCGTCTGTTCGACGCTGGCGCAGATCACCTGGCCATTGATCACCATCGCGGCGCGGGTGCCGTCGCGGGACAGTTGCAACTCGGCGATCACTCCGGGGAAGCGGCTGGAGACCGCGGCCGAGTCGACCGGCAGCCGCGCCGGCTGCCCCGAGGCGGTCTCCTGAATGGCACGCAGCACGGTGCTGCCGTCGGCCACCACCCAGACCGCGTCGTCCAGCGACCAGGTCGGCCGCGAAAGGGTATGTCCGTCAGCGGCTTCAGTCGCCTCGCCGCCGAGGTCTCCGATCCACAACGACGACGCCATGTCCGGGGCGCCGGGCCGAAGCGTCACTACCGAGGCCACCTGATGCCCGTTGCGGGACAGCGTGGCCGAGCTCTGGTCCGTGGTCCGCCCGAAAGCCCCCGGCACCGGGTCGGACCGCTGGCCGTCCAGTGCTACCACTCGGCCACCGATGAGCGCGTGCACGCCGGCGGCGGCACCCTCGGCCACACCCGGGTCGGTGGCCGCGACGTCGGTGGTGTTCCACCCGTCGGCGAAGCGTTCGTCGAGCGAGGCACCGTCGGCCCTGATCACGTAGGGGCCCTTGATGTCTGCGCGGGCCAGCGTCCAAATGATCTGTGCGGCAACCAATTGCCGGCTGCGCGGATCAGCAACCGTCAGCAACTCCAGGTCGATGCGGGCTCCACCGTAGCCTCGGCCGACGCCGCTCTTGCCGCCGTCGGCGCGCGTGACCGGTCCGCGCAGCCGCACCGGCGGTATCAGCATGTTGTGCACGCTCTTGGCCATCTCGGGGCGCGGTCCCGCGATCAACTTGGACACCAGCTCGGTGGCCAGCTGATCGCGGTCAGACACTGCGACATAGCGCGGATCCGGCACGACCGTCTTGCCGGTCGGGTCGGAGAAATACAGCGTGTTGCGCTTGTAGGTGGCTTGGAACTGCTGCCAGTCCAGGAACACCCCGTTGGGCAGCTTGTCGATGCGCCAGCCGCCTGGCGTCTTGACCAGCTCGATCGGACCGGGATCGGGCAGCTGCCCCTCGGCGGTCTCGAACACGCCCATGTCGGACAGCGAACCGAGCTTGTCGGCGCGCATCGTGACCGAAACCCGTTCGGTGCTATGGGTTTCGACGAACACCACGTGGTCGAGCAACAGCGCACTACCGGCGTCGTCCCATGCATCGGACGCCGAGCGAGTCAAGAACTGTCGCGCCGCCAGGTGCCGGTTGGCCGGATCAGCGGTGGCTTTGAGGAATTCGCGCAGCAGCACGTCGGGATCCATGCCGGGCGTCGGCTTGGGCAGATTCGCCGGTGCTGGACGCTCGACGGTGCCGATGGCCTGCGGCGCCGATGCGCTCGGCACACCCGCGCAGCCTGCCAGCACGACCGCCGCGGCGAGCAGCGGACCTAGTCGCCTCATCACGCGCCGCGCTCCGCGTGTTCGCGCTGTCGGACCTTGCCGTCTTTGCGATCGGGGGCAATAGGTTTCATCGGCAGCGGGCTGGTGGTGACCTTGTGTCCCCGCACCAGCGGCAGGGTGAGCCGGAAGCAGGCGCCGTTGCCGGGCTCGCCCCAGGCTTCCAGCCGGCCCTGGTGCAGTCGCGCGTCCTCGACGCTGATCGCCAGCCCGAGCCCGGTTCCACCGCTGCGCCGCACCCGCGACGGGTCCGACCGCCAGAACCGGCTGAACACCAGCTTCTCCTCGCCCGGCCGCAGCCCAACGCCGTAGTCGCGGACGGTGACCGCAACGGTGTCCTCGTCGTAGCCCATCCGGATCCGCACTGGCTTGTGCTCGGCGTGGTCGATCGCGTTGGCGATCAGGTTGCGCAGAATCCGCTCGACCCGGCGTGGATCGACCTCGGCGATCACCTCTTCGTCCGGCATGTCGACGATCATCTGGACCTCCGCGTCCTCAGCCAGGTGACCGACACTGGTCAGCGCGCTGTTGACCGTGGTCCGCAGATCGACTGCCTCCACCGACAATTCGGCCACACCGGCATCGTGGCGGGAGATTTCCAGCAGGTCGCTGAGCAGCGACTCGAACCGGTCGAGCTCGTTGACCATCAGCTCGGTGGACCGTCGCAGCGCCGGGTCGAGGTCCTCGCTGTGGTCGTAGATCAGGTCGGCGGCCATCCGCACGGTGGTCAGCGGGGTGCGCAGTTCATGGCTGACGTCGGAGGTGAACCGGCGCTGCAGGTTGCCGAATTCCTCGAGTTGGGCGATCTGCCGGGACAGGCTTTCGGCCATGTCGTTGAACGACACCGCCAGCCGGGCCATGTCGTCTTCGCCGTTGATCGGCATCCGCT
>Ga0302325_10028996_pt1 | contig 11443 bp, 13 predicted proteins | sample Palsa_T0_2_FD_201948 | JGI IMG/M metagenome (GOLD analysis project Ga0302325, IMG submission 201948) | Peat permafrost microbial communities from Stordalen Mire near Abisko, Sweden - Palsa_T0_2 | ecosystem: Environmental > Terrestrial > Soil > Palsa > Peat permafrost | place: Sweden: Abisko... | reverse complement strand
CAAGGTGTTGAGCGTGAAGACGATCAGCACGGTCAGCGGGATCGAGACCGCGATCGTGGGCAGCAACGCGACCCTGGTGATGAACCAGGTTTGGACGATGAACTCGTTCCAATGAAAAGGTCGGCGGAATAACGCTTTTCCGGCCAGCACGCACATCCGCGCGAATCCACCGACGGTCTCCAGCGGTGGCGTCAGTTGGTCACGCACGTAACCAGCCAGCCCGGCGGGCGTCGTCGCGGTCACCGCTGCGCTACCGCCGAAATGCGGCAGTCTTCGAACGGCGCAGGGTGACGTGTTTCAGCACGGTGCCACCACACATTCACCATGCGTCACACTATGTAACAAAAATTACTTCGGTTACCTGAGACACGCGGAGGATCGGACGTCGGAAGTTAAGCGCGATTCCGGCTTACTCGGACGACGCAGCCTTGCTGTTTCGCTTGGCGTTCTTCATGCTGGCCCAGAAACGCGCGGCCTCCCGAATGGACTCCTCGACCGGCCTTGGCTCCCAGCCCAATTCGCGAGTGGCCTTGCTGTGGTCGACTGGAGCTTCGGCACGCATCATCCGCACCGACTTCATGCTGAGTTCGGCGTCTTTACCCGTCAACCGGGCCCGCAGGGTTCCCATCGCTCCCAATCCGTACAGCACCGGCACCGAGATCGATCGCCGTGGCGGGGGCACGCCCGCCTCGTCAGCCGCGATCTCGACCACCTCTTTCAGCGGGATCATGCGCTCGGAAATCAGATAGCGCTCGCCGACGCGGCCACGCTCGGCCGCCAGCAGCATGGCCTGCGCCGCGTCGTCGACACCGACGACCTCAAGCTGGATGCCGTTCATTGAGAACGGCAGCTTGCCGAAGACGGCCCCCGCGATGAACGCGCCGTGCGGGGTGCGGCCCCAGTCGCCGGCGCCATAGGTCGTCGAAACGCACATGGCCACAGCGGGCAGCCCAGCTTCGGCCGCGTACTGCAGCACCAGATCCTCGGCCTGGACCCGCGACTCGACATAAGGGGTGAGGTTCCGACGGTCGATCGGGTCGTCCTCGGTGGCTACGTGGCCATGACGACGACCGACCGTCGCATACGTGCTGGTGAACACGAACCGCTTCAGCGTGGACGAAATCGGTTCTGCCACAGCCACATCCAGGACACCGCGCAGACCTTCCACATTCGTGTGGAACAGCGGTGACGAGTCTTGCAGCCAGGCCCGGGTGTCGACGACGCAGTAGTACACCTCGTCGCAGCCCTCCATCGCCTCGCGCACCGTGGCCGTATCGAAGACGTCGCCGTGGAAACGGGTGACCTCCAGGTCGTCGATGCTGCGGGTGTTGGCGGTCGGGCGGACCATCGCGCGCACGTCGGCGCCGGCGGCGATGAGTTGGCGGGTGACATGCGAACCCAGGAAGCCGTTGGCGCCGATGACCAGCTTGGGGGCGCTCACTGTGACCCTCCGTAAGTCCCGCCGTATGTCTGCAGCCAGCGGGCGGCGTCATCGTCGAGCGTGCCCAGTGCCTCCGCCTTTTTGCACCACTTGATTCCCGCCTGCAGAAAGCGCAGCGGGTTGTAGATGTCTTCTTGTCGGCACCATTGGCCGTCACCCGCGTACGTGATGATCGAGATGTTCGTCGCGCTGATGATCGTGCCGTCGCCGGGGTCGACCATCGGATTGTCGAGCTCGCAGATGATCCGCGCGGTGGGCTCGTCGATCACCGACCACAGCGACGGGAAAGCCGTCATGTGGCTGCCCGGGAAAGTCGTCATCGTCTTGCGGATCCAGGTGAGCACCTCGTCGCGGCCCTTCATGGTGCCGGCGGCGTGCTCGATGTAGTCGACGTCCGGGGTGTAGTGCTGCACCCAGTGGTCCCAGTTCTTGGTCTCGGCCGCGTGGGCCACGGTCTGCTCGAACGTGTCGAACGCGGCGGCGAGCTCGTCGTGGGTAAAAACCTGGTTCACGCAAGAAACTAGAACACGTTCTATTGCGGTTTGTCGAGGAAGTGGATAATCGGGGAGATGACGGACTACAGCAAGGCAATACTGGCCGGCGGCTGCTTCTGGGGCATGCAGGACCTGATCCGCAAGCAGCCCGGAGTGGTCTCGACCCGAGTCGGCTACACCGGGGGCGACGTGCCTAACGCGACGTACCGCAATCACGGAACCCATGCCGAAGGCATCGAAATCACCTACGACCCGGCAGTCACCGACTTCCGCGCAATCCTGGAGTTCTTCTTCCAGATCCACGACCCGACCACCAAGAACCGACAGGGCAACGACGTCGGAACCAGCTACCGCTCAGCGATCTTCTATGTCGACGACGACCAGAAGCGCGTTGCGCTGGACACCATCGCCGACGTCGAGGCCTCAGGTCTGTGGCCCGGCAAGGTGGTGACCGAAGTCAGCCCCGCCGGCGACTTCTGGCAGGCCGAGCCCGAACACCAGGACTACCTGAAGCACTACCCCAACGGGTACACCTGTCACTTCATCCGGCCGGGATGGAAGTTGCCCCGACGGGCTGCTGCTGACCTTCAAGGGGCCTAGCTGCGAAATCACCTCCAGGGTCGCAATTTTCGCAGGGTCGCAATTTTCGCGGGGTTGCAACCCCTACTGCAGATTCGCGGGACGGGACGGCTACTTGCCGATCGCGCGCAGCTGATACAGGCCGCGGGTGGTGGCGACCGTCTTGCCGTCGGCATCGGTCACCACTGCCTCGAGAGGGAAATCGGACTTACCCCGTTCGGCCGCTTCGGCTTCGATTCGTGCGATCGTCTCGTCATCGAGGCTGGCTTGCGCGCGCAGTTCGGACCGGGCCATGCCGACGAAGGAGATGTCGACGTTTTTGACCAGCGGAAAGTACTTGGAGCTGTCGAAAGTGCTCAAAGCGATGATGCCGCCAAGGATTTCGGCCACGGTGAACTGAACGCCGGCGTAGATGACGCCGAAGTGGTTGCCATTACCCTCCACCGGAACCGTGGCGGCGGCAAAACCGCGACGCGCCTCCACAACTCGCACGCCCATATTGCGCGCGGTCGGGATGGTGGAACCCAGGGCGCCGTTCATCAGCTCGACGAGCTGGCTGTCATCGGTCATAGCCGCAGATCTTAGCGTCGACGGGCCACGATCTTTCCGCCGTCCTTCGGGGTGTAGGCCACACCGCGGGAGTGCAGCTTCTCCCCAGGCGCGTTCGTGGTGTCGATAGTGAAGTGACGCAACACTGTTCGCAGCACCACGTCCATCTCCATGTTGGCGAACGTGGCCCCCACACAGCGTCGGGAACCGCCACCGTACGCAAGCCAAGCGAAGCTGGGCGGCTTGGTTCCGACGTAACGCTGTGGGTCGAAGCGCTCCGGATCGGGGAAGAACTGCGGGTCGGCGTGCAGCGTCGAAATGCTGACGACGATGGTGTGCCCGCGCGGGATGGACCATTCGCCGAGTTCGAAGGCCGGCGCGTGGACGTGTCGACCGACAGCATCGATGACCGTTCGGGTTCGCTGCACCTCGAGGATCGTCGCCTGCCGTAGCTCGTTGCCGTCGGTCTCGGCCTCGGCGACCAGCGCAGTCAGCACTTCGGGGTGTCGGCTGAGCTGTTCGAATGCGAAGCCGAGCGTGGACGCGGTGGTCTCGTGTCCGGCCGCGAGCAGGGTGAGCAGTTCATCGCCAATGTCCTTGCGTGACATGGCCGAACCGTCCTCGTAGGTGCTGCGCAGCATCATCGCCAGCACATCGGTGCGGTGCTCGAAGTTCGGGTCTGACCGCTCGTCGGCGATGAGCTTGTCGAGAACGGCGTCGTAGCGACGTCGGTACTCCGCCAGCCGGCCCCATGGCGAGTAACGACCGTAGTTTCGTGAGGGTTTGGGCAGCGTCGCCAGCCGCGAACCCAACGTCACCCACGGCGGCAGGATCCGCCGAAGCTCGTCGAGCTCGGCGCCTTCGGCACCGAACACCGCCCGCAGGATCGCGTTGAGCGTGATGCGCATCGTGGACGGCACGGTGGCGAACGCCGTCCCCTCCGGCCAGTCGGCGATCTCGCGCAGCGTTTCCTCTTCGATGATCGTCTCGTAGTTCTTGATGCTCTTGCCATGGAAGGGTGGCGCGAGCAGCCGACGGCGCTGCCGGTGATCGTCGTTGTCCAGCGCGAACACCGATCCAGATCCGAGCAACCGGCTCAAGTTGGGCTGAATGTTGCCGAGCACTTCCGGGCTGGCGGTGAAGACCTGTTTGGCCAACTGCGGACTAGCCGCCGCCACCATCGGGCCGTACACCGGTACGTGCAGCAAGAATGCGTCGCCGTAGCGGCGCGCCATCTCGTGCATGAAGCGCCGCCGAACGAACGCGAAGGCCACCCCCTGCAATGCTTTTGGAATTCGTGGCCCAGGGGGCAACGTGCCGGTGGCCGTCGTCGAAGCCGCGCGCGTGTCGATGGTGCTCATCGCGGTGCACTCCCAACATCGGTGTGGTACTGCGCCGTACCACTACTCATTCCGGTACGGTACCGTGTGGTACCAGGTGCTGGCAAGGGTTGAGAGACGCTGGTTTGGCAGAAGGAGGCGCCGTGGCGACGACCGTCGCGAAAGATGCGGCCTCTGAGCCCACCGATGTCGACCCGTTTCGGCAACGACTTCTCGATGGCCTCGCGGCCTCGATCAACGAGCGCGGATACCGCGCCAGCACCGTCGCCGATATCGTCCGGCACGCCAGGACGTCCAAGCGCACGTTCTACGACCAGTTCCCCAGCAAGGAGCAGTGCTTTCTTGAGCTGCTGCACGCCGACGTCGGAAATCTGGGCGAGGACATTCGCGACGCCGTCGACCCCAACGCCGAATGGCAGACCCAGATCCGTCAGGCCGTCGAGGCCTACGTCGGCCACATCGAGTCGCGTCCGGCGCTCACGCTGAGCTGGATTCGCGAGCTGCCTTCATTGGACGCCGCCGCGCGACCGTTCCAGCGTCGCGGTATGCAGCTGCTGACCAACCTGCTGGTGAACCTCAGCGGCAGCCCGGGCTTTGTGAAAGCCGGCCTGCCGCCCCTGACCCAGGCGAAGGCGGTAATCCTGGTGGGCGGTCTACGCGAACTGACCGCTCTCGCGGTCGAGGACGGGCACAGTGTGCGCGACATTGTCGAGCCCGCCGTGGACGCGTCGGTCGCGCTGCTCGGGTATCGGCACTGATCAAGTTGCGGTTGAGCCCAGGATAGTCCCGGTCAACGCAGAGCAAGACAACTACGGGGCAGGCAGATACTTCAGTGGGGAATAACCAACTATGACAAGCAGATCCACCGCTGACCTGACAGCCCGACTCGAGTCAGGCCCGCGTCAGGGTGGCGTCGAGGATGACCTTGACCGGCTTGGTAGTGCCCCATCGGGTGATCCCGTACTCCTTGGGTGACACGACCACGGTGGCCGTGTAGCGGGGTGGGCCCGCTGTGGTCGACCGGGTCGCCTCGAAGGTGACCGACTGGCTGGTATCGCGGATCCGCAGGGTGCCGGTGATGTCGAGCCCGGTGGGCGTTTCAACGACGGCGGTGCTGCTGAACTCCAGGGTTGAAAACGTTGCTGAGGCAAACACGTTATCTGCCCTGAGGTGTTCGTCGCGCAACTTGATGCCGGTGTCCACGCTGTCGGTCCAAATGGTGGCCGAGACCGTGGATTCGGAAACCGAGGAACCGATTGTGATTGTCGACTCATACCGGCCGAAGCGGCCATTCACCTTCATACCGAACGCCGCCTTGGCTTGAAAGCCGATCGACGACGCCGTGGTATCCAAAGTCCACTCGCCGTCGCTCAATTCTGCGTCCACAAAAGACCTTTCACTCCTTGGTACTTCATCCCAGGAACTCCGACTCCAGAACCAGGTCTTTGAGTAGCGTCTGATACTCGACGTGAGTTTTGTGCTCGATGGTCTGCCACTGCTTGCCTTGCTGTTCTTTCATGTAGGAGCGGTACTTGGGCGCGCCGGGGAAGCCGACGTTGTCGGCGACCACGATCGTCCCCGGATGCAGCCAGCCCCGGTTGACTAGCCGCTGCAGGTCGGTCAGGTACACGTTCTTCCAGTGGTCGAGGAATACGAAATCCAAACAGCCCTCAGTGAATCCGTAGTCCTTGGCGAGAACCTCAAGCGTCGTTCCATCGTCGACGGTGCCGTTAATGCAGGTGACGCGATCGCCGAGACCGGCGTGCGCCCACACGCGGCGGGCCACCGAGGCGTTGGCATCGGACTTTTCGATCGAGAACACCTTGGCACCCGGTGCCGCTCGAGCGATCCGTAGTCCGCTGTACCCGCAGTAGGCACCGAGTTCTATGGCGAGCTTCGGATTCGCACGCTTGACGGCGGCGTCGAGCAGCAGGCCCTTCTCTTCGCCGACGTTCATGAGGATCGACTTGTTGTAGGCAAAGTCGTCGATGGCGTCGATCGCGGCATCGACATCGCCCGCGGGTGCGTTGGCAATGACGTACTCGGCCGTCGCCTCCTCCCGGCCGTCACCCATCTGACCCGTCCGTATGACGTTCGGGCCGCTGAAAGCCCCGCGCAGGACCGAGTACCTCAAGAATGGAAACTTCTGTCGCAACGTCCCACTCAGACTCATTGCACCGAAACCTTATCTCCGGGTGCAGACTTCGCCATTAGATCGGCCCTTTCTGTCTTGCTCAGATCCCCGGAACCGTTCCCGCGCGGTCGGGCCGACGGAGCCGGCGAGCGATTTGATTGATGAGGATTTCGGGTTGGCAAAGGGATCGGCGCCACGGTACCCGTGCGCCGGTAGTGCGCGCGCTGGTCTCGGGCGAGTGGAAAATATTGAGAGTCTGTAGGGATCGCTTTGATCATCGCGTGAACTGCCTTGAGGTGCAAGCGATAACGCAATTCGTCCAATCCAGTCCAATCCAGGCACAGCCGTTCGCGGATCACTGGCGGTAGCGCGCCGGTGGTGACCCACAGGATCAATTTCACCAGCGGTGTCTGTACAAGCGGCTTGAGAATGAGTGGTCCCACAACGGTGTTGGCGCGATCAGACAAATGCTTGCTGGTCGGCGGAGGCATCGTTCGGTACATGTGAAAGCCCTCCCGAACCGGACGGCTGTCCTCGAGCACGTTGTTGATCATGTGCTCCCAGTACTGCTGGAATGCGTCCCAATCCGGCGGCACGGGCCTCATGCTGACGCCATAGAGGCGATACCAGTCGATCGATTCGAGGTAGAGGGCTTCTTTGTCAGCCTCTGACAGCGGATAGCCCGTGAGCTCGTACCCAGTCACGATGTCTTCGACGAACGTTGCGTGCGCCCAGAAGAAGGTCTCGGGGTTAAGCGCGCTGTATCGGCGACCGTATTTGTCGACGCCTTTGATGGGGCCATGGAAACTTCGCACCAATTTTCCCCACTCGTGCGATGTGTCCCCCCCGTAGACGACCGACATGATCGGTCCGATCGATCGTTGACCGCGGGCGCGTGGATCCTCGAAAAATACGGAATGATGCTCGACGCCGGCGGCCAGCCCGGGATGCATGTTCTGCAGCATCGCTTCGCGAAGCCCGTTGGACAAGCGATGCACCGGAAGGCGACCGAAGTGCTCCCACACCAACCCCTCGGGGTCCAACGGGGAGGGGGAAAGTTCAGTCATTCTCAAGCTCCTACGAATTCAAAACTGATCCGATCACGTATCAGATATTGTTGACGGTAGTATCTGATACGAACGGGTGTCAACAGTGAGGACTCATGGCGGATGCGGCGAGCTCATCGGTCGCGGCCGTGCCGCGTCCATACCGTGGCGTCAGCGCCACCGACCGGCGTCACCAGCGCCGCCAACGACTGATCGATGCCGGCCTGCAACTCTTCGGAACGCGGGGAATCGCGGCCGTCGGAATCGTTGACGTCTGCGCCGAAGCTGGACTCACCAAGCGGTACTTCTACGAGAATTTCGCATCGATAGACGCGCTCGCCGACGCGGTTTTCGAACACGTGACGGGCAATCTCGTGGCAATAGTTGCTCCGGCGATCGAGATCGGCGCCGGTCGTGACCCCCGCCCCGCGCTCACGGTCTACATACGCGCCCTCTTGAGCGATCCCAGGGTAGTACGGTTGCTCGCGGTTGAGTCCCAGACCGGGCCACTCAAGAAGTACCGCGACGGATTCCCAACGCGCGCAGTCGAACTCTGGTTCGCCTTCGCCGCCGCCGACGAGGATATGCCCCCACCGCAGGACATGCGACTCAAAGCGTACGGATTCGTCGGAGCCGCACAACAAATCGGAATGGCGTGGCTGGACGGACATCTTCCGCTGACCATCGACGAGGTCATCGATCAGCTTGTCGACATGTTCTACCGGATTTCCGGTATCGCGCGACCCTCCCCGCAGGGCGACGAACCGGACTAGTTCCACCGTCCGGAAGCACTGCCGACGGGGTGGCGTTGCGGGTGGTGAGTCTGACGTATTCGAGTATTTCGACCCATCATTCGTCCGCGACGATTTCGTCGATATCATCCGCAACAACCGCTGGCCCGAGTGAAATGCACTCCGCCAGAACCTATTTGATCCCGAGAAACTCAAATATCCGGCGGGTAACAAACCGGAGCCGGCGGCGCCCAGCGCATCCAGTGTCCGGATCTGTGGATTACTTGTCGCTCTTCGTGCTGTAGCGATCGCCCGTTTTCAGCGACATTGTATTAAGTCGAACGAGGCCCGACCTGCGCCCCTACCCACCACCAAGGAAAAGAAAGATGGCATTCGAAGAAAACACCAAACCGCTGACCACCGCGGCGGGTGCGCCTGTCACGGACAATCAGAACAGCATGAGTGCCGGTCCACGCGGCCCGCTGCTCCTGCAGGATCTGTGGCTCATCGAGAAGCTCGCCCACTTCGCCCGCGAGGTCATCCCCGAGCGGCGCATGCACGCCAAGGGTTCCGGCGCCTTCGGCACGCTCCGCGTGACCCACGACATCACCCGCTACACGAAGGCTGAAATCTTCAGCCAGGTCGGCAACAGCTGTGAGATGTTCGCCCGGTTCTCCACAGTGGCCGGCGAGCGCGGAGCCGCCGACGCCGAGCGCGACATCCGCGGCTACGCACTGCGCTTCTACACCACCGAAGGCAACTGGGACGTGGTCGGCAACAACACACCGGTGTTCTTTCACCGCGACCCGCTGAAGTTCCCCGACCTCAACCGCGCGGTCAAGCGTGACCCGCGCACCAATCTCCGTGACCCGGAGAACAACTGGGGCTTTTGGACCAACCTGCCCGAATCGCTGCACCAGGTCACCATCACGATGAGCGATCGTGGCATCCCGAAGTCATTCCGGCACATGCACGGTTACGGCTCACACGCCTTCAGCCTGATCAACGCCGAAGGCCAACGGCACTGGGTCAAGTTCCACTTCCGCACCCGGCAGGGCATCGAGTGTCTCACCGACGCCGAAGCCACGGAACTGATCGGCCGCGACCGTGAGTCCCACGGCCGCGACCTCTTCGAGGCCATCGAACGCGGCGACTACCCGAAATGGGGCGTGTACATCCAGCTGATGCCCGAAGCAGACGCCCAGACCTACCGCTTCCACCCCTTTGACCTGACCAAGGTGTGGAGTCAGAAGGACTACCCGCTGATCGAAGTCGGAGAATTCGAGCTCAACCGCAACCCGGACAACTACTTCGCTGACGTCGAGCAGGCCGCGTTCACTCCGGCCAACCTCGTCCCCGGGATCTCGTTCAGCCCGGACAAGATGCTGCAGGGCCGGCTGTTCTCCTACGGAGACGCAGCCCGCTACCGGGTGGGCGTCAACCACCACCAGATCCCGGTCAACTACCCACGTGCAGCCAAGCTGGTCAACACATATCACCGCGATGGGGCCATGCGCGTCGACGGCAACCAGGGTGGAGTCGCGGGTGTCGAGCCGAACAACTTCGGCCGCTGGGCTGAACAGCCCGCCTACGCCGACCCCGCCCAATCGATCGGGTCCACCGCGGATCACTTCGATTTCCGCGAAGACGACGACAACTACTTCGAGCAGCCCGGTGACCTGTTCCGACTCATGACCGGCGACGAGCAGCAGCGGCTCTTCGACAACACCGCACGCGCCATCAAGGGCGCCCGGCACCAGACCGTCGAAAAGCACATAGAGAACTGCACCCAGGCCGACCCCGCCTACGGCGAAGGCGTGCGCAAGGCTTGCGAGGCCCTCGGCGCGCTGTGACAACCAAACGTGACCGAGTCGGGGAAACGTCCGATGGTCGCTCAAACCTGATCAGCAGGGAGTTGATATGACAGATCGAGTCATTGACAGACCAGGCAGCCCGCTCGATAGCGAAGTCCTGGACCTGGCCTCACGAATATTCGACATGGCTCGCAGCGGGGACTCTGCAACCTTGGCCGCCTACCTCGACGCGGGCGCACCGGTGAACCTCACCAACACCAACGGCGACACCCTCGTGATGCTGGCGGCCTATTACGGACACGAGTCGACCGTCGCCGCACTGATAGAGCGCGGGGCCGACGTTAATCGACACAACAATCGAGGACAGACCCCGTTGGCAGGCGCCGTCTTCAAGAACGAGACCACGATCATTGAACTGCTGCTAAGCGCGGACGCCGATCCGCTGGCGGGCTCGCCGTCCGCGCTTGAGACCGCACGGTTCTTCAGCAAGGAGCAACTCACGCGGCAGCTGCTGCAACACTTGCCGGCAGAACGATGACGCCAACTTGACAGTGCGCCGCACCGGCGCGCATTCGCACCTCAGGGACCGTCGGCGCGTCGCGGATACTTGCGCGTCGCGGCGTCAGGGGTGGGGGTATTCGCGGCTCGCCGGCTCGGCGAATTTGTCCAGCTCGGGGAGGTTGACCACGATCGGATCCGGGTGCGAACGGGTGACAACCCAGACGGTCGGTTGCTCGGCGGACGCGTTGATCTCCTGGTGCACGGTGTGCGCCGGAATGAAAACGAAGTCTCCCGGACCGGCCTCAACGACATGCTCCAGGCGGTCGCCCCAACGGTATCTGGCGGTGCCTTCGACCACGTACAGGATTGTTTCCTGATCGCCGTGGTGGTGCGCACCGGTCGCTGCGCCGGGTAGCACCGTAGTAAGGAAGGCACTCAGTACCTTGGCGTCGGGGTTGCGGCTGTCGAAGGCGACCGCCCGGAGCAGTCCCGGGGTCTGCGGGGTGTCATCGGAGAGTTGGCCACGCCGAACCACGCGGACCGAAGGCTCGAGCATTAATGTTTCCTTTCTTTCCCTCTGCGCCGACGAATGAAAACGAGCAGAAGACTCGGCTCCACAGAAAATCCCGCAGTATTCAGGTCAGCTTTCGACGTCCATCTCGGTCAAGACCCGTCGCAGCAGCTTTCCCGTGGCATTGTGTGGCAGCTCGTCGACGAACACCACATCCCGAGGGACCTTGTAGCGCGCCAAGTTGTTCTTGACGTGGAGCTTGATCTCCTCAGCGTCCTGCGGGGCACCTGGCTGAGAAACAAT
>Ga0302325_10028995_pt1 | contig 11444 bp, 10 predicted proteins | sample Palsa_T0_2_FD_201948 | JGI IMG/M metagenome (GOLD analysis project Ga0302325, IMG submission 201948) | Peat permafrost microbial communities from Stordalen Mire near Abisko, Sweden - Palsa_T0_2 | ecosystem: Environmental > Terrestrial > Soil > Palsa > Peat permafrost | place: Sweden: Abisko... | reverse complement strand
GATTGTCATCAAAATCGGGGAACAAATCGGTGTTCGGTTGGACGTTGCGCAGATTTCGAAGCTGCAGCCACTGTCCGGCAAAGTTAGACACCAGCGCCCCGGCCTTGGGATCCGCCAGCATGCGGCGCACCTGGCGATCGAATATGGCGGGATTTTTCAGCTTGCCTTCGTTAGCCAGTTGCAGCAGCTCGTCGTCGGGAATGCTGCTCCAAAGGAAAAAGGAAAGCCGCGACGCCAATTCCAAATCGCTCAGCCGATACGTCCCGTCCGCCGGAACGCCGGGAGGATCGCGTTCCACGCGAAACAGAAATCTCGGGCTGGCCAATATCCGCTCCAGCGCCAGTTCGATCCCGCCTTCGAACCCACCCTCTTTATTGCCGGCTTCATAGAACCGCAACAATACATCCAGATCCGCGTGGCTCACCGGCTCGCGGTACGCTCTGCGCGCCAAAATCGACAGGATTTGCGGGGCGCAGCCCCCGGCTGTCACCTGCCCGCTCGGATGGCAGGTGAAGATCCGCCGCCGGCTAGGAGTTTCTGTAGCTGCCGCTGCATGGAATGGTCCAGCGATGGTCAACGACTGCAGGTGCGGCGAGCCCGACCAATCAAAATTGTCCACCGAGCTTCGGATGTAAGGTTGCAGCCGGGCTGGCTCGACGTCATCGGCATCCGCCAGAAATGCAATGGTTACCACATGCGGCCCGGCCTTCACCGGAATACGAACGCGGGTCCGCGCGTCCACCGCATCGCCCGTATCGGTGGGTTTCTCAAACAGCGACGCCAGGTCGGATTCGCCGCCCAGAGAAGCCAAATGAATTCGCTTTCCATCCAAAGCAATCTCTATCTGATGCGGCGATTCCAGGCCCCGCATGATATTCAAATTGGTCCGGTACAGCTTGGCTTGGAACGCATATTCCCCATCGAGCGGAAAGTTGTACTGAACCTTCGTTCCACCCACCGTTCCCAACGGTAAGCCATCAACGTGCCGGTCTTGTGACAGGTCTTGCCGGATTCGCCAGGTTTCGCTACCCGGGACAATGTTGGGATCACCCACGGCGAGGGCGCCGATTTTTAGCGCGGCGTCTAGATAATGCTCCTGCAACGACGGCGAAACACCCAGCCCATCGGAGACGTTATCGAACCCAAACGAGGAGTCGTCTGGAGGAAGCAGCGATGCCACATCGATATCGAGATGCAGGAGATCACGGACCGCATTCGCGTATTCAGACCGATTCAAACGATGCAGCGCGGGGCTGCCCGCGAAGGGCGCGGAGAATTGATCGATCTCGGATTCCAACCAACTGACTAACTCCTTATAAGTAGCTGCATCTGGTCGCGGCATTCCCGCCGGTGGCATCGTGCCGGCGCGAAGTTTCAGGATCACTTTCTCCCAAGTCTCAGCATGTTCCCCAATTTCGCCGAAGTCCATGGAATCCAGCGCGAGTCCACCGGTTTTCAGGCGCTGATTGTGACAGGTAACGCAATATTTGTCGACGACGGCCCGATACGATGGCTCGCCGAAGACAGCGGGATTCATGACGAGCGCCAGCCCAAGCGATAAGCCCCACCTCAGCATGCCTACGATGAGTCTACTCCAAAATTGCATGCAATCCGACGATACGATCAGCCCTCCTGATGTGGTGGCATCGGAATTCCTCAGGCTACCGGCCGCAACGGCGCTGACGCGGTCCGGCGAGGCCATCGGCCGGAATCGGCGGCGAACATCATTACAGCTCCCTTGGTATTACAGCTCCCTTGGTGCTGCGGTCCGAACCGTACACTTCCGTCGTTCTGCGACAAGCTGGTAGAGGCGTCGGCCGATAGCCGGGACTGGGGGAACGGCCAGCAAAGGCGCCCAGAGGAAAGAGATCGGCAGAAGACATAAAATTTCGCGGACGGCGTCGAAGCCCCCGAGCGTGCGGCCCTCCCACCAAAGTTTTAGCTCAACATCCGCGTCCTGGGGGCTGATTTTAGCTTCTCTCAGAACGTTCGAATTACTCGATCCTTCGTAACTGTGGATTTTCAGCCAGTCGAATCCCTGGAAAAACGCAACCCAGCGGCGGCACAAGGCGCAGCTATCATCCCAAATCACGAGTCGGCTAGCCGGGGAATCCTCCAGAAACAGAAGGTAGGGGGCGCACATGGTCACGCCGAAAGTGAACATGGCGACCGTGTGCTGGCCATCCATGCCGAGGAAGATCCCCAAATGGAGCAGGAAGCCGAGCGCGAAGGCACCGCGCCGCAGCGCCGGTAGCCATAGGGCCACAGCCAGAAAGAACTCGACGCCAACCGTGGCCGCCGCAACTCCACTGGGTAGCCAGGTGTGGTGCAGAAGCTCCGGCATGCGCGTGGACTTCGTGATCGATCGTCCGGCCAGAAACGACGGATTCAGTTTCAGCAGCGCGCTGTAGAAGTAAACGATTGAAATCTGCAACCTTGGCAGTAGCGTGGACCAGCGGACAACCACTTGCGGACCTCTCCGGAACAGCCGCCGGTCCAGCGAGAACGAGCAGCCGGAATCGGCTACGGTCAGCAGGAAAACGATTAACGTCATTAGGTAGAAATTGTTCGCCTGTAAGTTTTCGTCCCAAGCGAGCTGGTATGCCAGGCAAAGGAAGAGCACGCTGCCACTGACACGGCTGCGGAACCCCAAAGCAAAGGAGACGGAGGCCAGCATCCAGATCGCCATGAATGGCCAGAGGAGGTCGAATCGCAAGTCCGGAAACCAGTTAAATTGCTTGGCCCGGATGACATCCCCGCTCAGCAGCGCTCGGAGGATTTCGTATTGTAGGGCGGCCCGGATCAAAGCGGCGATGCCAATGGCGGCGCGCGCCACTCCGATGGGACGGGCGCTGGTTTCCGCATGAAAAAAATCGTCTAGGGACACCGATATCGCTCCTCCGCGTTAGTGCCGGCCTGGCGGACGACGATGGACACCGGTTTCGGCGCCTGTGAACAAAGATACGCCGGCATCCGCTGTCCAAGGCTGACTTGCGAGCGAAGCACTTTCCCATGGCCCGTGCGTGCCCGGATCTGGGCCAGGGATTCATGGGATCCGTCGGCATATTCGGCGAAGATCTCCTGGCGCTCGCCGGAGTCTGCGAACATTCCCCAGCGGAACGAATTTTGCTCTCGTAAAATCTGAACTGCGGGCACGGAGATCTGGACCGCAACGTAAAGCGTGAAGAATGCCGCGGAAAGCGGGAGACGCATCCTCCGGATTATATAGCGGATGGAATGGCTAATACGCCAGAATGGTGGGGCCTTCGCCGCAGCCAAGCCCCGCAACCAACCACATCCCGTAATTCGCGGAGCTATCGGCGTCGCGCGCCCTTACAGCGCACGTTTCGAGTCCGGAGCTTTGCCCAGCCGCCGCCACGCTCGTTGATCGCCGGTGTGATTGTCCCGTATCAGAGCGTCTCCCTCCGCGGGTCCATCGCTGCCCGCGGCGTAATTAGGGAAAGTGGGAGGGGGCAATTTCGCCCAGGCTTCTTCAATGGGCGTGATAATCCGCCACTCCGCTTCCACCTCGTCGCGACGGGTGAACAAAGTCGGGTCTCCGCGCATGGAATCGAGCAGGAGCGTCTCATAGGCGGGCGGCCCTTTCGACCCGAACGCAGTTTCGTAGGAGAAGTTGGCATCCACGGTTAGGGCCCGCATATGGCTGCCTGGGCGCTTGACGTCGAACGCGATGCTGATGCCATCGTCGGGTTGGATGCGCATCGTAATTACGTTGGGTCCCATTTGCTCCTGCGGCGTGCTGGCGAAGAGCGCTTGCGGGGTGCGCTTGAAATGGACGCGAATCTCGGAGACCTGGCGCGGTAATCTTTTGCCGGTACGAATGTAGAATGGCACGCCGGCCCAGCGCCAATTGTGAACATAGAATTCGACCGCTACGTAAGTCTCGGTGACGGAACTGGCGGAAACGTCATGCTCTTGCCGATATCCAGGAACTGCTTTATCGTCCGCTTGTCCCGGCCCATATTGGCCGCGCACGGTTCGCCCGGCCACTTCATCGACAGTCATCGGGCGGATGGAGCGAAAGACCTGGACCTTTTGCTCGCGCACTGAATCGGCGTCGAAGGCAATCGGCGGCTCCATGGCTGTTAACGCCAGTAATTGAAGCAGGTGATTGGCCACCATGTCGCGCAGCGCGCCGGTTTCCTCATAGAAGCTAGCGCGTCCCTCCACGCCCACTGTTTCGGCCGCCGTGATCTCCACGTAATCGATGTAGTTCCGGTTCCAGACCGGCTCGAATAAGGAGTTGCCGAAGCGGAAAACCAAAATGTTTTGTACGGTCTCTTTTCCCAGGTAATGGTCGATTCGGTAGATGTCTTTCTCGTCGAAGACTTTGTGGACCACCTCATTCAATTTCAGTGCCGACTCCAAGTCGTGGCCGAACGGCTTCTCCAGAATGATCCTGGTCCATGCGCTGGCGGACCGATTCAATCCAGCTTGCGCCAAGCCTTCGACAATCGGGCCCGCGACCGACGCGGGAGTGGAAACGTAGAACAGCCGGTTGGGGCTGGATCCACCGCGCTGCATTTCATCCAGGCGATCCCGCAGGCCAGTGTAAAACCGAGCGTCGTTGACGTCGCCGGCAAAGTAGTGCAGGCGGCTCTCAAATTCGTGCCAGTGGCTGTCACTGAAGTCGCGCGTATCGCCCGCCTTGGAAGCCGATTCGCGAAGCTTGGAGCGGAACTCCTCGGAAGTCATCGGCGTTCGCCCGATCCCAAGCACTTCGAACTGCGGATTCATGCAGCCCACGCAGGCCAAGTTGTAAAGACTGGGAATTAATTTACGGCGCGTGAGGTCGCCGGAAGCGCCGAAGATGATCAACAAACAGGAATCGCCGGCAGCCGGCGGCTCCGGAGAAAATTGCTCCAACGGATTTACGTCGATGGCAGCGGACAAACTAGCCTCCTAGACACTTCATTGTAGATGCAACAAGTGGAGCTGAAGCTTCGGAGCCAGAATTAATGTTGCGTAGAAGGAGCCGGGGCCTCATCCGAAGGCGCCGAGATCACGGAGCCATCTTCGTTCACGGCTACTCGTCGATGATGAGCGGCCGGTGAGTCCGGGTCTGTATCCGAAGCTGATGGTGTCGAGTAGCCCCTATCGGCGGGCGCGCGCGTGACCTTCGTCGGCGCAACGTCGCCGCCATTTCCAGCCATCGATGTCCGGCGGTATCGAATTTCGGCATCGGAATGACGGTGGCGGGCTTCCGAAGCGAGGTCTACCACGATGTTGCGTTCCTGGTCGCGCTGCAAGCCTTCCGGAAGATTGAAATATAGCGTGTAGCGCTGACGGATACGCGCCAGCGTTTCTTCGAGCGCCGAAGCGTCGTTGACAGACATACTGTCGCCGCCCGAATCTTGTGCGATTTCCGACGTGCCGGCCGATCTGGTGTTCGATCCTCCTCCGCCCGGGTAGCGATTGCCCCCGCCGCCGCGGCCGAAGATAATGCCGCCCAGTCCTCCGCCCAGACCACCGCCGCCCAATCCTCCAGGACGTCCACCTCCGCGCTGCCCGTACTGACCCGCATCGGGCGCGATTAAAGCGCACATCACAGCATCGGCGTGCGCCAAAGCCCGGCCCACTGCAAAATCGTCACGATCGAACTCAGTTTGATCGTCGGTCAGGATAACGATGGCGCGGCGCGCATCACGGCGGCCCTCGCGCCGGATATAGTCGGAGGCGTCCAGCATGGCGCGGGTGATATCGGTTCCGCCATTAAAGCGCTCCTGGCGAAGCAGGCGATCGAATTCGTGTTGCACTTCCTGAGGACTGCTGTTGAAAGGCAGCCGCACGCGCGTATAGCGGTCGAAGACCATGATGCCCATGCGGTCTTCTTTGCCGAGCTGCGTGAGCGCCTGACCGGACGCATCGGCGATACGCTGCACGTGCGGCCGCATGCTGGCGCTGACGTCCAGTAAAAACAGCACGTCTATGGGCATATTTTCACTGGCGAAATTGCGAATCGTCACCGGTTTGCCATCCACCTTAAGCACGAAGTCGCCGGCCTGCAAGTGAGTGATCGCGCGATTCCCGGAATCCACCACCTGGGCATCCACGCGAACCAAAGATACATCGCTGTGGAAGACCAAGTCGTTATCATCCTGCGCGCGCAACCCCGTTGCCAGGGCAGAGGCGATCAGGACCAGACCCGAAGCGGGCACAATGAAAGGTAAAGCAGCTCGGAACATCGGTGAGGAACGCTTACTTGAATAATAACGTAAGGGACGCGTATGCGGTTTCGGATTTTCACGCCGAGCACTTGCCCTGCACCTATTGCAATTCGTACCGTGGAATTTGAGAATGCCCTCGAAATCTGAGGAAGACTCTCCGCCGCTCTGGCTGTGGCCCAACCTGCTGAGCCTGGATGCTCCCTTAGTGGCCGTGGTCTGGCAAGGCTTTCTAGCATACCGTTTCTCGCTTCCTCTGCGTCCCGCCGGAAGACTCGTCCTGGGTTTGACAGTGTGGGCGATTTACCTCTCGGACAGACTCCTGGACGCGCGAAAGCCGGCTATGCTCCGCGAGCCTGCCCGTCACCGCTACTATCGCCGGCATTCGAGATTCATGCTGACGCTGTGGACCATGGTGGTCTGCCTGGATGCAGTGATCGCGATCCTATGGCTGCGCCCCGAGATCGTGCGCGACGGACTGCTCCCGCTAGCTGGCGTGCTGGCCTATTTATCAATCGTACATGTCTCCGGTAAGTCCGTCAGATTTCCTAAGGAAATCGCCGCTGCGGGGCTGTTCACGGCGGGTACTTTTCTCACGTCTTGGGCGGCCCTTCGCACTCCCGGCCTGGCGTGGCCGGCCATGGCTTTCTTCATACTTTGCATGGCCAACATCGTCGCCATTGAAGCCTGGGAATGGCAGGAACCCAATCCCCCACTTCACCCTTTGACGCGCTGGCTGGCGCGGACCTATCTATTCTGGGTTCCGCTGGCTATGCTCGCGTGCATTCTTTTGGGTCGTAATCAATGGTACGCGTCGATCGCGCTGAGCGCGGGCGCTTCCGTGGTGTTGTTCTGGTTCGGCCCGCGGATCCCGCTGGAAGCGCGGCGCGCGCTGGCGGACTGCGTATTGCTGAGTCCGATCCTATTCCTGATTCCGCGATGAATGCCGATGGGATCGCCCGCGTTTATCGCTGGCTTGAGTATTTGGCTTTTGGATTCGAGCTGGAACGCGCGCGATTCGATTTCCTCCTACATGCCGCCACGGCCCGCCGAGTTTTGATTTTGGGCGAAGGCGATGGGCGATTTCTCGCGCGCCTGCTGAGATGTAATGCGCAGGCCAGCATCGCGGTCATAGAAACTAGCGCAGAAATGATCGATTTGGCGCGGCAACGCGTGCCCGCCGGGGAACGGGCACGAGTGGAGTTTCACCAGATCGATGCAGTGGCCGGCGGCTTTCCCCAGGGCCCCTTCGATCTTGTTATCAGCCATTTTTTCTTCGACGTCTTGGACGGTGGCGACGCCGAAGCCGTGATCCATAAGGTCGGCGCAGTGCTCGCCCCATCCGCCGTTTGGCTGGTGAGCGAATTCCAAGAGCCCAGCGGCAATTTTCGACTGTTGCATGCGCGAGTGTGGCTCTATGCGATGTATTGGTTCTTCTCGCTAACCACCGGACTGCTCGTTTCGGAACTTCCGCCCTATCGCGAACTGCTGAAGCGCGCCGGTCTAATCGAAATCGATTATCGCGAACGCCGGCTGGGTTTGATCCGCTCGCAAATCTGGCGCAAGCCGTCGTGAGTTCAAAGCTATTTCCACACAAACCGCGCGAGTTCCCGATCCTTGCGAACACGGTCCACGGGAAAGACCTGGTTGTGCATCGCCACATAAACGCCCGGCGCCAGCACGCGGGCGGCGAGCAAGCTTTCAGTCAGGTTCTGCAAACCATCGCTGCCTTCGAATCCCAATGGCGTCATCGCCCCGGTTAGCACGATCGGATGCCGCAGTCCCGGCAAACTCTCCTGGAGAAGCAGCCCCGTTTCGACCATGGTGTCGGTGCCGTGCGTTATAACAACCGGCGCTGGATCTTGCTCGAGCTTTTCGCGCACGGCCCCCAAAACCCGCTCGCGATCGGCATCCGTCATCTCCAGGCTGTCCTTGTTCATCAGATGCGTCACGGCGATCTCGGCATCCGGCAAGCGCAGCATGCGGAAATAACGGTCGATTTTGCTATCCAGGTTCTGCACGTTTCCGGTTTGCTCGGAGTAAACCTTCTCGATAGTTCCGCCGGTCGAGATCAGATAAATTCGCTGCATTTCTAGACCGCCTGCCGCATGAGCTGCTTCAGCGGAATTCGATGTTCCAGGATCAGCTTCCTCACTTCGCGCGGCGAAAGTTTGCGAAAGCGTTCAACTTCGCGGCGCTTCCGTAGCATGCGGGGAATCAGCAATAGCGCCGCCAAATCGCCCATCAGCATCGCAAGCGCTGCCTGTAGTTTCCCTCTCAACCCCGGAAACTTTCCCACTTCCCCTTGCCCCATCGCCGCGGCCCACATACCGGCTCCCAATCGTATGGCGTAGTAAACGCCATTCAACCAGAGCAGACTCCAAGGGAACAGCTTCACGGCCAGCAACACACGATTTCGCTCGATCAGCTCCAGACGGCGCGACGACCGCAACCCCAGAGTGGAGCCGCGATGATGACGTACTACCGCGCCCGGGATGTACAGGCACTTCCAGCCGGCAATTCTCGCGCGCAGACCCAGCTCGGCATCATCGGCATAGGCGAAAAAATCTTCATCGAAACCGCCAATCTCATCCAGCATGGAACGCCGGTACATGGCTGCGCATCCGTCGGGCCACAAGACTTCCTCGACGCGATCATATTGGCCCCGATCCAGCTCGCCCGTGCCCCGCCCGCGGTTCTGGCCATCCGGATAGATCAAGTGCCCGACTTTGTCGATACGCCGCGGATCTTCGTACACCAGGATTTTCGATGCGGCCATTCCTATATCCGGCCCGTGCTCAAAGGCGCTTAACAACGCATTTAGCCAGCCCGGCTCGGCCTCGGCATCGTTGTTAAGGAGTGCGACAAACTCGGTGTCGGAAGTCGCGAACCCTTGATTGTTGGCCGCGCAGAAACCACGATTCTGGCGATTGAGTACTATTCGGACTAGAGGATCGTCCCCCCACTCGCTTGCCACCATGTCCGCCGACCCGTCGTTAGAACCGTTATCGACGACCACCACCTCAAACGGCTGGTTTATCTGCTGGCGCCTAAGTGATAGCAAGCACGCTCTCAACAAATCGCGGCGATTCCAGTTCACCACGATTACCGAAATGGCGCCCGGGCGGTATGTGCTCACCGACTGTAGTATTATAACCGTAAGCTATCAGGCAATTTGTATGTTTTCCGTAGGCGAAACACTTAGACAGGCGCGCCGAAAACAAAGCCTCGATCTCTGCACATTAGCAGCCCAGACTAAGATTAACGTTAAGTACTTGGAAGCTATCGAGGCAGACGATCGCAAAAGTCTGCCGAGTAATTTTTTCTACAAGAGCTTCGTCGACCAGTACGCCAGGTACTTATCTTTAAATACTCGGGAGATCGCCGCTGAAGTTGACCGGGTATTGAGCGCGGACGCCCCCCTTGCCTTACCAGGATACGAAAGCGTGGTATCGCGCAACGTTTCACCGATGAAGTATTCCACTCGATTTCATTCCTGGCGCATGTTCGCGCCCCTGACCGCACTCGTGCTGATAGTCGCGGGTTGCGCTGGAGTTTTTACGTTGTGGCGAAATTGGAGATCTGAGTTCAGTCCAAAGGCAGTAATCGAAAGCGTGCGATCTCTTGCTAAGACAAGAGTTGCACACGCAAGTTCGTCCGGCCAGGTAAAAGCTGCTCCAGTCACCCATTTCGTCCAAACGGCCGCATCCGTGCCTGTATCGCCAAGATACAAGGTGATGCTAGATCTGGTGGCGCATGAAGCCACCTGGGTGTCAGTATCGTCCGACGGCAAGGCGGTTTTTTCCGGCGTCCTACAACCGAATCAGAGCAAGACCGTTGGCGGAAACGAATCCGCAACCATGCGCGTGGGCAATGCTGGCGGCATCGAAGTGCGATTGAACGGAAAATTGCTTGGGCCGCTGGGGGCTCGCGGGCAAGTTCTGATGGTGCTCTTCACGCCGGATAGTTTTGAGGTGGTGTCCGCCCCCAAAGAGAGCGACTGAATTACTTGGCTTGGCCTATCTTCTCGGCATCCGGCTGGCCTTGGGAACGCAACATGCGTTTGCGCTGCCGCTCGATTCTTAACAGCTGTTGACGGCGGCGATGCTTGATGGAGTCGTCCACCATCCGCCAGAACTTGCGGAAGTATTGGATAGCCGAGGCAATCCCGAAAATTACGACTCCCCACATCCACAGCATCGCGAATCCGCTCAGCGCTTCCCAGCGGATGCTCACCAGGATCATGCAAATGGCAACCACTTGAGTGATCATCTTGGTCTTGCCGAGATCGCTGGCCTGAATGGTATAACCTTCCGCAGCCGCAATGCTCCGCAGTCCGGAAACCGCAAACTCGCGTCCAATAATCAATACCACCATCCATGCGGGAACACGGCGGATCTGTACCAGAGAAATGAGCGCCGCCGAAATCAGGAGCTTGTCGGCGATTGGATCGAGCAGTGTCCCGACTGTCGTGATCTGCTTCCAGCGCCGTGCTAAATAGCCGTCCAGCAGATCGGTGGCGGCGGCGATCAAGAAGATGCCCAGGGCCAGAAATGCGTTTGAAACTACAACCGCGCCGCGCCATTCGATCCGCAAATTCTGTTCCACCAGCACCGCCACCAGAAATGGAACGAAAAAGATCCGGAGAATGGTAAGCGTATTGGGCAGATTCATGTCAGGGCCGCTTCTTCAATTATCTGAAATCCTGATGCCAGAATATCACCGGACATATTACTCAACAAGGTAATCGGATAGCCGCCGCTTGATGGACTCGGGGACTTCCGCCTCCAGTTCACAGATTTCGTCGCGATACCGGCTCGAGAGCACTTTCGCGCGTTCGTGCAGCAGGTGAATCAGGGATCCTTCGCCAGCCGGAATGCGGAACATCTGATGCGATATCGCATCCAGAGGCAGTGCGTTATCGATGGTTTGGAGCAAGGTGTCAAAACCCGCGCCGGTCCGGGCCGAGACGGGAATCGCTTCCATACGGGCGCCGGCCTTCGCTTCGCCTAATATCCGCTGCGCCAGGCTCTCGGTATCGCCAGTGAACGCGTCGGCATCAATCTGATCCATCTTATTGAGCACCAGGATTTGCCGTGTCTGATCCGCGCCAATATCCGCCAGCACCTCGAAGACATGAGCGGTATGCTGGGGCGCGCCGGGCGAGGAAGCATCCACCACATGCAACAGCACGGCAGCCTCGGTCACCTCTTCCAGCGTCGCGCGAAACGCCTTCACCAGCGTCGTGGGAAGATTCCG
>Ga0302325_10028992_pt1 | contig 11444 bp, 7 predicted proteins | sample Palsa_T0_2_FD_201948 | JGI IMG/M metagenome (GOLD analysis project Ga0302325, IMG submission 201948) | Peat permafrost microbial communities from Stordalen Mire near Abisko, Sweden - Palsa_T0_2 | ecosystem: Environmental > Terrestrial > Soil > Palsa > Peat permafrost | place: Sweden: Abisko... | reverse complement strand
CGGCGCCGTTTCCCCCGCCGTTTCCACCGGCGCGGCTCCTGCCGCAACTACGGCGATCGCGAATCTCCCAGCGCCCGTGCAGACCACCACGGTAACCATTGGCGGAGCCGGCGCAACCATCGATTTTATCGGCATTCCTTCCGGGCTGGTGGGAGTCACCCAGATTAATGTGCAAGTCCCCAGCGGGATCGCATCCGGCGCGCAGCCGGTGGTCGTGACGGTGGGCGGCGCAGCCAGCGCTCCGGCGACGATTACGATCAACTGACCAGCACGTCAAGACGGCCGGCGCGATGGGCGCATCACCGTTATTCGGTTACCGGCGTTTGAAGGGGTCCGCGGCCGCGCACTCTATCCCACCAAAGGCGAAGGGCGTCAAAGTATAGATACACAACCGGGGTGGTATACAAGGTTAAGAGTTGACTCACGATCAATCCCCCTATAATAGTGATCCCGAGGGGCCGCCGAAGTTCGGATCCGGTCCCGGTCCCCAAAGCGAGGGGCAGCGCGCCGAGCAGCGCCGCCATGGTGGTCATCAGGATCGGGCGGAAACGCAGCCGGCATGCTTCGACGATGGAGTCGTAAGAATTCTTGCCTTCGTCCCGCTCGGCGGCCAGAGCGAAGTCGATCATCATGATAGCGTTTTTTTTCACGATGCCAATCAGCAGAATAATGCCTATGATGGCGATGATACTCAGGTCCGTGCGAGTGAAAAAGAGCGCCAGGAGGGCGCCGACACTGGCGGCCGGGAGGCTGGAAATAATGGTGATGGGGTGGACGTAACTCTCATACAGCATCGCCAGGATGAGGTAAACAGCAACCAGCGCGGCGGCAATCAGGATCGGCTCGCTGGCAAGGGATGCCTGGTAGGCCTGCGCGGTGCCGGTGAATTCGGTCTGGATGGTTGACGGAAGCCCGATTTTGGTTGCCGCCGCCGACGCGGCATTCACGGCGTCCCCCAACGCGACGCCCGGCTTCAGATTGAAAGAAATCGTGACCGCTGGAAACAGGCCCTGGTGAGTCACAGTCAACGGCGCGATGGTCGAGACAAATTTGGAGAACGCGCTCAACGGGACCTGCTGTCCGGCCGGAGAATTCACATAGACCTGTTGCAGAAATAGCGGATTCTGCCAGAAATCCGGCGCCGCTTCCATCACCACATGGTATTGATTTAAAGCGGTATACATGGTTGACACCTGCCGCTGGCCGAACGCATCGTAGAGCGTGTCGTCGACCACCTGCGATGTGATGCCGAAGCGGGCCAGCGTCCCGCGATCGTACTGAATCAGCGCCTGCAAGCCGCGATTTTGCTGGTCGCTGCTGACATCGGCGATGATCGGGATGGTCTTGAACTGTTCGACCATTTTCGGCGCAAACAGGTTGAGGTCGTCGAGGTTATCGCACTGCAAGGTGAACTGATACTCGGCGTTGCTGGTGCGGCCGCCCACGCGGAGATCCTGCGCGGCCTGTAGATACAAGGTGGCTCCCGGCACCTTGGCCAACTTCGGCCGCAGCCGCGCGATGATCAGAGGGGCTGAGATTTTCCTCTCCGCGAGCGGCTTTAACGAGATGAACAGACGCGCCGTGTTGTAGGTGCTGCCACCCGTGAATCCGAGCACCGCGTCCACGGCCGGGTCCGCGGCAACGATGTTGATCATCGGCAACATGGTCTTGTCCATCGCCTGGAACGAAGAGTCCTGGTCGGCGAGAATGGAACCCTGAATCCGTCCGTTATCCTGTTCCGGGAAAAATCCCTTGGGGATACGGATGAACAGGTAAACGTTCAGGCCGATGGTGGCCAGAAGGACGATCAGAGTAATCCCACGGAAACGGAGCGCCACGACCAGTGTGCTGCCGTATAAATTCACCAGCCCGTCGAAGGCGCGCTCGCTGGTCCGGTACATCCAGCCATGGGATGTTTCTCGCGTGTCCTTTAACAAATGAGCGCACATCATGGGAGTCGCGGTCAGCGAAACCGCCATGGAGACCGCGATGGCGACAGAAAGTGTCACCGCAAATTCGCGGAACAGGCGGCCGACGATGCCTCCCATCAGGAGCAGCGGGATGAATACGGCAATCAGCGAAATACTGATCGTGAATACCGTGGAGCTGACTTCCTGCGCGCCTTTCAATGCGGCTTCGAAGGGGCGCATCCCTTGTTCCATGTAACGCGTAATATTTTCGATGACGACAATCGCGTCATCCACTACAAATCCCGTCGAGATGGTCAGAGCCATCAACGAAAGATTATCCAGGCTAAAGCCCAGCAGGTACATGACTCCGAAGGTTCCAATCAGCGAGACGGGAACAGCAACGCTGGGAATGAAGGTCGTCCGCCCGTTCCTCAGGAAAACAAAAACGACCAGAATCACCAGCAGCACGGAGATGATCAGGGTCTTCTCGGTGTCGTCCACGGAGGCGCGGATGGTCACCGTTTGATCCATGGCCACTTTCACGTCGATCGCATGTGGAATCGCCGATTGAATGCGCGGAAGGACGGCGCGGATGTTATCCACCGTATTAATGATGTTGGCTCCAGGTTGGCGAAAAATGATGACCAGAACCGAAGGTTTGCCGTTCGCGTAGCCGGAGTTGCGAAGGTCCTCCACCGAATCCTGCGCCTGGCCGACATCGGAGATTTGTACGGCCGCGCCGTAACGGTACGCTACCACCAGCGGCGCATAGTCGCTGGCTTTCAGGATCTGATCATTCGCGCCCACTTCCCACATGTGGAGGTCGTCCGAAAAATGTCCTTTAGGAGTGTTCGCATTCGCACCGCTGAGCGCGCTGCGGACCTGTTCCAGGCCGATGCCGTATTTGTTCAGAGCCGTCGGATTCAGCTCGATGCGAACACCCGGCAGCGAACTTCCTCCCACGGTGACCTGGCCTACGCCACTCACCTGGGAAAGCTTCTGCGCCATGATCGTGGAAGCGGCATCGTACATTTGCCCCCTGGTGAGCGTGCCCGAGGTGAGAGCCAATATGAAAATAGGCGAGTCGGCCGGATTCACCTTACGATAGGTCGGATTGTTGGGAAGGTCGGTGGGCAGATAGCCGCGGGCGGCATTGATGGCGGCCTGCACATCGCGCGCGGCCGCGTCGATGTCGCGATTCAGATCGAACTGGAGCGTGACGCTGGTGGATCCGAGGCTGCTGGACGAGGTCATTTCAGTGACCGAAGCAATCCTTCCGAATTGCCGCTCCAGCGGCGTCGCCACCGAGGATGCCATCGTCTCGGGACTGGCTCCGGGCAATGACGCGCTTACGGATATGGTCGGAAAATCCACTTGCGGCAATGGCGACACGGGGAGCAGCCTGTAGGCCGTCGCGCCGGCCAAGGTAATGGCGACAACGAGAAGCGTGGTGGCAACGGGCTTGCGGATGAAGGGCTCGGCAATATTCATCGCTTACTTTCTCGAGAATCGCGATGCCAGGCGGTCGAACCAGATGTAGATCACCGGCGTCGTATACAACGTCAACAGCTGGCTGATGAGCAGTCCGCCGATAATCGTGATGCCCAGGGGCCGCCGCAACTCCGAGCCGCTGCCGGAACCGAAAGCCAACGGGACCGCGCCCAGCAGCGCCGCCATGGTGGTCATCATGATGGGGCGGAAGCGCAGCAGGCAGGCCTGATAAATGGCATCCTCCGGCTTCCTGCCTTCGGTGCGCTCGGCTGCCAGGGCGAAATCGATCATCATGATGGCATTCTTTTTCACGATCCCGATGAGCAGCACAATGCCGATGAGGGCAATCACGCTGAAATCGTTGCGGCAGACGATGAGCGCGAGCAAAGCGCCCACGCCCGCCGATGGCAGCGCGGACAGGATGGTGAGCGGATGAATGTAGCTTTCATAGAGGATGCCCAGAACGAGATAGACGGTGATCAAAGCCGCCGCGATCAGCACCGGCTCATTAGCCAGCGACGACTGAAACGCCTGGGCGGTGCCCTGATAGGCGGCGTCGATGGTCGGCGGCATGTTCAACTGGTTTTTCACCTGGTCCACGGCCTTCACCGCGTCGCCCAGGGATGCGTTGGGCGCCAGATTAAAGGAGAGCGTGACCACCGGAAACTGCCCCTGGTGATTCACCGTGATGGGCACGGTTGTCGTCTCCACCTTCGCGAAGGAGCCAAGAGGGATCTGACCGGCGTTGGCGAACGCCGCCGACGATGCGATCGAAGGGGCGCCCGGCGCGGGCGCGGCGGCTTGAATGAATAAATCGCCCAGATCGGAAGGCTTTTTGTCGAATCCGGGGGCTACTTCCAGCACCACGTGATACTGATTCAACTGCGTAAACATGGTGGATACTTCCCGCTGGCCGTAGGCGTCATACAAGGTCTGGTCAATGGTCGCCGTGGTGATCCCGAGGCGTGAAGCGGTGTTGCGATCGTACACCAGTTTGGCTTGCAGACCGAGGGTTTGTTGATCGCTCGCGACGTCGCTCAGTTGCGGAAGCTGCTGAAGCCTGGCCAGCATCCGGGGCGCGAAAGCATTCAATTCGTCGACGCTTGGATCTTCGAGGGTGTACTGAAATTCCGTACGGCTGACCCGGTCTTCCACGGAGAGATCCTGCACCGGCTGCATGAACAACGTGATGCCGGCAAGCGCAGCCAGCCGCGGCTGGAGGCGGCGAATGACGTCGCTGGCACTGGTTTTGCGGTTGGCGAGAGGCTTCAGGTTGATGAGAATGCGTCCGCTATTTAACGTCGTATTGGTGCCGTCGATTCCGATGAACGAGGACAGGTTGTCGACGTCCGGATCCTCAAGAATGAGCTTGCTCAATCGCTGCTGCTGGCGCGACATCTCGGGAAACGACACGGATTGGGCGGCTTCGGAAACCCCCTGGATGACACCCGTATCCTGAATGGGAAAAAATCCCTTGGGTATCACGAAGAACAGGAAGATCGTGAGACCGAGAGTGGCGGCGGCGACTAGAAGCGTGGCGACCTGCCAGCCCAGCACCCACCTTAACGTTCGGCCGTAGAACTCGATGATCGAATTAAACGCGCGTTCTGAAGCGCGATAGAAGCGTCCCTGGCTCGCCTCCGGTTTGTGCTTTAAAAGTTTGGAGCACATCATCGGAGTGAGGGTCAGCGAAACCACGGCCGAGGCCAGGATGGTCACGCTGAGCGTGACGGCGAATTCACGAAACAGACGGCCTACGATATCCGCCATGAATAACAGGGGGATCAGGACGGCGATCAGGGAGACGGTCAACGACACGATCGTAAAGCCAATTTGCGCCGACCCCTTGAGCGCGGCCGCGAGCGGAGCCTCGCCGGCTTCAATGTAGCGGGTGATGTTTTCGATCATCACGATGGCGTCGTCGACGACGAAGCCGGTCGAGATCGTCAGAGCCATCAGCGTCAGGTTGTTCAGACTGTATCCGAGCAGATACATCACGCCGAAGGTGGCGATCAGGGACAACGGAACGGCGATCCCGGGAATGATGGTCGCGGCGATGTTGCGCAGGAACAGAAACATCACCATCACCACCAGGGCCACGGTAAGCATCAGTTCGAACTGGACATCGCTGACCGAGGCCCGAATGGTGGTGGTGCGGTCGGTGAGGATGCTCACTCTGATGGACGAAGGCAGCGACAGCGACAATTGAGGCAGCAGTTGTTTGATTCGATCCACCACCGAGATGATGTTCGCACCGGGCTGCCGTTGAATATTCAGAATGACGGCGGGAGTTTGGTTCATCCAGGCTGCCTGGCGCACGTTTTCCACGTCGTCGAGGATGGTGGCTACCTCGGTCAATTTGACGGGTGCGTTGTTCTTGTACGCAATGATGAGCGCTGAGTAGTCGCCGCTGGTCAGCAGCTGGTCGTTGGCTCCGATCTGATAGCCCTGCCGCGCTCCGTCGAAATTTCCCTTGGCCTGATTGACGTTGGCGGCGACGATCGCCGTACGCAGATCCTCAAGATTCAGGCCGTAAGAAGCCATGGTGGTGGGATTCGCCTGAATGCGCACCGCCGGCTTTTGTCCTCCGCTGATGCTCACCAGGCCCACCCCCGGCAATTGCGAAATCTTGGGCGACAGGCGCGTATCCGCCAGGTCCTCGACTTTGGAGAGCGGAAGCTCCGTCGAGGTCAGGGCCAGCGTCAGGATCGGCGTATCGGCTGGATTGGTCTTGCTGTAATTAGGAGGCGTCGGCAGGTCGGCGGGAAGGTACGTGCCCGAAGCATTGATCGATTGCTGCACCTCCTGTTCGGCAATGTCGATACTCAGGCTCAGGTTGAATTGCAGGGTGATCACCGAGCTTCCATCGGAACTGGTGGAGGTCATCTGCTGGAGTCCGGGCAGTTGCCCGAACTGGCGTTCGAGGGGAGCGGTTACCGAGGATGCCATCACGTCCGGGCTGGCGCCGGGATAGAACGTGGTGATCTGAATGATGGGATAATCCACCTCCGGTAACGCCGAAACCGGAAGTTGGGTATATCCTACCGCCCCTGCGAGCAAGATGCCCACCATCAGCATGGTGGTCGCCACAGGACGGAGAATGAAAATCCGGGACGGGTTCACCTATTTGCCTTTTTTGGCCGTTACGGCGGGAACTTGTGCGTTGACCTTGGTGCCTTCCTGCAACTTGTCGACGCCGGTCATCACCACTACATCGCCGGGCGTCAGTCCCGAGGTCACTTCGGAGTCGTCGCCTTCGGATGTGCCGATGGTGATATTCCGCACGGTCACCGTCGAATCCGGCTTCACCAGGTAGACATACGTTGCCGAGGAATTGCGTTGGACACCGGCAGTCGGCATCAGCGTTACTCCGCGCTTTTCCTGGACCAGCAATCGCGCGTTCACAAACTGATTGGGATAGAGCGTGCCGCTCGCGTTCCCGAACGTCGCCCGCAGCTTTAGAGTTCCGGTGGTGGGATCGATCTGATTATCGAGCGTGGTCAACGACCCTTGCGCCAATTTCGTTTTACCGGCTCGATCGTACGCATCCACTTCCAGCTTCAGCCCGCCGGCCATTTTCTTCAGCACCACTTGCAGCTGATCCTCGGAGATGGTGAAGATCGCGCTGATGGGATCCATCTGGGTGATGACCACTAATCCCGTTGCGTCGGTGGTCTGCACCACGTTCCCCGGATCCACCAGCCGCAACCCGATTCGGCCGGAAACAGGCGCCGAAATCTTGCAATACGCCAGATTGACCTTGGCCGCGTCCACTTGCCCGTCGTCGAGCTTCACGATTCCCTCATCCTGATGGACCAGCGCCTGCTGCGTCGCGAGTTGTTGCTCCGGGACGGCCTGCTGCGCGGCCAACACCTGGTAGCGCCCCAGGTCAATCCGCGCGTTGGCCAGGAGGGCTTGATCCCTGATTAGAGCGCCTTGGGCTTGCATGAGCGCCGCCTGATAGGGTCCGTCGTCGATCTCGGCGAGAAGATCGCCCTTTTTGACGGTGTCGCCCTCGCGGTAGCGAACATTCATCAGTTGCCCGTCAACGCGGGTTTTCACCGTTACCGTGGCTAGAGGGGTCACCGCGCCGAGGCCGGTGTAATAGACCCCAATGTCTCCCTTGCGGGCTGTCGCCGCGACCACGGGAAGAGGCGGGGGAGGGGTCCCGGCTTTCGACGCCGCTGCGGATTTCGCACCAGTGATTCTCGGCCAGAGAACATAGACACCAGCAGCCACTGCGATTAATATCGCAATCCAAATCAGCCACTTCCAGGACGATGGACGTTCTGTTTCAACCTTAGGCGCTGCAATTTGAAGCGGTGGATCGTGTTGTCCGGTCATGAAGGTTTTTCGAAAGCACTCCGCAAACCATGAGATTAGCGACGACGCCGCGCCGTTTCCTCCGGTAAGCGCAAATATATCCCCCCTATCGAGCCGGCAGCCGGGCTAAACGCCGGACGAAAACGGTTACCTCTTCCCCCCGCCGCCGCGTCCCCCGCCACCGGCCGGCGCCTGTCTCTGCTGCACCTGCTGCATCTGCTCGGCGTGCCTTTGCGCCATTTGTTGCGTCTGCTGCACGTGTTGCTGCTCCAGTTGCTGGGTTCTCTCGGGGGCAGCCTTCTGTTTGGCCAGTTGCTGATGTTCCCGGTCCTGGGTCTGCTGGAGTTTCTGCCGTTCCTGAGTCTGCTGGGCTACGACCTGATTTTGCTGCTTCTGATATTTCTGGTCCAGCTTCGCGTTGCCGGTGTTGGGAGTGGAAGCCCTGGCGGGTGGAAGCTCCGAAGGATGGGCCGCTGTGGTGGGACGCGCCGTCGCCGTTGTGGGCGGCGCGCCATGGTTCGCCGAAAACTTCTGCTGCGGATTATTGCGCGCGGAGTACGCATGTTGCGTCTGCGCGGCTACCGGCCCCGCACGCTTCCCGCGAGCGGCTGCCTCTTCTTCCGACGTGGCGCGAGCGCTGATTCCTCCGGTGCCGCCATTGTAGCTGACGCGGCTGGACGGCTCGTTCAACCTGGTGTTGTAAACATTGTGCATGGCGTTGCCATCCACGCGATTCACCGACGTATTGTAGAAGAAACGCCCGCCCTCCCAACGGCCGCCTTCATAACCGCGACCGAAGTATCCGAAGCCGTAGTTTACGCCGCCGTAGAAGCCTACCGACAGGCCCCAGTAGCCCTCGTTGAAAAAATATCCGCTGCCGCCCCAACCCCAGTAGCCCGGGGTCCAGAGGTATCCCTGTTCGGGAGCCATTACCCAGGTGCCCGGCACCCAATAATACTCACCATCCCAGGCCCAATATCCCGGCGTCCAGATATAACCGTCGCCCGGGCACATCGGCTGCTCGTAAGTCGGCAGTTCCGGGGGCGCAACGGTGACTGACGCGTCGACTTGCGCGAAAGAAGGCGTTGACAGGAACAGCAATCCTCCTGTGAACAGTAGCGAACGGATGGAGCTTATGAGCATGGCGTTTCGTTTTAGTGCACGCCGCTGGCCAACCCCTTTTGGGGTCTCAATTGCGCCACAAAATAGAAAAGAGCGTATCTGACTGACCAGATTTGGTCACTGATCTGTGCCATTTGCCGATCGAAGATTGGCCTGTTGCTTGCCGTAAATGCGACCCCACGGTCGCGTTGCTAACGGCGGGTCCGATAAAGGCTACAGAGTAGAATCGCAAAAAAGGCCCCCAGAAAATCGGCGACCACGTCCAGCCATTCGAATTGATTTCGATAGACAAAATGTTGCGCCAACTCAATAGAGAGAGCCAGGAGGAGAGCGCAAAGCAGCAATTCGCGGGCAGAGGAGAGCCGCGCACGCACGAGGACAAAGGTTGGAACGCCAAAAGCGAGCGCATGTGCGGCCGCGTGCGCCACTGTGCCGCCGCGAACCGCGGCAAACCTAAGTGGTTGCAAGGAGAAGATCACCAGGCAGACGACCCAGACCGCAATGAACCAGCGGACTCTCTCGGTCGATGACGCCCCAAGTACCTTCATGGTCCATGTTCGCATACGTGGAGTTGAGATCATGGCCGGAGATCCAAGATAGCGACTGTAAAGTAAGTATCCGATGAATGCCAGGGTCGAGAGGCGCGTGCTGCGGAGTAACTGATCGCGCAACAACGCCGCGCCTGGTGCTTAGCGGACGCGATGGTCCATCTGCCGGCCAGCGCGCGTATACCGCACATCCCGGATTCGCCACGGCGATTCGCCACGGCCTTCCTCGCACTAATTTTAATCGAGTTCGAAATCGCAGACACACCTTTGCTGGACGTGCGAGGCAGCGGTCTCAAACGCGGCGCACCCACAGCGACGACGGCTAAAGAAAAGCCTCCTTTCCGCCGAAGTCCAGTGTGAGGTTTGATCATGACGCCACACGGCCAAGCGACAAATAACCGTCGCGGTTTTCGTTCTATTTTTGCGCACATAGCGGCAATAGCATTGTCATTTTTTTTGCTTTCGATTTCTGCCGTGGGGCAGAGCCGCGACGAGGGATTCGTTCCGTCCGATTTGCCCGCGATCCCCTCGAGTGCATCGGCCATATCGGTTCCCTCGGCCCTGCCATACAGCAGCTTAGCGGTGCAGCCCGAGTATAAATCGGGGCGGACACTTTACCGTTGGTCCGTAGCTGCGCTCCTGGCTGGAAACGTGGCGGACATTGCTTCGAGTTGGCATCGTCCGGAGGCGAATCCGCTTTTGGCAACTCCTGGCGCCAAGTTCGACGTCGGTTCCGTAGCACTGAAGTCGGGCTTTATCGGGGCCTCTCTCGTGATCGAGTATTGGGCGCTTCGACACAATCGGCACCTTTACAAAGGTCTCGCTTGGATGAATTATGCGGTCGCAGGCGGCCTCGGAGTGGTTGTTGAACACAATGTAAACGTTAAATGATGGAGTAAAGCCCCAATTCGCTATACGTCAGCTACCTTGCAAACTATCGATTTCCAAGCTCACCTCGCCGCGTGGCCATCTCGTCAAGGTTGATTGACATATTCGGTCCGTCCTCAAGCGTCAGATGGGTCACGTCAAACAAGGTATGACTACGTATTACATAAATAAGGATGATTCAGGAAAGAACATATCTTTTTTAATTGCCATCTAACTTTCACGGATGTTATCATTACTCATTCTGACGAAAGGAGATTCGTTCAGTATGAGACGCTTCTCTGGTGTTTTGATTCTGGTTTTGCTCCTGGTTGCCTTGGCTTTCGCCCAGGTTCAGGTGGCAACGGTGACCTCGACATCCCCCTTCCAATTGCGGGGCGCGAACGTTACGCCAAGTCAAGGGGTACCTTCCTGGCCAGTGATGCCGGGCGACAAGATCAAAGCTGGAAGTGCGCCTGTCACGGTCACTTTCCCCGACGGGTCGACAATCACTCTTGCCCCGGGATCGGAGATCAAAGTTACACAATCGGGCGCGACTCCAGTAGTCACACTGCTTTCCGGATCGGCGAGTTACACTCTAAAAACTCTGGCATCGGTAGGTTTAGTCGCTGACGGAGCGGTGACGCCGACAAGCCTCACCGGAGTGTTAACGTTGGCCGGACAGAAAGCTGCTGGTGGCTGGTGGACGACGGGCCACACCATTCTAGTGGTTGCCGGAGCTGGTGCAATTGCAGGCCTGGGCTATGGAATTGTCCAGGCAACCAATGGCGGGACAGCCGTCAGCCCCAGCCAGTAAGAAAGATCTTGATCGAAAAAAGCTAAGCCCCCACCCGGTCTCCGCCGCGTAAAAGACGAGAGGATGAGAAGCTGGATAGCACTCGGCTTGATGACAGGATCGCTGGCGGCGGCCGTTTTTCTTCGGGGCGGAGTTTATGCTCGCCAATGGGAATGGAGCGCGCTCGGGATATCGGTTGCCGCCATACTAGTTCTTGGATCGGCGTCACCGAGAGACCTCCTTTTCCGGAAGCAGTGGGGCTTCGCCGTCCTGGCACTTCTCCTTGGATGGATGTTGATCCAGATCACGCCGCTGCCCCCTGCGGCAGTCGCTTTCCTATCTCCTCATCGCTGGCAGGCCGTCCGTGCCTCGCGGGAAGTTGCCGGTTTC
>Ga0302325_10028989_pt1 | contig 11444 bp, 4 predicted proteins | sample Palsa_T0_2_FD_201948 | JGI IMG/M metagenome (GOLD analysis project Ga0302325, IMG submission 201948) | Peat permafrost microbial communities from Stordalen Mire near Abisko, Sweden - Palsa_T0_2 | ecosystem: Environmental > Terrestrial > Soil > Palsa > Peat permafrost | place: Sweden: Abisko... | reverse complement strand
TCCCAGATCGCCGCGTCCAGCTTCGAGGCGTGTCCGGTCTCCTCGAAGGGAGTGAGTTTCGGCGCCGCAGCGCCAGCCTTGGCGCAACGCTCGTCGATGGGGCCCAGTTGCCGGCGCTCGCCCGGCGATTTCATGCGTGCCGGTGGGGCGCCGTCCCCGAACGCGAATTCGAGGACCCATAGCTTCGCCCGCGGATCGGCATCGCGCCACTCCATCGTCGGCGGGACGAAATCCGGCGGAAAGACGGAATCCGTGGCGGGGTAATCGATAGTGATCGTGCCGGCAGCCGCGGGTAAGCGTTGCTGCGAAGAGCGCGCCAGAACTACCGGCGCCAGCACGGCCAGCCATATTACGCGCGTCTTCATGTCATTGTTCCGGAGCCATTCGCCAGCCCGAAGCCTGCCACACTCTTGGACACAATGTAGTTAGATTAGCCGCGCGCGTCAAGGCCCCCCTTTGCTTTCCGTTGGCGTTCAGTTGGCGTTCAGTTGGGCATTCGGTGCATTGCGGCAGCGCATCGGGGGCAGGCCCGCGCCAGATTGTTCCGCGCCTCCGCGTAATCCGGCTGCAGCCGCAGCGCGGCCTGGAAGTGTGCGATGGCCTCCGGCAGCCGCCCCGGTGTTTGCGCCAAGGCGACCCCCAAGCCATTGTGGGCTTGCGCGTCATCCGGCTTGAGGCGCAGCGTCTTTTGGTACTCTACCGTCGCTTCGCCCAGCCGGCCCGGCGTTTGCAGCAGGGCATTCGCCAGGTTCTCGCGCGCATCCGCGTAATCCGGCTTGAGCCGCAGCGCGGCTTGGAACTCGGCAATGGCTTCCGGCAATCGCCCGGGCAGTTGCGCCAGGGCCACGCCCAGGTCACTGTGCGTCTCCGCGTCATCCGGCTTCAGGCGCAACGCGGCCTGGAACTCGGCAATGGCATCCGGCAGCCGGCCCGGGATCTGCGATAGGGCGTTCGCCAGGTTATCGTGTGCGTCGACGTAATCCGGTTTGATGCGCAAAGCCGCCTGGAACTCGGCGACGGCATCCGGCAGCCGCCCCGGCATCTGTGTCAGGGCGAAGCCCAGGTTGTTGTGCGTCTCCGCGTCATCACCGTCAGGATTGGCCCGCAGCACCGCTTCGTACTGGGCGATGGCATCCGGCAGGCGGCCCGGTACCTGCGCGAAGGCGCGCGCCAGATTACTGCTTGCGTCCGTGTAATTCGGATTGATGCGGAGCGCCGTCTGGAACTCGGCAATGGCATCCGGCGCCCGTCCGGGGATCTGCGTCAGCGCGACTCCTAAATTGTCGTGCGCTTCGGCGTACTCGGGCTTCAGCCGCAGCGCCGTGTGGAACTCTTCGATGGCCTCCGGCAGCTGGCCGGGGATCTGCGACAAAACGACTCCCAATTCATTGTGCGTTTGCACGAAATTCGGCTTTAGCCGCAACGCCGTCCGGTAGGCGGCGACCGCCTGGGGCAGCCCTCCGGGCATCCGCGCCAAGGCGTTTCCAAGGTCGGAGTAGGTCTGCGCGTCATCGGGTTTCAGGCGCAGCGCCGCCCGGTATTCGGCGATAGCCTCCGGCAGACGGCTGGGTGTTTCCGCCAGCGCGACGCCGAGATTGGTATGCGCCATCCAGCTTGCCGGATTGCGCGCCAAGGTAGCCCGGTAAAGCGTCTCCGCATCGGCGTACATGCGGGCTTGACGGAAGGTGAGAATGGCCAGCGTTAGCAATAAGAGCGGGCTGAGAGCCCGCTGCAGGCTACGAGCCCGCCCCACGGCGGCGCAGATGGGAACTATGATTCCCAGGCTCGCCAGATACTGGAAGTGGTCCGCCACGTAAGAGAAGAGGAACGGGTAAACGTTCAGAAAACCCAGGACGGGAAATAGCGTTCCGGTGAATACGAGGAAGCCCGCCAGCGGACCCCGGCGTCTCCGCGCGAGCAGACTCAGACCCACGGCGGCCGCCAAGACTCCCGCCGGGAACAGATACTGCCACCACGCTCCGGCGTCAATTTTCCAATGCGGGTAAGTGAAAATCAGGTTCACAGGCCACACCACTTTGCCAGCATAGAACCAGACGACGCGGCCCGCCAGCAGAAAGCGTTCCGTCCACGTCAGCGCGAAATCCGCGCCCCGCGCGCCGATGTAGGTGCGTTCCACCCAGGCGGTGAACACCCCGGCGACGGCACTCAGCGCGAACCACGGCAGCAGCGGACGCACATCCCGCCGGAAGCCCAGGCGGCCCCGCTGCCACCAGAACACCACCAGCAGCGCCGCCGGCAGGGTCGCCGTTACCGTCTTGCTCAAGAGCGCGAGCACAAACAATGCCAACGCCCCCAGATAATGCGGCGTGCGCCGGGTCTGGTCGAAGCGCAAGTAAAGCAGCGCCGCCCCCAGGTAGAACGCTCCGGATAGCGTGCTCTTTTGCTCGGAGATCCAGGCTACCGCTTCCACGCACACGGGATGCAGAGCGAAGACCAGGCCGGCCAGCCAGGCACCCGGCAACGAGAGCCGGCGTACGATGCGTACCACCAGGCACGCGGACACGGCGTGCAGGACGACATTGGTGAGATGATAGCCCAGCACCGCGCCGCCCCAAACGCGGTGTTCCATCCAGAAAGCGCTGTGCAGAAGCGGATAATACTGCTGGGTGGCCCCCAGGTCGAACCAGATACGCCAGAGACCGTGGAGCGATTCGAGCGCCGGGCTGGTCACGTGGCTGGCATCGTCCCAAACCAGGCCGCCGCGCAGCGCCGGCCAGTAGGCCACCAGAGTTGCGCAGAAGATGGAAGCCCAGATGGCTGCGTCCGGCAGGCTAAAGAAGCGCGTCCGCTCTTTGCGGACCGGAGGCATCTTCTTCACCGCGGGCTCTCTGCCACCGGCGGAACGCTTTCTGGGCATCGGAGAATCACATGGTATCGTCATTCAGCGCACGGCTTTCTCCCCACGGCGCGGCGGGTTGCCGTAAACTTAAAAAGAGAGAAGGATTTACGGATAATCGGTTATGAAGAGTCGCATTTGCTTAGTCACCCTGGCGGCGATCGCCGTTATCGCCACCCGGCCCGCACCCGCCCAACAGCCTGCCCCGGGCGCCGCTTCGCAAGGGCCCGTGGTCAAATCGACCGTGGATGAAGTGGTGCTGGACTTCATTGCCCGCGATAAGAAAGGCAAGCCTGTGACGGACCTGAAGCTGGAGGATCTGGCCGTCACGGATAACGGCGCCAAGGAGCAGCCCACCAGCTTCCGCCTGGTGCAGGGCGCCGAGGCGATCAGCCAAAGCGGCGCGGCCACCAAGCTCGATCCCCTGCGCCAGCTACGCCTGGTGACCCTGGCCTTCGAAGCCATGAGCGACGCCACCCAGCGCAAGACCGCACGCACGGGCGCAACCGACCTGGTGAAGGGCGAGCAGGGCGGCAACGTTTTCTATTCGGTAGTCGTGATCGATACGCGCCTGATGGTCCTGCAGCCGTTTACGAGCGATAAGGACGCACTTGTCAAGGCCATCAACGAGGCCACCAGCGGCTACTCCTCCACGAAGCTGCTTTCCGAATCGGATCAGATCAAGAGCGATCTGAAGAGGTCCATGGCCGGCCAGAACCAGGCCGCGGGTCAGGCGCCTGCGGGCGGCAGCGCCGGTAACACGGCCGTGCAGGCCAAGCTCGTATCGGTGATGCTAGACATGCTGCGCATGGACGCAGCCATGGGCAGCCAGGACGCGCGACTCTCGCTGAACGCACTGGAGTCCCTGGTGCAGGGATTGCAGACCATGCCAGGGCGCAAATCCGTGCTCTACTTCACTTGGGGAATTTATTTGACGCCGGAGCTGGATGCGATATTTCGCAATCTGACGAGCATGGCAAACCGCGCCAACGTCACCTTTTATTCGGTGGATACCCGCGGCGTGACCACCTACGCGCAGAATGCAGGCGCCACCAACCAGTTGAACAACGCCAACAATGCGTCCTCCATGAGCACGCTGCAGGAGGGGAACGCCAACAAGGACGAGATGAGGGCGTCAGATAATGCCGAGACCTCCTCGCGCGCCAATGTCCAGCTTCCCCTCCGCAACCTGGCGGAAGCCACCGGCGGCTTTCTGCTCGGCGAGAGCAACGATTTGCGCACGCCGCTACGCCACCTGAGCGAAGAGATCGCCAGCTACTATGAGCTGACCTACAACCCGCACATCGACAACTATGATGGCAGCTTTCACAAGCTGAAGCTGGAAAGCGAGCGCAAGAATCTGGTTCTGCAAGCCCGCAATGGCTACTTCGCCTTGCCGCCGGAAGCGCGCGCCGCGGGCATGGAAACGTTCGAGTTGCCGCTGCTGAAAGCCCTCTCGGATGCGCAAGTTTCGCACGACGTTGAATTCCGCGCGAGCGCGTTCCTGCAGCAGCCGCGAAGCGACGGCACCGATCTCTCGGTGCTGGTGGAGGTTCCACTGCACGGCTTGCAGGCTAAACCGGATGCGGCCCAGAAGGGTTTTGACGTGCACTTCTCGTTGGCCGCGCTGGTGAAGGACGACAAGGGCGAAGTAGCCGGTCCCAAGCTGACCCGCGACCGTTCTGTCCACGTTACCGCCGATCAGTTGAAGATGGGCAATTTCGTGGAGAAAATGCCGCTCGATCTGCCGCCGGGAAAATATAGCCTGGAGACCGCCGTTATGGACCGCGAGAGCGGCAAGATGGGAATCGAGCACAGCGGCTTCACGGTGGGCCCCACAGGCAAAGGCGTGCGCATCTCTTCGCTTGCTTCAGTGCGTTCTTACACGCCCAATGTGAAGGGCCTGGACCCCAATGAACCATTTCAGTTTCAAGGGGGCAGCATCACGCCGACCTTGAATAACAACGTGCCCCACGTGGAGAATTCGGTTCTGCGGCTCTTCTTCGTGGTCTATCAGGACCACTCCATTTCCGCCAAGCCCACAGTGGAAATCGAATTTCTGCAGAACGGTAAAAGCTTGACGAAAGTACCGATGCAACTGCCCGACGCCGATGCCCAGGGCAGAATCCCGTACGTCATGACCGTTCCAGCGGCAGCCATTCCTCCCGGCGTCTACCAGGTGCGTGCCACGGCCAAGCAAGGCGACACCGAATCGGTGGCTCAGACAGACGTACAAATCGAAGCGAAGTGAGTCCGAGCTCAAAAGATCGTTTTCAACCCGAACTGAATCTGCCGCGACGTGGTCGCCGTGGTGGTGATCAAACCCGCCGACGGGCTGATCGCGGCGCCCGAGAACACGATGGCGTTAGGCGTCCCCAGATTCGTGTGGTTGAGTACATTGAAGAATTCCGACCGAAACTGCAGCTTCATTCTCTCGGTAGCGGCGATGTCCTTGACCAGGGATAGGTCCAGCGATGCAAGTCCAGGACCGCTGTAGGTTCCGCGGCCAAGGTCGCCGTAGGTGCCGGCCGCCGGCAGCAGGAACGCGCCCGGGTTAAACCATTGGTTGGGATTGCCCAGCACCACCGGTCCGCTGAACGCCGGATTCAGGGAGGGGCGGTCGGGATTGCGCGTGTCTCCATCGCCGGAGCGGTTCGAGCCAATCTGCGGAGTGAACGGGAAACCGCTCAGCAACGCCGCGATGCCGTCGAACTGCCACCCGCCGACAAGTGCGTCCTGGACGCGCGACGGACGCGTCAACCAACGCCTGTCGCGTCCGAAGGGCAGTGCGTAGATCGAGGAAACGCTGCCCTGGCTGGCGACGTTCAACGCCGAGGGCCCCCAGTCTCTCGGCAGGTCGTTGCGGTCCAGAATCATTTGGGCCTGATTGTTCGCCTGCGCGCCGGTCAGCGCCGAATTCATGTCCAGATTCTTCGACCACGTGTAATTTGCTCGGAACTCGAGGCCCTGCGTCAGACGCCGGCTGACGTCCACCTGCAGAGCGTTGTAACTGCTGTTTCCCTCCGTGTACCAGAAGAAACCCGCACCCAGGTACGGGTTCGGGCGGCGTCCGACCGGAATATACTGAGCGCCCTGGGGCACGGTGCTGGTGGTGGTACCCGACGTGCCGCCGGCAGTGCAACCGGCGGCGCTCGCGCAAATCTGGGCGGGAATCGTGTTCGGGTCCACGCTAAGAAGGCCGTGGTATCCGAACGACCCCACATAAGCCAGACGCAGGACCGAGTTGCGATCGAGCTGCCGCTCGATGGTAAAACGCCACTCCTGCACTGTGGGTGTCTTCGCGTTGGGCTGTACACCTTGGGGCGCATAGGTAGCGCACGGCGCCGGGACACCAGGGCCACACGAAGGCGGAGGAGCCACATTCGGAAGAATCGGCAGGATGGAAGGCAGCGAGACGTTTGCAAACGAGAGAGCCCCGTTGTAGGGCGGCACCGAATTCAGCAGGAAGCTGAGATCGTCGATCAGCGAGTAATAGGTGCCATAACCCGCGCGCAGCACGGTACGGCCGTTCCCAAAGACGTCCCACGCCAGCCCGACGCGGGGTCCGAACAGCCGGGTGGCATTGTTTTGCGTGAATGCCGAATGGCCCACGATGGGAGTGGTTTCGAGCACGCCGTCACCGTTGGTCACATAGTTGGCGGCCCGTCCGTCCACTTCGTTCCATCCGTTGGTAAACTCGTGCCGGATGCCCGCCTGCAGCGTGAGACGCGGCGTCAGCTTGATGGTGTCTTCGATATACCAGGCCCCCAGGAGACTTCTCCAGCCCAGCTCGCTGGGCGTAGGCACAACCTGGAAACTGCTGACTTTGCCCTGCAGAAAGGTCGTCAGGCTGGCAAAAGTGGCTTGTCCCAATTGGCGCGAAGCGGTATCGTCGTTATCCTGGAGCCGCTGAAACCATACTCCGGCAGTGATCTGATGTTTTCCGGTGATGATCTGGACGCTGTCCGTCCAGGTGAAGAGATTGCGCCGCTCCCAGACATTCGCGGCGTTGTTCGGCCCGGCCGATGTGATGGAACCGGCGCTGGTGGTAGTGACGCCGCCGCCAATCACGATTCCGCCAGGCCCCAACCCGCTGACGAACGAATCACTCGCCGGAAACGAAGCCAGAGGCGATGAATCCAGGTTGAAGCCCGCGCGCGAAAACCCGGCGTCGAATGTATTCAGAAACCGCGGCGAAAAAACGTGCGTCTCCTGCGCGCTGGCAACCTGTGCGCGCAGCGCTTCGTAAGACGCAAACAGCGGATCGGACAACGGGATCAGACTATTCCCATCGTCGATGGTGTAGATCCCCGTGAGCCAATCGTGGCTGCCCAGCGTGTAGTCGGCGCGCGTGGTGCCGAAATCCTCCCTGATGGACTCGCGGGGATTGTTGTAGGCCAGCGCCGTCCCGGTCGGCAGGCCGCCGACGAGTCTTTCCGGACCATTGGGCTCGGGCCAAAAAGACATATACGGAAGTATCTTCGGATTCAGATTCGCGACTTTCGTATAGACGCCGGCAGTGTTTGGCAGCAGACCCATGCGCGCCTGCGCGTCGGGAACCACCGCCACGTTGCTGACCGCCAGCGCCTGGCGGAAGCCTTCGTAGTTGCCAAACAGGAACAGCTTATTTTTCCGGAGCGGCCCTCCCAGCGCCCCTCCGAACTGGTTCCGGCGAAACGGGGGAACCGAAGCCTGATCGAAGAAATTGCGCGCATCGAGCGCGCTGTTCCGCAAAAACTCGAACACCGACCCGTGCGGTACGTTGGCGCCGGACTGAGTCGCCACGCTGACCTGAGCTCCGGCGCGCTTGCCGTATGCCGCTCCGTACGTGTCGGTCATGACGTTGAACTCCCGGATGGCGTCGATTCCCAGCAACTCTCCACTGGCGCCTCCGGGTGTGACGGCAAGCTGGCTGGCGCCCGTATATTCAACGCCATTCAGCAGGAACAGGTTGTCCGCGGTCCTGCGTCCGTCCACCGAAAAGGTGTTGCCGTTGCTGGTACTGGTGTCGGCGCTCTTCATGGCGCTGTAGTTGATGGAGCCGGGGTTCAGGGTAATCAGGTTATCGAAGCTTCTTCCGTTGAGCGGCAGATCTTTCACTTCGCGCTCGCCAACCAGCCCGGCGACCGACGCGGTGGTGCTGTTGACCACCGGCGCCTGTTCGAAAACAGTAACCTGCTGGGCCAGATCTCCCACTTCCAGTTGAAGGTTGAGTACCGCTTCCTGGCCGATCCGCAAATCGATGCCGGTGCGCAGGACGGCCTTGAATCCAGGCTTTTCGGCCTTCACTTCCTGCGCCCCGAGAGGCAGGGAGAGAACTCTGTAGTTGCCCTCGGCAGTGGTGACGGCCGTTCTGGAGGCGCCGGTCTCCAGACTTTTGACCGTCACGGCCGCGCCGCCGATGGGGCTGCCGGAGGCATCCACCACCCTGCCGGAAATCGACGCGGACACTTGTCCCCAGGCCGGAGCGGCTATGAGGGCCGCGAAACAAAAAAGGCGTATGTGAAACGACCGGTTGACAAAACGCGGAGAAAACTGCGAGGCCATCGTTCCATTGTCGCGCGAAGCGGCCTTTTTGGCGTGGGTGCCGGCAGTTCAGTTCGAAGAAGGGCTTATTCGAGCCGCACTGAAAAGAAGTCTCCTGGCGCCCAGGTAGGCCAAGTGGGCGTCATGCTCTGCAATGCCCTGAGACATAAGCTTAAAGCGTATTTTGAAAGTTGGTGGCACCGCAAGGCATTCCGCTAGCATTCCGGAAGTCTTTTCAACCTGGGCGAAGTAGCTTCGCATGGCAGTAACACAGTTTGCATGCAATTCAGCAAATCTCACGCGGTTCATTAGGGGCCGACTTTCATTTACATGACAATTATACCACGGCCGCAGAAGCCGCAGTAAGTCCTAATAAGTCCCGCATATTTACAGCTTCGCCAATGATCGGGGCGGCCAATCTTGGCCGCAGCCGCCTTTCAGGCGGCTAGCCGGCTGAAAGCCGTCCCCAAAGGGGACCCCAGGGCAGGGTTGCCCGCCCTCCAAAGGCTGTCACCGTATTCTGCGAGACTCATTAGTTGCTCACCGCAAGATATAACGTCTGTGTCCCGGCCACGCCGCCCACCGTAAATGTCAATGGCACCGCGCCGTTGCCGGCGTTAGCCGGCACCAGAACATTGAACTGATAGAGACCCGTGAAATCCGGCGCCAACCCGGAATAGGGCACGTTCGTGTTGGTGACCGGCACGCCGCCTATGGATATCTCAAAGGCCGACGTCAGCGTGTTTGCCGTCTGCACAAGCTGACCCGCGGGTATGTTCGGTGTGACCGCCCCAAAGCCTATGCCATAGAGGACGATCTCATCGCCTGCCTGGGCGGGCCGCGACGTGAGCCCCGCAACGGCGCCTGTGGGAAGTACGTACGAACCGTCGCCGAACTGCGCCACAACGTATTGAGTCCCCCCGATCTGGAACGATGGCGGCGCATTCAGGCCCGGTTCAACCGCGTTGACGGTGATGCTGTACGGCGCGCTGGCGAGGTTCCCGACCGTGACCGTCAGCGGCTGCGCGCCCGTGGCCACGTTCGACGGCACTAGCGCGTTCACTTGCCCCGGGCTGATGAAATCGATGAAGGCGGCCTGCCCGCCGATCGTCACGGAAGTGCCGCCGAGCGAGGTGGGAGCATTCACGCCGCTGAAATCGGCGGTCGCCCAGGATTGCGTGCCAACCGCGAGGTCCGTGCCGTAGATCTCGATCCAGGTGCCCGGCGAGATGGAAGTGAATTCTCCGAAGGTGCTCGCGCTCACGACGCCGCCTACCCCGATGCCAGGCGTTTGGCTTGCAAGCGGCGCCGCCACGCCCGAAATCTCGCGCACCCGGTTGTCGGTCAGGTCGCCCGAATAATCGCCGTCGCCCACATACAGGTTGCCCGCAGAGTCCAGCGTGAGGGGAAACGGGCTGTTGAGTTCCGCCTGCAGGGGCGCGCCGCCATCTCCCGTATAGCCCGCCGTCCCGGTTCCCGCCACCGTGGAGATGATGCCGCTCTCCACCTCGCGGATCCTGTTGTTCGAACCGTCCACGATAAACAGAGCGCCGGTGGAATCCACCGCTGTCCCGCCCGGGTAGCCCAGGCTCGCGGACGTGGCCTGTCCTCCGTCGCCTGCAAACGCGTTGTCACCGTTCCCCGCCACCGTCGTAATCGTCCCGCTGGCGGCACTGACCATCCGGATGCGAAAGTTGAACTGGTCCGTCACATAAAGGTTCCCCGAGGCATCCACCGTCACCCAAGTCGGGTTGTTGAACTCCGCCTGCGTGGCCGGCCCATTGTCGCCGGAAAAGCCCTGCGCACCCGTGCCCGCATAGGTGCTGATGATGCCGCTCCCATCCACCTTGCGAACATTAAACGCGCCCTGGTCCACGATGAACAGGTTGCCGCTCGAATCCACCGCGCAGCGGATTGGAATCACAAATTCCGCGGCTGTGGCCAAGCCGCCATCTCCGCTGTTGCCTGTCGATCCGTTCCCGGCCACCGTAGTAATCGTGCCCGACGGCGAGATTTCGCGCACCCGCAGATTGCCATAGTCGTTCACGTAAATGCCGCCATTGGGCGCCACGCACACTCCCAGCGGCCCGCTGAGCTCCGCTTGCGTCGCCTGCCCGCCATCCCCGCTGTATCCGGCAGTGCCCGTGCCGGCGAACGTCGTGATTACGCCCAGCGTGTCCACCTTACGCACCACGTTATTGTTTTGGTCGGCCAGATAGATGTTCCCAGCCGCGTCTACCGCCAGCCCCACCACGCGGTTGATCTCGGCTTGCGCGGCCGGCCCACCGTCGCCCGTATATCCGGCCGTTCCGTTTCCGGCAAAGGTACCAATCGTTTGGCCGGACGAGATCGCCGCGGCCAATAGCGGCAGCCAAAGTCTCCCGTACACGCCAGTCCTGCTCCAATCGCGAATCATGTAATTAGTATAGTCCTCAATGCCACTCTGCAAGACCTGCACCTTAGTTGCCGTATCTACTGTGCGTAAGAATACTTACTGAGGGCGTATGCCCCATAAGCCTGTGCGGGTTACTGCGCGGACAGCGGTCCGGGCGGAGTGGCGCTCAAGATGCATTGTAAATATGAACATACGGAACACCATGATATATCGCACTGTGGTCCTCATATGCCTGCTCTCCGCGGGTGCAACGGCAGGCTACGCTGAGGTCACGCTGGAGAATGGCTACAGCCAAATGTACAACCTCCAGTTCGCGGAGGCGCATGGCACATTTCATGAGTGGGAGCGACTACACGCCGGCGACCCGATGGGTCCGGTCTCCGATGCCGCGGCTTTTTTGTTCGAGGAACTCGACCGTCTGCATGTCCTGCAGTCGGAGTTCTTCATACAGGACCAGCACTGGATCACCGATCACAAGCTCGAGCCCGACCCCGGGCTGAAGCTGAGATTCGACAATGCGCTGGAGGCCAGCCGGGAGCTTTCCAGCCGCCAGCCCGATGACGAAAACTCGCAGTTTGCCTCGGTCCTGCGTACTGGGCTGCACTCCGATTACCTGGCGTTAATCGCCAGACGCTATGGCGCCTCCTTGCAGGAGATGAAAACCGG
>Ga0302325_10028985_pt1 | contig 11445 bp, 8 predicted proteins | sample Palsa_T0_2_FD_201948 | JGI IMG/M metagenome (GOLD analysis project Ga0302325, IMG submission 201948) | Peat permafrost microbial communities from Stordalen Mire near Abisko, Sweden - Palsa_T0_2 | ecosystem: Environmental > Terrestrial > Soil > Palsa > Peat permafrost | place: Sweden: Abisko... | reverse complement strand
GACGCTGAACACGCTCCGCATGACCCAGATGCGGCCGTTGCTTCTGGCGATTTTGGACCATTTCAAACCTGCCGAGGCTCAACGAGCATTCCGATACCTCGTGTCGTGCGCGGTGCGCCTTCTCATGGTCGGTGGACGTGGCGGCAGCGTCGAGAGCAGGTATTCCGAAGCAGCCATGAACATCCGGAGGAAAGCAATTAAGGATGCTGCCGGAGTCCGCCAGGCCATGAAAACGGTATATCCTGCAGACCGGCAGTTCCGAGACGCTTTCGCCATCGCGACCGTCTCAAAGGAATACCTCGCGCGTTACTACTTGCGTGCTTTGGAGCGGGCAGAGCGTAACGAGAAAGCTCCGGAGTTCATACCGAATGCCAACGAGGAGGAGGTCAACTTGGAGCAGGTGCTGCCTCAAGAACCGGGCAACAACTGGAAGCACCTCACCGGTGACCGGTGCAAGGAGCTGTACAAGCGGATCGGGAACTTCGCGCTGATGAAGTCGACCGAGAACTCGACGATCGGCAACGCCAGCTTCGACGACAAGAGGAAGGTGCTTGCCAAGTCATCGTTTAGGTTGACCAAGGTAATGGGGAAATCGCTTGCCTGGGACGAAGACGCCATTACTGCCCGCCAGAACTATTTGGCCGATCTCGCGCTAAAGACATGGTCAGGGAAACTCGATTAGCAGGCCGCTGCTCGTCATCACAAGCAGGAAACGGGCCTGACACGAGCGAGCGAGGCGTCCCGAATGGAGCCAAGCAGGACACCAACAGAGATCCACGCCCTCGTTTTCTGCGCGAATTTTGTCGCTCCTCGCCGAGATGACGTACGGGATTGATTTACTCACAATGGTGCCACGGCCCTGAGATAATGGGAATCGTGCAGCCACTTCAACTCATAAGCGACAAATGAGACCCTCTGTAACCCTGCCGGCCAACCTGCTATTTGGGCAATTTGGCTTGACTTGGGCAGATGGCGGGGGAGGATAGTTGGGGATCGCCGAAAGAATCGGCTGGCTCAATGCCTCAATGCGGAGATAGAATAACCCGAAAGCTTCTCGCGAGGGACCTTTGTGCGACGAACTGACGGATTGCAAATGGCTTTACCGCGGCGTCCCGCATGAATCCGATGAACGCCTGGATGTCCTTGCGAACGGGGAGGTGTACCCACCTCGTCCCGATCGAATCGGCGAAGACTGGATCGAGCAGCACCAGGCAGGTTACACAGCCACTGGCTACACGAGTTGAAGCACGGAACGAAGCCTAGCCGTGGAAGCAGCGGAGGCAACAAGTGACGAGCAAACACTGTCGGGGCAAATAGTTGTATTTCGGGTGCGCGTCAGCGGTCTTTCGAGGAAGAGGATTGTCTCTGGCAGGGAAGATGAAGATGAATACTTGATCCAAGGCCGGATTGAGGAAGTCTCGATTTCGTCTAGCGAGGTCGAGGACGAGGAAGAGGAAGACCATGCCGACTAATCGACCGAGTCGCCGATCATGGATAGCGGCGCTTAACGAGGCCGCAGCCCGAGAGCAGATTGCGCTTCCCCCGATGATGGAACAAGGGATGGGCCGGTTGTCATGGCGAGACCAACTGAGCGACCGATCCGTTTCTTTCAGACGCAGGTTTGTCCCGCTAAGTGAGGCAGAACGAAACGGCGTCGACTGGGCCTTATGGGCCGAGGCCGAGGGCAAGCCGCTGTGTGTGGCTTCATTCCGCGAAGCGCTTTATCCAAGCGACGCGCGTGCTGCTTCGATACTTTCTCTGTTGAAAGGATGGCTGGTGGATATGTGGGCCCCTGCTGAGGCACGGGAAGTTATTTCCCAGATTTCATCGCAGCAGGTGGAAACACCGCTTCCAGTTCGTACTGATGACAGGGAGTACTGGCTTTCGGAGGATCACCGGGTCGGAATCATCATTGAGCCGGATAGTTGGCAGATCCGCTCCAGAACAGAGTCGTTGACGAGTTGGCGTTCTAGGAACGAGGCGAAATTTGGAGACTCACTGCCTCTTTCCAGCCTGGATGGTTTCATTGTCTGGCTCGCCCAACACTGGGAGGAGATTGCGCACGGTAGGGATCACCGCCCAGCCTCACTACAACACCGAGGAGCGGCCGCCAGTCGCGCTTACGACGTCGCTCAGCTAGACCAGTCCGCCTCGACAAGCGAAGTCAAGGAGTGGTGGTCAAAACATGCTATACGCGCGGCGGACGAAGTATTGCCCAATGTGTTCTTCGAGCGGCAAGCCGATGAATTGCTGATTTCGTGGGACGCAACCCCGAGCGACGAGCGCATCTACAGAATCTCCAGCGGGGAACAGGAAGTCGATGTTGCATTTGCGGTTCCAGTACTCCGTCGACTCGTGCAGACTCGACTTCGAGCAATGGAACTGCCTGAAGGAGAACTCTCGAGACTTCTAGAAACACTGTCAGATGACTCGACCGTCGGCTACGCCGCGCTCTCGTCTTACAACTCATTGATCACTCCCAGATGGTTAGACCAACATGGCTTCTCTGCACACGACGCACAGCAGGTGGCCCTTGACGGAACCAGCCGCCATCCGATTGTTGGATTGCTCAGGAGCAGCTTCGGGACCTCGATTAATATCCATGATTACGAAGTTGTCATGGGGATGCTTCAGCGGGGTAGCGATGATAGCTTTCTGGGTCTTCGGTCTGTCGCAAAGGGCATCAACTCACATGTCGATGTCCGCGAACCGTGGGAATCGGGGTATGCGCTTGCCCGATTGATCCGGAAGACGCTCAAGTTGAATACGCAGGACGATTTCGACATTGAGGACCTTATCCTTAGAATGGGAGTGGAAATTCGCGATGTGAGTTTTAGCGATCCGGCTATTCGCGGCGTATGTGTCGGAGCTCCCGCCTACAGGCCGCTGATTATCATTAACGACGCCTCCCCCGATGCGAGCGGTCCGAGCGGTCGCCGGATTACACTGGCGCATGAACTATGCCACTTGCTATTTGACCGGTCTCGCTTGCGTAATCTTGCGCGGTTTGATTGGGATGGGGCAGAGAACGACCGGCTACTTGAGATACGAGCCAATGCATTTGCGGTAGAGCTATTTGTTCCTATGGACATATTGGTAAAACCAGACGGCAAGGTTCTTGAAGATGGCGAGCTTTTGCCAATCACGGTCTCACGGAGAGTGAGTATTTCCGCACTGCGCTGGCACGTGGAAAACCTCAGAAACAGGCTCCTGAAACAATAGCTAGCTCTGCCGAAGGGATCGAGGCAAACGAGGTTGAGCAAGTCGAAAGTCCGGGCGAAGAAAGGGGGGCACTGCTCAAACCATTTCAACTGCCATCGCCACTGCTTCGCCGCCGCCGATGCAGAGGGTGGTGATGCCGATGCGTTGCGAGCGTTCCTGCATGGCGTTGAGCAGCGTGACGAGCGTGCGGGTGCCGCTGGTGCCGATGGGGTGGCCAAGGGCCACTGCTCCGCCGTGGACGTTGACCTTTTCATGGGGAATCTCGAGGTCTTTCATCGCGGCCATCGTGACGACGGCGAAAGCCTCGTTGATTTCGAACAAGCCGATGTCGCTGACTTTCAGCTGAAGCTTCTGCAGAAGTTTCCGCAGCGCGTCCACCGGCGCGATGGTGAACCATTCCGGCTCGCGTGATGCGGTGGAGTATCCGAGGATTTTGGCCACCGGTTTGATTCCCAGCGCGGCCGCGCGATCGCCGGACGTCACCACCACCGCGGCAGCGCCGTCATTCAAACTGGAGGCATTTCCCGCGGTGATCGTCCCCTCTTTGCCAAACGCCGGGCGAAGCTGTCGCAGTTTTTTTTCGTCGAACCGGCCGGGGCCTTCGTCTTCGACGATGTTTACTTTATTTTTACCGACGGGCGCTTCCACCGGGACGATCTCGCGTGCAAACGACCCTGCTTTCGCCGCCGCAATGGACCGTTGAAAGCTTTGCACGGCGAAGTCGTCCTGCTGCTCGCGGGTGAAATTGTATTTGGCCGCACACCGATCGCCGCACGATCCCATGTGCAGATCATTGTAGACAATGTCGGTTGGCATGCTCTGATCTTTCATCTTCGGTATCATACATTCACGAACCATGAACGAGCCCTGCAATATATTACTAACGGGTGCCGGCAGCGGCCTTGGCCGCGGGCTGGCGGTGGTGCTTTCAGCAGCGGGCCATCGACTGTTTCTCTGCGATCTCAACCTGGCCGGGGCGAACGAAACGTTGGCGATGTGTGATCGGTCGCGATGCAGTGCGCACCTGCTGGACGTGTCGTCGGCGGATCAGATTCAAAAGCTGGTGGATTCCCTCGTGCCGCAGGGCATCCATGCGTTGATCAACAACGCGGGGCTGCAGCATGTGAGCCCGCTGCAGGAATTCCCCGAGCCCCAATGGGATCTGCTGTTGGATGTGCTGCTGAAGGGTCCGTTTCTTCTGACCAGGGCAGTGCTGCCGTTGATGCGGCAGGCAAATTTCGGGCGAATCGTGAATATCGGTTCGATTCATTCGCTGGTGGCGTCGCCGTTCAAGTCCGCATACGTGACGGCCAAGCATGGATTGCTGGGGTTGTCCAAAGTGGTTGCGCTGGAGGCTGCGGATGCGGATATAACGATCAACACCATCTGTCCGGCGTATGTCCGCACGCCGCTGGTCGATGCGCAGATTCGCGATCAAGCTAAAGCCAACGGCATCTCCGAGCAGGACGTGATCGATAAGATCATGCTGCAACCGATGCCCAAGAAAGCCTTCATCACGGTTGAAGAAATCGCGGCAACTGTCGAATTTTTACTGAGCCATCAGGCAAGGAACATCACCGGCCAGACGATCGTGATCGACGGCGGCTGGACCGCGCGATGACATGTTTCGCCGATGGAAACAAAATGCAAGACATGTTGCCACAGATGAAAAATCAGATGGACCCAGCGCTGCCTCGCATTGCTCGGCCGCAACCAAAACAAGAGACACCACGGGGTCGCTGAGGCGCAACCGACACCTTGGAATGAACCGGACTAAACAACGATCCAAGACAACCACAGAGAGGGAAGAGCCCACAGAGATCACGGAGAGAATTCGAGTGCAAAAAGTCGTGATTGGCTGCGATTCTGCAACCGAGTTTTGGGACCAAGCTCTGTCTCTGTGGTCTCTGTGATCTCTGTGCCCTCTGTGGTCGCCTTTGACCCCGAGAGCCACGCGGCGCCTGGCGATCTCGCACGCTGGAAATTTGCGCAGCGTGCAAGGATTTTAACGGATTGTGGCACAGATGAAGACAGAACGTGAATTGCACGTGATTTATCTGTGTCCATCCTCCCTCCCGGCGCGCCGGGATGGCAATTGTCTTCTTTTGTTTTGACTAAGCATCGAGCACGTTCTCCTACGGACACGTGCGTCGAAAATCCTCTCAGCCCACGCAAATTGGAACGGATTGTGGCACAGATGAAGTTCCGCGACAGCTCAACTTTCACACCCGCATGGCGGCCGATGCAGCGGGACATCGATCGCGCCAACGTAACGCAGCTTGCCCACGAACTGGGATTGAACAGCTACGCCGAGCTTCACCGCTGGTCGATAACAGATCGTCCGGCGTATTGGCGGCGCGTGATCGAGCGGTTGCATATCCGGCTAACCAAGCCATATGAACAGGTACTCGATGCCACCCATCCCACTCGCCCGCGCTGGCTGATCGGCGCGCAGATGAACATTGTGGACAGCTGCTTCCAATCTGATCCGCTTGTGACAGCAATCGTCGAATCCGACGGCGTCGGGCCGTTGCGAAAAATCACATACGGCGAGCTTCGATCGATGGTTGCCCGAGTGGCGGGCGCTATCGCCGCGCGCGGATTGGGGCCGGACGGCGCGGTTGCCATTGTGATGCCGATGACAACCGAAGCTGTTGCGGCCTATCTCGGGATGATCGCCGCGGGGGCGGCAGTGGTCTCGATTCCCGAAAGCTTCTCTGCACAGGAAATCGCCGGGCGCTTGCGCATCGCTGACGCGAGCCTTGTCATTACGCAGGACGTTATTCATCGCGGCGACAAGCGGTTGCCGCTCTACGAAAAATTCCGTGATGCGATTGACATCCCGGCAGTTGTGTTCTCAAACGACCCGGCATTCACTCTCGCCAGGAACAATGATGTCACCTGGCAATCGTTCCTTGGCATCGACACCACACTGCGCTCTGTTGCGCGCGATCCGCAGGATGCAATCAACATTCTATTTTCCTCCGGCACCACCGGTGATCCCAAGGCCATTCCCTGGGATCACACAACCGCCATCAAAGCTGCGGCGGATGCGCACTTCCATCAGGATATTCACCCCGGCGACGTCGTCTGTTGGCCGACCAGTCTGGGTTGGATGATGGGGCCATGGTTGATCTTCGCGGCAATGATCAACCGCGCTACGATCGCGCTGTACACGCAAGCACCAGGCAATCGCGCGTTTGGGCAGTTCGTTCAGGATGCCGGTGTGACGATGCTCGGCAGTGTGCCGAGCATGGTGCGGGCGTGGCGGTTATCCAATTGCATGGAGGGTCTTGATTGGAGCCGAATCCGCGCGTTCAGTTCTTCGGGTGAATGTTCCAATCCCAGTGAGATGTTGTTCCTGATGCAGCTGGCAGGCGATCGGCCGGTGATTGAGTATTGCGGCGGAACCGAAATCGGTGGGGCATATTTGACCGGCACCGTGGTGCAGCCGTGCATTCCCAGCGCATTCAGCACGCCAGCCCTGGGGATCGACGTGGTGGTGCTCGACGAATCGGGGCAACCCGCGGAGACGGGCGAAGCATTTCTGATCGGCCCATCAATGGGCCTGTCCACACGTTTGCTGAATCGCGATCACGAAGAGGCGTATTATTCCGACACTCCAATTCATCATGGCACACCACTTCGGCGGCATGGCGACGAAGTGCAGAAACTACCCGATGGTTATTTCCGCATGATCGGCCGATGCGATGACACGATGAACCTCGGCGGGATCAAGGTCGGGTGCGCCGAAATAGAGCGCGTGCTCAACGGTGTGGAAGGCGTCACGGAAACCGCCGCCGTCGCCGTGCCACCGGCGGGTGGGGGTCCGTCGCGGCTCGTGGTGTTTGCGGTTGCGGCGCTGGATCTTTCGCCGGAAGAATTAAAGCACAAACTGAGCACCGCGATTCGGCAGAAGTTAAATCCGTTGTTTCATCTTGACGAGGTGCGCATCGTGCCATCTCTGCCGCGCACGGCGTCAAACAAGATCCTGCGGCGCGAGCTGCGCGCTTCGATCAGCAAATGAAACATGGATCCAATGGATCACCTCCGGCAAGCGGGCGGAGACGCGCGCACTGCGGATCGACAAGGCGTGCGACATGCTCGCCAAAGGGAAGCGGCGTCCGTGCTGCTTCGATCGGTCCGGGTTGTACAGCAAGAGCCTCAGCTGCCCCGTCGCCGACGAATCTGGGCAGCCCTGAGGACTCAGCCCGTAGTTCAGATTGTTCTAGTGAGGCAAAGAGAATTCGCGTATTGTAAGGGTATGGCGCTGATCACGACGGCAGAATTCAAAAACGCAAAGAACGCAGCCCTCGTTGGCAACATGGGGCTTTACGCCGTCTGCTTTGAACTGGCGAAACGTGGATGGAACGTGATGCCCACATCTCGCAACGCGAGGGGTGTTGACATCGTTGCATACGATCAGAAGGGCAAGCGGACGATAACCGTGCAGGTGAAGGCGTTGAGCAAGGCCGTGCCCGTGCCTCTTGGGTCGGACCCTCTGATGGGTAACCTAATCGCTGATTTCATCATTATCGCCAGGGGCGTCAGAGAAGAAGAACGGAAGCAAGCGAGGTTTTTTATTGCGAGAGCGGATGACGTGCGGAATCGTTTCAGCACCGAGGGTGGCGAAAAGGACGGGTTCCACACCGGTGTCAGCAAGAAGACCGGGAAGAAAGGTTGTTGGCTTCAACGGAAGGGATACGAGCCGTTCGAGGACAGGTGGGACGTCATAGGGGATGGCTGGTAGCTGGAGCCGGCCTGCACTGGCGCCGACATCTTCGAAGGCCCCGACCGCGCCACCGGCGCCATCAGTGGACCGCCGCGCGAGTCGATCTGATTTTCGGCTCCCAATCCCACCTGCGCGCCTTGGCCGAGGTCTACGGCAGCACCGACGCCCAGAAGAAATTCGTGCACGAGGGGGGATCAAGCCGATCGAGTTTTCCGCTCGCAGCCACCGCGGAGCAGCGGCGAGCGGTTTAACTTTTGCGTCAGGCCCGCAGGGGGCGACTCAGGCCGGTGCAAAGCGTGACTCAGCCGGCGGAAGTCGTGGCGGACTGGTAGTTGCGCCGAAACTGCCAGACAGCTTCGAGAAGTTCGGGGTCGGTGGCATACCACAGACCCCGGCCGTGCAGGTCGGCGCAGAGCTCGCCGACGGCGGCCATCAGTTGGCCGGCAGGTATAGTTCGGACTTGCTGTCGGTCGGAGTGGTTGTGACGTTGTTCATAGTCGATCCCTTACTGTTGGGGCATTGGCATGGCTTTGACGGCGACGGCAGTCGGCTCGTATAAGCCGGGAGTCATGCCGGAAGGAACCCGCGCAGGGCGCGAGTGAACAACTCGGCGCGTTTGAGTCCAGAGCGCTTGGCGTAGGCGTCTGCTTTTTTGAGCAGGTCGCGCTCCACACTGAGCGAAATGACTTTTACGCCACGGCCGATCTTCGGCGGGCCCATCCGTTTTTTCTCCCGCTTCACCTCGGCGCGTTCGGCGGCATTGAGCGGGCGCATCTCGTTGCGATGCTTTCCCTGCTCGTAAAACCGGGCGACTTTTTCCTTATCCTCGGCGCTGAGGGCGTCGAACTCGGCGCCGTTGCTGAAATCGGGGAAGTCGTCCGCTACTCCGGTCGTCTGCTTCCCGCGTGCCCTTGCAATCTTGCTCATCTCTGTCGCTCCGTCCCTCTGATGTTACCAGTAGGGCATTGCGTGGATGACGTAGAAAGTCCCGTCCGGGTCTTTCACTCCTTGAGACGGACATACGTTGCCGACGCCGACTTCACGGTCAGTTTTCCGTTGCCCTGTATCGTCTCAACGCCGAGGCTGTGGCCGTTGTAGAATTCGTTTCCCATGATCCGGCCTTTGGAGATCAGGTAGTCGTGCATGGCTTTCAGATCAATCGTTCCGGCAGACACGTCGGCCTGATTCGCCGGCATGAACAAGATATCCGGTGGGTGCGCAGCCGGGTCGATTGTTACTGTCCACTTGATGCCGGAAATGGTTGTCCTGCCGATTTGGGTAACGCTTCGAATGTACTTTGCTGCAGCGCCGGAGGTGTGGATGAAGACCTCGATTTCGAACAGATGATTATCATTGCCGTTGGCAGTCCTGGTCAGGAAATAATCGTAGATGACGTTGAAGCCATTTTCGGTTCCCGAAAATGACAGGTCATGGGAGACGGTCAGAGTCTTGATCTGATTCACCTGCTGCGGCGAGATGGGTGTCTGGGGAACGGTATTGTAATAGTTGCCGTACCCCGCGACCTGCAGGAAACCGATGACCGTCGGCGCGCTGCGCATCGGCCACGACCAAACCAGTTTCGTTCCGGCGGGGAATGCTGGGGTGATCGTCGCGGATTCGGTGCCTGTGAGTCGGAAGCGTTTGGCGTTGAACGGACAGAGAAATGCCGTATAAGGTCCTTTGGTGTGGGGCGTCATATCGCCGATCGTGACGTCAGCCGTGGCGGGCTGGGTTGCCGTGCCTGCGTCCGCGGCAGCAACCGCCTTTCGCTCAAGGGCAACAATGCAACCGCATAAGAGCAGGATCACACCTGCTGCGGCAGTGCGAAATCGCTTTTGATTCATCGATGTCTTTCCACGAAAGTTGCAGACGATCATTTTGGACCGCTAAGTCCCCAGTCTGACTTCGCTGTACTGAACCGCGTCAGTGCTGTCGCTGCGGGTTTGGGTTCTCAGGACGCGATAGAACTGATAGGGCTTTGAATTGGTGAACCGGATGACCGGTCCCCACTGCATACGTCCCGGGTCCACCTCGAGTCCGGTGGGGCCGTCGTAGAGAAGAATGAAGCCATTGCCTTGAGCGGCAGCGGCATTGGGGTCGTTGGATCCTTCCACGGTGATTTTGATCGGATCGCGCTCTGGCCTGTCGTTGCCTGTGGCGAATTGCACCGCGGTCACAACGCCGCTTCGGCTGGGCTTCACCACGAATCCGGTATTGTCGCCAGGAGGGTTGTAGCCGTCCGCGTCCTGTGCGCGGCTGAGGTATTTGGAATCAAGTTTCGTGTCGATGATATTTGCGATCCGGTCGGCATCGCTGGCGCTGGCAAGAACATTGGCGTTGCCTTTGGTGGTCTGCTTCAACGCTACGATGGGATCCGATGGCGAAAGAATCGAATTCACGGTTCCCGCCTGGCCGAAGACCGCCGGTGGAACGGTCGTAACGGCTTGCAGCGACATGTCGATTACGTCGGCCTTCCGCGCCTCGGGCGTCACGAATAGGTCGACCAGTTTGCCGTGCGCAAATTTCCCGGCCACCGAGGTCTGGTACGGCGCATGCAGCTTGAAATCGACGTCCCATTGCTTCGGCCACGCGGGGAACAGCAAGAGCTTTTTCCCGACGGCTTGCAGCAGCATTTGTTGCAGGCCATTTTCGCCATTGCCGCCGTTGTCTTCGTCGGGCTGGTAGTCGTTTCCGTGATCCCAGAAAGCCGGGAATTTCAGGCGCGGATCCTTTCGGGTCAGGTTGAAGTGGACGTAATCCTCCGCCACATCGGTAAGCCCCAGCATGGCGGCCTGAATCGGATCCTGCGCCCAGCACCCCTTCTGTTTGCACTTGCGAGCGAAGAATGTTCTGGTCGCAAGGTCGAGATCGGGCTTTTCCAACCCGTAGAGACGGAACGGATAAATCGCATAAAGCTCGGGGTTTTCGGCATTCCTGCTTTTCATTGTCTGCGGCCCGGCATAGGGAAGCAGTAGCCGCTTACCGTTTCTCACGCCGGTCGGAAGTTCCGGTAGCTCAGACTGCATCTTGATCCATGCGGCGTGAGAGCGGCTGTCTGCCAGTTCATCGGGAAGGGCGATCATGCGAGCCAGGATCGCGTGGAGCCCGGCGATGTCCGGCGCGGGATTGCGGGCCTTCCAATACATCTCGATGGCGTTGTCGGGATCGAGCAGGATCTTTCCATTCGGGTCACGATGAAAATGCTCGTTGAAGAAGGTCAGACCCGCGCTGATCATTGGGATCGCCATCTCCTTGGCGAATTGTGTGTTGCCCGTGTACTGGTAGTAATCGAGCATCATCATCCCCATGTCGAGAATGTCGGTGAAATAGTGGTCGTTCCAGTTGGGGGGCATTTCAGGGCCGAGGTATTTTAACTTTGCCCAGAAGGCCTGTTGCTCGGCGAAGTAACTGCCGGCGTGGCCGTAATATGCTTTCACGAGCGGCTCATTCGCCTTCATCTCCATTTCGTACATCTTGAAGAGCGGCATCAT
>Ga0302325_10028984_pt1 | contig 11445 bp, 9 predicted proteins | sample Palsa_T0_2_FD_201948 | JGI IMG/M metagenome (GOLD analysis project Ga0302325, IMG submission 201948) | Peat permafrost microbial communities from Stordalen Mire near Abisko, Sweden - Palsa_T0_2 | ecosystem: Environmental > Terrestrial > Soil > Palsa > Peat permafrost | place: Sweden: Abisko... | reverse complement strand
CATCCCGGCGGATCTGCTGGTGCGGCAGTCCCAACAACGCAGCGACACCGAAGCGGCCCTGCGCATGCAGAAGGCCAAGCTGGAGCTATTGGCCAAATGCCGGAGCCGGCCGCGATGATCCGCACCATGGCCGCCTCCCGTTGGTCGGGCCTGCGGCGCTGTAGAGATCCGGAGCCAAAACCAAAACCAAAACCAAAACCTTCTATGAGAGGAAAAACCAAAAACCATCTCAGCTCCGCGGCGCAGTCCCGCCTCCCGCTGGTCGGCCCTGAGACGGTGGCACACGAATCCACATTCAAGGGAAGGGGACCCGTATGTCCGATAGCTGTCCAAATGACACCGCCGGCAGAGATCCGGCATCCAACAGAAAGGAGAATACTCGCACAGAGCACACCGTTGTGAGCGGCAGCTTTTCAGGCTCATTGACCATTGGAAACGAGAATCCGTTTCAGGCTCATTCTGTATTGGAAACAAGTTCCGATTTCAGGCTCATTCTACGATTGGAAAATGCTGCTGCCGGAAATTGAAAGTGGCCCACTACCGTCCGAGCGTAACGACACCGTTCGTAGCGGCTGGCAACGCCAAGGTCTCGAGGAGGTCGCGGATGCGGCTGATTCGCTGATCGGTGATAGCATCGCGTTCGGCAGCGGCGGCGCGCATCTCGGCCATGTCATGCCGGAAGAGTTCGCTACTGCGGATGAGGGCTTCGTGCCGTTCCGCAAGCCGTTCGAGCCGCTCATCGATGGTCATTGCTTGTTCCAGTATAGCGTGACTTGGCTTATCGCACCCGGAACGGCCCGTTACTCGAAAGCGTGCCACCGGGCGTGACCACCTGAACTGTTCCGGTCGTCGCGCCTACGGGTACGGTGGTGGTGATTTCCGAAGCGCGCACCACCGTGAACACGGCCGGCGTGCCGTTAAAGGTGATGCTGGTCGCGCCGGTGAGATCGGTCCCGAGAATCGTTACCGCCGCTCCGCCCGGGCCGAAAGTTGGCTGTGTTGCCACAAACGGGCCCAGGCCCACGGTCAGTTGGTAGACCGTGCCGCAACCGTCAATACAGGGAGGGGGGCCGCCGTAATATGTTGTCCCGTAGAAGGCTCCATCGGTCGCTTGAAAGACCGGCGATTCGGGCCATGAGCCGACAGCTTCTTCGTTGAAGCTGTAGAGAGTCGTTAATGTCCCGCTGGGCGTGATTTTGAAGATCGTCCCACCTCCGTATGCGCCGCCTTCCTGGGTGGTCCCATAGAAATCTCCATCGGTGGCCTGGATCAGCGGAGCTACCGGCAACTGGCCGTCGAGGCAACCGGTTTGAGCGCAGAAACTGTATCGGGTAATGAAAGATCCGGATCCGGCTGGAGTGATCTCGAAGACCGTGCCACCGCCGCTCGCTCCGCCGGCGGACGTGGTCCCGTAGAAGCTGCCGTTGGTGGCCTCAACCAGGCCTGCCTGGGGGTTATCGCCGTCCAAGCACGGGGGTCCGTTCGAACAAAAGCTATATAGCGTGGTGAGGGCGCCGGTGGGAGTAATCGAGAAGACCGTGCCGGCATTGCCGGCTCCGGCGGCGCCGGTTGTGCCATAGAGATTGCCATCGCTCGCCTGGATGAGCGCGGCGTAAGGGTTGGCCCCGTCCGCGCATGGAGGACCGGCGGAGCAGAAGGTGTATAAAGTCCGGAGCGTGCCGCTGGGAGTCATCACAAATACGGTGCCGTACCCGAGCCCCGTGCCTCCAGCCGTTGTCCCGTAGAGGTCCCCGTTCGCGGCCTGGACGAGCCCCGCATAGGGGAAGGCGCCGTCGGGGCACCCGGTTTGCGTGCAGAAATTGTATAGCAAAGTCTCATCGGCGGTCGCGGTGATTTTGAAGATCGTGCCATATCCCGCCGACCCGCCCTGTTCCGTTGTCCCGTAGAAGAGGCTGTTGGCGGCTTGGACCAGCCCCCCGTGGACAATGGCGCCGTCGGTGCAACTGCCGTCGTCTGCGACGCAGAAGTGAAAGAGCGTTTCCAGCTTGCCGGCGGTGCTGATCGAATAGACCGTGCCACCACGAAAGCCAAACTCGGTTGTCCCGTAAAGCACCCCGTCAGCGCCCTGGATCAGTCCAGCCGTTGGATACGCGCCGTCAGCGTCGTGTCTGAACGTGTGCAGAACAGTGAGGGTCTGCGCGGGCAGCATCCCTGCGGCTGCCACGCAAACCGCAAAAACTACCATGATTCGATTCATTCGACTCCCCTTTATCCCGCCGAAGCGGCCGCCGCCGCGTCGTAGAAACCCTTGCCCGCCGCCGCCAACTTCTCCAGCAGCGGAGCCGGCTGCCAATGATCGCCCAAACGCGCGCGATACTCGTTCACCTTGGCCAGCACATGCGCCAGCCCTAGCGAATCCGCATAGGCCATCGGCCCGCCCCGATGCCGCGGGTAACCGAAGCCATAAGCATAGATCACGTCGATATCGCCCGGCCGGATGGCGATGTGTTCATCCAGCACATTGGCGCCCTCATTCGCCAGCGCCACCATGATGCGCGTGAGAATCTCGTCATCGGAGACCGGTTGCCGCGCGATGCCCCGCTCGCGGGCGGCCTTCTCGGCCAGTTCTTCGATCAGCGGATCGGGAATCGGCGTGCGGCTGCCCGCTTCATAGCGATACCATCCCGCGCCGGTCTTCTGGCCATAGCGGCCCATCTCGTACAGCCAGTCCGGCACCGGCGATTCCGGCCCTTCCGCGCGGCTCTTCCCGATCGAACGCAGATACTGGCGAATGCGCGCGCCCACGTCGATGCCCGCGATATCCTGCATGCCGAACGGTCCTACCGGCATGCCGAAGCCCGTCAGCACACCGTCGATTTGCGGTACGCTGGCGCCTTCCTCCAGCAGCAGGTAGCCTTCGCGCATGTAATACGCGAGCATGCGGTTGGCGACGAAGCCGAAGCAGTTGCCCACCACCACCCCCACCTTGTTCAGCTTCTTCGAAAGCTTCAGCGAGGTAGCGATCGTCTGGCTGCTGGACTCCCGGCCGCGCACGATTTCCATCAGTTTCATCACGTTCGCGGGGCTGAAGAAATGATGGCCGATCACGTTCGCCGGCCGCCCGCTCGAATGCGCGAACTGGTCGATATCGAGGGTGGAAGTGTTGGAGGCCAGCACGCAATCCGGCCGCGTCACGCGCCCCAGGTCGGCGAACACCGACTTCTTCAGGTCCAGGTTTTCGAACACGGCTTCCACCACGATATCCACCTGGTCGAAACCGTCGTAGGTGAGCGTGGGGCGGATCAGCGACATGACGCGATCCACTTGTTCGGGCGTCATTTTGCCCTTGGATGCCGAGATGTCGTAGTTCTTGCGGATGGTGGCGAGTCCGCGGTCGAGGGCCGCCTGGTCGGATTCCTTCAGCAGCACCGGGATGCCGGCGTTGGCGTAGTTCATGGCGATGCCGCCACCCATGGTGCCAGCGCCGACTACCGCCGCCGCGCGGATCTCCGCCGTGGGCGTGTCTTTGGGCACGCCGGGGACCTTGGCGGCTTCGCGCTCGGCGAAGAACAGCCGGATCAGGTTGCGCGACTCTGCGGAGAGCACGCAATCGGCGAACAGTTCGATTTCACGCGCGGAGCCCGCATCGAAGCCCCCTTGGATACCGGCCGCGATGGCGTCCACGGCCGCGTAAGGCGCGTGCGCGCCGCGGGCGGTCTTCTTCAGGCTGGCGCGGGCCGCGTCGATCGCGGCGGCTGCCACGGTGTAATCGGCGATCTTGGCTTCCTGCTCGCGGACTTTGCGCGTTTCGCCGACGGCAGCCTTGGCCCGCGCAAAGGCGATGGCGCCCGCCAGCAGGTCGCCGTCGACAATTTGGTCGACGATGCCTTCCGCCAGCGCGCGTTTCGCACTGATATGCTGCCCCAGCGTGCAGAGTTCCACGGCGGTGGCCGCGCCGCACAGTCGCGGCAGGCGCTGTGTTCCGCCCGCGCCAGGAATGATGCCCAACAACACTTCAGGCTGCCCCACTTTGGCGCCCGGCACGGCCACGCGATAGTGGCAGGCCATGGCGAACTCCAGTCCGCCTCCCAGCGCGGTGCCGTGGATGGCGCACACCACCGGCTTGGGACAATCCTCGATGCGCCGCAACAGCGCGTGCACGCCGTGCGAGCGGTCGATGGAAACTTCGCGATTGGGAATGGTGCCGAAGACCTTGATATCGGCCCCGGCGATAAACGTGTTGCCCGCGCCGATGAGCACGACGGCTTTGGCGGCCGGGTCCGCGGCGGCCCGCGCCACGCCGGCGTCGATGCCTTCTGGCACTCCGGGGCTGAGAGCATTTACGGGCGGATTGTCGATCGTTACGATAGCAACGTCGTCTTGGACGGTGTAATGGACAAGTTCTGGCATGGGATTGCGATCCGATCCATTATGGCATGGCCTGTGGCGCGGCTAAGTCCGCGCCAGCGGTGGGGGCAGCCCCCGGAAACCTCGCGGTGGGGAATAGCATCGAAAAACTTGACGTTGCCTTCCCCCACCGCATGGCCACACGGCTATCCTAGGAAGAGGGGACTTGCCCGAATCCGGGCGGCGCGGGTATACTGACATTTTTGCCGATACCGTGAATATGACGGTGAGAGACGAATTCGATCCGCTGGCTCCGCAACGGGAAGCCGCCTTCTTTTATGGGCTATTTCTGCGCGGCCATCCGGTCGACGCGCTGCGCCAGGATATCGACGTACCCCGCCCTCTGCTCGATAAGTGGATGAAAGCGCACGACTTCGAGGCCACCTTCCGGGAAAACCTACAGCGTGTTTACACCTATCGCAAGCAGGTGCTGGCCATTTTCGACGGCCTGGTCCTGAACGAGCAGAATCGGGACCGCGTGCAGTAATACCCCTTCAGGTCTCGCTAGGGAGCCGTTCTGCATAAATAGTGGGGCAGGCCCTCGGCCTGCGGCGGCCTCCCAGGCCGCCATCTTCATCTTCGCCAAGGCTCTATTTCCGAGAAAGAACGGTCCAATGAACCCGACCCCGAGGGTCCCCGCCAGGGGCCTGTACGACACTAGTGACAATGGGCACCCCGTCTGCCGCGATGGCAGGCGAAACCGCCTGCCTCACCAAAACACCAAATGCATTCCTCCTACTTACAAGACTGCCGCAAACGCCTCGAACAACTTCCGTTGGGATGTATCCCGCCGCACTTGATCTTCCGGATGCCATTGCACCGCCAGAGCAAACTTCCGATCATTCCGTTCCAAAGCTTCTACAACGCCATCCGGAGTCGACCGGGCCGTCACCCGCAAGCCGGCGCCGACCCGCTCCACCGCCTGATGATGGCGCGAATTCACCGCGTGCAGGCCTTCCCCCAAAATGCGGGCCAGGCGGGAATCGGGCTCGACCGAGATTTGGTGTGCCGGCAGCGCCGGATCGGCGCTCCGCACCACGTGTATGGCCGAGTTGTCCAAATGCTGGATGAGCGTGCCGCCATGTACCACGTTGAACAGTTGCAATCCGCGGCAGATGGCCAGCACCGGGAGGTCCGCCGCCAGCGCCTGGGTCAGGAGGCTGGCTTCCAGAGCGTCGCGTTCGTCGTCGGGCGGCTCGTTGCCGGGACGGGGCACTGCGCCGTAGCGGGCGGGATTGAGGTCCGTCCCGCCGCTCAGAACCAAGCCCTGCAACCCGTCGAGCGGCCGGGGATGGTCGGGCGAAATCGGCACAGGCTCGATGCCCGCCTGCCGCAGCGCCTCGGCATAGGGTACCGCTTTGTGCGGCTCGCTGAATGTCAATCCGGCCTTCACGCTCATTCCGAACCCTTATGCTCGGCCCGGTCGAGGCGCCCCTTCAGCGGCAGCAGCAGGCGCAGCGTGATCAAATTCATCAGGCTCAGGATGATGGCGATTTCGTAGTGGGCGGTCGCCACCGCGGCGCCCACTACGCCCGTGTTCCAGATGCTGGCGGCGGTGGCCGTTCCGTGTACGTTCCCCCGGCCGCGCATGATGGCTCCTCCGCCGATAAAGCCGATGCCGGTGGTCAGGCCCTGGATAATGCGCGAGCGGGCGGCCATGTCGGGACCCGCCAGGGTATCGGCCAGCAGCACATAGCCGCAACTGGCCATGGCCACTAGTGGAAACGTCCGCACGCCGATGCTGTGCTGGGCCTGCTCGCGCTCCCAGCCGATAGGCAGCGCCAGGAAATAAGCACCTGCGACCTTGCCGCCTATCACGGCGCACACGTGCCAGTCAATCAGTGAATACAGCCAATCCATTGGGCTAAGGATAACAACTTAGCGGGCGAATAGCGCGCAGACGCCGTTTTGCGGCTATAATTGGAGATTAATCGCATGGGGCGCAACTGTACTTATACCGATGAAAATTCAACGGTTTGCAACATGAAACTGAAGATTCCTCTTTATGTCTGGAAACATTCCGTGTTAATTATGTTTTATGGAGAAGTCCAACCAGTCCTCGTTCCTTAAGAGTCTTGCGCTGGCATTTGGCGATGGACTCGCGTTTGGCGTGGCGGTGAAACTCGCACAAGGACCCTCCAAAACCCGGGAGGATAGTATGACCGACCTTGGTCCGCTGGCGGAAAGGCTGAGAAAAGTGGAAGACCACAGAGAGCAGTCACAAACAATTGATAAAGAGGCCCTACTGAAGTTTGGCGAGGGTCTGGACGGGCGGGTGCTCGAGAAGGTGATCGTGGCATTGGAAGCCCGCCTCACCGAGCATGGCGGGCAAGTGGACCGGCGTCTGGCTGAGATCGACGCGCAGGTCGCCCTGGATCTGAAGGCTGTGGATACGCACACGGCCGCGCAGACCAACGCCGTCGAAAAAGCCATTCAACACGTCGAAGCCCAGGTCCGCGATTACGTGGCGGCGGCTCAGCAGTCGAGCGCCGAACAGATCGCCGGCGTGGATCAGAGGCTATCCGCGCTGCAGGAGGCTTTGCCGGCCAAATTCCGCGAGATCATCGAAGCTGTGCGCCAGTCCATGGAGGCGCGCCTTGCCCTGGAATTGACCCAGGTGGAAAACCGCGTGGCGGCGGGCCGGGTCGCGCCGGAACAACTGCAGGAACTCGAGGCTAAGCTGCGCGGCGAGGTGGAGGGGCTCTCGGGCCGCCTCTCGGCGGAGATGCACGGCTTGGCCGAACATCAACAGAGCCAGGCGGCGCCCTTGCAGCAGGCGCTGCAACAGCTCGAGACCAAATTGACCACCCTGCGCGAGGAACTGCCGCCCAAGATCCGGCAAATCGTGGAAGCGGTGGAAGCTTCCATGGACGCGCGCATCTCGGCTGGCAATCAGCAGGCTGCCGGCCGGATGGCCGGCCTGGAGCAGGCGCTGACCGCGCTGCGCGCCGAACTGCCCGCCGCCGGAAGTTATCAACAGGTCATCGACGACAGTCTGCGGCATCACGCGGAGCAGGTGGGCGCGCTCGACCAGAAGCTCACCGTTTTGCAGGAAGAACTACCGCCTAAAATCAAGGCGATCGTAGACGCCGTGCGCGACTCTCTGGATGCCCGCATGGCCGTTGAACTGCAAGCCATCGAGCAGAAACACAGCGCCCAGGTGCAGCAGGCCGAGGCGCGCTTCACCGAGTCGCAGCAGCAGTTGCGGCAGCAACTGGCGGCCGAAGCCAAAACACCGTGGCTGGAGCAGGATCTGGCGAAATTGCACGCGGATCTGACCGCCGTGGAGACCCGCCTGGAAACGGGCGACCGGCACGTGGCGGAACACTTCGGCGGAGAATTGGAATCGCTACAGGCGCGCCACCGCACCGAAATAGAGCAACTCGAAGCTCGCCTGCGCGCGGAGCGCGCGGCGGAGAATCTTCCGGCGCAGATCCAATCCGCCGTCGACCAGATGGGGCAGTCCATGGAGAGCCGGCTCGCGGCTGAAATCCGCGATCTGGAGGCCCGCCGGCCGGATCGCTCCCCGGAACTGGAAAAGGCCTTGCAGTATGCATCCCTGCTGGAAGCCCGCGTACAAGCGCTGGAACAAAAGCTGCAGCGTAGCGCCGAAGAAACGGTGGACCGCGCCGTGGAGCGCGTCTGGGAGGCCCTGGAGAGCCGCCTGCAACAGCGCGCCGCGCAAGCTCCGCCAGCCGTGCAGCCGATGGAAACCATCACCGGCTTGCGCCAAAAGTCGACCAGTGCCGAGCAAAGTGTGCTGGATCTGATCGCAGGCATCGGGCAACTTTTCGAAAAGCCCGCGCCGCGCGTGGTGCGCGAGACGCCGCCTCCCGAAGCCTCCGCACCCGCCGCTCCCGCACCTGTGGCGGCCACACCCGTAGCTGCAGTGCCCGCGGCGCCAGAGCCCGTGGCGCCGGCGCCGATCGCACCGGAGCCTGTGGCGGCCGCGCCTGTCGAAACCAAGCCCGCCGCAGCCGTGCACGTAGAGCCCGAGCCAGTAGCGGCGGCGCCCGCTCGATACCAGCCTAAGCCCGAAGCGAAACCCGAGCCGGCCCCCGTCATCGTCATGCCGGAGACCGCCGCCAAGGAACTGCCGATAACCGTGGAGGTACCGGCATTTCCGGCCGCGCACGAGGAGCCCGCCGCCGCGCCCATGGCTGCCGCCAGCGCCACCGACGCGAACACGGAGACCAAGCTCGAAGACAAGCCGCCGGTGATTCTCTTCAAGCCCAAAGAGGCTGGACGCAAGTGGCGCATCCCGTTTGTTTCGTCGTTCCTGCTGATGGCGATCGCCATCGCCTGGCTGGAGTTCATGTAGATCTGCGGGATCCCGCAGTCCGCCCAGCACGCAAAGCGGTATCCTGCGAGTATGGCGCCTCCTGCGAAACGGGCGTATCTGCAATTGGGCTTGGTGGTGCTGCTGGCCACCGTGCTAGTGCTGTTGGCCGTGCTGCAATACCGCTGGAGCCTCGAGATCAGCCGCGCAGAACGTACCCGTATCGAAGCCAGTCTGAATACTTCCGTGAACCAGTTCCGGCAGGAGTTCTATCGCGAGCTGGTGCAGGTTTCCACTGCATTCCACAGCGATCCCACGGCCGATGCCGACGACTTCTGGTCCGCCTATGCCGAGCGCTATCAGGCTTGGGCGCGTACCGCCCCGCGTCCCGACTTGGTGGCCAACGTTTTTGTGTGGCAGGCGGGCACGCCGGCGGATTCCAAGCTGCTGCTGCTGCGTCCCGCGGACAACCGCTTCGATCCTGTGGAATTCCCTGCATCGCTGGTGAGCCTGCGTGCCCGGTTTGAAGACGAATCCCGCCAGCCGCTGGGCCCCGGAGGTCCGCCACCCGCGCCCGAACTCCGCGGGTTCACCTGGACGCTCGAGGAGCGCATCCCGGCTCTGGTGCGTCCGGTGTTCAACGTATCGCGTCCAATCCGCGGCCCCTGGAACCGGCGCGCGGCTGGCCCCAGGGACGCTTCCAGCCCGCCGCCGCGCGTGCTGCTGGGATTCGTCATCGTGGAGCTCAACCGCGCCGTGCTCGACCGCCTGCTGGGAGAGTTAGCGCAGCGTTATTTCGCCGGACCGGACGGGTTCATCTACAACGTCGCAGTGGTTAGCGGCGGGCCGGAGGGCGCTATCGTCTATCGTTCCGATCCGGAGATTTCCGCAGCATCTCTGGCTCCGGCGGATGCGCATGCTGCGCTCCTGCCTACCATGGAGCCTCCCCCCAGGGACCCTGGGGCGCGCCCGCGCATGAGCCGGGGCGGCGGCGTCAACCGGGGAGCCTTCGCGCCGCGTCCGCGCGGCGCCATCATCGTGCCTTCCGCCAGCGAAGAACCCTGGCAGTTGCTGGCCCGGCACCGCGGAGGCTCGCTCGAATCCGTGGTGGCCGCCGACCGCCGCCGCAACCTAGTACTCAGCTTCGGCGTGCTGCTGGTGCTGGCCGTGAGCATGGCCTTGGTCATCGTTTCCACGCAACGGGCCCGGCGTCTGGCGCGCCTGCAGATGGCATTCGTAGCGGGCGTCTCGCACGAACTGCGCACGCCCGTGGCAGTGATCTGCTCGGCGGCGGACAACCTGGCCGAAGGCTTCGTGGGCGCCAAAGACCAGGTAAAGGAGTATGGCTCCGTGATCCGCAATGAAGGCCGCCGCCTGGCGGGCATGATCGAACAGATCCTGCACTTCGCGGCCGGTCAATCGCGGCGCGCCAGCTACGATCTGAGGCCGGTCGCAGTAGCCGACGCCGTCGCCAGTGTGCTGGCCAACATCTCGCCGCTGCCGGAAGCCGCGGGCGTCGCCATGGAGCGCGAGATCGACCCGCACCTGCCGCCGGTGCAGGCCGACACAGCGGCCCTTGCGCGCTGTCTTGAGAATCTGGTTTTGAACGCGCTCAAATATGGCGGCGACAGCCGCTGGGTACGGGTGCGCGCGGAAACCTTCCCCCAGCAGGCCGGCGGCGCCGCGCGGGTGCGCATCTGCGTCGAAGATCGCGGGCCGGGAATCGATCCGGCGGACCTGCCCCACATCTTTGAACCGTTCTATCGCGGCAAGGCCGCGCAGGCCGCCCAGATTCATGGCACTGGATTGGGACTGAGCTTGGCGCGCGATATGGCGGAAGCGATGGGCGGGCGTCTGGAAGCCTCCAGCCAGCCCGGGCGCGGCAGCACGTTCACGTTGGAATTGCCCGCCGCGGAGCCCGCGGGGCAACCTGCCGCCGAGCCGTTGCCGCGCACGGCTTAAATCATGGAACGCCGCATCCTGCTGATCGAAGACGAGCCCGGTCTGGTGATGACCCTGGGCGACCGCCTGCGCAGCGAAGGTCACCACGTGGAAGCCGCCGCGGACGGCCAGACCGGATTGGACATGGCCTGTGCGGGGGCCTTCGATCTGATCATCCTGGACATCATGCTGCCGCGCAAGAACGGCATGGACGTCTGCCGCGATCTGCGGCAGCGGGGCATCTCCACGCCCATCCTGATGCTGACCGCGCGCGGCCAAACGGTGGACAAGGTGGTGGGCCTGAAGATCGGCGCGGACGACTACCTGACCAAGCCCTTCGAGATGCTGGAAGTGCTGGCGCGCGTGGAGGCGCTGCTGCGGCGTGCGCCGGGGTTTGGCACAGCGGGAGATGTCTACCAGTTCGGACCGATTCGCGTGGACCTGCGCCGCACCGAAGTGGTGCGCCATGGCAAACCCGTGACGCTTTCAGCCAAAGAGTTCCAGCTTCTGCGCTACCTGGTGGAGCACCGCGGAACCACCGTGTCGCGCGAGACGCTGTTGAGTGAGGTTTGGGGCTACGGCGGCGTGACCAGCAGCCGAACGGTGGACGTGCACGTAGCCTGGCTGCGCCAGAAACTGGAGGAGGACGCCCACCAGCCCCAATGGATTCTGACGGTGCACGGCTTGGGCTATAAGCTGGCGGGGTAGGTTCCGGCGGCGAAGCTTGCCTGAGCCAGCAAGCGATGGAATCGGGTACCATAGAAGACGGAGGAATGGCCGAGTGGTTGAAGGCGGCGGTCTTGAAAACCGTTAGTGGGGTGACTCACTCGGGGGTTCGAATCCCTCTTCCTCCGCCA
>Ga0302325_10028982_pt1 | contig 11446 bp, 8 predicted proteins | sample Palsa_T0_2_FD_201948 | JGI IMG/M metagenome (GOLD analysis project Ga0302325, IMG submission 201948) | Peat permafrost microbial communities from Stordalen Mire near Abisko, Sweden - Palsa_T0_2 | ecosystem: Environmental > Terrestrial > Soil > Palsa > Peat permafrost | place: Sweden: Abisko... | reverse complement strand
TGGCGTGCGTGGAACGGCTGGCGGCCGCTCGTTACAAGCCGGCCGTCGCCAAGTTCATCGGCTTGCTCAGGAGCAAGGACAACTCGCTCGTCAATCGGGCCGGCGCTGCGCTGGGGCACATGAAAGACCCGCGGGCGATCTCGCCGCTGATCGACGCCCTGGTGACCACGCACCAGTTCAAGGTCATCAAGGGTCAGCCCGGGCAACAAAGTCACACGTTCGGGTCCGGCCCGGGGGGTGGCGGCGGCACGTTCAACTTCGGCGGAGGGGGCGTGGAGCTGATCAAGCAATCGCTGCAGAATCCCGAAGTGCTCAACGCCCTGGTGGTTCTGTCGGGCGGCTCGAATTTCAGCTACAACGTCGACAACTGGAAGTCGTGGTACTCGCTGCAGAAAAAGCACGCCGCGGTCGACGCGCGGCGCGATTGAGCCGATCGGGCCCGGGGACGTGCGCGGCGGAGCGAATGAAGCGACGGCGGCGCGCCGATCAACTCTTGCCGCTGGCCGGGGGCGACGCGTCGTTTGCCGCCGGCGTATCGGTCGCGGTCGGCGCGCCCGTTGTCGCTGGCGCGTCTTTGGCCGCCGCTGGCGCCGGGTTCGTCTTGGCGAACAACGTCTTTTTCAATTCCGGCACGAACACCCGCAGAAAGTCCGTGGCCCCATTGCGGTCCTCCGACTGATCGTGGCTGGTGATCGGAACCATGACGTAGAGCTTGTAGATCGACGGATTGCCGCCGTACTTCCATTTGAAGGACTCCGGAGCGGTCCACGTGCCGTCGGTAGACCAGGCCCAGTAGACCCGCAGATTCTGGATGCCGCTGGATTCGGTCTTGATGTACGTGTTCGTGTAGAAGCTGCCTTCGACGCCGTCGATCTTGACTTGGGTCTGCTTGCCACCTCGCTCGAAGCCGGCGGCCGGGTAACAGCGATCGGGCGTGTGGAAGTACATGTCGTGCGGCCGGCCGCTGACGAGGTCTACCGATACCGACTCGTTGAGCGTGGGATTGGTAAACTTGCGGTTGACGGAACCGACCACACCGGCCACCTGCTTGCTTCTGTCGTCGATCTTCGCGCCCTCCTCCCCGCGCCACTCGCCGACGTCCAGCGGTACCACTTCGAGATGCTTGGCATAGACGTCCAGTTCAGGAAACGTGCTCCAGCGCTCCGAATCCGCACCTTGTTTCAAGGCGCCGACCACGAGCAGCAGGACGGCCAGAACGATCGGTATTTGCTTGACCATGTTTTCTCACAGGATGAGCGGGGAGGTGGATTTGGAAATCAAGAGGCCTCGATCTCGGTCAGGTGAATCTCGACGCCGCGCGGGGCATGGCAGCTGACGCCGTTGACCACCGAACCGATGACTTCGACCCCCACGGACCGCAGCCGCTCGCAGGCCTCGTACACCTTGGGCACCTTGCTTACGTTGCGCAGCACGGAAAGGATCGCCCCGTCGACGTGCTGGCCCAGCAGCAGAGCGTCGGCCACCGTCAGCACCGGACCGGCGTCCAGAATGACGAACTCGAACTGGCTGCGCAGCGAGTCCAAAAGGGTTCCCAGCCGGCTGTTCGCCAGCGCCTGCACGCTGCGCAGATCGCAATGCCCGGCCGGGAGCAGCCACAGCTTGTCCGCCTGGGTCGGGTAGACAATCGCCTGGGCTTCCGCTTCGCCGCGGAGGAATTCGCACAGGCCGGGCTCGAGATTCAGGTCGAAGACGCGGTGCGCGGCGGGGCTGCGCAGGTCGCCGTCGATCAACAGGGTCCGGTGTCCGGAGCGGGCCAGGCTGGCGGCCAATTGGGTCGCCACGGTGGTCTTGCCTTCCTGCGGTTCGGCGCTCGTGACCATCACCATGTGCGGCGATTCCACGTTGGCATTATGGATCAGCGTCGTGCGGATGTTGTCGATCGATTCGGCCAGCGCCGCCTGCAGCGCCCCGGGGGAGCCTTTGCCGGAGGTCATTCGCCGCCAGGTACGTCCGCCCAGCGGCGGCAGGTCGCCCATCACGCTGATGCCCAGCCCTTCGTTGACGTCGCGCGAGGAGTTGAGCCGTCTCGACTGGAATTCGAGGTAAGCGACCCCGAACAGCATCAGTCCGAAGCCCAGCATTCCGCCGAAGGCAACCGCCACATATTTGCGCATCGCATCGTTGGTGGGCTGAGTGTTGGCCGTGTCGTCGATCGTCACGATGCGCTGGTTGGACATTGCCATGTTCATGTCCCACAGCTTGAGCTCGTGGGCCATCTTGTTGGTGATCTCGCTCAAGTTCTTGATCTCGGTCTTTTTGGCTTCGATCTCGGACGTGGAGTCCTCGATCTTGTTGACTCTAATCAGCGCTTCCTGCACGAATTTGTCGAGTTGATCCTTTTCCACTTGATAGGCCTTGCGCTGGGGCAGCAGCATTTCCATCGACATCCCTCCCTTGCCGTCGAGAGAAAGCGCCTTGTCTTCCAGTTCGGCGCGGAGCTGAACCCTTCTGCTTTCGATTTCCTCGTGCAGGCGGGCGAGGGTGTCTTCCAGTTCCACCATTTTTCTGCTGTGGCCTGCGGCGACCCGCTTCTCGGCGTCAAGCAGTTTGTTGGCGTTCCTCAGGTCCCTGTTGAACTGATCGAGGTCGAGATCCTTGCGATATGCCTCTTCCAGCGCGCCGGGGGGCACTTTCATCGGACCTGTCGACGTGTCTTGCGCCGCCTTGGCGAGCGCCATTTGCAGCTCCAAATTGGCGATGTTCGTTTCGATGGTGCTGCGCCGCCGCACGAGATCGTCCAGGTCGGCCATGGCCACTCTCTTGAGCAGGACGGCCGCATCGCCGACGCCCGCTCGCTTTTGCATTTCAAGCAGCGTCTTGCTCTTGGTTTCGATCTCCTGTCCGTTCGTGCGCACGCTCGTTTCCAATTTCGTCTTGGCTTTGACCTTCTCCGCCGCCTCGGTGCCGACAATCTCTTCCATGTACGCGTTTTTCACCTCGGTCACCAGCGTGATCAATTGGTTGTCGGTATTGTCCCCCTTCATGGCAATCCGCAGAATCTCCGCCTCCCCCGGATAATCGACGAGCAACTCGCTGCTCAACCAGGAGATCGGGTCCTTCTGCGCCTGGACGATGGGCAGCTTGTTCACCTTGGGATTGCGCACGACGGCTTGCAGCACGACATGGTTCTTGACCAGCTGCGCCTGGGTGCGCTTGTAGACTTCGAAATCGAGATTCCCCTGCAGCGCCACCGGCGTCTCATTGGTGAGCACCGGGGTGGCACGCCAGACTTTCAACAGTGCCGCCGCCTCGGCGCGGATCGGCATCACGACCCACAAAATCGCGGCCAAAAAACCACCCAGCAACAGTCCCAGCGTCACCGCCAACAGCCAGCGCCGCCGCAAGGCATACAGCAGTTCCAGCGGGTTGGCCTTGGACGTGAGGATCTCCGGCCGCGCGGCCGCGCCGTACGACCAGGGCATGGCGGGCACGCCGCCGATTCCCTGCCCCAACGGGGCCAGAGCGCCTTCTCCCGGACCGACCGTCCCCGGAGCGTCATTGATATCGATGGATGCCATGGTTCGTACCCCTCAATCCCGGCGGTTGAAAAAACCCCGCATACGTTGACGGTTCAATTGCGATCACGCACTCCCACGCCTACCCCTGCTCCGCAAGCCGGCGATCACGACCAGCGACACGCTGAAACCGATCATTCCGGCCAACCCCGCCGCGATCACCCTCCGCGGCTCATAACGGGTAGGCATAATGTTGGCCGTGTCGTCGATCAGCGCGATGCGCTGGTTGGCCATCGCCATGTTCAGGTCCCAAAGCTTGAGCTCGTGGGACATCTTGTTGGTGATCTCGCTCAAGTTCCTGATTTCGGTCTTTTTGGCTTCAATCTCGGACGTGGTTTCGTCGATCCGGCTCATGTCTTCCAACGCCTTTTGAACCTGGGCCTGAAGCCGAGCCGATTCTTTCTGCAAAAACTCGCGCTCGGTTTTCAGCAGCTCGGGGCCGTCTTCCGCGGGGGCCGCGGCGGCCTTCGGTCCGGGTGCGGACTTGTTCTTTCCGCTCTCCGGGCCGCGAGCTTGCGCCAGCACAAGCCGCAACTCGACGTCGGAAAGGTTCGATTCCAGGGCGGCGCGCCGCCGCGCGAGATCGTCGAGATGCGCCAGGGCGACCCTCTTTTGCAACGCGACTGCCTCGCCGGCGCCGGTCGTGGATTCCTCGATCTTCTTCGCTTCCTCGACTCGGGCCAGGGCCGTGCCGATCGTCGCTTCCAGTTGCTCGCGCTCCGTCTTGAGCGCCTGCTGCTGCGTCTTGAGCTCCTCGATGTCCGCCTCGACGGGACCGGTGGGCTGCGTGGCTTTGTCGCCGGCCTTGACGTGCAACCCCGTAAGCGCCAGCTGCAGTTCGATATCATCCGCCCGCGAATCCACGGCCGCGCGTCGCTTGACAAGCTCTTCGAGCCGCACCAGGGCAATCCGCTTCTGCAGTTTGGCCCGCTCGCCGGCGCCCAACCGCTTTTCCATTTCGGCCAGCGTCTTGCTCTTGGCTTCGATCTCCTGAACGCTGGTGCGCACGCTCGTTTCCAATTTCGTCTTGGCTTTGACTCTCTCCGCCGCCTCGACGTTGACAATGTCTTCCAGGTACGAGTTTTTCACCTCGGTCACGAGCGTGACCAATTGCCCGTTGGCATTGTCTCCCTTCATCGCGATCCGCAGGATCTCCGCATCCCCCGGGTAATCGACCGTCAACTCGCTGGTCAGCCAGGCGATGGGGTCCTTCTGCGCCTGGACGATGGGCAACTTGCTCACCTTGGGGTTGCGCACGACGGCTTCCAGCACGAAATGGCTCTTGATGAGCTGTGCCTCGGTGCGCTTGTAGATTTCGAAATCCTGGTTTTGTTGCAGGCCTTGCGGCATCTCATTGGTGAGGGTCGGCGTGGCACGCCACACCTTCAGCAGCACCGTGGCCTCGGAGCGAACCGGCGTCAGGAACCAGGCGATCGCAGCGGAGCAAATCCCCAGCAAAATCGCCGCTCCGAACGCCAGCATCCAGCCGCCCCCCGCCCGCCGCGCCGCAACTGGATGAGGGGGACGAAAGCCAGATTCCGCGTGGCCCGAGCTCTCAGCGCTGTCGTTGAATGCCATGATTTGAAATTCTCACGGAGACCGTGAGTGAATGATCCAGGAAATGGAAGTCGCTACTGACGAGCCGCCGACTTGTGCCGCTGGTTTCCGGACGGGACCGCAAGGGATATGTCCGGGTTTTCTCGCACATGCTTCGAAACCAACTTCACACGTTCGACGGCGCCGCCTGCCGGGCCTGTTGCTTGCGCACGCCGGCGCCAATCGTGGCAGGTCCGACCGGACCGTCGTCGATGATCAAATGCGTGAGTAACTGGAACTCGATGTACAACAATCCCAAGGCCAAGGGCATCATCACCCAGCCAGCCTGGTCGTGAAACACGTTCATGGCGATCTCCGGGCCGACCGTCACCTGCAAAACGCCCGTGACCGTGATGCGTACGATGTTTACGGCCACCGCGATCGGCAACGCGCTGCAAATAATCACGATGCGTTCCCAAATCGGACGGTCGGTAATCAGCGAAACCGCGGCCGCCAGCGCGGTGACCACCGTCAGCATGCGCAATCCGCTGCAGGCGTCCACCACGCCCATGGGAAATTCGCCCCCGACCACGATGCGGTTGCCGTCCGCATAAGTCGGAATGCCGATCGTTTGCAGGCAGTACGTGCTCGCAATCGTGGCAACCGTCTGCAGCTTGCCGAGCATCCAGCCGTCGAGGAGGCCTGGCAACGGGAACATGAAGATCAAAAACGCGACCGGGGCTCCCGCCCAACGCAACAGCGGCCAGCCTCCGACCAGCAAAAAGACGGCCGCGACGCACGGCACGAACGAGATCAACTGCGGCCAAACCAGGTCCACGCGCGTGCTCAAGAGGCGAATGCCTACGCCGAGCGCGAGCAGACCCAGCCCGGTCCAGCTAGCCGAAGGCGTGACTTCCTCGAACGGCCGCCACCGGTACAGCAACAAACCGGCCATGATGATGGGCACCAACACGCCGTGTGAATACTTGGGATTGTCCCAATAGGTGCGCGTGTTCAACAGGTCGTTGCCGCAAGACCAGATGAGCAACGCCAACAGACCCACCAGAAGGGCCAGTCGCTTGCGCCCCTCGGGAGTCTCTTTCATGCCCCAGCCGACAACGGCGCCAATCGACGCTAACGCAAGAAAGATCAGGTCGAAGTTGTCAATCAATACGGTTGGCATGGAGTCTTATTCCCCGCGATCGCTCTCGATGAATAGATGTCTTAACGCCGGATTGCCTGTCAGCACACCGGATTGCCAGTCAGCACTGCTGCCGAGAATTGAACTTCCCTTGCTTGCGGCGCCGCTCCCGTCAGCATGTTTGCACAAGCCGACGATCCCGCGATGGCAATTCATTTCCGGCTCGGGTGGTTGAAATTCCCGGATGGGACGCGCCGCAATTCCGCTGCTAGCGGGTGGCAACCAGGATTGCGGGCCGCCAATTGCGAGCTGGATTGGGACGATTTTGACTAGCCCGAAAAAACCACCCAACTGCCACTTGCGGATGAGTAGGCTCGACCTGCGATGCCCCCGGTCACTCAAACTCGGCGGACCATTTCACGATAAGCATGCCGCGGGGCGTTGTCAAACAGTTTAGGGCGTTTGTTTACGTCCCGCTTCGACGCGCCTCCGTCCCCTCCCCCCGCCATTCACCGGAGGCAAACTAGCGAATATCGAGAAAAAATGCGCGCTTTGGATAAGCTCCCGCCACTCGCCGCGGAACGGACAAAGACTTTCTGAAGTTTTTTCCGCCAAAGGGACAAAGGAATTTGGCGAGGTTTGCCGATTAGTAGGCCTGTAGCGGTTGGGCAGGGGGGCAGCATTTCGCCGTGTGCGGCCGCGTGGGCGGTCGGCAGGGCCTTTTTTGGGTGTCTCGACATGCCCAGCTTTTCGCGTCTTGCGCTGCCGCTGGTGGCGCTGGCTGGCCTCGTTTTGAGCGGCTGCCAGGCGTTCACCATGCGCGCCCAGAGCGGCCAGAATCCGGATTTGACCGTCGGTCCGCGGATCGATCCGGGCGTGGGTCATGCCCGAGCGGAGGTGCCCACCGAAAAGTCCAAAACCTCGCTGCCGGCCTACGTCATCGAGCCTCCCGATATTCTGCTGATCGACGCATTGAAAGTCGTTCCCAAGCCCCCATACCAAATCGAGTCGCAGGACGTGCTGACGATCTCGGTGTTGGGCACCCTGCTGGACCAGCCGATCAACGGCAGCTACCGCGTCGACGCCGAGGGCACGGTCAACCTGGGCCCCGGCTACGGCAAGGTGGCCGTGACCGGCATGACCACGAATGAAGCCACCGAGGCGATCCACAAACACCTGCTGCACGTGCTCAAGGCGCCCGACGTTTCGGTGACGCTGAGCGAAACCTCGAACTTGCAGCAGATCAACGGCGAGCACCTGGTGGGCCCCGACGGCATGGTCAACATGGGCACGTACGGCACCGTGTACATCGCCGGCATGACGCTGGAAGACGCCCAGGCCGCGGTGGAAAGACAGCTCCGCAAGTTCCTGCTCGAGCCCAAGGTCTCGATCGACGTGTACGCCTACAACAGCAAGGTCTACTACGTGATCACGCAAGGGGCCGGCCTGGGCGACGGCTTGCTGCGCGTGCCCATCACCGGCAACGAAACCGTGCTCGACGCGCTGGCGCAGGTCAACGGCCTGAGCCGGCTGTCGAGCAAGCACATCTGGATCGCGCGGCCGGCGCCCGGCGGCGTGGGCTGCGATCAGGTGCTGCCGGTCAACTGGGACGAGATCACCAAAGGCGGGGCCACGGCCACCAACTACCAGGTGATGCCCGGCGACCGGGTCTACATCGCCCAGGACAACATGATCGCGCTGGACAGTTGGATCAACCGCATGACCTCGCCCTTCGAACGCCTCTTCGGCTTCACGCTGCTGGGCGCCCAGGATATCCAAACCTTCAACCGCTTCCCCTTGGGTCTGACCAGCGGCAACGGCGCCGGCTCCTAGACGCACCCTTCAACTCCGAAATCCGATTTGTCTTCGAGGCTGACATGAAACGCACTACGGACGCACCACCGAACCTCTTCGAATCGACGCGGCTGGGCACCGTGATACTGATCGCCCTGGCGGTCTGGCTGGGCACCGCGATGCTGACCGCGGCAGGCGACCCGGGGTCCGATGCGCGCTGGCGCTGCTCCTGCCCGCCCGACGGGACGTGCACGCCGAATCGCGCGACCTTCGGCTTTTTTCCCACGATCTGGCGGCGCTGGCCCCAGCCGCACGCGGCGGCGGCCGAACCCGTGAAGAAGCCCTCGCCCTCGTCCCGAGTGGAAGAAAAGAAAAAGGACGAGAAAACGGCGCTCCCGCCGACCGCCAACGAAGAGGAAGAAGACAATCCCCCGGCCCCACCCCCCGAGGAGCCCCCGGTCACGGAACCGGCGCAACCGCAGACGCAGACTCCCACGCTGGCGCCCGAACAGCCGGGCACAGGTGCCCCGGGCACGATCGCGCCGGGCGCGCAGCCGCCCAAGAAGGGGGAACCATCGCAGAACGAGAACGATCCCGAGAAGATTTTCAACGAGTCGAAAAAGTCTCCCGGCGCGACCGAGGGCAAGCCTGCGGAAAAGGCTGATGGCGATCCGTTCTTCGACGACAAGGAGGAGCCTGCGAAACCGGGCGGCCACTCGTCGTCGTTGCGGTTGCCTGGCGGCGATCAGGCCAGCGCCTCGCGCTGGCGAGCCAATCCGATCCGCCGCGTAGCCCGCGAGCAGGAAGTGGCCCCGCCGGCGGACGACGACCAGCCGCGGCTATTTCAGCCGACGCCGTCGGCCAAATCGATCGACGACGACGGCACTGGCGACGACCGCGACGAACCGCCGGCCTTCGAGCCGGAACAGTCCGCCAGGCCGATCGAGAAAACCGCGTTCGTGCAAGCGACAACCCCGTCGAGAACCAATCCCTTGCGGCCCGCCACCACGCCGCTGAGCGCGCCCTTGAGCAGCCCGCTACGTCCGTCGGCCGAGCGCTAGCGCGGCGAGCAAGCTGCAACGTTGCGGCAGCCACATGTTATAAGTTGCGCGGACTTCTAGAGCGCAATTTCACGCCGACCGGGCCGCGGCATGTCCGTGCGTCTACCCGCTACAGCGGCCGCACGACCGACAGGCTGCGCCAGTAGTCGAGCAGGGTTTCGATCGAGAGCACGCCGCCGCCCATGCCGCTTTTGTTCACGCCGCCGTACGGGATTCCGTGGGCAAAAACATTGTGGGCGTTGATCCAACTGTTGGCCGCCACCAGCGACTCGGCCACGCGGTAAGCCCGCGTCAGATCGCTCGACCAGACGCTGTTGGCCAGCCCATAGTCGGTGTCGTTCGTCATGCGGATGGCTTCTTCCTCGCTGCTGAACGGCGCCAGATACGCCACGGGCCCGAAGATTTCCTCCCGCGCGGCGACGTTATCCAGCGAGCCGGCCAGCAGGGCGGGCTTCACATAATAGCCGTCGTGCCCCGGCACCTTGGCCTCGCCGCCCTCGAGGATCACTTGCGCTCCCCCTTCCTGCCCGCGCCGCAGGTAGCCCAGCACGCGTTTGCGCTGCTTCTCGTTGACGACCGGACCCATCTGGCTGGAAGCGTCTTGCTGATAGCCGATCTTCACCTGCTTGAGCCGGCTGACGCATTCGTCGACGAACTTGTTATAGATCTTTTTGTGGATCAGCCAGCGGGTGGCGTCGCAGCAGACCTGACCGGTGTGGAAGGTGATCGCCTGCACCAGTTTTTGGGCGGTTTGCGGCAGGTCGACGTCGTCGAAGACCACGGCCGCGCCCTTTCCGCCCAGTTCCAGTTTCACGGGCACCAGATTGCGGCCGCACGATTCGGCCACCAACCGGCCCACTTCCGGCGAACCGGTGAACGACATCCGCTTGAGCCCCGGATGCGCGGACAGCGCGGCGCCGGCCGTCTCGCCCAGGCCGGGAACGACGTTGATCACGCCGTCGGGAATGCCGACTTCCTTGGCCAGCCGCGCCAGATAGATCGCCGAGAGCGGCGTGTCTTCGGCCGGCTTGATGACCACGGTGTTGCCCGCGGCCAGCGCCGGCGAGATGCCCCAGCCGATGAGCAGAAAGGGAAAATTCCAGGGGAAGATGAAGCCGCAGGGGCCCCAGGGATGGCGCACGGTCCAGGCGTCGTGCCCGGAAACGGCCAGCGCCGTGCGATGCTGCACGTGCAGGGCCATGTTGGTGAAATAGCGCAGCGTGTCGACGAAGTTTTGCACGTCCCCTTCGGCCTGCGCGGCGATCTTGCCGGCGTCGAGCGACTCGATCTGGCCGATGATTTTCTTGCGTTTTTCCACGGCGTCGGCCAGGCGGTGCAGCAGCACGCCGCGATCGTTGGGCGCCAACTGGGCCCAGCCCGATTTGGCAAAAGCCTGGGCCGCGGTCTGCACGGCGAAATCGACGTCCGCCGGCTGCATGGCATGAACCTGCGCCAGGCTTTCGCCGCTGCCCGGATCGAAGGTCTCGAAGGTTTCCTTGGTCGACGACGGAACACGCTTGCCGCCGATGACCGCTTCCAGCGGTCCGTCTTGCAGGAACTGGGCAACTTCGGGCAACAGATCCGACTGCACGGTGGTAGCCACGGGGTGTTTCTCCTCTCGAACGATAGGAAGGGATGTGCCGGCACGCAGTTTAGCACTCGCCGCGCGGGGTTGCCAGCAGATTGAGCGCGGCGGGTGCGAACCCGTCCGCCACTAGCCCGAAGCGCCAGCGAGGGACTGCACGCCTTGTCCCCGGAGAGCGTTACGAAATTGCATTCCCAACCGCCCTGCCGCAGGTTGATCTTTGCGCCGCGGTGCCTCGCACGGTATCCTTTCTCGCGTCCGGGCCTGGCCGCCTGCCGGCTGAGCAAAACACGATTGCCCGGCAACCCGATTCCGCATTCTTCAAGGACGATGACCCATGTGCACGGACCTGCGCAAGCGAGGGCGTTTCACGCGGCGGCGTTTCACCTGGCTGGCTTTGGCGGCGGCTCTGCTCCTGGGGGCCGCGTTTTATCACGGCGAATCGCGGGCGGTCGAGCCGGTGGTCGATCCGGCCGCGGGCAACGCGGTGCAACTGATCATCCGCGACGGCCACGGGCTGGAAATCCGCGTGTTTACCCACACCGACCTGCGCGAAGCGGGCGTCCCGGTGATCAACCTGGACAATTACGAGATGGACCAGACCGTCAGCTATTGATCTCGCGAAGAAATACTCCGAGACCGCCGACGCCCCGCTTTGTCCAATCCGCTGACATTCTTTCGACAAAAAGCAACCAAGAGCAACCGGTCGAGTAGGAGAGGGGCAGCAGGGGCTGCCGCCTCTCCCCTCATCAAACCGGACGTGCGGAGTTGCCGCATCCGGCTTACCCGAGAT
>Ga0302325_10028981_pt1 | contig 11446 bp, 6 predicted proteins | sample Palsa_T0_2_FD_201948 | JGI IMG/M metagenome (GOLD analysis project Ga0302325, IMG submission 201948) | Peat permafrost microbial communities from Stordalen Mire near Abisko, Sweden - Palsa_T0_2 | ecosystem: Environmental > Terrestrial > Soil > Palsa > Peat permafrost | place: Sweden: Abisko... | reverse complement strand
TGCCGGTGAGCACGCCGCGGTGGCGGGCAAAATCGACCAGGTCGCGGGTGGCCGCGAGAATATGTTCGGCGCGCTGCGCCACTTCGAGCCCGGTCTCGGTGAGGGCAATATCGCCTGTCCGCCTTTCCACCAATTCGGCGCCGATCTCGCGCTCCAGTTCGCGCACCTGCATGGATAGGGCTGGCTGGGTGACCGCGCAGTCTTCCGCCGCCCGGCCGAAATGCCGATGGCGCGCGAGCGCGGCCAGATAGCGAAGCTGACGCAACGTGATCACCCCGATAAGTTAAGCTTATCGAGTGTCCCAATCAATACGATTAGACGTGATCGCCGGAAGCACCTACATAGACGACACCCCCGTCGTGAGGAGGAAGATATGGCCGACAGGCCCATCCACATTGCCGACGCGGGCGTCTGCGCTCCCGCCGCCGCGCAGCTTAGCTCTCTAATTCTCCACGAGGAGGCAACAATCTCGTCGGCAGCAACTCCCAGAAGTCATTAATGGTTCAGTACGGACAACTTGAACAAAACTACAAAACACGATCGGAGACTGACATGGACGCAAAGACTGATGACAAGAGCGCGGGCAAATGCCCGGTCCTGCACTCGGGCGGCCGGTTGAATCGCGACTGGTGGCCGAACCAGTTGAACATTAGGGTGCTCCACCACAATTCGCCCAAGTCCGATCCGATGGGCGAAGCGTTCGACTACGCCAAGGAATTCAAGAGCCTCGACCTCAGCGCCGTGATCAAGGATCTCCATGCCTTGATGACGGACTCGCAGGAATGGTGGCCGGCGGACTTCGGACACTATGGTGGACTATTCATCCGCATGGCGTGGCACAGCGCGGGCACGTACCGGATCACCGACGGCCGCGGCGGCGCCGGCGCCGGCCAGCAGCGCTTTGCGCCCCTCAACTCTTGGCCGGACAACGCCAGCCTCGACAAGGCGCGCCGGCTATTGTGGCCGATCAAGCAGAAATACGGCCAGAAACTTTCCTGGGCCGACCTGATGGTTCTGACCGGCAACGTCGCCCTTGAGTCGATGGGATTCAAGACATTCGGTTTCGCCGGCGGCCGCACCGACGTCTGGGAGCCCGAAGAGCTCTACTGGGGTCCCGAAGGAACGTGGCTGGGTGACGAACGCTATAGCGGCGAGCGCCAACTTGCGGAACCGCTCGGCGCGGTACAGATGGGCCTGATTTACGTGAATCCGGAAGGGCCGAACGGCAAGCCGGACCCGATCGGCGCGGCCAGGGACATCCGCGAAACGTTCTTCCGCATGGCGATGAACGACGAGGAGACCGTCGCGCTGATTGCTGGTGGCCACACCTTCGGCAAAACCCACGGTGCCGGCGATCCGTCACTGGTGGGCCCGGAGCCGGAAGGCGGTGCCATCGAGGATCAGGGCCTCGGCTGGAAGAGCAAGCATGGCACGGGCGTTGGGGCCGACGCCATCACCGGTGGCCCGGAAGTCACCTGGTCGCAGACGCCGACCAAGTGGAGCAATCACTTCTTCGACAACCTGTTCAAAAACGAATGGGAGCTGACGAAGAGCCCGGCCGGCGCCTATCAGTGGAAGGCAAAAGGTGCCGAAGCCACGATCCCGGACGCCTACGACAAGTCCAAGAAGCATGTGCCGACCATGCTGACCACGGACCTCGCTTTGCGGATGGACCCCGCCTACGAGAAGATCTCCAGACGCTTCTACGAGCATCCGGACCAGTTCGCCGACGCGTTTGCCCGCGCGTGGTTCAAGCTCACGCACCGCGACATGGGCCCGATCGCGCGCTACCACGGCCCGCTCGTGCCAAAAGAGACTTTGATTTGGCAAGACCCGATCCCCGCGGTGGATCATCCGCTGATCGGGGAGCAGGACATTGCGGCTCTGAAGGCCAAGATCCTTGCGTCCGGCCTGACGGTGTCGCAGCTCGTCTCGACGGCCTGGGCGTCGGCGTCGACGTTCCGCGGCTCCGACAAGCGCGGCGGCGCGAACGGCGCGCGCATTCGCCTCGCGCCGCAGAAGGACTGGACGGTCAACCAGCCGGCTCAGCTGGCAGCGGTCCTTAAGAAGCTCGAAGCGATCCAGAAGGAGTTCAACGGTGGCGGCAAGAAGGTTTCGCTCGCCGACGTGATCGTTCTCGGCGGCAACGCCGCGGTCGAGAAGGCCGCGAAAGCGGCCGGACACGACGCGAAGGTTCCCTTCACGCCCGGCCGCATGGACGCGTCGCAGGAGCAAACCGACGTCGAGTCATTTGCCCCGATCGAGCCGGTCGCTGATGGCTTCCGCAATTATCTCAGCGGCAAGCAGCTCATGGCGCCTGAGGAGGCATTGGTGGATCGGGCGCAATTGCTGACGCTTACGGCGCCCGAGATGACGGTCCTCGTCGGCGGCCTGCGCGTCCTTGGCGCGAATGCCGGGCAGTCCAAGCACGGCGTCTTTACCAAGCGGCCGGAAACGCTAACGAACGACTTCTTCGTCAATTTGCTCGACATGAGCACGCAATGGCAAACCGCTGACTCGGATGGCGTGTACGAGGGCCGTGACCGCAAGACGAATGCCGTCAAGTGGACCGGCACCCGTGTCGACCTGATCTTCGGTTCGCATTCGCAGCTTCGCGCCCTCGCGGAAGTCTATGCATGCGAGGACTCGCAAAAGAAGTTCGTGCGTGACTTTGTGGCGGCCTGGAACAAGGTGATGAACGCCGATCGCTTCGACCTTGCCTGATCTTGGCTGAACGGTCTTTCTTCGAGGCTCTCAAATGGCCGGGCATGTCCCGGCCGTTTTTGCTGAGCGCTGCCGCCGTCGCGCGCGAAGCATCCTAAGGGCTTGTGATCTCAGGAATTTCCAGGCGATCGGTAACGGTTTAAGCATAGTCCCGGTCTGCTGCGCGCAGGCTTGACGGAACGGCCACCGGGCCGCCTTATCTTCGTGCTGTGTGAGTTTCATCGAATCGTCACCGAGGATGGTGAGTGTGAAGCTCGAAGAACAAGGAGCTGCCATGGCCGACCGCGGCCAAGCGACTGCAGTTGCGCTCGAATCCGGCCAGACGCGCCGGCTTGACGCGCCGGTGCGGCTCGCCGAGCCGGCGGAGCGTCATGCTGCATCGGCGCTGGCTTCAAGTCCGGAACGCTTCATCAACCGGGAACTGTCGTGGCTTAATTTCAATCGCCGCGTTCTCGAGGAATCCGCCAATCGCGAACATCCGCTGCTCGAGCGGCTGCGATTTCTGTCGATTTCGGCCAACAACCTCGACGAATTTTTCATGGTGCGCGTCGCCGGCCTTCGGGCCCAGGTGCGCGCCGGCATTGGCACGAAAAGTCCCGAGGGGCTGACTCCGGCGGAGCAGCTCGTGCGCATTGCCGAAACCGTGGTTGTTCTTGTTGAGGATCAGCAGGCGCAGTGGCGCGAACTGCGCTCGGCGCTGGGCAAAACCGGCATCGCCCTGATCGACGGTCCCGACGTCGGCAAGGCGGAGAAGTCCTGGCTCGAAGATTATTTTCTTTCGCATATCTTCCCGCTGCTGACCCCACTCGCCGTCGATCCGGCGCATCCGTTCCCGTTCATTCCCAATCTCGGCTTTTCCATCGCCTTGCAGCTCGCGCGCGCCAAGGACGGCAAGGCGATGAACGCGCTCATCCGCATGCCCAACCGCATCGAACGATTCGTACGGCTGCCGCAGGCCGGCGAGGACGGCGAAGTGCGGATGATTTCGGTCGAAGGCGCGACCAGCCTTTTCATCGGCAAGCTGTTTCCCGGCTACGCCGTGAAGGGCGTGGGTGCGTTCCGCGTCATCCGCGACTCGGAATTGGAAATTCTCGAAGAGGCGGAAGACCTGGTGCGGCTGTTCGAGACCGCGCTCAAGCGCCGCCGCCGCGGCTCGGTGATCAGGCTCGACATCGAGGCGTTGATGCCGGCGGAATTGCAGCGCTTCGTGCAGCGCGCGCTCGACGCCACCGACGACACCCTGTTCAAGGTCGACGGCGTGCTGGCGCTTAACGAGATGTCGCAGCTTGCCAGCCTCGACCGGCCGGACCTTGAATTCGTACCCTATACGCCGCGCTATCCCGACCGTATCCGCGACCACGGCGGCGATTGCTTCGCAGCGATCCGGCAGAAGGATCTCATCGTCCACCACCCCTACGAGTCATTCGACGTCGTGGTGGACTTCCTGCATCAGGCGACGCGCGATCCGGATGTCGTCGCCATCAAACAGACGCTCTATCGCACGTCGGCGGATTCGCCGATCGTCAAAACGCTGGCGGAGGCCGCCGAGGCCGGCAAGTCGGTGACCGCGGTCGTTGAGCTGAAGGCGCGCTTCGACGAGGAAGCCAACATCCGCTGGGCGCGCGACCTCGAACGCGCCGGCGTGCAGGTCGTGTACGGATTCATCGAACTCAAGACTCACGCCAAGCTTTCTCTCGTTGTCCGCCGCGAGGGTGCGGCGCTGGCCTCTTATGTACATGTCGGCACCGGCAACTATCATCCGGTGACGGCGCGCATCTACACCGACCTGTCGTACTTCACCGCCGATCCCGTCATCGCCCACGACGTCGCGCGCGTTTTCAATTACGTGACCGGCTACGCCGAGCCCGCCGGGCTTGAGCGCATGGCGGTGTCGCCGCTGACGCTGCGCAAGCGGATCCACGAGCATATCGAGGAGGAAGCCGCAAACGCCAAGGCCGGCCGGCCGGCCGCCATCTGGATGAAAATGAACTCGCTGGTCGATCCCGACATCATCGATGCACTTTACCGGGCGTCGAGCGCCGGGGTGGCGATCGAGCTTGTGGTGCGCGGCATCTGCTGCTTGCGGCCTGGCGTGGCGGGACTGTCGGAAAACATCCGCGTCAAGTCGATCGTCGGCCGTTTCCTCGAACACGGCCGCATCTATTGCTTCGGCTCCGGTCACACTTTGCCGCATCGCAAGGCTGCGCTTTACATCTCCTCCGCCGACATGATGCCGCGCAACCTCGACCGGCGCGTCGAAGTACTGTGTCCGATCATCAATCCGACGGTTCACGAGCAGGTGCTGGACCAGATCATGGTTGCCAACCTCAAGGACAACGAGCAGAGCTGGCAGCTCCTGGCTGACGGTTCCTCATCGCGCATCAAGCCCGGCGCGGAAGAGGAGAAGTTCAATACGCACACCTACTTCATGACCAATCCAAGCCTTTCAGGACTCGGAAAGTCGCCGAAGGATTCCGTTCCGCGATTGCGACATCGCCCGGAGCGGACGTAAGCGACGTGGAACTCTCGTCCCTTTTGCCCCGCGCCGATTTCGAACAGATGAGCCGCTCCAAGATCGAAGCCGCCCCCGCCCGCCTCGGCCATGGTCCGCCGCTGGCCGTCGTCGACATCGGCTCGAATTCGGTGCGGCTCGTAGTTTATGAGTGGCTGTCCCGCAGCCCGACGGCGCTCTTCAACGAGAAGGCGCTGTGCGGTCTTGGCCGCGAAGTGCAGTCGACCGGACTTCTGGCCGCCGACGCCGTCGAGCATGCCCTGGCGGCACTCAAACGCTATCGCGCGCTGTGCACGACCATGGGCGTGAAGCGAACATTGGCGATCGCCACAGCAGCCTGCCGCGACGCCAAGAACGGCCGCGCCTTCATCAAGCTTGCCGAGCGAATCATCGACACCGAGATCGACGTGCTCTCGGGCGGCCGCGAGGCGGAGTTGACGGCGCTCGGCGTTATTTCAGGCGTGCATCAGGCCGATGGCGTGGTCGGCGATCTCGGCGGCGGCTCGCTCGAGCTTGTCGACGTCTACGGCACGCGCGTGCGGCGGGGCCTTACGCGTCCGCTGGGCGGCCTTGCGCTCGCCGACATTTCGGCAAAGTCGCTCAAGAAGGCGGAAAAATTTGTCAAGAAGACCCTCAGCTCCCTGCCGGTCCTCAAAGACTGCGAGGATCGCACCTTCTATGCCGTCGGTGGCACCTGGCGGGCCCTGGCGCGTCTGCACATGTGGCAGACCGGATATCCGCTTCACGTCATGCACGGCTACGCAGTCGCTGCCGACGAGGCACTGGAGTTCGCGCGTCTGGTGCACCGGGTCGATGTCGAGACGCTGTCCAACATCGAAGTGGTGGCAAACGCGCGGCGGCCGCTGCTTGCCTATGCGGCGCTCGTGCTCGAATACGTGCTGCGCATCGGCAAGCCGCGGCAAGTGGTGTTCTCCGCGCTCGGGGTGCGTGAGGGGCTGCTTTATTCGCTGCTCAAGCAGAAAGACAAGGAGAAGGACGCGCTGATCGAGGCGGCGCGCGATCTCAATCAGCTGCGCTCGCGTTCGCCGCGCCACGGTGAAGAATTGATCGATTGGACCGATCGTTTCATGGCGTCCTCAGGTCTCGACGAGCCTGCTGAAGAGCGCCGCCTTCGTCACGCGGCGTGCCTGCTGGCCGACATCGGCTGGCGGGCCCATCCCGATTATCGCGGCGAGCAGTCGCTCAACATCATCGCTCACGGTGGCTTTACCGCGATCGACCATCCGGGCCGCGCCTATCTGGCGCTTGCCGTGTTCTACCGGCATGTCGGGTTGGTCATGGACGACGAGCTTTCGCCGCGGCTGCGCGAGCTTGCCTCGACCCGCATGATCGACCGGGCGCGCGTGCTCGGGGCAGCGCTGCGGCTCGCCTACGTCGTGTCCGCGGCTATGCCCGGCGTTTTGCCGAGAACGCCGCTCGCGGTGGAGCGGCACCGGCTCGCTTTGCGCCTGCCCGGTGAATTCGCAGCGCTCGGCGGCGAGCGGGTTTTGAACCGGTTGCGCTCGCTTTCGCGTCTGATCGGGCGCGATCCAGTGATGCTGATGGGATAGACCGTGTGCTTTTTAGGACGTTGCCAACTGCGCGGCCGTACTATTGAATATCGCCGCGCACCAAATTCGGTGAAAATTCACGCTGCGGGTTCGGCGTTTGACCGCGAATTTCGTCTCGAGCACGGTCGATTCCGGCGGTGACGACGAGGGGCCACACAAGGGGGACGTCATGGAAAATCTCAAACGTTTTTTAGCGATCGCCGCAGTCATCACCGTGATCAACGGTATCGGCTACACACTGGCGCCGGGCGTTCTGCTTCCTAACTACGGCATTCTCCCAGATGCCGGGGCTGCGCTCGGCTTCAGATTCCTTGGAGCGGCATTGCTGACCTTCGGCCTGATCCTTTGGTTTGTCAGACAGTCTCACGACTGGATCGCGATCCGCGCTGTCTTGATCGGCGCAGCGGTCGGCAACATCGTCGGCATCGTCGTTTCGCTGCGGGCTACGTTGACCGGTGTCATGAACGGGTCGGGATGGCTGTTTGTTGTTACCTACGCGGTCTTGCTGCTGGGATACGCGTATTCCCTTTATGCCGGGTCGCGAAAGTTCGGCGCCGGCTGAGCCGGCGCTCATTTTTTTCCGGCACGGTTTGGCGGCGTTATTCGCGCTCGACGGCCGCGACTTTGCCCTTCTCGATGGCGAGCGCAAGGTTGCCGTGCTTGAGCGCCAGCGCGCTTTCGCCGAACAGCTCGCGGCGCCAGCCGGTCAGGGCGGGAACATCGGCGGCATCGTCGGCGGCAATGCGATCGAGGTCATCGACCGTGGCGATCACTTTGGCGGCGACGTGGTGGCTCTCCGAGATCATCCGCAACAGCACCTTGAGTAACTCGACGACCGCCGTGCCGTTCGCGGAGGATTGCACGCGCGCCAAACGGGGCAGGGTTTTCACGTCGCGCTCGAGCCCGCGCTCTACCGCCGCCACGATCGCCTCGCCCCAGCGTGAGCGTTCGAAGCCCTTGGGAAGCGAGCGGAGGTTCTTCAGCTTCTCGGTCGTCGTGGGAGCATGCACGGCGATATCGGCGATCACTTCGTCCTTGATGACGCGCGAGCGCGGTACGTCACGCGACTGCGCCTCGCGCTCGCGCCATGCCGCGACCTCGATGAGGACGGCGAGCTCCTTGGGTTTGCGGACGCGTGTCTTCAACCGCTGCCAGGCGTTTTCCGGATCCATGCGGTAAGTATCGGCCGACGTCAGCACGTGCATCTCTTCCTGCACCCAGTCGACGCGGCCGCGGCGTCCGAGATCGTCAACCAGCGCGCGATAGACGTCGCGCAAATGGGTCACGTCGGAGATGGCGTATGTGAGTTGCGCTTCGGACAGCGGCCGGCGTGTCCAATCGGTGAAGCGGTGAGATTTATCGAGCGTGTCGCCGGTGATGCGCTGCACGAGCTGATCGTAGGAGATGGAATCGCCGTAGCCCAGCACCATCGCCGCCACCTGGGTATCGAAGATCGGACGGGGAATGAGCTTGGCGCGGTGCCACACGATTTCGATGTCCTGCCGCGCTGCATGAAAGACCTTCATGACCTTCTCGTCCGCCATCAGCGAGAAGAACGGAGCGAGGTCGATGCCGGGCGCCAGCGCATCGATGACTAGGGCCTCCTCGGGCGAGGCCATCTGCGCGACGCACAGCAGGGGGTAATACGTCGTCTCGCGCAGGAACTCGGTGTCGACGGTGACGAACGGAAAGGACGCCATCCGGCTGCACGCGGCGGCAAGTTCGGACGTCGTTGTGATCGGCTGCATTGAGGATGTGATAGCGGAATGAGGCACCATTGTCGCCGCACAGTGTTGTTCGGATACCGCGCGGGTGGCAAGACCGGCGCCGCGGCAATGAGATCCGGGTTGCGTCGTAACATCGAGCCTAGCCGCCGCGCACCCGCCCCATTAGGATGAATTCCCATGGGCTCGGCATGGCGCCGACCGGCACTTCGATGAGGGTTGGGCCGTCGCGGCGCGTGAAGGCGCTTCGCAGCGCCCGGCCCAATTCCGGCGGGCTCTTTGCGCGTAACGCCGTAGCGCCGAAGCTTTCGGCGAAGGCGACGAAATCCGGGTCGGCAAGATCAGAGGCGATCAGGCGGTTGCCGTAGCGTTCTTCCTGGATGCGGCGCACGTTGCCGAAGGCGCCGTCATTGAACACTACCGTGACGAGCGGAATGCGATGGCGGATTGCGGTCGCCATCTCACTTGCCGTGAACAGAAACCCGCCGTCGCCGCTGATCGACAACACCGGGACGTCGCGCCGGGCATCCTGCGCGCCGAGCGCAGTGGCAAAGCCGTAGCCGAGATTGTCCTGATAGCCCGGCGATATGAAGGTGCGGGGCCGGTAAACCGGCAAGGCGAGACGGGCGACGAAACCGAGTTGCGTCACCTCGTCGACGAAGATGCCGTCCTCGGGCAATTCGGCGCGGATCGCCGCGAGGTAGGCAAGCTGCGGCGCAAGCCTGGCGAGGCGCTTCTGCATACGGGCATGGCGTTCCCGCATCTCATCATTGCGTGAGGGCCGGCGCGCATTGTGCGCCGGCAACACGTCGAGGAGCCGGCGCAGGATCGGCGCTGCATTGCCGATCAACGCGACCTTGGGCTTGGCGATGCGAGCGGGCTCGTCCGGGTCGGCATCGACGCGCACGATGGCCAGGTCGCGGTCGATCCCCCAATGCAGCAGCGGCATATGCAGGTGGGTGCCGACCGCGAGAACGGCGTCCGCCTCCGCCCACAATTCGTGGCCGAGCGGCAGGTTGACGGACAGCGGATCGCGATCGTCCATGACGCCGCGTCCGCGTCGATAGGAGAGGACAGGCGCTTGCAGAAGCTGCGTCAGGAGCCTCACCTCGGCCGAGGCTTCTTGTGCGCCGCCGCCGGCGACGATCAGCGGCCGCTTGGCGGCGCCGAGCCGTTTCGCGGCGGCTTTGACGGCATCTTCGTCGATCGGTGGTTCGCGCACCGCAAGCGGCGCGACCGCGCGCACCGGCGCTGAGCGTCCCCAAACATCGATGGCGCATTCGAGCGCCGCCGGTCCGGGACGGCCGGTAGACATGGACCGTATCGCCTCAGCGATCAGGCGCAGCGCCTGGTTTGGTGCGCGGATGCGCGCCGACCAGTCGACCAGCCGCGCGATGATCCCGGCTTGGTCACGGATTTCGTGCAGGTGCGCAAAGCCGCGGCCAATGGCGTCCTGCGGGATCTGGCCGAACAGCGCCAGCACCGGCGCATTCATGCCGTAGGCGGTCAGGAGCGCCGCCGCCGCGTTGAGCAGGCCCGGCCCGGGCACGACGCAAAAGGCCTGCGGCTTGCCGGTCGCCAGTGCAGCGCCGAGCGCCATATAGGCGGCGCCCTGCTCGTGGCGGGTGTGCACCGTGCGGATGGTGGCGGCGTTCCTGGCGAGCGCGTCGAAAAAATCGTCGTTGTGGACGCCCGGCAGTGCATAGATCGTGTCGAGCCCGTGGGCCGAAAGCGCCTGGATCGCGGCGTCTGCCGTGGTCATCGGTTGGGCGGCGGCGTTTGCCCTTCTGGTTCGTTTCTTGGCCATACCGGACCTATTCACGTGTGGCGCGCCAACCCTTCGCACGCTGGCGTCGCCGCGAGCCAGCATGCGTCGCAGGGCCGGGTCCGGCAATGAGGAACTGCCGCGCTGCTCGTCTTGACAAAGGCTTTCTCCCATGCGCTTTCCGCGTTCCGGCCGAAACACCTGAGAAAGAACGCAAGCGACAATGCACCGCTATCGCAGCCATACCTGCGGCGCGCTCCGCGCCAGCGACATCGGCAGCGAGGTGCGCCTTTCGGGCTGGTGCCATCGCATCCGCGATCATGGCGGCGTGCTGTTCATCGATCTGCGCGACCATTACGGGCTCACGCAGGTGGTGGCCGATCCCGACAGCCCCGCCTTCAAGGTGGCGGAAACGCTGCGCTCGGAATGGGTCGTGCGCATCGACGGCAAGGTGCGGCGGCGGCCGGAAGGAACGGACAATCCCGACCTGCCGACCGGCGAGGTCGAAATCTATATCCGTGAGATCGAGGTATTGGGGCGGGCCGGCGAGTTGCCGATGCCGGTGTTCGGGGATCAGGAGTATCCGGAAGACATCAGGCTTCGGTACCGCTTCCTCGATCTGCGCCGCGAGCATTTGCACCGGAATATCATGAAGCGCGGCGCCATCATCGACTCGCTGCGGCGGCGGATGAAAGAGCAGGGCTTCTTCGAATTCCAGACGCCGATCCTGACCGCATCTTCGCCCGAAGGCGCGCGCGATTATCTCGTGCCCTCGCGCCTGCATCCGGGAAAGTTCTACGCACTGCCGCAGGCGCCGCAGCAGTTCAAGCAGCTGATCATGATCTCCGGCTTCGACCGCTATTTCCAGATCGCGCCGTGCTTTCGCGACGAGGATGCGCGCGCCGACCGTTCGCCCGGCGAGTTTTATCAGCTCGACATCGAGATGAGCTTTGTCACGCAGGACGATGTGTTCGAGGCCGTCGAACCCGTCATGCGCGGCGTGTTCGAGGAGTTTTCCGGCGGAAAGCCGGTGACGCCGAAATTCCCGCGCATTCCCTACAGCGAGGCGATCAGCAAATACGGCTCCGACAAGCCTGATTTGCGCAATCCGATTGTCATGCAGGATGTATCGAAAATTTTCCGCGGCTCG
>Ga0302325_10028980_pt1 | contig 11446 bp, 10 predicted proteins | sample Palsa_T0_2_FD_201948 | JGI IMG/M metagenome (GOLD analysis project Ga0302325, IMG submission 201948) | Peat permafrost microbial communities from Stordalen Mire near Abisko, Sweden - Palsa_T0_2 | ecosystem: Environmental > Terrestrial > Soil > Palsa > Peat permafrost | place: Sweden: Abisko... | reverse complement strand
ACACATGACGCGCCTCTCATCGACACTGCCGTCACCCTCGCCGCGCAGCCCCTCCTGGCCTGGGGCTCTCCCGATCAGCAGGCGTTCTTCCTACCCCGGATCATCGCGGGTGCACTCATCGTGGGCATCGCCTACACCGAACCCGATGCCGGGAGCGACCTCGGGAACTTGTCCATGGTGGCCGAACCCGACGGGGACGGATTCGTCCTCACGGGGGTCAAGTCTCTGGTCACGGCCGCCCACAAGGCGGACTGGTGTCTGACCATCGCCCGCACCCGACCCGGTGTCCCGCCGCGTGAGGGGCTGACCATGTTCCTCCTCGACATGAGGGCGAGCGGCCTCAGCGTGCGACGGCGGCCCACCATGAACCGGTGGACGTTGGGCGAGATCACGTGCGACGGCGTCAGGGTGGACCCCGACGCCGTGCTGGGCGAGGAGAACGGCGGCTGGCGGCAGCTGGCGGCCGCGGTGGCCACCGAGGGCGCCGGGATGTTCCACATCGGATTCGTCCGTCACCTGTTCGACTCGTTGGTGGCGTACGTCAGGGCGCCGCACGGCGGAGCGCCGTTGTCCGACGATCCGCTCATCGCGGACCGCATCGCTTCGCTGCACGGCGAGGTCGAAGTGGCGGAACGACTGGCCAAGCGGGCCATCTGGATGCAGGAGAACGGTCAGGACAACATGGTCTTCGCCGCCATGGCCAAGGTGTATGCCACCGAGCTCCTCCAGCGTCTGGCGCTGACCGCCACGGACATTGCCGGGATGGACGGGACGCTGTACCGCCCTCTCTTCGGTCCCGGTTCGAGCACCGCCGCCGGCGACGGACGCTTCGCCTGGGAGTACCTCGAGCGGGTCCACGGGACGATCGGCGGTGGGACCAACGAGATCAAGCGGACCCTCATCGCGCAGGCCGGGCTGGGTCTGCCCCGGCCTCCCCGGGTGGCGTGATGGATCTCCTCCCGCCGCAACGCCAACAGGGGCTCCGCGATGGCCTGAGTGCCCTCCTCGCCTCGCATGCCACGTCGGAGCGCGATGCCCGCGACTCCTCGGGATCCGGTGACGACCCTGGGCTGTGGCCGGACCTCGTGTCGGGGGGTTGGGTCACCTTCGGCTTCCCCGAGGCGTTCGGTGGCCGTGGCGGGGGGGTCGGCGACCTGGTGGTGGTGGCGGAGACCCTGGGGCGAGGTCACGTTGCCACCCCGTTCGTGGCGGGGATCGTGCTGTGTGGACAGGCGCTGCTCGCCACGCCGGGGGAGGGCGACCGGCTTCGGGCACTGCTCGCAGGGGAGCGCACCTTCACCTACTGCAACTGGGAAGGGTTCGAGGACCCGGGCGAGAGGCCGCCGACCGTGGAGGCCACCGAGACCGCGCACGGGTGGGCGCTCGAGGGCTCGGCTCGCTTCGTCCCGTACGAGGACGACGTCGACGAGCTCCTCGTCATGGCCGATCTGCAGGCGGGCAGAGATCAGCGCGGGCCCACGCTCTTCGCCGTGCCGCGTTCTTCATCGGGCCTCATCACCCAGCCGGTGCCGACGGTCGGGGGAGACCGGTGTAGCCATGTCAGGTTCTCGAGAGTGGAGGTCGGTGCGGCGCAGGTCGTCGGCCAGTTGGGTGGGGCGACGCAGTGGCTGCCACGGGTTCTCGACATCGGCCGGGTCGTGCTCGCGGCGGAAATGGTCGGCGCCGCCGCGGCCGCCCTGTCCCATGCGACCGACTGGGCCACAACGCGGGTGCAGTTCAACGCACCGATAGGGTCGCTCCAGGCGGTCCAGCACCGGCTGTCCGATGCCTACATCGATGTCGTGACCGCCCAGGATTCGGTGTACGACGCGGCTGGCCTCATCGACCGGGAGGAGGGGGCGCGAGTGGCGGCCGCGCAGGCAAAGGCCTACTGCGCCGACGCCTGCCGTCGTGTGACCGCGGCCGCCCATCAGATCTGCGGCGGCGAGGGGATCTACGCCGACCAGCCCCTCCACCTTTGGCACCGCCGCGTGGCCGCCCTGGTACCGGTGTTGGGGTCGGTCAGGCACCTGCGCACCATCGTGGCCGCTTCGATCCTTTCCGATTGACGGGCCCTTCCGGCGTGTTTGCCCATCCGGCGGCATATATTTGCCGATCCGGCGGCGCGGTAGCGTCGAGAGGGCAGACGAGCCTCCCGGCTGCGCACCGCAAAAGAAAGGTCATCCCGACGCCATGTCAGATTTCTACGGCTTTACGTACTTCACCACGGAGCTCCGCGAAGAGGGGATCCTCTGGGTGGCCTTCAATCGCCCGGAACGACGGAACGCCATCACCCCGGAGATGCACGCAGAGATCGCACCGCTCTTCCGCCGGATCAGCGAGGACCGCTCTGTCAGCGTCGTCGTGTTGACGGGCGCGGGGGACAAGGCCTTCTGCGCGGGGGCCGACTTCGGCGGTATGCAGGAGAATCTCGACGCCGGGTACGAGGACGGTTTTCCGGACCTGATGATCGGGTCGGCCGACGTCGTGCGGTCGCAGATCGCCATCCCGCAACCGGTCGTGGCGGCGATCAACGGCGACGCCATCGGGCTCGGGGCCACCATGGCGCTCTTCTGCGACATCGTCTACATGGCCGAAGAGGCCCGCATCGCCGATCCCCACGTCAAGGCCGGGCTGGTTGCGGGCGATGGTGGTGCCATTCTCTGGCCTTTGCTCCTCGGACCGCACCGGGGCAAAGAGTTCCTTTTCACGGGCGACATCATGTCGTCGGAGGAGGCACTGCGGTTGGGACTGGTGAACCACGTCTGCCCCCGGGCCGAACTCGACGAGATGGCGGGCACCATGGCCGTGCGCCTGGCCCGGGCCCCCCGCACGGCGATCCAATTCAACAAGCGGCTCGCCAATGCAGACCTGGTGGACCGGATCAACCGGGTGATCGACGCCTCGCTGGCCATGGAGGCGGTCACCTTCGCCACGGCTGATCACCGTGAGGCCGTCGCCTCCTTTCTCGAACGTCGAGAGGCGGTGTTCGGTCAGGACCGGAAGTGAGCGCGGCCGCCCCAGGCCGCCTTATGGGGTGACCGGCGCTTCCCGATCCCACGAACGAGCCGAGAGACCACGCTCGCGCAGGACGGATTTTCGCACCCGCATCGACGTCTCGTTGCGAGGGAGATCGCCGTCGACCACCTCGACGTAGCGCGGCACCATGTAGCGCGGCATGCGCGGGAGGAGGAAGCGGATCAACCCGGCCGGGTCGAAGGTGGCGGGGTTGCCGACGAGGACATGGACGAGGCACTCGTCGTCCCCGTGGGCCGTTCGCACACCGATGGCGGCGCACTCGACGACGTCGGGGTACTCGCTCACCATCACCTCGACCTCGTAGGAAGAGATGTTCTCCCCGCGGCGTCGGATGGTGTCGCTCATGCGGTCACAGAAGTAGTACCAGCCGTCTTCGTCGTAGCGGAAGGCGTCGCCGGTGTGGAACCAGCCGTTTCGCCACGCCTCCACCGTCTGCGCTGGCATTTTGTAATAGCCGACGTTGAGAGACCAGGGTTCGGCGCTGCGGACGATCAGCTCTCCCACGACGCCGGGTCCGACCGGTTCGTCCATGTCGTTGACCACTCGGACTTCGGTCCACGGATAGTCGAGGCGGGGTCGACCACAGTTGTCCCAAGGGCCGTGATCCCAACCGGTCGCCAGGGGGATGCCGCTCTCCGACTGCCCGTAACAGGTGAGGACATTGACGTCGAAGCGCTTCTCGAACTCCTCGATCTCGGGGATCATGGGCCCGCACACCACCGTGCGGACTGGATTGTCGCCGTCGTCCTCCCGTTCGGGGGCCGAGAACACCAGTGAGGTGAGCGGCCCGACCAGGGCCAGAACCTTGGCGTCGCACCGGCGGACGTCGTCCCATACGTGCGTGGCGCTGAACTTGTCCCGCATGATCAGTCGCGCCCCCTGCACCAGCGTGAAATTGAAGGCGGCGCGGCCCGAATTGTGGAAGAGGGGGAGCGGGCAGTAGAGGCCCTCCCCATTTCGAATCAGATCGTCGGGCGGGAAGGACCAGAATTGATGGACGACGGCCCACGGGGTGATGACCGCCTTCGAAGGACCGGTGGTGCCGGACGTGAAGAGGAGGGCCGCGACATCCGAATATTTCGGCCCTTCGAGTCCCTCGGCGGGTTGCGCCCCCGCGAGGAATTCCTGCCGCTCGACGGTCTGGAAGGGGAGGGGTGCCAACGGGCCGTCGTCGATGATGACCAATGTCCGTAGCGCGGTGAGGCGCGGGGCTATCTCGCGCAGACGTTCGGCGAACTCCGCCGTGGCGACCAGAATCGTGATGTCCGACAGGTTGATGGCGTATTCGAGCAAGCTGCCCACGTAGGCAGTGTTCAGGGGCACCTCGACCCCCCGCAGCCACCCGATGCCCAACAGGGTGCGATGAGCGTCGAACACGTTGGGGAGCATCGTCCCGACGTGGGTTCCCCGTTCCACCCCTATCCGCTGCAGGGCCGTGGCGAACTCCAGGCTCTGTCGGAGGAGGGTCGAAAAGCTGAGGCTCTCCCCGTTCGTGTGCTCGACGGCGATGCCTTCCGGGGTCTCCGCCGCCCACCGCGCCAGCGCATGGGGCGCCAGGAACGACCGGTCAAGCACGTGACGCCTCCTTTGGTATCTCCGGCACTGTCAGCCTCCCTCGACTTCGACAACTGCACACTAGTGAAACCGTCATCCCAGCTCGATTCGCATCAGCGACCTCGGCCGGCCGGATCGGACCGCAACGCAGCCGGCCGTATGATTCGGCCGTGCCTGACTCGAGAAACGCCTCGTGCACGGCCCCAGGCTCCCGGCCCGACGTGAGCGGCGAGATGGCGGCGCCGGACCACGTCCCCGGCCACCGCACCACATGAACCGCGTGGCGGTCGTGACCGGAGGGGCGAGTGGAATCGGGCGTGCCACCGTCGAGTTGCTCACCGGGCGCGGGTTTGACGTGGCGGTGTTCGACAAGAACGGTGAGATTTCCGTCGACGTGAGCGACCCCGACTCGGTGGCCCGCGGCGTGGAGGAACTCACGCGGCGTTCGCGCAGACCGGTCGACGTGCTCGTCAATGCGGCCGGTGTGCCGTCGGCGGGCGTGCTCGACGACCACGGCTACGTCGCCGAGTGGGAGGCTGCCCTAGCGGTCAACGTGACGGGGGCGATGCTCATGGTCAGGGCGTGCCTGGAGGATCTCAAACAGTCGGGTCACGGACGTATCGTCAACGTCGCCTCGACCGAGGCGCTCGGTGCCACACGGCATTCGGGACCGTACGCGGTCTCCAAGCATGCGCTCCTGGGGTTCACCCGGTCGCTGGCCGTAGACCTGGCCGCCTTCGGTATCACCGCCAACTGCGTCTGCCCGGGGGCGACTCTGACCGCCATGACGGAGTCCATTCCGGCGGCGAAGCGCGACGAACTGGCGCGCCGCAAAATTCCGTTGGGACGCTTCGGCCGGCCCGAGGAAGTTGCGTTCATGATCGCAACCCTCGTGCATCCAATGGCCTCCTTCGTCAACGGCGCCGTCGTCGCCGTGGATGGTGGCATGACGGCTCGGGGGGCGTGAGGGTTCACCGTCCGGTGAAGCGCGGCTCCCGCTTTTCCCGGGTGGCGTTCCCGTACTCCTTGAAGTCCTCCGAACGGCTCGAGACCTCCATGGCCCAGGCTTCGTCGGCCAGATGGCTGGGGATGTCGCTCGTGGCCGCCCGGTGCATGAGGAGCTTGGTGAGGCCGATGGCCACGGTCGGTGCCGCCGCCAGCCGGGCGATGAGCTCCTGACCCGTCCCGTCCAGGTCGGTGGCGGGTACTGCCTGATGTACCAAGCCCCAGGAGGCCGCCTCAGATCCGTTGACCTTGTTGCCCAGAATGAGCATGTCCCGCGCCCGGGCGACCCCGGCCAGGCGGGGAATGAGCCAGGTGGCGCCGCTGTCGGGCGTGAAGCCGAAGGTGGTGAACGGTGCCCACAACCGGGCATCGTCGGCCACGACGGCGAAGTCCGAGGCCAAGAGGAGGTCGAGGCCCAAGCCGATAACCCACCCGCGTGCCGTGCAGACGATCGGTGTCTGGCAGGTCAACATGGCGGGAATGAGGCGGTTGACATGCCCGTTCATGCGCCGGTGCACCGAGCCCACCCGGGGGCGATCGGGTCCGGGTGTCCGCTCGGAGAGATCGAACCCCGAGGAGAAGTGATCCCCCGAACCTTCGAGGTGGATGACCCGTACGGTCTCGTCGCTTGCCGCCGCGTCCACGGTGTCAGCCATGGCGTAGACCATGGGATCGGTGATGCTGTTGCGCCGTTCCGGCCGGTCCAGACAGATGCGCAGGACGGGGCCGGCGTGCTCGACGATGAGTCCGGGAGGGAGCTCGGGGTAGGACTTCACCCCTCCTCCTCTGCCGCGAAGCGTTCGGCGAGCGCATCGAGCGCCTCCTGGCAGGTGGTCGCCCCACCGGGCGGGTCGGGTAGCACGACCTCGCCGCGGGAACGCGAGGGCAACAGGATGGTGGCGTGCCCGGGGGTGGTGGTCTCGCCGCGTTGGTTGTCGCCCCAGATGCTGAGGTCCACCGCAGGACGACCACCTTCGGCGAGAAACTTGCGCGTCACCCGTCCCCGCATCCGATGGGTGTCGCCGACGTAGTTGAACTTGCGGAACTGACAGTCGAGCTTCCACAGCCAGGCGTCGTCGCCCATCCAATCGGTGCAGAGGTGGATCAGCCACGTCTCGCGCATGCGCCCGTAGTCGTAGCAGGCCGGATTGCCTGCCCGATGTGCCCACTCGGGATCCCAGTGCACCCGTTGTTGCACGTCGGGGATGTTCAGGTCGTCGGGCTTGAAGAAACGGGGCACCCGCTGGCGCTGGTCGTAGCCGAGACGGAGGGCCTTGACCCCGTAGAGTCCCATCCCCATCCCGGTGTGCCACACCACCATGTCCGTGACGCGCAGCGGGCCCTTGACGAGTGGCGGGAGCTCGTCGCCTTCTTCCACATCCTCCCAGTAGCGCACCTCCGCTCCCCGACGGCGCGCCCGCTCCCCGGCCAGCGCCTCATCGATGGCGGCGATCTCGTCGTCGCTGTAGGGCGCGATCTCCGTCAGCTCGTTCTTCTTGCGCTCGGTCGCCTTCTCCCTCTCGGCCCGGATCATCAGGCGGAACTGCCCGGAGAGCACGGGACCCCCGACGGCCGCGAAGACCTCGGCCGACCATTCGTGGACCGCCCGGCCGGCGAAGTCGCCGGTCTTGTCGTGCACGCCCACCAGCGCGTTGCGCCGGGTGACGCGGGTGCCGGGACGCAGCGGGTTCCACCACTCCCGGAACGACCCCGAATAGAACGCGTGCACGCCGCCGAGCGGGTCCCCCTTCATTTTCGCCTTGACCTCGCCCTCCAGGCGGGTGACCTCGTCCTCACCGATAAGGGTGTCGCCGCCGACGAGGTGCGGGGGGGCGATGGTCCCGCCCCAACGGGTCCCGGGTCCATAGGAAGGATCACACCACAGCGGGTTGTCATCCCCGTAGGCCTCGGCCACGTGGCGAAAGGCGTCCTCGTTGGGACTGAGGTAGTGCGGAGGGTTCGTGTGGGGGCGCGGGATCCCTATGCGCTCGCGCAGTGCAGCCACTCCCTCGTCGGTGATGGCATCAGGCATGGTCAACTGTTCCTTCCTCGGCTGCCCCGGCGCCGTGCGCGGTCGAGATCGTGAGCCGGACGATCTTACGCGCCCCCGTTGACCATGATCGTCTGGCCTGTCACGTAGCGGGCGTCACCGGAGGAGAGCATGATCACCGCACCCCCGATGTCCTGCTCGGCGTCCCCCATGCGCCCGAGGGGGATGTGGGCGATCAGCTGCTTCTCGATGCCCGGGTTCGCTTGGGCGAACTTCTGTTGGGCGGGCGTGCGGGCGTGGGGACAGATGACGTTGACCCGGATGCCGTCGCGTCCCCATTCGCGTGAGGCGACCCTGCTCAAGGCGCGGATGGCCTCTTTGGCGGCCGCGTAGGCGGTGTAGCCCGCGATGCCGTCGGTACCGGCCCTCGAGGCCACGTTGACGATGCTGGTCTGGCGCCCGCGCAGGTGCGGGTAGCAGGCCTGCATGACGTGGAAGGTTCCCAACGGTCCGGACTCCCACTGCAGGCGCATCAGATCCTCGGTCGTCTCCATGAAGGGCCGCTGACCCCCGCTGGCGGCCAGCGCAGGATCGCTGCCGGTGGCGATGGCGTTGTTGACCACAATGTCGATCCCGCCCAGCTCGGCGACCGTCTGGGCCACGGCGGCGTCGACGGACGATCGGTCTCGCACGTCACAGGTGACCGCACACACCGAGACCCCCCGCGCCCGCACCTCATCAGCGGCGCGTTGCGCCCGGTCTGCCTCCAGCTCCGCGATCGAAACACCGGCCCCTTCCGACGCCAGCGCGAGCGCAATGCCCAAGCCGATGCCCTGCCCGGCGCCGGTGACGATCGCCACCTTCCCGTCGAGTCGTCCCATGCGATCCCCCTGTCGGTCTCTCAGTCGATTGATGACGCACACTCTCACATAGAAAATGAGAAGGAGACCACTGTGGGAGGACCGCGGCGCGGCGTCGCACGACCGCGCGTGGGCACGATCGCGTGCGGCACGTCGCCGCGCTGACGCGTCGACGCTCCCGGCTCACGCATGTTCCCCTTGCGCAACACCGCGAATGCTGACATCGTGGTCACGATGGCAGGGTGTCGTGCACCACTGGCGCGGAGGATGAGACCAATCGTCCTTCGCGGCGCGGCACGCCTCCCGCGTTCAGCGCGGACCTCTCTCATCGCTCGGGAAAGATGAGGGCTATGTCGCACCAAGAGCAGATCACCAAGGAGCGGGCACATTCGAGCATGGTCGCGCCTGCTCCTTCGACGCGGCGGGAGGGCTTGCGCGACGCTCAGGCGAAGCAAACCCGGGCACGCGTGCTCGAGAGCGCCGTCGCCTGCATCGATGAGCTGGGGATCGCGCGGGCGTCATCAAACGAAATTGCCCGCCGAGCTGGCATGACATGGGGCGCCATCCAGCATCACTTCGGATCCCGTGAAGACCTGTTGCTTTCGGTGATCGAGTCGAACTTCTCCGAACTCGAGTCGAACGTCCGCAACGCCGCCGTTGTGGGAGGCACCACGCTCGAGCGGGTCCAGGCTCTGGCGGATCTTCTCTGGGACTACTGCAGCGACGTCCGATTCCGCGTCAGCATCGAGATCCTCCTTGACCTGCGCCGTGATCCGGCCGGTTCCGATCTTGTGGCGCAGCGCCTCTCCGATGCCAACGAATCGATGGGCGTCATGTGGGACGAGATCTGCGTGCAGGCGCTCGACCTGCCCTCCGATCCGACGATCGCGCGCATCCTGTTCGGTGCCGCCCGTGGGTTCGCCCTGACCCGGCACATGAATGCGTGGCGCAGCAGTTTCACGCAGGAGCGCGCCCTCCTCGTCCAGCTCCTGGCGGGTGCGATCGAGCATCGGACGGACAAAGGGGTCGGTAGCCTGCTGTGACCGTGCCCGAAGTGGTCACGGAGCCGTTCGCTCGGGTCCGGCCGAAGATCACCGGACGGAACGCCCACTTTTGGCAGGGTGGTGCGGACGGCCTGCTGCGTCTCTTGCGATACCAGAGGTGCATGCTGGTATCCACGCGCTGAGCGTGCGCCGCTACTTCGGCCGGTTTCCCTGACCCCTGCTCAGATAGCGGGCACACCCGCACTCAGGGCGCCGTCGACGTAGATGATCTGCCCCGAGACGTAGCGCATGTCGTGGGAGCACAGCGCGGAGACGACGTCAGCCACGTCGGCGGGAACACCGGTTCGGCCGAGCGGGACCCGGCTGGACCGGTTCGCCCCGGCCCCTTCGAAGTTGGCCTTGTTCCTCTCCGTCTTGATGACGCCGGGCCCGACGGCATTCACCCGTACACCGGACGGTCCCCATTCCATGGCCAGCTGCCGGGTCAGCGAGATGACCGCCGACTTGGACGCCGGGTAGACGCCGTAGCCCGGGCTGGAGGACTTGGCGGCGCCCGAGGAGAGATTGACGATCGATCCGGCCCCTCGCTCGATCATGGACGGGACGAACGCACGTGAGCAATAGAGGACGCCCAGAATGTTGACGGCGACGACCGCCTGAAGGTGCTCGTCGGTGGCGTCGAGTGTGGGCTCGGTGAACCAGATGCCTGCGTTGTTCACCAGAATGTCGGCCGGTCCCACCTCCTTCGCCGCGGCACGGACGGCGTCGGGGTCGGCCACGTCGCAGTGCAGAAATCGGCCCCCGATATCGGCGGCCACGGCGGCGGCCCGGTCGTCGTCGATGTCGAGGGCGACCACCTCGCACCCGTCTGCCGCCAGTCGCCGAGCGATGGCTTCGCCGAGTCCCTGCCCCGCGCCCGTCACCACGGCCACGCGTTGTCCGTCGGACATTTTGCCCCCTCTGTCGTGTGCGAGGCACTAGTTTGCACCCAGCAGTGCGGGCACGTTACGCCATGTGACCATCGTCGGATCGGCGGGGCGCCAAGGCGGAGCACCACGACGCCCGCCCAAGGGGAGGAACAATGACGACAGATCCCGCGTACACCGAGTTGCCGGCCTCGGGGCCCTACGAGGTCGCCATCGGTGGTGCTCTGATCTCCCTGGTCGAGCCCTGGCCGGGGACGGAGTTCGACTACAACCGTTGGTACGAGGACGACCATTTCTATTCGGGGGCCCTCGCCATGCCCTGGATGTTCGCCGGCGGCCGCTTTGTCGCCACCCGGGACCTGCAGCTCCTGCGCTATCCCGAGGACTCCATCATCGCCCAGCCCGTGACGGCGGGCTGCTACCTCCACCTCTACTGGATCACCGCCGGCCGGATGGATGACCACGTCGCCTGGACGGTCGCCACCAACAATCGATTGCGGGCCGACAAGCGGATCCACCTGGACCGGACGCACGTGTACACCTCATTCCAGGACTACCTGGGCTATAGCCGGGAGGACGAGAGGGGCCCGACCGACGTGCACGCCCTCGACCGGGGCTATCCCGGTGTCGTCATGGAAGTCGTCGGCGCCGGTCCGAACTCGACCCGACAGGAGCTGGACGACTGGCTGGTGGGCGAGTACGTGCCCTGGGTCCAACGCGGATCGCATTCTCCCGTGGTCAGCACGCTGCGCTTCGCCCCTCAACCGCTTCCCGAGGGCAAGCAGCCCGATGTGGCCGACATCGCCGGGATCGACGGGCGCGTCACGCTTTTGCACTTCCTCGACGAAGATCCGCGGCTGCACTGGCAGACCCGCTTCGCGCGCCATGGCGCCCGCATCGAAGAGTCCGGATTCGGTCGCATGGAGCTGAGTGCACCGTTCATCGCCGTCGAGCACGGGACGAACCGCTACGTCGACGAGCTACGCGAGAGCGAGGAAGACGCAGGCTGAGACCCGGCGCGGCCTCGGCGACCGCCCCGACGCAGGAACTTAGGCGCCATAGAGCGTG
>Ga0302325_10028979_pt1 | contig 11447 bp, 9 predicted proteins | sample Palsa_T0_2_FD_201948 | JGI IMG/M metagenome (GOLD analysis project Ga0302325, IMG submission 201948) | Peat permafrost microbial communities from Stordalen Mire near Abisko, Sweden - Palsa_T0_2 | ecosystem: Environmental > Terrestrial > Soil > Palsa > Peat permafrost | place: Sweden: Abisko... | reverse complement strand
AGGGTAGCCCAGGTGGGAGCCATTCACTATTGACTGCTTTGGGCAAACAGTGAAGCAGACGGCATGCCTGAGGAGGAGGGGGGACGTTCACTTTGGGCAAGTACTTGCTGACCCGCTGTCCCGCTGTCAAGCCTCATTGCAAGCACGCAGTCTCTGTGCTCTCTCTACAGTATGCTCGCTGCTCACTGCTCAGCCCAGCCGCCAGCCGCTGTCCCAGGCCGCTTCACTGCAATACAGACAGACAGACAGACAGACAGACAGACAGACAGACAGACAGACAGACAGACAGACTACTGTACTCCGCTTTCACGTTCACCTGAATCACTTCACCGTTTCCATGCTTCACTGCTAGTCTGCTACAGTACAATACTGCTACCTCGAACCGCCATCATCCAGGTTCCAACGCCAGCCTAGCAACAGCAACAGCAGCAGCAGCAGCAGCAGCAGCAGCAGCAGCAGCATCCTCAGCGCGCGCCAAACCCACTCTCTCTCCCCTTCCTCTCTTCCTCTCAGCCCCTCCCTCTGCACAGTGCACACAGAGAGCTATTCTTGAATTCATGAAGTTACATGATCTGCCCCTCCGTGCCTCGGATTGGCCTTTGCTGAGCGCATCGGACGAGTTTTCTTTCACGATGGCCTGCACTGCCTGCGCGCGCGCGGGACGGTTCGTGACACCCTCATCAGTTCAGTTCTCGTCATGTCGCAACACACCGGCATGGGCTCTTTGCCTCCAGAGCCCCCCCTGTCCTTGACAAACCAAAATCCTGATGACCCATCCGCCGGGTCCTCTGATGTGAACCTCCAAGCCGCCTCCCTGCTACCAGGCAAGCAAGGTTCACCCACTGGCAGCACCACAATCTCCGGCTAAAATAGACAGTCTCCTGAGTCCTGCCCCATGGAAAAAAAAAAAAAAGTCCCAATGCCTGCTCGTGTCAAACAGCGTTACAGCGGCCTTCCCATGGGAAAATCTAGCCTGCGCTTCGAGCCCCAACGGCCAGCAGCGTCGGGCTTGCATTTCTCACAACTGGAAGCGTAACCCGCGTTCCCTGGGACGCTGATTGACCAAGAGCAGCCAGGATTAACCTCGTCCCACTCACCCCCCCCACAATTGATCCATCGTCCAATCTTTTCGTCAGCACTCCAACCTTCTTGGAATCCTGGGTCAAAGGCCACCTCAGTGCGGCCGCACCTGGTAGAACACATGATTGAAGCAAGGCTTTCGTCCCCTTCAGGCTTCTATAATTCCGACTACCAGAAAATGAGGTCCGAACTTCGACCACTCCCATACTCCCATTATTTGCGATCGATCACCTCGGGAAATATGAATGCGCATTACATATCATGTTGAGTTTATTCGCACCTCCCACTCAGCCTGATTAAGGAGATTGTGCATTCGCTGCATTGGGAATCAATGCTAAGGGAGGGGTTGCTGCCCCCCAAAAGCCCCACAGCCATCCAAGCCAACCCCTCATCGTCCGGACAACCTCATAGGACAAGGCGAATGCACGACGCTCGTCGAGGACACACTGGACACTGGACAGCAGAAGCTCGCTGCAGCAGATGGTACGAATACAGACGACTCCTGTAGTGCTGTATCACATGCATTTATTTATTGACGTATGTGCGCCTCCCGTCGCCGCGCTGAAAAGTGTACAGTAGTCTACTGTACTGTATCATCTATCCCACGAACACGAGCCAGACAGACATGGGGGATGGTCAGACCCTTCGCCAATCTTTGGTATCCTTCGTGCTGCACCTGGGAGCCCAGCAGAAAAAACGTCCTCGTGCCGAACGATCAACATGACGATGACTCCGTGTGTTTGGCATTATTCGGCGGCGACTCGACTCTCGAGAGCCCTGGACCCTGATTTGCGTGCGGCCGCACCGTGCGGCAACCTTTACTGTATGAAGTATAGTATTGTACGTAGTAAGTACTGTCCTTCGTACTGTAGATGTTCGGAACAACCCGCAACCTTGTCCCTGCAGCAGATCTCCAAATCCGGCAATTCTGATCACGATGTAGGAATCCTGGGGTAAATTGGTGCGGTAAGGTTACCGTGTCGCTTCGTCTACTGTATGTACTGTAGTACAGTACAGTAACCTGGCCAGATCGGATCTTGCTTGGGCTTGTCGAAGCCAGAGAATTCCATCCGTTCGTCTGCACTTCATCCACATGCTCTCTCCTCCCCCCACCCAAGATGGGATGAAGTTCAAAACATTTCATCTCTCTTGAAGACACAAGTTCATCACCACGGTAGTGTGAGTACGAGTGCAACACATTCATATCCCCACAAAAAGCCCCGATTCGTCAGAAGCCGCGAAATCATCAATCGCCCGCCCGCTTCGCCTGAGAACACTGAGACAGCCCACGACAAAGCCAGCCAGTCAGCCCATCCAGGATACAGCAAGGATCCAAGCTCTCCAGCGACACGGGCGAAGATCATGCTTCGGGATACCCAGCCGATGCATGCCACCCAGGCCCTTCCGAGAATCCCAATTGGACCGTGCAGCTGTTGTTCCAACGCGCGATGTCCCTGTGAAGACGCGAGGACGCGAAAGTGGAAGGGATTCAGAACAAAAAATCCTTACAGTACTGTAGGATAAACTGGCTTTCATACAGTACTGTACTGTAATTCCTACTCGGGGAAATCTCACGCCATTACCCGTGACCCACCAGGCGGCAGTTACTGCATCTTCAACGCCACCGTCTCCTTGTAGAAATTCTCCTCTATACAACGTAACTCCACACAACTCAATTCACTTCACGAAATCAAGGATCGGGAAATATTCAATAGAAGCCCTCTCCTTATCTCTTACATTGCTTATCGCCGCCCCACGTTTGACCACCGTCTCGCGTTCGCGGAAGCACAAATCAGATCAAACCGCGCGGAGTCGCTGGATAGGTCCATACAGACCCCCATGTTTGACTCTTGCTTCCACGCCCCCGTCTTCAGTGCTTCACCAGAAATTCCAGACAACTCCACTTTGCAATTTCTACGCCACTTTGATAGGGCCGATACCAGGACTCCCTTGACAGAACTATATTTCACTCCCTGGCCATAGTACCGAAGACCAGAAACATGATTTTGGGCAGTGCCGCCGGGAAAGACATGGGGTAGCGGGCCGTAGCGCTTTAACGAGCACCTGTGTGTTTGTCTGTCCACGAAACCCAACGGAGATTTCAAAATGATCAGACCTTTTGTTTGAGACCTCATCTCAGCGAGCAACTCACACACGGGAGGGAACTGTTTTCCGTCCCGTCGCGATTGGAGGTCGTACGAAAGGTGTGATGGAGGCGTGCGTGGTCATGGCTTCGGGATACAGGATGAGCCGACCCGAACGGTTCAGAAATGGAAGATACCGACAAGGACTGTGCAACCCCAGCTTCGTCGTTGTCATCAGATTCAGGAGGCGGGAATGTGGAGATCATACAAGGAGAACCACATCCGCAACTTCAAAACAAAAAGCTTTCTCCTCGGCATATTATCGGACCACCGCCTCAGTAATCTCGATCCATGGGGAACTTAATTAAGAACGGCACTTGACGTTCGAAGAAGACAACATCGTGGAGATCTCCAGGAAGCAGTTTCCAGTTTCGTTTCAGGACCCGCTCTTTCCTCGACGATTGATTAGAGTTTCTCCGCGAAACCATCCCAGATCAAAGTCTAGACTTGAAACTCAAAATTTCTTCGAACAATCTGACCTCAGATTCGGCAATCAAATTTCCCCATCAAATTTCTTTTGATACCAGACAACTGTCTGCGCGGCCGCCGCCCACGGGCCCAAGCTTCAAATTTCTTCTGCAACGTCAGATCGTCCCCTCATCGAAAATAAAGTTTTTCTTTCCTCGCTGTCAAACGAAATAAATTCTACGCGAGGCCCTGCTTTCTTTTCTTTTCTTTTCTTTTTTAATACCCGACGCAGTGTTGGATGGTGGCCCAGTAGCCTCAAGGTTCAAGGAACATTTTATTTCGGGTTCTGGGGATGACGGCCCCGTTTTAAACGGTTTTGGCCCTCGGGCCTTTGGTGTGGATTGAGTGGGGCCTGATAAGGATGTCGCAAAGACTGCTGGATTTAGGTTCCTCCGTGCTTTGAGTTTGCTTTTCATGCTATGAATAAGGGATTGATACGGAGCTATAGCGCCGGTTTCGAGAGCGGGTGAACTGCCGGCGCTTATTTTGTGGGTCGGATGCCGGATGCTGGATAGTTTGCTTCAATTGGCGCTGAGGGATTTGATGCAAGTGCATGATCCGATGCCCTGGTGCTGGTAAGAACGGATTGTCGCAGGCATTAACACCTTGGATTGTAACGTTTCATGGGTTTGTGGAATGATTATTCCTGATGACGAGACCAAGGTATCCCTCTCCCTCTTCGATACTGTATTGGTTAGAAAAGAGCCATGTGTGTACCGATCCTGGCTCGCGATGGACAGAAAAAGCAGCACTCATTATTCCAGATGTTCAATGGCCTACTTTGACTTGGGACAATGACAATTAGTGCTGCTTTTTCTGTCCACATCGAGCCTAGGTTGCTCGTGCTCAAGCTTCTAGAAGCACACCTTAGAAGTCCCTTTATCTGCATTTCGTTTCTTTACACAAACAAACCAGCATTGAGCGTCTTCTGCAGATCATAGGATCTCTCGCTCCTCCGCTGAATTTCAATCAAGCTTAAGTTGAACGCTGCTCGATCAATTCTTCACAACACATTACATAGCAAAACACAAAGACATACATTATTCGTCCTATATGTATACCGATTGTCAACAAACCGCTAAATGCTCCCCACTCTACTCGCTGTCAAACCTTCGACACTGGGATTCACCTCCCTTTTGTTAAGTAGGTACATCTGATATGAAAGAAGAAGGTACAGACATCTGTCTACTTTGACGGACATGGAACCTGTCTTTAGTAATTCGATCTTCCTCTTGTTTTACATTCCATTTCTTCTCTCAAATAAGCAAGCACTTATCGACATCTCTAAACAACAAGGCCTCCCTCCTTCCTCCTTTTTAGTTCCCTTTTAACAGTCCCCAGTCTTAGTCTTTAGATGCACCAGACACTAAAGAACATCCAACTTAGACACACCACAAGCCGCCCTCGAGCAATATCATTTCCAAACTTTGTTATACTTTGTTATTTCTAGATATTTTGCGAGAGTGGAGTGTTGTGTTTGCATAGCAGCCATAGTTCTCCCAACTATCCTTAAACATTTTCAAAGCTCAAAGGAAGCGGCATATTCACCAGTGCAGCAGCGTTGGATCGAGACGCCTATAAATATCCCAGCCAGTCCTGTACACTTGTCCTGTCAAACGCCAGCTGCAAACCATGCCCCCGAGGAGAACGAACGCAAAGAAGCATTCTATAAACCTGTTGAGGAGGTCTTCGGTAAGATTATCGCTGCATCTACTCCGGAACCTAGTTTGATGTCTTACTCAACTTGAGGGAGATAGCTGCTGATTGTTGGTAATGTATTACTATATAGGCTCGTCTTATCTCTATAGCGATTGTCAGCTTAAACCTCGCCGAACGCTATTCGCCTGATATTCATAGCGATTGTCGGCTCAAACCTCGCCAGATGCTGTTTGTCTGATATTCATAGCGATTGTCAGCAGCAGACGCTGTCGGACGGTTTTATTCAACGTCTTGCCCCTTTGTTAGTACACCTGGTGTGAAAGAAGGTGCAGATGTACATTCAAGGACCTTTGGCAGATTTGGAACCCGCCTCCGGTGAAGAGGTGCTTCAGTCTCCTCCTTGCCTCAAACAAGCAACCATGTAACGCCATATCCAGTGACGAGACCTCTGTCTCCTTGCTCCTTTTAAATACTCTAGCAAACACAGCTATATTATGAACAGAAAAAAGGGACATTAATTTTCATTGTCCTATACCAAGTTGGAACACTAAGCTCTGGAATAATAGCTGCTGCTTTTTCTGTCTTCTATGAGATAGCGTTTGATAGAGTAACCTAACTACTACGTCCTCTCGACATACTCCACCTATAAAGGGGGGTACAACGGATATAAAAGCTGCACCCCGGAGACTCTGTTCGATAGTCATCAATCGATGAACTACGCGATACTCTAACATAAGACCAAGTGAATGTCTCGCTCACCCTGAGAAAAACAGGTAAGAATATCACTAAAGCCAAACATTACCCAACCCTTCCTTTCAACATGCCATCTAACCGCTTTGGTGAGAGACTCCAGTAAGACGCGCAGTTCGTCCGATATGCATAGCGATTGTCACCACAAACCTCGCCGGACGCAATTCGTCTGATAACCCGCCCCTCGCTCGTGCTGTCACTCCTCAGCACTCGAATGTCGATGCCTCGACAGGTATATCTGGTATAACAGAATGTCCCAGCGATGTAAAGAACATTTTAAAAATCCTTTCCCGACACGAGAAACGAGACGGTTGCTCTTCGGGGTATCCGAGAGAGGAGATCTCCTTCAAGGAGTTCATAGCGTGAACTTGGCGACAGTCGGTTCTGGGGAGTGGCATGTTCGTTTTATATACCAGCGCTTCAAGCTCTCAGGTCCTGTTAGTGTTTATTGGGATTTTGGTTTACCTTTTGTTGGTGGTTCTTTTTGGTTGTAGGCATGATGTATGAGGTGGTAGTCGGAGGTCTGGAGGTTACAGATGAGGTTTCTTCTTGGGTAGATGCATTTGAGCATATCGCTCTTCAGTGACTCCACGAGGTTCTCCTCTTCGCAAATAAGAGGTGTTGGGATCAGATCTTATGCCAATAGTAATCGTGACTCTCGGATGAGCAGCATCATATCGAGGTATAAAACGATAACCTCGCTCTGTTTTAGGTTTTTCTTCCACAGCTGTAGAACAATGTGTAGACAGGTGTTCGAAGTGTCAGGTAATGATTTCATCAATGAGAATGGTAGAGATTCTCACATGGGGGGTTATACTCGTCTAAATTATGGAACATCTATGGGAAGAGTGCAAAGTTCACGCCTTTGTCTTAGTATTCGAGAGTTGACAAATCCCGCTGATAGTGAAAGAGGGGGGGGTAGTAACGAGGAGTTTCAACTACCTGTCCTCCTATCTTTTATCAAGTACTTGCCATATTACAAACACAACTAAGAGCAGCATCTACCAAGAACATCCTCACCATCAGCTTCAAGCCGAGTCCCAGCTCTTCGCTCACAGCCCCCGTCCATCCTGCGCCGTCGACTATGGAACGCGTCTAGGTTCCCACCGATTTTTTGCTTGCCTTTCCAAGTGGGTTATATCACTGCAAGCCTCACCATTCCCTCGTCTTCACCCACGATAATGTCTTGCCTCAACCTCCATCTCCCACCTTCCGCTCGACCAAATCAACTCCCTTAAGAGGTCATCATTTCTCGACATATAAAAACCCCCACCCCCATTCCCAATTTCCAAAATAACCACACAACACCGCCTCCAAAGTTTCTCAACATGACTTGGAGCAACCCCCTCGCCCCTGGCGACACGCCAAAATATTAAGATGTACTACTGCTCCTATTCAAATAGAATGACTATAAGCTCTCCGCCAGATGTTAGCCGTGCAGCTTCGATGATCTTGGAAAAGTTGTAGCCAGTCTATTTGTGAATTTAACAAGGAGAGTTTTCGTGACGGCGGGGTGAGGAGATGGGAAGTTGGGACCAAGCAATGGTGCTAACGCATCTCCGGATTCCGAGACGGTGAGCTAAGAGAGGCGTTCAAAGTGTGCTTCGACACTCTGTCCTCGCTGTCGTCAGGTAGAGTGTTGGAGCACTGAGGGACTTTGCTCGAGAATCGATTCCTGTGTTTGGGTATTGCTTTTATACTACCCTTTCTACGTCGATTGACTTTTGTGCTTGTTTGAGTTATTCTTTTGAGAGGATTTTTTGGGGACGGAAAAGGTTACTGGTAGGGCAGCAACGGTGTTTTATTTTTTAATAAGTCGATATAAAATCATCTAAGTCACAAATGCATCTCATCAACGGCGACTCCGAAAATGTAATATTCATGGTGTGCGGGGATCCTCTTTACTCCAAACGAACCTCAAGAGCGGGTGATGCTGTTTGGTGGTCGTTGCATTTGGCAGGTAGTTATGGGTTAGTCCATGTGGCAGAGATTGCTTGAGCCTGGCGCGGATGTAATCTTACATAGGAAGACGAGAGAAGGGAAGACGGCGTTTGACATTGCGGCGGAGAGGAAGAGGCAGCATGGGTGTGGAGACTATTGTGAGATTTGGTCGGAGGTTAAAGTGCTAATTAAGAAGAATGATCCGGAAATGTGGAAGGATGATGTGGAGACTTACGCGATGTGAGAACGGTCACTCGAAGCTAGATGCTGATGATTAGACTGAGATTTACTGAGCTCAGGTCGCTCTAACAACTTCTAGTTGGGACTGCATGGGAATTCAAACGGTGAAGTCTGTCCCGTGGGAATGAGATATGAGCTTCAACATACTCCTTCCCTTTCATACCCGCGATAGGAACTTGCTCCAGGTTATGGCTCTAGTTGAGCGTCGGCAGGAATGCGAATAGGCAAAGGAGTTTTAAACTGCCCCGGAAACGATTTCCAATGAATTATTGGCAAATACCGGTTCGCTTCCTGACGCACAACACAGATACAGGCTATGCAAATATGTGAGATGTGTGTCCAAAAATTGAGAAGTATTCGAGTAGCGGAATTTGGTCAAAATTACTAGTTTCCAAATCAACAGGGGTGGCTTTGGAAAGTGACAAAAAAATTATCTTCACCCAACTTTAAATCCAACCTGTTTTGCATGCAGTAAGTGAGTCACACTTGATCGATCCCGTGCCCATGAAATTAACTTCAAAATTATTGATGCTGCTCCCAGACACTATAAATAGGTACGACCAACCAAAAAAGGCCTCACAGTTCCATTGGACACACTCCGGTGAAATAATCTTGATTCTGGAGGGTTTTCGGCTTGGGGATATCTCTCAACGTCATGTAAGAGTGATACCGACTTCTCTTGATCGTAAAATCATGGCTCGCTAGGAAATGAATTATAAGTGCTATCAGATTCAAAGGGATTGTCATATTTCGGATGAAACACTCAACTTTTTGGTCCAAAATCCCACATTAGGCGGCTCCAAGCCAAAGGAAGAGAGTGTTCCAAACAATTTGTCGCATTTAAGATTTTATTTAAATAATTCTTTAGCAGACCGTTCTTGGGGTTCTAGATGTTAAAAATCAGGGGCTAGCCCCACTTTTAAGTGGAGACGCAATTTGCAGAGCTTTTATAGGGCCGGAGTTTCCTTAGAAAAACGTTAATCAATCATTATCGGAAAAACCGTTCCACACTAGTCGGAATTTTGTCGTCTGTTAGACATTTGTCAAACTTAGAATTTACTTTTTATACCGGTCTGCTAATAGCCTAGAAGGAAAGCAGGGACATGGCTGCTTTAGAAAGTCGTTGAAGTCGTGGAAATTGTTGCTTAAGATGCTTGCGGTGACTCTGTGACGTTTGAAGTAACAGGAATTAATCATATTATAAAGTTTTGAAAAGACATGTGAAAGTATAGATAGTAGGGACCATATCTTCTATAATTTGAAAGTTTATGAATGCAAAAACCTAGGTAACTAACGAGACTTCTACAAGATGCCTCCTAGATCTCTTGGAAGGTGCCACTGCGCTACTCTCGAACCAAGAAGCAAGATTTAAATACGAACCCCAAGTCCAGAACCCTAGTAATCATCGAACGCGTGACGCCCAACATGTCCGCGAGGATTGTGGGTAAGTCATCTTCAACTACTTAGTCTCATGACAATGTCCTTGAGCCTGCACATTCTGGAGCCTAAGAAAATTCATAATGAATTCCACTGATGGGTTTTGCACCGATGTGAGCTTTTACTACATCTATTGTCACTTGCTGGTTTGCTGTTAAGAAGTGTACCCGCTGTCAGACTTTTAAGCTCAAACACTACGAAAGCATATCGATATGAAGAGCTGCCGGAGGGATGAACGTAGGGGCCGATAGGGCAAAGATGTGAGTAATACTTCCTGTTGCCAAGGAATGGATGGCAAGATTGAACATCACATCTCGGCACAGTGTGCCAAAGAAGATTGATTTTTACTTCGAGTTGGATCTGAAAGACAGATATTTGACGGCTTTGGATTGAACCTGTACAAAACTAAAGACCAGGGTCACCGAAAACCTCGAATTATTTACATATTGTTAGAACAGTAAAAAGACAATGACACTCACTTTTAGCTTTGAACACAATATTAAATATATGAAATCTTCTAAAAATGTAGATATACATAATGTGTTCATGATTGAAGTGGACGGATTAAGGATGGAGAAGACGATCAAGGATAGGATCGCAAGATGGCAGTTAAGGTTTTCGTCTTTCGACTGTATCTATCTATACACACGTTGCAGCAAGAGAAGTTGCAATCCGCTCTGGCTAAAGGGTCAACGTCAATCTCACAAGCGCCTGAAGCATCAAGGTGTCACATTCGTCATATACCCACTCAAACTCAAGAAAAACATATGTGCAGATCTTACCTGGCTGTTCTTGAGCATGGCAATTGAGCACGCCATGGCCGCCCTTCCCTTCCGATGAAAACGTCATCCAATCATACAACTTCTTGCTGTCAAATCCAACATCACTGTCAACTACCAGTATTCGTGAGAACCGACACTATTGAGCTCTCCCTCCCTCCCTCTGCCGGCTGCGGCAGGACTCGCCCAAGTCTGCCTTTCATACGGGTTCTCTGCCACAGGTTGAAGCAGAGCATGCTGCCCGCCCCCCCCCTCTGCCTCTTGCTGTCTGCGCACAGCTTTGCTGATACTTCAACCCGTGCTTCCCATCTCTCGGATATATATTAATTAGCCTTTCAATGCTAAAGTTTAGGCCATAAGCCTGAAAAGGATCTTGTTGTGAATCCAAAAAGAGAGGATGGAGTGGACGACCACCGATTCCACAACGGGTGCTGTACTTGAAAGTTTTGCAGATAGATAGGCGTCTTGTAATGGACAGAAAAAGTGGCACTCAGTATCTCACACTTTAATGTCCAAACTTGATGTGGGACAATGAGGATCAGTGCTGCTGTTTCTGCCTTCTATGAGTGTGTGCAAATCTCATTCAGCTAATACACAACCTTGAAAGCTATTTTGTCCCTGACGCAGAACAAGAAATGGGTATCTACTCTACAATGCCAGCCGTGTAGCAAAACTCCACCATGATGATTTTGAGAACACCAATCCCATATGCTCCACTCAATGCTGCATTCCACTCCCATAAAATCCTTGGTCGGCCTGATCAAGATCCATAAACTGCGACAAATCTCCATCGAAAGTACCTTGCTGCGGTTGTGGTTGTTGCTGAAGTTGAGCTTGAGAGAGATCATCCGGGAATACATCATCTGCGGGAGGACCATCCAGGCCACGGCTGACCCTGAAGTCAGGCGGAACTGCCTGACCCAATGTATCTTTCCTGTTCTTCTTCCTC
>Ga0302325_10028978_pt1 | contig 11447 bp, 10 predicted proteins | sample Palsa_T0_2_FD_201948 | JGI IMG/M metagenome (GOLD analysis project Ga0302325, IMG submission 201948) | Peat permafrost microbial communities from Stordalen Mire near Abisko, Sweden - Palsa_T0_2 | ecosystem: Environmental > Terrestrial > Soil > Palsa > Peat permafrost | place: Sweden: Abisko... | reverse complement strand
TCCCACACAAACCTAAAAAGAAAACAAGAAATTTTTGATTTTTGATCCTCTCTTATACTTTAACAATATTTCTTAAGAGATTTAATAATATAATAAGCTTGTTATACGAGGTGGTTTGTGCTGGGGGTTTCGCTTAAGTGTACGCAGAGCAATGGCGCGAACTCTTACTTCGTACAGATCCAGAGATTGCACTCGCTTATTTCTACTTCAACTTTAATGATCAAAAGCATCAAGAAAAGCAGAAGGCACAAAACGCAGACGGTTTACTTTGCTCGTTGATCAAACAAATTTGGTCCAAACGACCAGATAAACCTCCCGTTGTCGATCTATTGAACAACTACCGGAGGAGAGGTCATCGACCGGAAGATAGGATTCTAAAGGAGGCATTATCAGCTATGATATGTGGGTTCTCAAGCGTCTACATTATCATTGACGCTTTGGACGAGTGTCCTAAAGAATGTGGCCTACTGCAACGTGATGGACTACTGGAAACTCTCCGTGAACTCCACGATAAGAAGTTTTCAAATATTCACCTAATGTGCACCAGTCGCAGTCAGAAAGATATAGAGACGGCATTCAAGTCCCTAGTGTCCCCTGCCGCGATTGCAATTGATCTAGATAGCTCAGATTGCACTTCTCTTGTAGAAGCGGATATCGGACTCTATCTTGACCAAGTCTTTGCCACCGGAACCTTCCAATCCTGGCATGATGATGATGTCAAAACGGAAGCGAAAGAAGCCTTGATCAAAAAAGCTGGGGGCATGTAAGTTAAGCAGCATTTCATCAAGCTTGGAGCTCTTTCTTACGCTAAGAAAGCTAGAGAAGCAAGTCTTGGTGGCTGACATCCTGATTCCACCAGGTTCCAGTACGTTGCTTGTCAATTGGACGTTCTCAGGTCAACTGCAAAGCCACTCGAAGTTCAACAGGCATTGGATAACCTCCCAACAGGCCTCAATCAAACCTACGATAGAATACTCGAAGCTGTGACACCTGAAAGGCAAAAACAGGTATTGAGCGTCTTGAAGTGGCTTTGTTTTTCCGTTCGGCCACTGTTTTTGGACGAACTTACTGAGGTTTTCATGCTGGATTTCGAAAGCGATGTGCCCTTCGACGATGAGCAACCACCTTTAGATGATGTGCTCGTTTACCTGCCCAACATTGTAGCGAAAGTTCCGAAACCGTCTTGCGTCAAAGGCGTTGACGAGATCGAGATAAGGATAGCCCATTTCTCTATTTAAGAGTACCTCCTTTCTCCTCAGATACGGAAAGGGCTTGCCAAGGCCTTTTTCATCACGGAGAGAAATGCCCACCTCCACATTGCCGAGTCTTGCCTAGCGTATCATTTACATCTCAGCCAAGATAAACTACTTACCATGGAGAGTTTTGACAATTTCAAGCTATGGGATTATGCCGTCAGCTATTGGCAAAGACATTTGGAAAAAATACCTGGGAAATCGTGGCCTGCGTCACTCAAAACCCGCGTAGCGGCAGTCTTCTCCCCGGAATCGCACAGTTTGCTGAATTTGTGTCGGGCAAAGCCTCCAGAAAGAAGATCTTCTGGGTATCTCAATGGCCAGTGGAATCTGGACTTCTCAGATTTGGTACTACCACTGTACTATACTGCTTCTATTGGTGCCTTCTGGTTGACAAAAGAGCTACTAGACCTCGGCTACGGCATTAATGAATGTTCGTGGAGCTCCGAATTTGGGACTGCATTGCAAGCAGCCACAGCTCATGGGCACCAAGATATCGTCCAACTCCTAATTAAGAGAGGCGCAGATGTCAATTTAAAAGGGGGCCGTTTGGGATCTGCGTTGGTATGCGCAGCCGCATATGGACACATAGGAATTGTGAAAATCCTACTTAAGAAACGTGCAGATGTCGATTTGCATGTGGAACCTTGGGGATCTGCATTGCGATGCGCAGCCTCACATGAACGTCTAAAAATCATGAAGCTCCTACTGAAGAACAATGCAGACGTCAATTTGCCAGTGGGTGATAATGGAAATATATTGTTTGAAGCTGTAGCTGAAAACAGAGTGGAAGTTGCGAGATTACTCTTCTCTCATCGAGCTGATATAGGTCCTCGTGGTCAAGAGTGGAAAGATCTTGTGTCAAGAATGAGACAACGAAGGGGGCAACCCGGGCAGAGACAGGCGATGGTCCTGCGTTTGCACAGGTTTCGGAGGGATCCAAAGAGCTTCCTTGGAAGCATTTCCGAACAAGAAGAAGAGGAGTCAGAAGAAGAGTGAGTAAGAGAGGCAATTAACATTTGAAATACAGACATTGGATATGTGCAAGGTTAAAAGGATCTCGCAGGTTGCGTTCCAGTGTTGAAGATGGACAGTCAAGGGCCACATGACTCGCGCTCTTTCTCAGCTGTATATAATCAGGGCGTCGGTCTTGCAGCAATAGCAGGCTTACGTGCTAGTGATCTGTTTTGACGCTATCGAGATATTTTAATGCTATCTCTGCAGCGTCTTCCCTAGAAGTCTGGATGTGCCGACCATCGTACCAATATCGAGAGCATATGTTCTGGCCCTGAACCGTGACAATGCAACACCACGCCGTACGCCCACCTGCAAGAGCGTGAGCAAGCTAGATTCGAAGCTCTCGACAAATACAAAGCGATACTTACCTCGTCTATCGGATTGAATGTTGAAGACCGGAGGATGGATATGGGTCATGCGGCACATTTCTAGTTGCTATTAGAAATAATACTGGCCTAGATTGTGACATCCCTACCTTCAAGTCTTTCCTGCCAGGTTCCTCCTGGTATTGTATTCGAATTTGATTCAAAAACAGTGGGTCCCTGCCGTTTGGGTCGTTGGCGTGGTCCAGGCATATCCTCATTTCGGAGCCACTGGTCAATTCGTCTAGCTTGTAGTTCCTCGGGTGCTTCTAATGGAAAGAATGGCAGTTCAACATCGGCATCCGAACTACGCGCTTCTTCGTCTTGAAGAGACTGGCGAAGTGCGTCGTGACTAAACCAAACAATTTGCACTGCACGAGCTGCGAAGCATGAGCGAGCAACCTTATTCCATAGAGAATAGAACACGATCCAGCACAACAAATTCGCTAACGTCGCGTACATCAAGACGTAGTTGTTGTGTAAATCTGGCCTAGTAGTCACGAGTAGCGTTCTGCTTAATTTATTTCGTTTGAAGATAGTAGAACTCGAAAGATTTTGGAAGCCATAAAAAGGTGGTGGTGGTAGTTGTTGGTGAGCTGCATTCTGGCATGCCTCCGACACAAGACCGATGTTCTAAATTTCAGTTTATCAGCCCGATTCTCGAGGCAGAGATAGAAAGTCCCACCAGCTCGGCTTGACAATGCTCAATATAATCTTTTGTTGCGGTCCAAATCGCTAGCTTCAGACCGTAATAAGCCAGCATGGTCGTAGAAACAAACCCTACTATCCCGATTGTAGCACCAACGGGCCCGCAATCCCAACGAACTAGAAACTTCGAGGCCCGAGAAAATGCGCCACTTTGCTCTTGATCTTCCTGGCTAGTTTGACCATTTGCACTTCCGCGAGAAGGCTCTGGCTGGCGCTGATCAGGCGTCCGGGAAGCAGCATTTCTAGCAACACGAACGTGCGTTTGTGGTTGGACTGCTCCCTGAGTTCGAATTTGCGAAACCGATTGATTGTCACGGTTGGCTGGTGGTTGTGACTGGCTGCGAGTAGCTAAGATGGTTGCTCCGGAGCTGTTCGTTGCATTTTGTCGGCGGAGATCCTTGACGTGAGCTGTGAGAACGCTCAGAGCGATCTCAGTTTTGTCTGACATGGATGAGAAATGGAAGCACAGAGCATCTGAGGCTATATACTTCAGCTCTTACGAAACGATAAGAGTAAGTATACCGTAGCCTATGAGCAAGAAATGGGATTGTGAAAATTCGAATGTTGCAGAGGTGCGCAAGTGTGGCTGAGCAAGCCACAGACAGAAGGGTTTGTTAAGATTACGAGCTTGCGGAAGGACAGAATGATGTAAATATCGATGGAAATGCACAAAACAATGGTACAATTGATGGAATTGTATTAAGGCTAATATGGATAGGTTGCATGGTGCGACTGGTGCGCTGAAGTGCAATTACGAAGTAACTGTGTTCCCTACTCAATGCACGGTCCTACTCAGTGCACGGTCGATTTTGCGGGTAAACTACCTATTTTATCTACTTTTAGTAATTTAATAAAACAACTTATAATATAAATATTAAAATTCTATTTAAAGAGTTTATGAATAAATTAGACAAAAGGCATATTATATTAAAGGAATTTAAGTGAAACCCCTAATTTATTAAGATGCACTTTTATAAAAGTATAGGAAATTATAAACTTTATAATAATATATTAAAAATAATAAAATATAGGTTTAAAATTAATAAAAATGACTAAAACTCAAAGTTTTAATAAAATATAAAAGTTTTCATAATTTTAATTAAACGTATTCATATATTTATTAATATTATTAATTTAATTTATATATAAAAACTTATTTTTATTAACTTTCAAATAAAATTAAACAATATTATATTAAGCATATATATTATATTTTTTTAATTAAATACATTTCAAATTATAATATAAGACTAATACTTTAATAAAACTCTTCAAAATATATTTTTTAATTTTATTTTGTAATATTTTTTAAAATTTTATATAAATTTTATAATATTTCTAATAAATCAAAATTAAAAGAAATATTTTAAGAAATTTTAAATCTAATATGGCTTATATATATAAAAATAGATTGAAAAGAATTTTTATAATTAAAAATATCTCTTTATATAAGTTCTTTAATTTATATATAAAAAATATATCTTTTTTAATTATTATAAAATATTAATTAAATCCTTTTAATTTAGGGTTTTTATTATTTTATAAATTATTTTAAATTATTAATTTTAAATTAAATTAAATATTAAAGGCTTTATATAAGAGAAATAAAATATTATTTTATTATTTTATTAAATTTTAAAATGTTTTAATTTTAAACCATTTTTAATAAAATAAATACTTTTATAAAATATTAAAGCATTTTCTTAAAATATTAAAGTATTATAATGAGATATTTAAAGAATTTTATAATTATTCTTTGTGGTTAATTAATAAATTATTATAAGAGATTATATTGAGAGCGTGCATTGAGTAGGACCGTGCACTGAGTAGGGAACACGGTTATGTCAAGAAATTAGCGACGGCGAGGAAGCCGCTAGACCAGGGAAGGCATGTATGTACAGTACCTCGCAGAAATTTGTTAACATCTCTGTTGCTTATATCGTTCTAGTAATCAACTTCGAAACAATTATTTTGAAGGAGATTTGTGAATCAAGTTACCTTAGCAATAAGCATGACTTAAAATGGACGTTATGAAGCCGAATGTCTGAATCTCGGCACTAACCCAGGGGGTTCCAGATGATAGCCCAGGGGCTCAAGCGAATCCTGCCACAGCCACATCCGCCACTACAATCTCAGCCTTGCCGATCTAACCTCAATCTAAAGTCACAACTACCTCAATGCCTCCCATACCCACCCCTCCTGTACCGCGAATAGTTATTTACTACCAGACGCAGCACAATCCTGATGGCACACCATGCTCAATCCTCCCAATTTTAACTCAGCCCAACATCGCGGTGACGCACATCAACCTCGCCGCGATCCATCTCAATGACCCTCCGGGAAACATACACCTGGTCCGCACAACCTTGCCCCCCCCCCCTCTCTGGACCATTTGCTAACCCACCAGAACGATCATGTTCCCTCTGATCCCCGCTACCTCACTCTCTGGGCCGAGCTCCGAATCCTTCAAGCGTCTGGCGTCAAAGTCCTAGGAATGCTCGGCGGTGCTGCCAAAGGCTCCTTCACACGACTCGACCTCGATGAAGTAACGTTCGAAGCATACTACACTCCCCTACGAGATTTGATACGAGAACGAGGACTAGATGGTCTGGATCTAGACGTCGAGGAGCCGATGACGCTCGCGGGCGTAATACGCTTGATCGATAGACTGAAGGCAGACTTTGGGGAGACATTTATCATCACCCTGGCGCCTGTTGCGGCAGCGTTGATGTCTGATAGACCGGAGCATAATCTGAGTGGGTTCAGCTATGAAGCATTAGAGGTCATGAGAGGAAAGCAGATTGGGTGGTACAATACCCAATTTTATTGTGGATGGGGGGATGTCAGCAAGACTGATGGATATGATTTCATGGTTGCAAGAGGATACCCCGCGCACAAGATTGTGATTGGAATGGTCACGAATCCCGGGAACGGAAGTGGCTGGGTGCCGTTTGAGGTATTGCAAGAAGTCTTGATCACGCTGAAGACTAAATACCCTGGGTTCGGTGGGGTGATGGGATGGGAATATTTTAATTCTCTGCCTGGGGGTAGAGACAGGCCATGGGAGTGGGCTGCATTTATGACGAGGAATGTAAGAAATGGCTTGCCGGCCATCACTCAAGCTCCTCCAACTACAACTGCAGTGTCAGAGAAGCCGAACTCATTTCTGGTCGTGGATGAGGATCTTAAGGCGCCTCAAGACGCACAAGTACCAAAAGACTTCGATTACTACTCAGACAGCAATATCGAAGAATGAAAACTCTCACAATGTGCGTCTCGTTTTGAAATTGACTTGATATTCCCTCTTGCCCGACCGAGAAAAGTCCGCCTTGGTAGTACAGTATCCTACATGTGCAGGAACATCTATTCAAGCGATACATGCAGAATGACTTAGACAAAAACCGGGCATCATAGAACGTTCTGACGCAATTCTTAGAATGCATTACTATGCACTATGAAGTATAAAAGAAAAATCGTTCGATGTTTCAGAGCACCGTCACTTCGGGTCTGTACCCCTTGGAAGACACACTTATCTTCTTGTGCATCGCGGTTCCCGAGTGGGCAAACTTTTTATAACCTATTTTTTAAGTTGAAAGAAACGTGTTTTTGTTTAGAAAGGTAAGCAATGCTGCTTTATCAATAACATTTGACGAGTCGAGGTGAGTTAGGGCGAGTTAGGGTAAGTCAAGGTGAATTAGGGTAAGAAAGGCGGGAAGCGGGGGAGTAATAGTGAAGAGGGCTAGAGCAGATAAGCCGGGAACCCGTTTCAACCCCCCGGTTGCAACTGCTCTCGCCAGTTATAATTAGAATAATGTTCAAGGATTGTTTAGGGAGCTTATTTAGGACCCCTTTTGCTAAACTTAGCCTCACAATTTAGTGAATCGCTCACTTAAAACGCCATCTCATACGAGTGCATAATCTTATTTTGCTATATCAAAGGAAACCGTAATCAATTATAATACAAGTAACAATACTCTTTCTGCTCGTACAGAGGAGGACGCCGCCGCGTCGCTTTTTGACCTTTTCATACATTGTCATAATGCGCACTAAGTGTCACCAGATAGAGAGGCCTCGGGTAATATAGATGCATTGGTATTACGGATTAGACTTAGAGGTTGACAACGCAGAATTAAAAAAAAAATAGTCACCCGCCCAAGGAGAAATGAAGAGAACTTGAGCCTGAGAGACATCGTGGGGAATGATAAGAGAGCAAGGAGAGACAAAACAAAGACAAATTAAAACAACACTTTTTTTTGCTACCAAACATTACAGGGGCAGAGTTCGAGTGTAAATGATGTAGTCAATGTAGAAACGTCAACGGAAGAAGCGAAAACGCTAGCAGTAAGGAAGAAGGAATTGAGTAGTTAGTACATACTTGGTTAGTTAGAGGGGAGTATATATTGTGACTAAATGGATCTGGCTAGCTGTTTAGTTACATACATGTGGCGTTTTAGTATTGTATACACTCTAGTCCATAGACTCCTGCATGGATCGAGATTCCGTTATTCGCTAGCTCTCTACTCTAAAAGCTTCTCTAGATCCGAACGATTTATGTGAATGAATGATGCACGTGACACATAGGAGGGAACAAGGATAATTTGCAGTACTATTCTTCACGGATACAACGCCTGCCTATGACGGTTAAACTAACAAGAACCTGTTCTCTCCAGGGTCCCGAGGAAGTTTCTGAAGTTGGTCGCGAAACACCTCAAATATCCCGATGCGTTGATAATTCTCAGTTGTCCCATCAACCAATTGAAGTAAAAGACCACAGGTGTGATCCTCAGTCTGCAAGACCGGCAAGCAGACAACATCTATGACTTGGGACCTAGCCAAAGGGACATCACATACACAGCGAGCTCCCAAATCTGGACTCGTCGCCAACGTTTCCGATAACTGCTCCTCTCTGTTCTCGAGATCCGATATCGTGAGACCCATTTTTAGGACTTTAGGATCGGGTTCAGCTCTACGGCGCAAAAGGACTTTTCTGCACCAGCTTAAAACCAATTCAATAGTGGGCAAAAGCATTGAGTAGACTAATTGAATGAATACGACGATAGCGGATACCACCTTTAAGATGCCTGATTGAATCCTGGTAAGGTGCTCTATCGAGCTTGCAGCACGCCCGTCCTCAGATGCCGGCTGCTCAAACATGTCAGGTGCATATGTAGGCAGCTCATATATGGATTGCCCATATGCGGACCCCCCATCCGTGGACTGCTCATAACGACCCTCCTCCGACATCAGCTTCTCACATCTCCCGTTCTTAGATGTGCGCATTATAGCAGGCAGAAGTCTTCCCGCAAGAATTAATGCTGCAAGCGGCACTTTGATATTACGATGGTGGGAGCCTGGGAGAGGTTCTGTTCCTAGGATGTGCACGAGGGCAGTGCCGCTGAAACGACCGGAATTGAACTCAATGGGCCCATCTATTGAGCCCCAAGACCAAGACGGCCCCCTATACTCCTTTGGACGTGGAATATTTGCGTTGGTTGTAGTCCATAGCAGAGCCGAGGATAAGGTGTCATTTATCCAGAACCCAGAGCAGTAACTCTGGCCTGTGTGGCCTTCAATCTGAGTGGCTATGCCTTGTAGAGCAACTAGTCTATCAGACATCTTGGTTAAATTCGATCCCGTATAGTCTTTGATGAATGTCCACCAAGTGTCATTACTGCTTGCCACGCCCTTGGAAGGGTCAAGGAGTTGATGGAATCGCGCTTTTTCGACTTCAAATGATTCGAATCTATCAATGTGGTTCTCACTTGTCTTCCCGCACGGCCAGGTCTCGGCAGCTTGTACTTGTTGGCAAGCCCACAATATTTGCCTCTTGCTAAATATCAATAAGCGTGGAGAGAGTGTGCGTTCTTGGAACACCCAGCCCCTGTTGTACCAGAGCGAATCCCTCACATATCTAGTATGGATTCGATGTAGATATTGAGATCTCACATAGAATGAAATCTTGGAATCAGTCTTGAATGGGTTTGGGACCCGGAGTGGACGGACCCGATACCGGTTTCGAGTTGCAAAGCAGCCACTGTCTTGCACTCCACTGTTCGCGGCCGCAATAGTGCAGGTCGACAAGCCGTAAACTTTTGACATCGTGACAGACTCGCGAGCCCAGTCGTCGGGATCATCTTGCATGATGCACATAGAATCTACCCACAAGTACTGAAGACCAAGAGCCCTTGTTACCTCAACGGCGTCTCGCAATATAGCGTACTGAGTACTAATAGGTATATCTTCCTGATATTTTGTCAAATTGGCTGAAGTGAGGACGAATTTCATCCCTTTGCCCCAACGATAGCTTAGGGTAGCATAGCGATTTTCGGGGTTGATTGACGAGCTTGATATCAGGCGAAGGGCTACTGTATCCTTAGATCCAACGTAAAGCAAGCGTGTTGGAAGCCAGGGCGTATCCTGGCGATGACCGCAGGACGTGTGGTTGTTAATGCAATTATGAAGCCACGAATTTGCAAGCTGTAAATTCTCTTTGGAGCCCGTTGATGATTGTCCCCTGATATTAGTTTGGACTATTTCCTCTGCACGATCATCTTCTCTGGTTAGCGAGGGAAAGTATTAGAGAGGGCCGTGACCTACCCGTAGCGAGCTCGAGCGGAAGGACCAAATGCGCACCAGGACCATAGAACTCAAGGACAAGCCAGAAATCGCGGTGAGTGTTAAATAGTTCATCAGAGTCGGTGGCGAGCAGTTGTGCAAGTCCGTTAGCAGTAGGATCCTTCTGCACCTCTCTCAAATACATCGACACTTCTGTATCGTCGTCCCCCGTATGTATAACAGGTACTAGCCATTTGGGACCTTTCCCATGACGAGCCATTCCTTACTAAGTACTTTGAAAGCGTATTTGGCAAGGTGTGGAAATTCATTATGTGGGAGATATTCGTATGATCGGTTCTCATCGATAAGATGACACAAATGACACCCCGCTCTCAGGGCAGCCCGGAATGACCTCTTTGTATGATTCCATGGGTAGTAAGTTCCGTACGTGAGCTTCCGCGGCTTCGAAAAGATATCTTGGCATTGTCTGCAGAGCATAGCTCATGTCATGATTCTGGACTCAGAACAGATAAATTGATGTTGAATCGTTGATGATGATAGAATAGAAGTGTAGGCTTTCAGTGAGTGAGGGGCATTGATTAGACCCTGAAGGCTTACTCAGCAACAGGAACACATCACCATGCGCAAAGAGAAGCGGGCAAATGGACGGGCCGCAACATTATTTAGCATACGCACGTGTTAGACCGCCAGCTACCACACAAAAAAAAAGGTGTGTTTTACGATAAAAAGCATAAAATTAAGCCCCTTTTCTCAAGGGGGGTCTAGGCTCAATTTCTTATTCTATCTCTGGTATGTTCTCGTTCTATATCTATATCTATATACTATCCCCTCTAGTACTCTGAGTCGATATCAAGTAGACTATACGAATGACCGAATGCGGTAGAACAATCTAGTTTAGGCCTCCTGTACAGCGATGTTCTAGTCGGCCTGATCGACCAAAACTGACAATAGAACTTTATCTCAGGCACCAACTTTCCTTGATCACTGAAAACACTTTAACTTTAAATACTTCACTACGACCGCCGCGTCCGATAGCCAACCTGATTACAGCAGTCCTGTATTTAGTCTTCTTGCTCGCTTTTTGTCTTTTATTATCTTCCTTGAATGTATGCTCTCCATCCCAAATATGGCGATTACACCGAATATACCCAAAGCTTCCGCAGCACTAAATAGCAGTGAATACTTTGAGGAATTTTACGTGTCTAATGCAAGTTGATCAGTTCCTCCGAACTAACATATGCTTTTTCGTTCTCTATCTTCAACAGTTCTGTGCTTATAGATGTTGATGATCTAATGTTTCACAGGTTACCAACGCACTCGTTAAACTGGGCGTTCCATATGGAGGATTCCTCTAAGGCATTTCAATGTACTCTCCAGAGAGGGAGACAGGCTCCGCCGAAGTCTTTGGACCTGCGTTTACTATACATATGGTACCAGAAAGCGAAATAACAGTTCCAACGCTAGCAACACCCTTTATAGAATCGCTTCTAAAAGATTCTGTCGTATTCTTATCACAACCTAAGGCGACCTT
>Ga0302325_10028977_pt1 | contig 11447 bp, 8 predicted proteins | sample Palsa_T0_2_FD_201948 | JGI IMG/M metagenome (GOLD analysis project Ga0302325, IMG submission 201948) | Peat permafrost microbial communities from Stordalen Mire near Abisko, Sweden - Palsa_T0_2 | ecosystem: Environmental > Terrestrial > Soil > Palsa > Peat permafrost | place: Sweden: Abisko... | reverse complement strand
CCTTTTCGAGCTTTCGTTTTAGGCCCACATAGGCCGATAATGACCGCAGGAGGCCGCCATGACCCTGACAGTCGAACTCGACCAGGAACTTGTAACCGCGTACGCGGCGGAAGCTGCTCGGCGTGGGGTAGAACCAGAAGCTCTGGCTCTCGAGGTTCTGCGCACTTACCGGCCCGCGCCGCCGGCCCCGCAGGAGAGCCTCACGGTCGAGGAATTTCATAGGATGTTGGATGAACTTGCCATAGGCGCAGAGAATCTCCCTCATCTGCCGGATTCTGCCCTGACCCGCGAGGGCATCTACGGGGACCATCCATAGGACCTGAAATGAAGGTCCTGCTCGACAGCAATGTGCTTCTTCGCTGGAATATCAGGACAGCCCCGCAGTCGCGGCTTGTCATTCGCGCTCTCGATCTTCTGCTTGCCTCGGGCGGGCTTCCTTGTTACACATCGCAGAATCTCGGCGAACTCTGGAACGTCCTCACCCGCCCGATTGATCGCAATGGATTTGGCCTGACGCCGGCACAAGCCGACCGCCGGGCGCGCGCCATCGAATCCCGCATCACCCTGCTTCCCGATAGCCTCGATGTACATCAGGAATGGCGCAGGCTGCTTCTGTCTCATCGCATCTCCGGCGTTCAAGTCCACGATGCCCGCCTGGTCACCTCCATGCGTGTCCACGGCGTCAAGCGCATTCTCACTTTCAACACGCGCGACTTCGCCCGCTTCACGGATATCGAAGCCGTCCATCCAGCCGAACTCAAGAACTGAAGGCCGGCCGCGGAACTCCAATTAGCCGTTGCGCGCTCCTATCGCCCGCAGCGTCAAAGTCGTAGTCGCTTCCTTCCCCTTCTCCAGCCGGGTCAGGGTGAGCACGGTGATGTCGTCGTCTTGCCCGAACGCCACGGCGGCTTGTGTTGCTTCCGTAGCGGTGGGCTTGGTGGCGAAGAGAGCTTTAAGGCGGTCAAAGCTGAATATCTCGCCGGAAGGGCTTCTGGCCTCAAGCAGCCCGTCGGTAAACAGCGAAAAATGGTCGTTCACGCGGAGATAGAAACCGAATTCGTTGTAGGTGGTGTCGGTCGCCAGCCCCAGCGGAAACGCGCCCGGCAGGTCGATCTCGCGTCCGTTGAGAAACGGCCCTGGGTGCCCTGCACTGGCGATGGTGCCTTCGCCGCCGGGGTCGAGCCGTACCACAACACATGTGGCGAAGCCGCCCTGCATCCTTCCATGAAGGCGGCGGTTCAACTGCGCCAGCAACCGGCCGGGGCTGGAGTCCGCATCCGCAAGGGCATGCACCATCCCCACAATCAGCGAGACCGACATGGCAGCCTTGAGCCCCTTGCCGCTCACATCGCCCAGCACAATCAGGGTCGATTCGTTTTCCAGCGGGATGATCTGGAAGAAATCGCCGCCCACCTCCTGCGCCGGACGATAGGCGCTGGTGACTGCGAAACCGGGGATGGTGGGCACGGTCTCCGGAATCAGCACCTGCTGCACTTCGCGCGCGCTTGTGAATTCGTGTTCGAGAGCAATCTGGCGGCGGCTTCTCTCCACCGAATAGCGATAGACCGCGTAGACGATGGCGGCCAGCAGAAAGATGCTCGAAAGCATTTCGGCATTGATCGCGTTGCCGTTCACGGTGAAGAAGGGCTGTGTGATCCGGTCTGCAAGGGTCCATTGGGTCAAATGCCGCGTGTTCACAACGGCGGAAGTCAGAAGACCAAGCAACGCCTGAAGACAAGCAAATATCGATACCAGCCAGCGAGCGTGATCCAGCCGCCGGCGACGCATGAGGGCAATTGCTACGAGCACCAGGGGGAGAACTGTGAAGATCGTCCCGATTCCCGCCAAAAGAGAATCTGCTGCCTGCAACTTTGTAATCCAGGTGGTATCCCAGTTGGCTGACCAGAGGGGTCCTTCCACCAGCCCATCGCAAAGCCCGACAGCAAGGTTACAGAGAGCAACCACACCCGTCACGCGGACCAGATATCGGTCTCGGTGGAGTTGAAGCAGCCACAACAGAAGAAACCACAGTGCAATATCCTGGACGGCGCCAACAGGCCTTGAAATTCCCAATGCTACGTTGGACAAAGGAAGACGCATCCCAAAGAGAAAGAGGTAAATCACGGGGAACAGGGAGTACATGGTAATCCAGAACAGGTACCACTGCTTCCGGTCCCGCACCCAGGCGATGAAGCTGAGCAAAGCCACCAATCCATACAGCAGATTGAGCCCGAATTCGGCCATGCTGGAACGCAACCAGCGGTACTCGAGAAAGCCCTTCCTGGAAGCGATGGCCTCAGCGCTGCCCAGAATGGGTACGTTCGTGAGCCCACCCAGGAATTCGGGCTCGTCGGAGGTGAGCGGTGCATTCCAAACCCGGATTGCAAGGACACCGCTTCGCAGCGGACCAAGCCCAAAGGTCTGCGGCGGCTTGTTGAAATACCAGACAGGGTGCGGCGGCAGCTTGCCGTTGCCTCCCACGAGCGCACCGTTCAGGTAAAGTTCGTAGGCATCCGTCATGCCCGACAGCATCAGCGCCGAATCCGGCCCCGCGCCGGGCGCGGGATTGATTGTCAGGCGCAAGCGATACCAGGCGAATCCTGTGTACCCTGCGTGGCCCTGCATTCCCCACGGATCGTCACCGCGCAATTGCTCCCAGCCTGAATCGTCGAAATCCGGCGCGGCCCAGGCCGGGTTGTCGCCCAGGTGGAATTGCCACGGGCCTTTCAATTCAACCAGGCCTTTTCCCAGGCCATCAATCACGGTTGGAGCCGGCGCGGGACCGGGCCATGCCTTTTCCGGTTGCGACAAGACAACCGCGATCGCGAACAGCATCGCAGCCGGCAACCAGCGGAAGCGCATGGGATGGAGTGGCATATCGAAAGCATAACCCGCATTGATCGGCCGTTAAGGGTGGAATATGCATCCGTGGAGTCAGAAAACCAAAGCAGCCAGCCTGCTCCCTTGCTTTGCAGACTCTGCCGCACCCCAAAAAACTGATCCCTGTTCCCTGATCCCTGTTCCCTGTTCCCTCCCCTGTTCCCTGCCTTGTAGAATCCCTTCATGCGACGCTCCCTGATTTTCCTTGCCCTCGCCGTCTGTCTCGTCCGCAACCTCCCCGCGCAAGCTCCCGAGGCAGGCGCCCCTGCCTGTCCCTCCACCTCCACGCTCGACCTGCTCATCACCGCCATTGACGCTGCAGTGAGCGGCCCGGCGGACAAGGATCGCACCTGTTTTCGCGCCCTCTTCCTGCCCGACGCGCGCCTCATTCCCATCCGCATCGCCGCGGACGGCACCGCCAATCCAGTGGTCCTCAACGTCGACGGCTGGGTCAACGCCGTCGCCAAGCGCGGCAGCCAGGTCCTGACCGAACGCCAGATCAAGGTCAAGACAGAAAGCTGGGCGCACCTCGCCCATCTCTGGAGCACCTACACAACCAGCATCGGCGCGGAGGACAAACCCGCCGACCGCGGCATCAACAGCATCCAGGCCGTCTTCGACGGCAAGCAGTGGCATGTGATCGAGATCGTCTGGCAAGCCGAAAAGCCCGAAGACCCCGTCCCCGCAAAATACCTTCAGTAACAACCTGTCCAAGAACTAGAATTTGCCAAATTCCAACCGGCACAAACTCTCCGTGCCCCATCCATTCGCGCCTTTTGCGAATGGGTGGGAGACCACAAACCCTGACCAGCCCTTTTGAAGTCGGTTTCCGGACAGGCTCTAACACTGGCTCTGCTCCATGGAAGATAATCAAGCCATGGAGCAGTCCCTGGTTTCCATCGAAGAAATCCGCGCCGCGGCAACCCGCATCGCAGCCATCGCCATCCGCACCCCGCTCATCGCAGCCGCGTTTCCCGGCCTGAGCGGTCACGGAACCGACAAGAAAATCTATCTCAAGGCCGAATCCCTTCAGCCCATCGGCGCGTTCAAAATTCGCGGCGCGGCGAACAAAATCCTCCAGCTCACTCCGGAAGAAATCGCCCGCGGCGTCATCACCTATTCCAGCGGCAACCACGCGCAGGGCGTGGCTTATGCAGCGCGCGCGGTAGGCGCAAAGGCTGTCATCGTCATGCCCTCCAACGCCCCCGCCATCAAGCGCGCCGCAACCCTCGCCATGGGAGCCGAGGTCGTCGATGTCGGCCTGGCTTCCAGCGAGCGCCTCGCCAAGTCCGACGAACTCGTCCGCAAGCACGGCTACGTTGTCATCCCGCCCTACGACGACCGGCAGATCATCGCCGGCCAGGCCACCTGCGGCCTTGAAATCATCGAAGATCTTCCGCAGATCGATCTGGTCCTCGCCCCCGTCAGCGGCGGCGGCCTTCTCTCCGGCGTCGCGACCGCCGTCAAATCGCTCAGCCCGCACACCAAGGTCTACGGCGTAGAGCCCGAGCTCGCCGGAGACACAGCCGAAAGCTTCCGCATCGGCTCCATCGTCACCTGGCCTGCGGAACTGACCTCCCGCACCCTCGCCGACGGCCTGCGCACGCAATCCGTAGGCGAGCGTAACTTCGCCCACATCCAGGCCTTCGTCGACGGCATCGTAACCGTCACTGAAGCCGAAATCCGCGCCGCCATGCGCGCCATCGTCGCAGCCACGCGCCTCGTCCCCGAGCCCAGCGGAGCCGTAGCCGCAGCCGCCCTGCTCTTTCACGCCGCGGAACTCCCCGCCTTCTCCACCGCCGCGGCCGTCGTGAGCGGCGGCAACGTCGACCCTGCGCTGCTGGCCCAAATCCTCACTGAAGCCTGAGAACCCCTCCGGCCCCAGGGCGACGGCGCAGGATTGAGGCTCAGAGGTTCGAAACGCTTGACCGCAGCGATTGATCGATTCAATTCCCTCTCATCCCATTTGGCAGTGGTCAAACATGTACCCATTCCCTGCAATAGTTTGCGCACTGTGTCGATCATGATAAGTGCATCTTGCTGAAAATAATCGCCGGGTGCGCTCATTAATTTGGCACCCAACGTGCAAGAGTGTCGTGCAGTTCCATTTTTGCCAGCCCCCATCAAATACAAGTGGTCACCGAATCGAGGAAGCCCAGCGTGGCCCAGGTTGTGGTCCCGCTAGTTCCTCAAGACTTTCAAAGTCCCAGCCCGGGATTCGCAGCGGTGCTGTTCTTTACACTCCGTCACCCGGCATGACACCCAACTGGAGGATCCATGAAGAGGTTCTTGCTCGTTGCTATTTCAATGCTCACCCTGGGTTTCGCCTCGGTGGCCCACGCCACCTCTTACACCACCTCGCTCCCTCAATTTACGGGGGACACTTACTTCGACGGCGGCTCGTTCCCTGTCTATCTGATCGGTACCTTCCCCGTCTATGCGGGAACCGGAACCATCGAATTCGACGGTTTTTACGGCAACACCGTGTACCCCGACTCGGCAGGCGTAGATCTTTTTGCCGGCAGCCCCACGTACGGATTCCAGCTCATCAACCAATGCGTGGAGTTCGCTTTGTGCTGGACTTCAGGTACGCCCGTCCCCTGGACCGACACCATCAGCGGTACATTCTCCAATGACACGTTTAGCCTCTACGCGTCGCAGACGTCCGAGTATACCGTGCAGTTGGGGGTGACCACCATCACCGAGAACGTCTCTCCGACTCCGGAGCCTTCGAGCCTGTTGCTTCTCGGAACTGGCCTCGTCGGCATGCTCGGCGCAGTTCGCAGAAAGTTCGCCCGTTCCGCCCATCGCCCGGCCTGAGCGGTCCCCTTCCACGAGAGCTTGCCCCCCCGAAACCCTGAAGGGTTCTTGAAAGGAAATCAGGAATGACAGATTTGGCAAACATTAGAAAAGTGACCGCGTTCGCCTTGGCACTCATCGCGGTGTCGATCGTCGTATCCACCTCAGCCTCTGCCGAGTCCCGCCCCGAGACAGTATCCCAAGGCCGCGCAACCTCAAACAACAAGCCTTCGCTGCAGGCCCTGCGTCGCGAAGATCCCAACAAAGCGATGGACGTCACCATCGCGCTCAACCTGCGTAACCAGAAGGAACTCGATGAGTTGGTCAAGGCAATCCATGACCCCAACTCACCGTCCTACCAGAAATTCATTACCAGGGAAGAGTTTGCCAGCCGATTTGCTCCAACGGCCGCGGACTCCAAGACAATCCAGGACTATCTCACCCGCCAGGGCCTGAAGGTTACCTACGCCGACAAATACAATGTGGTCGTTCGGGCAACCGGCACCGTGGAGAACCTTGAAAGGGCGTTCAGCACCCAGATCGGCGTCTTTGAAGACCGCGGGCAGCAGTTCAACAAGCCGCTCGTCGCGCCCAAGGTCGAGGCCTCGGTGAGCAGCCTGGTCAAGAGCGTGGGTGGGTTCACCACCGTCAAGGCCCACTCATTCGCAGTTCGGCCACTGAATGTCAAGACCGGAAAACCGATTGCCGGCGTCGAAATCAAGACCCACAAGAGCGGCCTGTTTTTCCCCTCTGACTGCTTCGAGGCCTCGTCGCCGCTTACGCTGACCGGCACCGGCCTTGAGGCCATCTATAGCGGCAACGGCTACGCCAGCGCGGCCTGCGGGTACGATCCAGCCGAACTCCAGCACGCATACGGTTTCGACACGGTCATCAGTGGCGGACTGAATGGCGCCGGCCAGACGATTGTCATCGTCGATGCTTACGGCTCCTACACCCTGGCTGCGGACGTGGCGGAATTCGATAGCCTCTATGGCTTGCCGGCTATCAACCTCAACATCATCTACAACCCCACTGCAGGGACTCCGGATTGCGTGGTCGGCAATGGGGTGCAGTGCGGTTGGGAAGGTGAAACCACACTGGACGTCGAGTATGCCCACGCCATGGCTCCCAACGCCACCATCGATCTCATCGTTTCGCCCACTGCCAACTTCTCCGACCTCGGCAACATTGACCTCTGGGCAGCGGAAAACATTGCACCGGCCTCCGCCTCCCATAGCTTCGGCTTTCCCGAGTGGCTCCTGGTTGATTATTACGGCGACACTACGGACTATCTGTTCCAGTACGATGTCAACTTCATTGCCGACCAGATATTCGGAGTCTCCAATAACTATGCCACCGGTGACGACGGCGACTACTATACGCTGGGCGAGGACTTGATTCCCGATGTCAGCTTCCCTTCCGGTTCCCCGAATGCAACCGCTGTCGGCGGCACCAGTTTGGCCATCGCCACCAACGGCTCTTACAAGTGGGAGAACGGCTGGGGCACCAACGCCGCATGGCTCAATACGGCTCCGCCAACTCCGTTCGGCTTCATCTACGGAGCCGGGGGAGGAACCAGTTCGGTGACTGCCGCACCCGCATGGCAGACCACCTATCTGGGCAACGCATACCGCCAGCAGCCTGACGTTGCATTCGATGCCGATCCATACACCGGTGTCGAGATCGTCATCACGCCCGACAGCGTTGCCGGCGACCCGCAATACGTCGAGGTAATCGGCGGCACCAGCCTGGCCACGCCGCTGTTCTCCGGTACATGGGCGCTCGCGGCGCAGAAAGCGGGCCACAACCTGGGCAACGCCGCGCCCCTCCTGTATGCGGCGAATGCGGCTACTCCCGGAGTCGTGACCGATGTGCAGCCGGTTTATTCCGGCGCCAACGCTCACGGAACCATTTTCTACAACGGGCTTCCAACCTCGTACTCGCAGTGGCAACTCGCCGCGCCTTATCAGAACTCGGAGCTCTTCTGGGAATCGCTCTGGAACGCCGGCGGCGGCTACTACTACACCCTCACCTTCGGCACGGATTCCTCCCTCTACACTGCTCCCGGATGGGACAATGTCACCGGAATCGGAACTCCCAACGGCGCCAAATTCGTCGCACCGTTCTAACCGCAATGGCAACACTCGCGTCACCAGCCGGGCACTTCGGTGCCCGGCTTTTTCTTGGCCTCGCGGAGTCTACGCCACGAAGCGTGTTTCCTGCCAGCTCCCACGCGCTCACTGAAAGCGCCCCCGAACGTCGTTCGACTATGATTTACCGTGTGATGAAATCCCGGATCGCTGTGCCAGGAATGCTCGCGTTCGCCATTGCCCTGCTCGTCGCCGCCCAGCCCACCGCGGCCCAGAAGAAATCCAACCTTGAAAAGCCCATGGCCGGCCCCCGCGCCACGCCGCTGCGCATCACCATCCTCTATGTCGCCCCCGACCCGGCCGCGCAAAAGGTCAGCCGCGTCCAAATCGGCCGCGAAATGGTGGTCGCCGAAAAGAGCGGCCCCTGGCTGCGCGTCTACGCCAACACCGACATCGACGAACTCCACACCAAAGACGAACCCATGTTCAACACCGACTCCACCCCGCCCCCCGTCTCCGGCTGGATGGAGTCCAAGGGCGTGGTCATTGAAGACACCCCCAACGGCGACCAGATCCTGATGGGCGAAGCCGCCAACCAGGAGTCGCTCGCCTCCGATCCCCGCGGCCCCGCCAACGCCGCCAAAAGCGCCCGCCTGCTCTACCGCCGCATCGTCGAGATGTTCCCGAACTCCCCGCTCGTGCCGGAAGCCGCCTGGCGCGCCGCCGACGATCAATGGCAGATCGAGAAAGCCGACGCCGCCACCCGCTCCTCGTCCAAGGAGCGCGACCCCTACATGCGCGACCAGATGGATGAGGACGAGCTCAAGAAGGTCATCAAGCTTTACCCCAAAACCCGCCAGGCCGATCTGGCCGCCTTCGAGCTCATTGACAACAAGCTTTGCGGCGACTGGCAAGGCCAGCCCAAATGTCCCGAAAAAGAGTCGGAATACTACGAGAAGTACGCCGCCGAATTCCCCGACGGCCCCCGCACCGCGCAAGCCCTCTACCAGGCCGTCTATCGCCAGGCCGTGCTCGTTGACATGTTCAAGTCCGACGGCAGCGACAAGAAAGCCGGCGAAGCCCACAACCACGCCGGTGACCTGCTCAAGCGCCTGCGCGACAAGTTCCCCCAATCGGACTACACCTGGCGCGCCGGCACACTCGGGTTCAAGCTCGATCAGGGCGTTCCCGTCTACGGCATCGACCTGCCCTAGAACCTGTCCGAGAACTGCTGTCTTCAGGGCTGTTTTGAGAGGGCACGGCTTCAGCCGTGCCTTGAGAGCTTATCCGTATATAGGTAGCGCCGACCTCCAGGTCGGCTGTCGTTTGGGCCTCCGGCCCGCACACGGACTCTGGCGGCGTGGACGCCGCCAGTACAGCCGGTCTGGAGACCAGCGCTACTCGAATGCGCAATTTACGGACATGTTCTAAAAAGCTAAGAAATGAGTTGGGCTTTAGCCCCTGACGGATGCTTTCTTGATCCAGATCTCAATACCTCGTCTGGGTTTTGGACAGGTTCTTGAGTTCGGGCACGTAGCCTCGCGCAACAGCAAAGTAGGTTCGGATTCAAAAAGGGAATGCACGGGTTTAGGACAGATTCGATCCGTTGGGGAATTTGTCTACGCATCTCGCCTACACCGCCCGGCGCCGCGCCCCTGAGGTATGCTTTCAATAGACCTCAACATTTCGGCGCATCGTCGCGCCTTCGCCGTCAACTGAGCCGCCGCGCTCAATCTCTCATGGAGGCTCTTTGAATCCGTATCTTCAGTCCGTCCTGCTTGGCATCGTGGAAGGCTTGACCGAGTTCCTGCCCGTCAGCTCGACGGCCCATCTGCGCATCGCCGAAGGCCTCATGAAGATTCCCCTCGACGACGCCTATTGGAAGATGTACACCATCGTCATCCAGCTCGGCGCCATCTTCGCGCTCACTCTGCTTTTCCTGGGCCGCATCGTCGAGTTCATCCGCACCTTTCCCCACGGCGAAAACGGTGACCGCACCATTTTCAACCACCCCATCTCCCTCACCCTGATCGCCTTCGCCTTCACCTCGGTGCCCGCCCTGCTGCTGCACAAATGGAGCGAGAAAAACCTGGGCAGCATCGTCGCCATGGCTCTCGCCCTGCTCATCGGCGGCATCGTCATGTGGGTGATCGATTACTGGGCAGACCAACGCGATCCCGACGTTACCGACATTGAGCAGATGACCCTCTTTCAAGCCATCTGGATCGGCCTCTGCCAGACGCTTTCGGCCGTCTTTCCCGGCACTTCGCGCTCCATGTCTACCATCGCCGCCGGCCAACTGGTCTCGCTTGACCGTCCCACCGCACTGGCCTTCAGCTTCCTGCTCTCCATTCCCACCATGTTCGCCGCCACCTGCTGGGACCTGCTGAAGGAAATCCACCCCTCCAAAGCAGCAGTCGCCGCCGGCATCGCCCCCCACGTCGTCATGAACGGCGAACGCTGGATCGTCCTCATTATCGGCCTGGTCGTCTCCTTCATCGTCGCCCTCGGCGTCGTCGAGTGGTTCCTCCAGTGGGTGCGCAAGCACGGCTTCGCCCTCTTCGCTCTTTATCGCATCATTCTCGGCATAGCCCTCTTGATCTGGGGTGCAAGATTCATGGCCAGCTGATTCTTCCCACTGGAATCTCTCCTTGATTCAAAATTGTCATCCGGAGCGCAGATTGTCGCATTCTTTGCGACAATCGCAGCCGAAGGATCTGCGGTTCAGGGATCTCTTACCGATAGATAACCTGTCATCCTGAGCGAAGATGGTCGCGTTCTTTGCGACAATCGGGGCCGAAGGACCCGCGGTTGCTTCTAAAATCTTGGGCCGGCGCAAATGCGCAACGGAGTGCCTTTTCGCGTGGACCGAACAGCTCCACATAACTTCGGACACTGATTGTCTTATCAGTCTTCACCCGCTTCGTTCACGAGAGGTCCCGAAGGTTGCATCTCCTCGACACCGAGCGATAAACTTGCCCGTTCAATGGTTCAAATTTTTCGGCGCGCCCCACTCGTTGCCTCAACTCTCGCCGTCATGCTTGCCCTTCATCCGCCGCCCATAGTTCCGGAGAAATCATGAAGCGCTTTGCTCTGCTGTTCCTTTTTGCCTCGTCCCTTTCCCACGCGCAGCAATACACCCGCGGCATCGGCGTTTATCCAGGCGATCCCAAGGAATACACCGGCCCGTCGCTCGTCGTTGACGCGAAAAACTACCGCAACCTCGCCCTCCATCGTCCCGCCTATCAATCCAGCGACTACGATTACAACCTGACCGCGCAACTGATCACCGATGGCATCAAGACGACAGAGCTTCCGCAGTGGATCGTCACCTCCACAAGCACCGCCGGAGTGCTTCCGAAAAACGAGCGCGAAGTCTTCCTCGACGGCAACGTCACTTCCTCGGTCGACGTTTCCGGCGACACCCCGTGGGTTGAGTTCGATCTCGACGGCGGGGGCGAACCCCCTGAACTCGATCGCGTCGATCTCTACCTGCGCAAGCTCTATGGACCGCTGCCCGCCGCCGGCTGGACCTACATCGTTTCCGGTTCAGACGACCATGCCACCTGGCGGGAACTGGGCCGCTCCACCGGCACAGCGTGGCCCAGCATGCGATTTCCCGGCCCCAGCTTCATGCAGTCCATCGCCTTCACCGCACCGTCGCGCAGCCACTTCTAT
>Ga0302325_10028976_pt1 | contig 11448 bp, 7 predicted proteins | sample Palsa_T0_2_FD_201948 | JGI IMG/M metagenome (GOLD analysis project Ga0302325, IMG submission 201948) | Peat permafrost microbial communities from Stordalen Mire near Abisko, Sweden - Palsa_T0_2 | ecosystem: Environmental > Terrestrial > Soil > Palsa > Peat permafrost | place: Sweden: Abisko... | reverse complement strand
ACCGGCGCCAACATCGACGACACCCACCTGCGCGGCGTCGACGTCGAGCGGGACATCAACGTCGGCCAGTGGGCCGACCTGCGCGAGGCGGCGGCCGGCGAGGGCTGCGTCAACTGCGGCCATGGGCTCGAGGTGGAGCGCGGCATCGAGGTCGGCCACATCTTCAAGCTCGGCTACAAGTTCAGCGACGCCCTCGGGCTCAGCGTTTCCGGCCCGGACGGCAAGCCCGTCAAGCCGATCATGGGCTGCTACGGCATCGGCGTGGAGCGGGCGATGGCTGCGGTCGTCGAGGTCCACCACGACGCCAAGGGCATCCTCTGGCCGGTCGCGATCGCCCCGTTCCAGGTCGTGGTGGTGATCGCCCAGCAGGACGACACGGCCGTGGCCGAGGCGGGGGAGAAGGTGTACCAGGCCCTGCTCGGCGCGGGCGTCGAGGTCATCGTGGACGACCGGCCGGTCCGCGCCGGCGTCAAGTTCAGCGACGCCGAGCTGGTCGGCATCCCGTTCCGGGTCACGGTGGGCAAGCGCGGCCTGGCGTCGGGGTCCGCGGAGCTGACCGACCGCGCCACCGGCTCCACCGTCCAGGTCCCGCTGGACGAGGTGCCCGCCGGAGTCCGCGAGGCGGTGGCCCAGGCCCTCGCGGCCCACCACTAAGGAAGGCCCGGCAGAACCCCTCCTCTAGGCGGGACCCGCCGGGCCCCGCCTAGAGGAGGGACCCGGCAGGCCCCCGCCGCTAGGCGGCCTGGCGGTCGCGGGCCTGGCAGCGCAGCGCGCGGAGCACGTCGTCGCGGCCCTCGACGAGCAGCCGCCGCAGCGCGGCCGGCGGCTGCTCGGCGGTGATGTAGGCGTCGGTCGCTTCGACCGTCTCCGCCGAGATCGCGCCCACCGTGTAGACGCCGCTGACGAAGTCCTGCGCCATCGCCGACGACCAGTCACGCCACACCGCGCCGATCACGTCGAAGTACTTCGCCAGGTACGGCTCCATCAGCTCGGGCTGGTCCGGGTCGATGAAGCCGCCCAGCGTGGCGCGGAACGCCGCGATGGTCTGCTCGCCCCTGGCCAGCAGTTCCCAGGTCTGCCGCTTGGCCTCGCGCGACGGAATGGCGGCACGGCAGGTCGCGGCGTTCCTTTCGCCCGCGTCGGTGGCGTCTCGGGTCAGCTCCGCGTCGATTTCCTTCGCGCCGAAGATCCCGAAGCCTGCCTCCGCTGCTGCGGTGCCGCGACTGACCAGGCGCAGCAGCAGGGCCCAGCGCAGGTCGGTGTCGATGCTGAGGCCGTCGATCACGACCGTGCCGTCGAGCAGCCCGGCCAGCAGGACCAGGTCATGGCCGGACGTGGCCACGCCCGCGAAGGCCCGGACGTAGGCGAGCTGGAGGTCTGATCCGGCCGGCGCCGCGTCCAGCAGCTCGCGCAGCTTGCCGGCCATCAGGATCAGCCCGGCTTCCCGCCAGCCGGGGTCGGCGAACCGGCGCACCGCCTGGCTCGCCTGCCGCAGCAGCGTCTGCACCACGCTGATGTCGGCCACCGACGAGACACCGGACAGGACCAGCCGGAGGTAATCGCGCGCCGCCATCTCGCCGTCGCGGCACATGTCCCAGGCGGCCGACCAGCACAGCGCGGCGGGAAGGGAGTCGGTGAAGGCCCCGATGCCGCCGCCCGCGTGCCCGCGGCCGTCGGACCCGACCAGGGTGCGCAGCGAATGCTCGTCGAGCCGGATCTTGGCGTAGGTGAGGTCGTCGTCGTTGACCAGGACGAGGTCCGGGCGCGGCCGGCCGGCGAGTTCGGGTATCACCGTGCGCGGGCCGGCCACGTCGGTCTCGATGCGGTGCCTGCGGGTGATGCCGGCCTCCGTCTGGTCGTACAGGCCGATGGCGATCCGGTGCGAACGGAGCACGGGGTGGGTGGCGGCCGCTTCCTGCTCCACCACGAACTCGGTGAACAGGCCGTCCGCATCGACGGAATACGACGGCCGCAGCGTGTTCACCCCCGCGGTCTGCAGCCATTCGGCGGACCACGAGGCCAGGTCGCGGCCCGAGGTTTCCTCGAGCGCGGCCAGCAGGTCGGCCAGCGTCGCGTTCCCGAACGCGTGCCCGGCGAAATACTTCCGCACGCCGTCCAGGAAGTTTTCCCGCCCGACGTAGGCCACCAGCTGCTTGAGCACGGCGGCGCCCTTGGCGTAGGTGATCCCGTCGAAGTTCACCTCGACCGCGTGGATGTCGGGGATGTCGGCCGCGATCGGATGAGTGGAAGGCAGCTGGTCCTGCCGGTACGCCCAGGCCTTGTACAGCTGCGCGAACGTGGTCCACGCCGCCGTCCACCGGGTGGCCTCGGACTGCGCCAGCGTGCCGGCCCAGGTGGCGAAGGACTCGTTCAGCCACAGATCGTCCCACCAGCGCATCGTGACCAGGTCGCCGAACCACATGTGCGCCATTTCGTGCAGTATCGTCTCGGCCCGCGCCTCGTGGGCGAAATCCGTGACCCGGGACCGGAAAATATACGCTTCAAGGAACGTGACGCAGCCCGCGTTTTCCATCGCGCCTTCTTTGAACTCCGGCACGAACAGCTGGTCATACTTCCCGAACGGGTACTTTATGCCGAACGAATCGTGGTAGAAGTCGAAGCCCTGGCGCGTCACTTCCAGGATTTCGTCGGCGTCGAGGTACTCAGCCAGCGACTGACGGCAGAAAAGGCCGAGCGGAATGCCGTCGTGAGTGTCCCTGACCACGTGGTACGGGCCGGCCGCGACCGCCGTGATGTAGGTCGGCATGAGCGGTGTGGGCGGGAAATGCCAGCGCAGCGCACCACCAGCCGAACGCCTGGACTCGGGCGCCATGTTCGAGACCACCAGCCAGTCTTCCTGGGCGGTGACGGTCAGCTCGTAGCTGGCCTTCATGTCCGGCTGGTCGAAGCAGGCGTAGACCCGGTGCGCGTCGAAGGTCTCCAGGTCCGAATACAGGTAAACCCGTCCGTCGGCGGGGTCGGTGAACCTGTGCAGTCCTTCCCCGCTGCGCGAGTAGGCGCACTCGGCCACGACCCGGAGCACGTTCTCGGGCGCTAGATCCTCCAGCGTGACCCGGTCGCCGTCGAACGCGTCGAGGCCGACGGGTTCGTCGTTCAGGGTGATCTCGCGGACCGCGGGTGCGGTCAGGTCGATGAACGTGGACGAGCCGGGCGCGCCGCAGCCGAACCTGATCACGCTGACCGAGCCGAACGTGGAATCGCCGTCCACCAGGTCAAGCTCCACCTCGTACGAGGTGACCTGGATGAGGGCCGAGCGCGCCATGGCCTCGTCGCGGGTCAGGTTCGATGTCACCGGGTGTTCCCTTCTTGTGCACCAGGCCCTGGGTGGCGGGCCCTAGGTAGTGGTCGGGCGGAATTCACGGTCCTGCCGCGGGGTTGTCGCTGCCGGTGCCGCGTTGTCTTCGGCACAGACCAGAGTTACTCATGTTAAGGAGTGCGCATGACCCAGCAAGAGCCTACGCAGCAGGAGCCGACGGTTGTCGACTTCTGGTTTGACCCTATCTGCCCGTGGGCGTGGATCACTTCGCGCTGGATCCTTGAGGTCGAAAAGGTCCGCCCGGTCCGGGTGGCCTGGCACGTGATGAGCCTGTCGGTGCTGAACGAGGGCAAAGACGACCTGCCGGAGCAGTACGCTGAGCTGCTGCGGACCGGCTGGTACCCGGTCCGGGTGCTGATCGCGGCCGAGCAGGCCCACGGGCCCGAAGTGCTCGGGCCGCTGTACACCGCACTCGGCACGCGCTTCCACCACGACAAGGCGCCCAGGGACCGCGAGACGATCGCGGCCGCCCTGGCCGAGGCGGGCCTGCCCGCTGACCTGGTGGACGCGATGGACTCGACCTCCTACGACGCGGCCGTCCGCGCCTCGCACGCCGAGGGCATCGACCGGGTCGGCTACGACGTCGGCACCCCGGTCATCTCGGTGAACGGCATGTCCGTCTTCGGCCCGGTGATGTCCCCGATTCCGCGCGGAGAGGCCGCCGCCCGCCTCTGGGACGGCGTCCTGGCGCTCGCCGCCACCGACGGCTTCTTCGAGCTGAAGCGCTCCCGCACCCGCGACCCCATCTTCGACTAACCCGCCCCGCCCGGTCCCCGCCCCAGCGCATCTGCCCGCCGCCCCGCCACGCCAGCTCGGTGTGGCTCGGGGCGGCGTCGATGCGTACTGATGATGACGGCTTTCTGAACCCCAACAGAGACCAGTCAGCGGGAAGCCTGCCCTCGCCGCGGCGGATCTCTCGGCACCCTGCGCCTGCGCCCGCCGCCCCCTCGACCCGTCCATCCTCCCGTCCCCTCAGGACCTCCCTCGTCCCGCCCAGCACTCCCAGCACTCCCAGCGCTCTCCTGCCCGGTATCATCGCGCGCGCTATCCCCGGCGTCGCTTCCTCCCGCGACGCCCGCAGGACCGACGTTCGCCGGCGTACTGGTCGCCAGGCTGGCCTCGGCCGCGGCGAGCTGCTCGTCCCGTGGCCGGGATACATCCCTGGCGCGCATCGCCGCGCTTAGCGTCACCTTCATCGCTGGCACAAGCTCATCCTCCCCCCGCCAGTGTCACCCAAAAGCCGCCCGCCGCGCACCGGTCAAGCCAAAGGCGATTCGCGTGGATGACTCGCGATGCCGCGCCCGCGCATGACCGCGGACCGTTACCGTCACGGCAACGGTCCCAACGGGCTGCCGACAAAAGGTACATTTCGCCCCCGCGTGCCGGGCGCTCGCTGATCGTGTGTATTTACCCCCCGCTCGGCGGGGGGTAAATACACACGATGACCATCGGGGTCCGCTCAAAGCCGACATTAGGTTCATTTCGTCCTGGGCATGTCAGCTGCGGGTGCGATCGCGCGTCACAGCTGCGATCGCTGTAGCGGTGTACCGATCCACGAGATACGCGACACCTCAGAAGATGGCCGGGCACCAGGGGGCGGGGTCCCAGGACATGGCGGCGGAGAGCTGCCGGACCGCTCCGGGCCGCAGCTCGGTCACGAGCCCGGCCTCGGCGAGCGTGCCGAGCCTGGTGCCGCCGAGGTAGGCGGCCCCGAGCTGGGTGACATCAAGCACCAAGTCAGCCGCCGAGGTCGCCCGGACACATGACGCCGCCAGGCCGCGTCCGGCGTCGCCCGGGCCGGCCGCCCCGGAGGCAGCCGCGCCGGACGAGGTGGTCAGCCGCCAGCGACCGGCGTTCGCCGGCAGGATGTCATCCCGCACCTCGATCACCACATCCACCGGGCAGGAATACCTGCGTCCGGTCAGCGCACCGGGGACGTCGGTGATCCGTACCCACAACCCGTCCGCAGGCTGCGGCCGCGCCCGCCTGCCGTCGGCGAGCTGGTAGAGCAGCGGGTCATCGACGGGGCGCAGCCAGGCGCGCAGCTCGCTCGTCAGGTCCCGGCTGAGCAGGTCGGTCCACAGCGCGGCGCTGGCCGCCGGGTCGACGGTCATCAGCTCGCGCACGGTGACGACGGTGGCGGGCAGGAACGGCTCGGGGTCCGGCAGCCTGAGGGCCGAGTACAGGGCGTAGCCGCGGGGACCGCTCTCGTCCTCGGCGAGCAGGCAGCGCACCGGGCTGGCGCCCTGCCGGTGCTCGGGCGGATCGTAGATTATCCGCTGCCACCACGCCTCGTTACGGACGAAGAGCCCGGGCCGGCCCGCCAGCACGGAGTCGTACACCTTGGTCAGCTCGGCGAGAGCGGCCGACGGGTCCGCCAGGCGCAGGACCAGGCCGCGGTCGGCCACCACGGTCGCGGCCAGTGCGCCTTCGCCGCGCCTGATGGTAAAGCGGAACGTCCAGCTGGCGCGCCCGTAGCCGAACCTCGAGTAGATGGCCGCCTCCGAAGCCCAAAGCACCGCGATCGGCTCGCCGCGGCCGCGGACGTCCTCCAGCTGGCGGCGCATGATGCCGCTAAGCACGCCGCGCCGCCGGTAGGTCGGCAGCACCGATACCCAGGTCACTCCGGCCGCGGGGAGCAGTTCAGAGCCTGGCACGCTCAGCCGGAAGCTGTACGCGCCCGCGATGCCGATCGGCGTGCCGCCGTCGAACGCCGCCAGGCTGCGGTCGAACTCGAAACGCGACATAACCAGCCGCCGGGCCCCCTCCGACATCGGCCCCTCGTTGAAGCCGTGCTGGTCGACCAGCTGAAAGCTGTCGAACTCGTCCGGAGCGATCGGCCGGATCGGATAAGGGGCGCCGGCGGCAGACTCTGTCATGATGCCTTCGTACCCCGGCCAGCGCGCTGGCGCGACTGGTTTTCCCCTGCTCGGCCTCATCGAATACAGTTCCCGCATCATGGTTTCCGCGCCGCAGCCGACTACGCCGAAGGGGACTCGCGAACCCCGGGGTCCCGGCCGTCCGGCGCCGGAGCGGCCCGGCGCGGTTCGGCGGCGTGCGCTGCGCGCCCTGCGGTCGGTGCGAAACCAGCTGACGAAGCAGTTCATCACCAGGAACCGGCGGCTGGCCTTTGTGCTCTCGCTGGTCACGATCGCCATCGCGGTGGCCGCCGTGCACGTCTCCGAGTGGTGGTTCTCGCCCGGCGTGATGATCTTGCCGATCCTGGCGGGCGGCCTGCTGCTGTGGCCCCGGGCGCTGCGCATCTTCTTCGCCTTCGCCGCGGCGGCCCTCAGCTACGACGTGGTGGACGGCAGGGCCGGAGCCGGGATCGTCGCGACCATCGTGCTGACCGCGATCTTCGCCGACGCGGCCGCGCGGACCAGGGAGAAGCTCGGCGTCCAGGGCCTGCGCGGCGACCGGATGCTGCTGGAGCTGCGGGACCGCATCCGGGCTCAGGGCAAGCTTCCCGAGCTGGGCGAGGGGTGGGGATCCTCGCTGGTGCTCAAGCCGGCCGGCGGCTCGTCGTTCGGCGGCGACTTCGTGGTGTCGTTCTGCGACGGCAAGATGCTGGAGGTAGCGCTCGTCGACGTGTCAGGTAAGGGCATCGACGCCGGAACCAGGGCGCTGCTGCTGTCCGGCGCGTTTGGCGGGCTGCTCGGCTCCGTGCCGCGGGATGACTTCCTGCCCGCCTGCAACGCTTACATGCGCCGGGGCTCGGCGACGGAGGGCTTCGTCACCGCCGTGCAGCTGTCGCTCGACCTGGCGTCCGGCGAGTACGTGATCTCTTCGGCCGGGCACCCGCCCGCCGCGCGCTATGACGCGGGGGCGGGCCGCTGGCGCCTGACCCGGGCCCACGGGATCGTGCTCGGTGTCGTGCCGGACCTGCACGGCGCCGCGACCGAGGCCGAGCAGGGCGTGCTGCAACGTGGTGACGCGTTGATGCTGTACACCGACGGGCTGGTCGAATCGCCCGGCCGTGACATCGACGAGGGCACCGACCGGCTGCTCGGCGAGGCCGAGCGCATGCTGTCGAGCGGTTTCAAGGCGGGCGCCCCGGCCCTGGTCGCCGCGATGCAGCGGGAGATCGGCGGCTCCGACGACTGCGCCCTGGTGCTCATCTGGCGCACCTGAGAGAGCGCCTCGCGAACATAAATCTGCGGCTAACTGACGAGTAACTGACATATACGTCAGGTTCATTAGCTAGCATAACGTTGTTGGCTGGTGCAAACTATTTTTCCGCCATGTAACCTGCGCTAACCGAGATGTAACTTGTGCGAACAGTAGTGAGCGGGTAACTTAGCGGTTCCCGCGCGGGGTTAACCGACACCGCCGTCAGGTGACGCACGCGTCATTGTTTGCAATTGTTTGTGCATTACCTGGAAGATAACTCCGTGGCCGGGGGACGTAGCGGTACCGAACGGACTGATGTGCGGGAGCACGTACGTCCGTCGGTGACGCGTGCCGAAGAAGTGGTGGCCAGCGCCTCGGGAGAAAACTTTCCCGTCGCGCTGCGCATGCTGCCGGCGAAATTCCGGCGGCACCTGACAAACTTGTACGTTTTTGCCCGGCTGACCGATGACCTCGGCGACGAAGCGCGCTCCGGCGCCGGCGATGATCCGGCGACCTCCGTCGGCCAGCTGCGGCTCGGGCTGCTCGACGAACTGGCCGCCGACGTCGCCCGTATCTACGCCGGCGGCACGCCGTCCGCACCGGTCATGCGCGCGATGGCGGACACGGTCAGAGAATGCAACGTCCCCGCCCAGCCGCTGCTCGACCTGATCCAGGCGAACCGGCAGGACCAGCTGGTCACCCGCTACCGTACGTTCGCCGAACTCGAGCGGTACTGCGAGCTGTCCGCTAATCCCGTTGGCCAGATCGTGCTCTGCATTTTCGGCGTCGCGACGCCGAAACGTGTCATGCTCTCCGATAACATCTGTACCGCCCTGCAACTTGCCGAACACTGGCAGGACGTGGCCGAGGACCTGGCCCAGGGGCGGATTTACCTGCCCGCCGAGGACCTGGAGCGATACGGCTGCACGGAGGCGGACCTGGCCGCACCCACCGCGGGCGCTGCGGTGCGGCAGCTCATGACGTTCGAGGTGAACCGGGCCGCGGGCCTGCTGGACGAGGGCGCACCGCTGGTGGGCACGCTGCGCGGCGCGGCCCGGCTGGCGGTCGCGGGTTACCTGGCGGGCGGCCGGGCCGCGCTGGCCGCGATCCGGGCGCAGCGGTATGACGTGCTGAGCGGAACCCCGCGGCCGCGCAAGCCGCGGCTGGCAGGCGAGCTGGTCAAGGCGTACGTGAGAGGGAGGTGAGCAACCACTAGTGGACCTCGACGAGGCCTACCGCGAATGCGAGCGGATCACCTGGACACAGGCGAGGAACTTCGCCTACGGCATCAGGCTGCTGCCCGCTGACAAGCGACGCGGCCTGGCCGTCATCTACGCGTTCGCCCGCCGGATCGACGACATCGGCGACGGCACGATGCCGCCCGAGGACAAGATCGCCGCCCTGGAAGACGCCCGCCTGGCCATCGGTGATCTCGCCGCGGCCGGCGCCGAAGACCCGGTCCTGTTCGCGCTCGCCGACGTGGAACGGAACTTTCCCGTTCCCATCCAGGCCTTCGGCGAGCTCATCGACGGATGCATCGCCGACGTGCGCGGCACCAGCTACGGCACGTTCGAGGACCTGCTGCACTACTGCCGCTGCGTGGCCGGCTCGATCGGCCGGCTGTCCCTGGGCGTCTACGGCACCAGCGGAGACCCGGAGCAGGCCGCTGAGCTGGCGGACTCGCTCGGCGTCGCGCTGCAGCTGACGAACATCCTGCGCGATATCCGCGAGGACTACCAGAACGGGCGTGTCTACCTGCCATCGGAAGATCTGGCGAAATTTAGTGTTGACCTCGTTAGCCTCGGGGGGGACGAACCCAAAAGCCCCCCCGAGACCCCCCCCGCTCACAGGGGGGCTGCCCGCCCCCCCGTACCCCCCGGGGCCCCCTTCGGGGGCGAGTTCGGTCGGCTCATGGAATTCGAGGTCGAGCGGGCCAGGGACTGGTACGCCACCGGGATGGGCCTGTTGCCGATGCTCGACTGGCGCAGCGCGGCCTGCACCGGCGCGATGGCGGGCATTTACCGTCGGCTGCTCGAACGCATCGCGGCGCAGCCCGCCGAGGTGCTGCGCGGCCGGATGTCACTCTCGACGGGGGAGAAGGCCGTGGTCGCGGTGAAGGCACTGGCCGGGAGGCTCGGATGAAGCCCCGAGACCCCCGGGTCGTGGTGATCGGCGGCGGGCTGGCCGGGATCACCGCCGCGATCGCGCTCGCCGAATCGGGCGCCCAGGTCACCCTGCTCGAGGCCAGGCCCAGGCTCGGCGGCGCGACCTGCTCGTTCAGCCGCGACGGGCTGACCGTCGACACCGGCCAGCACATCTTCCTCGGTTGCTGCAGCGCCTACCGGGGCCTGCTCGGCAAGCTCGGCATGACCGCCCACGCCCCGCTGCAGGACCGGTTCGACGTGACGGTGCTCGCCCCGGGCCCCGCAGGCCAGACCCGCACACCCCGCCAGGCCAGGCTCCGCAGGACCGCGCTCCCCGGCCCCCTGCATATGCTGCCGGCGCTGGGCCGGTATCCCTTTCTTACTAAGGCCGAACGGGCCCGGGTGGCTCTCCCCGCCCTAGCGATGCGCCGCGTCGACCCGGCCGATCCGGGGGTTGACGCCCAGCGCTTCGGCGACTGGCTGGCCGCGCGGGGTCAAAGCGAGCGGGCCCGGCGCGCCCTGTGGGACCTGTTCACCGTCTCCGCCCTGAACATCGCCGGCGACGACGCGTCGCTCGCGCTGGCCGCGACCGTGGTGAAGACCGGACTGCTCGGCAAGAACAACGCGGCCGATATCGGCGTCCCCGCCCTGCCGCTCGGCGAACTGCACGGCGACGCGGCCGCCGCCCTGCTTGCCCGCCTGGGCGCCCGGGTCGCCCTGAGCACCAAGGTCGCGGCCATCGAGGTCGGGGCTCAAGCCGCCGTGAGCGCCGGGTCCGGAGCGACCGGGTCCGGAGCGACCGGGTCCGGAGCGACCGGGTCCGGAGCGACCGATGGCCGCCAAGACTCCGGCGCTCGCTTCCGGGTCCGCCTCGCTCGCCCCGCGGACGACGCCAGCCTCGGCGACGAGATCGCCGCCGACGCCGTCGTGCTGGCCGTCCCGCACGCCTCGGCCGCCCCGCTGGTCCCGCCGGACGCGCTGCCGTCCGGCACGGTCGCGGCCTGGTCCGGCCTGGGCGCCTCGCCCATCGTCAACGTGCACGTGATCTATGACCGCCCGGTCACCAGCCTGAAGTTCGCCGCGGCCATCGACTCCCCGGTCCAGTGGGTCTTCGACCGCACTTCCATCTCCGGCCTCGGTGACGGGCGCAGCGGCGGCCCGCAGTACCTGGCCATCTCGCTGTCGGCCGCGGACGAGTACGAGGAGGTGCCGGCGGCGAGGCTGCGGGAGCAGTTCGTGCCCGCGCTGGCCGAGCTGTTTCCGGCTGCGCGCGACGCCCGGGTCACCGAGTTCTTCGTCACGCGCGAGCGGCGGGCCACCTTCCGTCAGGGGCCAGGTAGCGGGGCGCTGCGGCCGAAGGCCGGGACCCGGCTGCCCGGCCTGGTGCTCGCGGGCGCGTGGACCGACACCGGCTGGCCGGACACGATGGAGGGCGCGGTGCGCAGCGGCTTGTCCGCGGCGATCGAACTGCGCCAGACTCTGCTTGCTTCCGGGCCCGCCGCGGTTGGCTCCGGGCCTGCCGCTGAGCCAGCCCCGGGAACGGCCGGACCAGCCGGCCCTTTCGAACCGAACGCTTCTGCCTCAACGATAGGGGTACGTCAGTGACTACTGTGATGCCTGAGGGTGTGACCTTGGCGCGTGACCTGGTAGGACCGGCGATGGAGTCCGCGATCGCCCGGCTGACGCCGGACGTCCATGCCGTCGCGGCCTATCACCTCGGTTTTGCCGATGCCGCGGGTAACCCGACGAGAAACGGCAGTGGCAAGGCGCTGCGACCTGCGCTTGCCCTGTTGTCGGCCCGTGCCGCGGGGGCGTCCCCCGAGCGCGGTGTGCCCGCCGCGGTGGCGGTTGAGCTCG
>Ga0302325_10028975_pt1 | contig 11448 bp, 15 predicted proteins | sample Palsa_T0_2_FD_201948 | JGI IMG/M metagenome (GOLD analysis project Ga0302325, IMG submission 201948) | Peat permafrost microbial communities from Stordalen Mire near Abisko, Sweden - Palsa_T0_2 | ecosystem: Environmental > Terrestrial > Soil > Palsa > Peat permafrost | place: Sweden: Abisko... | reverse complement strand
GCGGGTCCGCGCTGTAGAAGCGCCGCATCCCAGGGAAGTCATCATCGAAGAGGACGGGGGCCCCAGCCGCGCGAAGCCGGGCGGCCCAGGCGTCTAGGTCATCGACCAGCAGGCCCGGATGCGCCTTAAGGGCTGGACGGAAGTCATGCTCCACCCCGAAGTGCAGTTCGATGCCATACCCGCGGAACCAGCAGCCGCCACGCGCGGCCAGGACTGGCGGCTTCGCCACTTCCTGGAAGCCCAGCGCCTCGCCGTAGAAGCCGCGCAGCGTGTCTTCACTGCCAGCTGGGCAGGCCAGCTGCACGTGGTGGATCATCCCAGCTCCCACGGTGACCCGGACCTCAGGTACACCGCTGAGGATACCGGGCTCCATCCCTTGACGACCAGGCCGCGTGGCTCTGTGACAAGCTGGCCTTAGCAGCCCGGAGCGGGCCGCACGCGGTCAAAGGAGATCGTCATGAGCGTTTACAGGGTGACCGAGATCATCGGGACAAGCAGCACTTCATGGGAAGACGCCGCAGCGGAGGCGATCAGGACCGCTGCCGGGACGCTCCACGATCTGCGGGTGGCCGAGGTCGTCAAGCAGGACATTGCCCTAGACGAGAGCGGCGCGATCACCTATCGCACCAAGCTCCAGCTCTCCTTCAAGTACGAATCCGGGCACTGATCCCAGGTCAGCTGTTTTCCAGATGTAGCCGAGGTCGTATCCCTTGGCGACGGTGACCACCACCGCCGAACGGCTGCCTCCCTTCCGGGTCAGGCGCCGAAACCGCCGGGTGACGTTCTAGAGTTACCCGGCCGCGGGATCGACCAGCCGTTCGGCTTCGTCGAGGCCGAGGTGCCAGGGGTAGGTGCTGGCCAGGTTGCCGCCAGTGCGCGGCGGGTGCGGCTGAAAGCCGCCCGGCCCGAGAAGGATCCGCACACCCTCGGCCCGGAGCGAGTCGACGCTGCGCCGGAACGGGATGCGGCTGGCGAGCGCGGTGTTGACGAACGGCAGGACGACGGTCGGGACGCCGAGGCCAGCGGTCTCGGCGAGCACGCCCAGGGCGTAGGTGTCGCTGATGCCCTGGGCCCACTTGCAGATCGTGTTGTAGCTGGCCGGAGCGACGAGGATGGCGTCGGGGATCAGGGATCTCGGCGCGCCCGGCTTGGCGTACTGGCTGCGTACCGGGCGGCCGGTCTGGTCCGCGATGGCTTGCTCGTCGAAGAACTCGAGCGCGGCCGGGGTGGCGATGACCTGGACCGTCCAGCTGCGGTCCTGAGCCAGCTTGACGCAGGTGCTGATCTCGGTCGCCGGGCCGGCGCCGCAGGCCACGATCGTCAGGGCATGGCCGTCGGGAGTCACCGCGATGCGCCGATCCGGCTGGCGAACTGCTCGGCGGCCCGGCGGATGCCCGCTGGAGGCAGGACGGCCAGGTTGCGGGCCAGGCTACCGACCAAGGGCCGGGCCGCGACTTCCTGCGGCGCGGTTTCTTCGGCGGCGCGAAGCGCGGTATGGGCCTGTTCGTACTTGCCCCACTGGAAGAAGGCCCTGGCCACATCGATGAGCAAGGTGACCTTGCGTTCGGTGACGGTGATCGCGCTCAGGTCTATCTTCCGGGCCAGGTCGATCGCCGTTCCGGCGTCGCCGAGGGTGACAGCCACGTTGACCTGGTGCATCACGGTATTGACCGGGCCGAAGGCGGTCCCGCGCAGGTTGGCACCCGTACCCACCCGGCGGGCAGCGCCGGATGCCTCGGCGAGCATGTCATGCGCGGTCCCGCGCCGGCCATACTGAGCGGCGGCAACGGCTCCGCGCAGCAGCACCGAGCCGTACACCGAAAGCGACTCCGGTGTCTTGATCCCGGTCTCGCGAGCTAGCCGTACCGCGTGGCTCTGCGCGGTGGTGATGGCAGCGGGCAGGTGACCCGAGCTCATCAGAGTATGGGTGACGATCCGGCCGCTCGCGCCGACCGTCAGCGGATCCTGGCTGGCCAGCGCGGCGGCCATGCTCCGGTCCGTGGCGACGTGCGCCAGGCCCTGGTCGCCGATCTTGAGCAGGAACCCGGCGGCGACATGGTAGGCATCAGCCGACAGGGCGCAGGCGCGGATTCCGTCGTCACCGTCGAGGCAGCGGCAGGCGGCTTCGAGCTGGCCGAGCAGGCGAGGCAGGCGGCCGACCAGTTCGGCGTACCGGCAGGCCTGATAGTCCTTGCGGGCCCGGGCGACACTAACCCCTAGGCCAGTGAGATCAGGTGGCCCCGCGGACGATACAGGCATGGCGCCGGTGAGCATCAGCACGAGCGGCTCTAGGTCAATCGGCGGGGTCGTGCCGACTCCAGTGGGAAGCACGGCGCTGACCACCGAGATGCCGGCCAGCTCGACGAAGGTCCGCCTTCTCACCGGATCGCTGCCCTCCTGGCTGCCCGTGGGTGCCGGGTGAGGCTCAGGTCCATTTTCGTTCCCCGGAGGCAGGCCCAGGCGGCGGTACAGCAGTTCGTACCGTTCGGACAGGCGGTGGTCGCCGCGTTCCCAGGCGCGGATCATCCGGATCAGGCCGTCGTGGGCGGCGACCGGCTCCTCGGCGGCGCGGCGGAGCCGCCGTGCCAGCTCTGGCACATCCCACCCGCGGGACCTGCGCCATTCGCGCAGCTCACCGCCGTCGGTCACGGTCATCGCAGGTACCTTCGCATCGCCCTTGCACCGCGAGCAAGGCCATGCTCCCGGATGCTCCCGCATGCTCCCAGTTGTCACTATCCCACGACAGCGCGCTACCGGTGAACTGGATTCACCACGTTCGTACGGGATAGGCAGGAGGCTCCGTCATGAAACGGGTGGCAGAATCCGGCGTCAGTGGGGGAGCGGAACCAGGCGGTGACCGATGAGGTACCGCGACATGGACGCCATCGACCTCGACGCTGCTCGCAAGGCAGTGTGCGCGTGGCTGGATGAGCATCACAACGGCACGCTCGCGCAGATGGCCGACGATCTCAAGTACCGCTACCCGGCGCATCCCGACGAGATGGCGATCGTCCTGCGGGGCATGATGGCCGCTGAACTGCGGCGGCGGACGCGGCCGGAGACCAGCTCCGGAGGTGGGGTATCCCGGTGAGCGGAGACGGGAAGCCCCTGCGGGCCGCCGCGGAGGGGCTGCCGCCTCGGCGGGACCTGTCGCCAGGCTTCATGAGTTCCAGGGTGAGCATCCGGGCGTGCAGTTCACCTCCCCTGTGATGGGCCGCTACGGGCAGTACACCGCGCTCGTCCCGCCAGATGCGATCCCGGGCGAGTCTCGCGAGATTGTCGTTACAAGCCTGGATCTGTACGTCTTGATAGACGAACTCGACGGTCTCTTCGGTTTGCCAGGCACAGGGCTAAACAGGCAAAGGGGCAATGACTATCTCTGCCAGGCCAGGAGGCTCGTCACTGGCCACCGGGCGCCGTCGACAGGATACCGCCGCGCGACTAACGCGGAGCGGATCCCCGTCTACCTCGGTTCTGGCTGGCTTGCTATCTCCGACTGTCGGCTGACCCCGTAGAGACGGTCAGATCATGTACCGCGCCTGCAGCGCTCGACCCTGTCTGCGGCTATGAGCGGAAGCTGATGGAGCACAATTCCGCGCTCGCCCTGCCCGGGCACCCGAATCGAGTGCATGCTAAGGGCATGGCCGATCGCGACGAGTTTCTGGCCTGGGTCAGGACCGCGCTGTACGAGGCGGAGCTGGCGCTGCATAACGGCGACGCTGCCTCCGTCGGGCGTTCTGGTCGCGCAACGAGCCCGTGAGCGCACTAGGGGCGGCGCGCAGCGCCTTTGGCCAGCAGGAGATCGACGATTTCTTCACCGCCCTCGGCAATAGCTTCTCCCACTGCACGTCATACGCCTTCGAGCTGCAGGCCTGCGACGTAGCGGGCGACGTGGCCTACACGGCGGCCCTGGAGCACACCTCGGTCTCGATTGACGGTCAGCCGCGCACCTACACGTTGCGGGCCACCCAGGTGTACCGCCGCGAGTGGGGCGAGTGGAGGGTTGCCCACCGCCATGGAGACACAACAACCGGATGACGATCTCCGCCCCAGCTATGGTCGCGTGCTCCGCGGCAGACGGGCGCGTTTCTGTGGAAGCGGCTTGTGAAATCCTGCACAAGGCGTCTCCGCGGAGACGCCGCTAACGTGTTGGGAGTGCTATCCCGATCCGAGGAAGTCCCTGTCCGCGGCAGATGGGGTGCGTATCCGTTGGGCTTGCGTCATGGGCGAACCTGACCCGTGGGATCCGGGTAGTCCCAGGAACCGGGATCGGACCCGGGAGTCGCAGCGCCAGGTACGCCGGCTGCTCATGGCATGGGATCCGATCGGCGTGTCAGGCGTCCCCGAGGCGGCTGACGAGTATGACTGCATGATCAGTCCGCTGTTGCACTGTCTATTCGAGGGCGCCGGCACCCGCGCCCTCGCTGAGTTGATCAGCCATGAGCGGTCGTCCCATTTCGGCCTCAGGCCTGACATCGCCAGCGACAGGCAGCTGGCGGAATCGCTCACCGCATGGTGGGAGACCCGACGGAGCACGACCACCTGACAGGGCGCGGCACTCAAAGCGCCTGTCCGCGGCATTAGCGGTAAATCGGTCGAGTTCCGCCGCCGGCCCATCTACGGTTGCGGTGACTGGCCAACCTGGCGGTAAGGGCTGGGTCCGGTTGTCCCTGCGAGGGGTTCAAGAAGGCCATGAAGTAGACCCGGCCCAGCTGCCAGTCCAGGTCCGCGACGCGGCTACTTATGTCTGTAAGGCCGCTCGGGTCTTCCAAGACCGCCTGGGCCGGCGCAGGCTCGGCTGAGGTGCCCGGCCGGATGCTCTCTTCGCCCCCGCCGCCGCCGGGAACGACCGGATGGGCGCCGGCACACGGCGGTAACTGGGCCTGGTCTGCCAGCGAGATAGCGCCGTCAGGCCAGATGATGGCAGCCGAGGCAGTGGTTCCGCCCGGTAGCCAGGGCATCGCCCGCGTCTTCATCCTTCACCTGACCGGCCGGGACACCCCAGGCGACAGCGGTCCCGTCGTCGGCGGCCTTCCTCCTGTCCGTGACCGCATGGTCGCCAGACAGCTCGTGGCTGTTCTACCAGGGACCCGGTCAGCAGATGTGGGCCTACCAGGTGACCACCGGGCAGGCACGGTCGTCCACCGCAACGTGCTGCCAGTACGCCGTGATGGCCGCGATCACCAGCCCGCCCGGCTGATGCGCCGACTCCGGCGGCGACTTCAACATCAGATAGCCGCAGCTGCAAGCTGGTGACCGGCATGGTCCGCAGTAAGGTAGCGCCGAATAACGTCGGCCGGGTCAGCGCCGGGTTCAGAAGGAAGCGAGCGACCGAGAAGGTCTGCACGCCTGCCTGAGTAACGCGGCGGATCACTGGAATATCTGCCGAATCTTGAGGGGCGGAAGTCCCGCGTTCCGCGCCACCGGGCCAGGAACGGCCAGTCGTCATACTGGGCGTAGAAGGACCAGACGTCGAAGTCCTTGACGCCGTTCCTTTCGTTTACGTAATGCAATGCAGCGCCCTGGCACACGGCCGGCTCAGGAGGCGGCCGGCGTACCTGCCGGAGCCTTGCGGATTCCGCTTGAACAGGTCCGCTTCGGCGTCGGCGGCCAGCGCGGCGAGTCGGAGCAAGTCAGCTCTTTCGATCTGCGCGAGCGACCGGTCCGCATCCTTGGGCACACCGCCACACTGTCACGACGGGCGCAGATCCACCCGATGCCGAAGCGATCGGCATGCGGCATCTGCGTTAATTCGTGCCGCTCCCGCAGCCGGCCCGCGGGTAGGGTGCATTTCCGGGGTTGTACCTGTGCTGTGCGGTTCCGCTATGAGGAGGACGCTGATGCATGCGCCAGAGGACGACCGCTTCTCTGCCGGGTTGCGCGCCTGCACGGCGGAACTGGCCCGGATCATCGACGGTGACCTGGACCGGCTGGTCCCGACCTGCCCGGGATGGACATTTCGGCAGCTGGCCACCCACCTCGGCCGCGGCCACCGGTGGGCGGCTCAGATCGTGGCGACCCGCGCGACGGCGCCCGTGCCGATGCGCGAGGTAGCGGACGGGAAACTGCCGGAGGACCCGGTGCGGCATGCTTCCTGGCTGAACGCGGGCGCGGATCTGGTCATCGAGGCTGTCGCGGGGGCGGGCAGCGACCTGGTGTGGACCATGACCGGAATGCGCCCGGCCAGCTTCTGGACGCGCCGCCGGGCCCATGAGGCCGCCGTGCATCTAGCTGACGCCCAGCTCGCCGCCGGGCGGGACGTCGATCTGGCTGCCGGCCTTGCCGCGGACGGCGTCGACGAATGGCTCGGCCTCATCGCCGCTAGCTCAGCCGGCCCGGCACGGGAACTATGCGGAGACGGCCAGAGCCTGCACTTCCACGCCACCGACCCCGAGTTGCCCGGCACCGGTGAGTGGCTGATCACACGGACCCCGTCCGGCATCACCGTCCGGCTCGGCCACGGCAAAGCCGACGTCGCCGTCCGCGGACCTGCGGCTGACCTGCTCCTCGTCCTGACACGCCGCCTGCCGCCCTCGACTCCCGGCGTGGAAATCCTCGGCCAGCAGGCCCTGCTCACGCACTGGCTCGAGCACACCCCGTTCTGACAGATCCACGATCCAAGCCATCCGCGCCTCGCGGCGGCAGGACCGGACGTCTCCGCGGAGACGTGGCAAACCGGACACATCTGACACGTTCCTCGTAGGCTCATTGCCCGGAGCAGGCAGGGGTGCCATCTCCGGCGAGGAAGCCGGCATCATGACCCAGGCAATTAATCGTCACAGGAAGCCGGGAGATATGGCGGTATTTCTCATTTCGTGCCTGCACCCGAACTACGCGGGGTGGGTCGAGCACCAGGCGGCGCACCTCGACTGGCTGCACACGCAGGTTGAAGCTGGCGTCAGGTCCGCCACGCCGCGACGGTGTGCGTGCCGCCTTCCTGATAGCGAAGGCCGAGGATGAGAAGGCAGTCAGAGACTGGATCGCCGGTGACCCTTACATGGTCCACGGGCTGACCGAAGAACTGACTATCACGACGTGGGATCCGATCTTCGGTGCTTTTGCCAGTGAGTCGAGTCTCGCCGGGGTCAGCTACGAGGACCTGCGACGGCAGATCCTCGCTCGGTTCGCTGCTGAATAGCACCTCGTTCGACGGCAATCCCCATGGTGCCCAACCGGCCCCCTGAATGGACACCCGTCGAAGTCGCGAAAGAACCGGTGTACCTGCCGGATTTCAATCCTTCAGCAGGCTGCGTTCTCTATGAAATTGTTCGATCACATCTGATCCGTCGATTGGCTCGCCATGCTCATCGGTGGACTTGAATAGCCGTACCTCGCCGAAACCCTGGACGCCGACTTCGGCGAGTATCTCCCGGGCCTGGTCGTCCGTGGCATAGAACACGAAGTCCACCGAGCGGCCGGCCATGGTCATGCTCCACCATGGAACCGGGCAGGGGCCTGCGTGATGGGGGTCTGGGCAGAAAATACCGGCGATGACGTCCTGCGCCTGCTTCGTATCAGAGACCGCCACGCCGATCTGGTACACGCTGCGGCCGGTCTCGGCACTGGACGGAATCACGACCGTACCTCTGCTCCTGAATTCCCGGCAGCCTCGCCTCCGGCTTTGCCCGAGGCCGCAGCGAGGCATGTTACGTTGCGGCTGTCGTCTCCAGGCTAGCAAGGCATCGGTGCGCAAGACCAATCATTATGCGCTCGGTTGCATGCGAGCGCGTCGACGGGTCGCGCTGTATGTAGTCGGCGTTAGGTGTGCCCGCCTGGCAATGACGAGACCGTCGCCGCAATAGCTGACGAAATTCAGGCCAGCGCATAAATTTATGAATTCGCGACGTCCGCTATTCAGGCATGAGAGCGCGTTCGTCAGGGCTAAATACCCTGCTAGGAACGCTCTCGCAGCAGGCCAGGAAACTAGCCGGAGATCTCCCGCGGCACCCATCCCGTGCCCAGCCCGGCGTCCTCCGTGATCGCCCGGAACATCCGCCGCACATTGTTATCGTCCATCGGCGTCCCCACCGCCGACGCGAACACCAGCCCGTGATCCCGCCACAACGGCCCAGCCGCCAGCCGATCCTCGGCTTGCCGCACCGGGTGCTCCCGCAACGCCACCTCCAGCCGTGTCCCCGCGCCGCGGCCATCAACACCACCGCCTGCTCCAGGGTCAGCGACTTCGACGGCCGTCCGCCCAGCTGCCCCTTCGGCGGCTTCACTAGCGCCGCGGCATTCCGCCCCACCAGGGCCGTCCCGCTCCGCGTGCCGGATCGCCCGCACCAGCACGTTGTGCGCGATCTGGACCGTCCGCGTCGACCGTTCCGACGCCAGGGAAGCCAGCGCCTTCTGCGCCGTCCCAGCAGCCAATGCTGTCAGCTTGACCGTGCCCAGATCCTGGCGAAGCGTCGCAGCGATCGTGTTTCGATACAGCCTCACGGTCGACGGCGCAAGTCCGTCCAGCCCGTTCGCCAGCCAGTCATCCAAAGCGTCGTTCGCCGTGTAATGCCGCCGCGGCCGTACCCCGTTCTGGACCTGCGCATGCAGCTCGCGCAGCTTGTCCCGGATCTCGGTCTTGGTCCGCCCCATGACCTTCTTGCGAACACGCGTCCCGGACGCACGGTAACCAGGACTCACCGCGCCGACGTACCGGCTCTTAGCTTCGTCCCAGGAGATCGAGTCCTCGCCGCGCCCCGCGACGTTTGCCCGAAACGACCGTCACGGGAGCCGCTGTACGTCGATTGGCTCCCCGCCAACATGGAGAGAACTCTCAAAAAGCTCTGACCTGGCGCGCCCGGCAGGATTCGAACCCGCGACCGGCTGCTTAGAAGGCAGCTGCTCTATCCGGCTGAGCTACGGGCGCCCGGAAATAATTGTGCACGGCTAAGGTCACACGACGGATACACCAAGGTCGCAGTGTCGTGCCTGGTAGCAGCATCCGCCCCGGTGACAAACCCCGGCCGCGGGAACATCCCGGGGGCCAGGACCAGCTTGACCCACGCGGAACCACTGCAGCCAACCGAGCGTACCTCAACCTCGTGTCAGCCGTAGAGCGCATCGAGCCCGATCAGCTGTACGCCCACGTCGTTCCGGGCTACGTCGCTCAGCTCAGGATCGAATCCTGCCCCGCTGTAGCAGGTGAGCCTGGTCGCGGTGGTGTCATATCCCTTCACGGCGAGGAGGTCCCTGGCCCGGCGCAGCCGCTCGAGACGGCCCAGAGTCATGACTTTGTCCCACTTGGCCTCGCCGAGCGACAAGACCCTGCGGGGACGTCCTGGATCATCTGGTGCGAATACAAAGGTTGGCTGAGAGTTGCGCCATGCTCCTGCCGTGTCGCCTCGTTCTAGCCGGGTCCATTCCCGGCGCATCACGGCTTCGTAGAAGATGATGAGCGGCTCAGTGATGCGGCACAGCGACCGGCCCTTCCGGAACGGGTCCGTCTCGCGGGTGATCAGTTGCGAGTCCTCCAGCACGGCCAGCGATGCCCAATGTCGGTTGCCTTCCGGCCGATATGGCTCGCGATGCCGCCTCGGGCAGCGTTGCCCGAGGCTATCGCGCCGAGGACGGCGTGGTAACGACAATGAGACCGTCACTAACAGCGCCGAACAGTCGCTGCAGCGCTTCGTCCCAACTGGCGAACGTGTAACGCCCGCCGCCTGTCCGTTCAGCTAGAGCGCGGCCGAAGCTGGCCAGCGAATCAACCTCGGTGGAGTCAGCAGCAGCAAAAAGAAGCCGTTGAACGCAGTCGCCGCCGCATCCAGCAGGCCGTCCCCGTCCTCGCCGCTGCCGTATTCAGCCCGCCGTGTCCAGCCGCGCCCGCTGATCCGCCGTCAGCTCCAGGTCGACCGCCGCCAGGCTCTCGTCGAGCTGCGCCACCGACGACGCCCCCACCAGCGGGATCACCGGTATCTCCCCGCCTATCAGCCACGCCAGCACCACCTGGTTAGCCGTGGCCCCGGTCTCGGCCGCCACCGCCTTCAAGGCCGAAAGCCGCGCCACCGTCCCCGGGTGGTCGAACTGCGGCCCGAGCGGCCGGTCCGCGGCCGACCGGACGTAGCTCCCCTTGAGCAGCGGGGAGTACGCGACCAGCGTCAGCCCCGGGTTCTCCCGCACGTAGCTGAGGATCTCCCCGCTGGCCACCCCGACCGACCCGTCCGGCGCCCACGCCGCCGGCACGTCAGTCCGCGGCCGCAGGTACGAGTGGCTGTACTGCAGCACCTCATAGCCAGGCACGCCCAAAGCAACCGCAGTAGCCCGCGACCGTTCGACCCGCCAGGCCCAGTGGTTGCTCACTCCCACCAGCCCTACGGTCCCCGCAGCCACCAGTTCGCCGAACGTCCCCACCGTCTCATCCAGGGGTACTGATGTGTCCTCGACGTGGGCGTACATCAGGTCAAGCCGGTCCACGCCCATCCGTTCCAGGCTGCGCTCTGCGGACTCCCTGATCGCCTTGGCGGACAGGCCGTCCATCGGGATCAGTGACCCGTCCGGCCGCACGAACCCGGCCGAAGCCGCCAGCGGCCGCCCGCCGACCTTGCTCGCGATGAAGATCTCCGCGCCGATGCCGCGGCTGCGCCGCCACCGGCCGAGCAGTTCCTCGCTCTCGCCACCCTGGGTGCCGTTGACCCAGAACGCGTAGTTGCCTGAGGTATCGATGAACGTGCCACCCGCCTCGACGAAGCGATCCAGGATGGCGAACGAGGTCGCCTCGCCGGTCCGGCTGCCCATCAGCATCGCGCCCAGGCTCAGCACGCTCACTTCCCGCCGGGTGGCCGGGGCCGTGCCTATCGTGCGGTATTTCATCCGAGATCCTTTCAACGGCTGTCAGCCGAGTCTCGGATATAGAGCACGCTCTAAGTCAAACTGAGGAACTGGCGCACCGAGCGCCTGATCCCCGCCGCGTCCAGTCCGTGCCACCTGGCGTGATCCGCGGGTGTCCCGTAGCGCCGTATCTCGTCGCGCCCCACGCCCAGGCTGAGCAGCCGGTGCGGCCGCGCCGCCAGCGCCGCGGACACGACGCCCGCCGACGTCCCGGCCAGGTACGGCTCGACCAGCACCACCGTGCCCGACGCCGCCAGCGACCGCAGTCCCGCTCCGTCGAACGGCCGCACCGTCGTGGCGTACGCCACCGTCACATCCTCCTCAGCCAGCCCGTCGAGCACCGGATCAAGCATCGGTCCCACCGCAACGACCACTGCCCCGTGACCCGAACGCACCACCTGCAGCCCCGGCCGCAACGGCCGCGCCTCCCGGTTGCTCTCCGTCGACAGCCGCAGGTAAGACGAACCGGAGCCCAGCACGTCCACCGCACCGCGCAGCAGCCCCGTTACCTCGCCGGGATGCCCGGGCACCAGCACCGAGAACCCGGGCAGCGTGTCCATCAGCGCCACGTCCTCGGGCGCCTGGTGCGTCCGCCCGCCGCGCGCCGCGTCGTACGACGCCCCGATG
>Ga0302325_10028974_pt1 | contig 11449 bp, 11 predicted proteins | sample Palsa_T0_2_FD_201948 | JGI IMG/M metagenome (GOLD analysis project Ga0302325, IMG submission 201948) | Peat permafrost microbial communities from Stordalen Mire near Abisko, Sweden - Palsa_T0_2 | ecosystem: Environmental > Terrestrial > Soil > Palsa > Peat permafrost | place: Sweden: Abisko... | reverse complement strand
GTCTTGCGCCCCGACCTCTGCTAGTGGGCTAACCAAAGTGCAGGCGTACACAACTACAAACAGCCTAACCAACGGCTCGCACAACACAGGCAAGCGATGCCATGAACTCCAAGCCAGCACCGCATTTTTCTGGTTCCTGTTCGCTTCCTTCGCTGGATCTCTCGCCCTTGACATCATTAAGGGTGGCAGCAGCTCAATGCGAGGACCAAGTCTTGGTCGCAAAGGTGTGCCATCCATGTCCCAAGTCTAAAAGACGACGGTAAGCAGTCCTTTGCGTTATGCGACCTGACTGCTTATTCAATTCCACCTGCGCTGTTGCTGGACCTTGTTTGCTGACATTTATGTTAGGACTTGGAGTCTGATGCAGGCATCTTGACAATCGGTGGAAGGTGAGGATCCACGCCCTGCGTTGGACTGGCATTGGAAGCATATACACATTGAGCGAGACTCATGACGAATAAGGGCAACCTGCTGCAGGCATGGCGTTACGTTGTACTTTTATTTTGGGCCTGCACCAGCGATTGGCAGGGCTTATGGAAGAATGAATACCTAATGTATATATGAAAATGGGGAAGAAGGATTTGGATTAAGCAAGCAAAAATAATTGATGCACTACGAGAATTTCCCAAATACTTTGCATCCCTGTAGTTTGGTGTGAAGTGTATCTCCTACATATTGTTCTCTTTGGCTATAAAGTAGCTCATTCACGGCACAAGATCCATTGGTAGATGCTGCATGACGACAGTCTTTCGATCAAGCTAAGACAAAATTACTTTTCGATTAAATCGAATCGCCAGATGAGCTGTGTCTTCCTATGTACCTGCTCGAAGGCATGGATCTATGCATAAGCTGCTCGTACTTTACACCATAACGCCATGCCCAATGCCACCTCGGAAAGCCCCTATAAACCGGTATCTAGTCTTTATGCAACGCTCTCGTAGTCATCCTCATCACAACGTAGCCGCCGCTTCAACAGCTCCGGCAGCCTTGAAGGCAGTCTTATTTGTAAATCTGACTTCGACCGGATACATCCATTCCATATACTTCGCCCAGCCTGTAAATAACTTGAATTAGTTAATGCTCTCTTGTAGAATATGCAAAAGAAACTGACTCCAATACGCAAACTTCCGCCCAAAATATTTCCCAGCATACGGCACGATGACCATTGTCAAGACCAATTCCAGCTGCTGCAGACTCGCCTCCCACTCTCTTTGCGCATCTGACTCCTCTTCCGAGTCCAAATCACTGCTGTCCATCGAGGATGGTAGGGAGTCGACTTCGTCTTGATCGTTAGATGAATCCGGGGAGGCATCTTGTATGATGTAAGAGTCCGAGGTAGACATTTTGAAGTGGGTGTATGCCGGTTTTCGTTAAGAGAGAGCACAGGAAGCGCTACCGCCGGCTACGACGATGCATTGGGTGTTTGAGAATAAACTTGGGGATCGAATGAGAGTGTGCTGGTAGATTCCCGTTCGTTCGAAATGGACATTTGATATAGCTATCCGAATCCCACCTGCAGATCGGCAAACTCGCTGCACGTGACTGTCTGAGTCACGTAACTCGATTTAAAAATGTGCGGGGGATTCAAGATTCCTTCAGACAAAGAACCCCGCGCAACTTCACAATCAAAATTCTACACCTGAACAAGGCAAATATTCCGAAAGCTCTGTTAGCATCAGAGGAGCGGCTACAATCGAAACAAACCGCAATCATGGCGGATGTCGTAAGTTCACCTTTCAGCACCCCACCTCAACCTCCCACGGACCCATTTTGTAACACGATATTACAGGAAGTTCCACAGGAACGAAAAGCACGCAAGTCAGTAGCATTCAGCGAAGGCACCATGGTCGTGGACGAGAACGGCGGAGTCACGATGAAGGCAGATGGCCACGATGATACCGCGTCGACTGCGCAGTCGCACGCACCAAGTACGCCGCCACTATCACAGGCTTTGGGGGACTTTACTGACCCTCCTATTCAAGCTCTCGATGACGAGCCTGCCAAAGACGGTGATGACGATGTCGCTAATATGCTGAAGGGCATGAAGAAGAAGAAGAAGACCAAGACGCCCAAAGCCGAAGATGGGGAAGCTGAAGGTGGCGAGGCGGCTGCAGAGGATGGCGGACTGGATCTCTCTTCGATGAAGAAAAAGAAAAAGAGCAAGAAGCCAAAGGAGGGTACCGAGGACGAATTCGCCGCCAAGCTTGCTGCGCTCGATATTGAAGGCAAGGAAGAGGAAGGGGAGCCTGCAGCCGCAGTGGAGAAGAAGCCTCTGGATGACGGTGATATGGAGAAGGGAACTGGCATTTGGCAACATGACTGCACCACTCGGATTCCTTACGAAAGCCTGCTCTCCCGATTCTTCACCCTTCTCGCTCAGAAGAACCCAGATCACGCATCGAGTGGCTCGAGAAGTTACAAGATCCCACCTCCCCAGTGTTTGCGTGAAGGCAACAAGAAGACGATCTTCGCCAATATTGCCGAGATTTGCAAGCGTATGAAGAGAACTGATGAGCACGTCACTTCATACCTGTTTGCTGAGTTGGGTACGAGCGGTTCCGTCGACGGTAGTAGACGTTTGGTTATCAAAGGTCGATTCCAACAGAAACAGATTGAGAACGTGCTGAGGAGATATATCAGTGAGTTTTCAAAGTCTCTCTTCTTAGAAAGACGGGCACTAACGTGATATTAGTGGAATATGTCACCTGCAAAACCTGCAGATCTCCAGATACGGAACTCAATAAGGGAGAGAACAGATTGTACTTCATTACTTGCAATTCCTGCGGTTCTCGACGAAGTGTCACGGCGATCAAGACCGGTTTCTCCGCACAGGTCGGAAAGAGACGCAGACAGCAAGGTTAGTGAAATTGTTTGGGTGGTTGCATTCGGGTAGTACGGATCCTTCCAGACGAAATGGTAGATGCATATTGAGCACCTCCTTGAGGCAGTTGGTCTTTTGCGACCTTGCAAGCATGTGTTGCTAAAAGAAGTACAGTACATACATAGAAGCTATGTAGGCAATTGAATGATAGCATTTAGATTCATGGGATTCGAGGGATTTGAGTCCTGGTAGTGAGAACTGTTTGTCCCGTCAGGACTTACCTCGTTAGAATGGAATCCAAGATATTCTCGTCAACTTGTTCACAGCATCTTCCCCTGCCACCCCCACCCCACTAAGGGTAGTCCTCTAAGCGCCCGGCTACAAACATCCCACCACAGTCTTCCACAACGCCCAAGGCAATGTCATTGGCCAAGCATTTCAAGTCAAAATCACGGCCAATGGACAGCGATTCGTGCGCTGGAAATAGACACAGCCCCCGACAGCCGGCGAGTGGTCGCGCTAAAGCCTGGGCAGCGCGTCCCCCCGAGCATTTTTGAGCTGCGCTCTGTTTCCTTCTCCTTGCTATCTTCTTAACATAATCGTTCTTGGTCATTGTGGATTGATCTATAAAGCTTTCCAATTGTTTGGAATCAAACAATTAGACAAGGACCTGAGAAGTATTCAGACTTGAGGTGAGTTAACATTGATGATCGCAGTGCGGGGTTACAAGGCTGCAACTTACAACTTGCCTGTAGAAAACCTCGTTGCAACAGCTCCTTTCTGGATACGAAGTATTGTGAAGCTATTCCAACTTCATAGTCTCCATCTGCAGCTTGGTGTGAAGCTTGAACGTCTTCGCAATGTCATACTATCCCCGTAAGTCTTTCAGCCTTACGAAATGGCCAACTTACTAAATCCAAGAAGCTCCACCAGGAGGCAACGGAGGTGAGGGTTCCTCAGAGACTGGATGATTACCTTGGCTCAATCCTTTCACAGCTCAGCAGCAATATGCTCCTCCTCCATCCTCCCCTCCCCCAACCCAGACCTCGCATGCTTCATACTATCCCCCACCCCCACAGCAGGCCACTCCACCACATGGCGGACACTACCCACCTCCCCCACCACAACCGACACCTCCTGTGCAGCAACAGTATGCTCAACCTCCACCGCAGCAGACCCCTCCACAAGTCCAGCAACACTACCAAACCCCAAATTTTTCACACCGCACATCTTACCAGCAATCGGTCCAGCAACAGCAGCAAGCTCCGAGTTATGAACAGCCGCCCCCATCCACTGGGTTTGTAGGACATCATGAGGAGGACTACCCCCTAGAAAAACCTGGGTTGAATACAAGCCAGACCTTGAATCTTGATCATGGTGCTCCACCAGCTGGACATTTCATCGGTGCGAGTACAACACAAGACGATGTGGGAACATTCAATGGAGGCAGCTATAGAATCAGTCATAGGGATACGAACAGTATTGTGACTTTCCAACTTGCTATGGGCTGTCCATTGACTGTGAAGCCGGGTAAGCCGTTTCCGGATCTTTCCTCACTAAAAGCTCACTAGAAGTGTTTCCTGATGAAGTAAGGATGAGAAACTGATGAAGAGAACAGGTGCAATGATTGCCATGTCGCCCACAGTGACCCTGAAAGGTACCGTTAAATTCTCAATGAAGAAACTAATCGCCGGTGGAGAAATGGCACATTCTACCTTCACGGGACCTGGAGAACTTCTCCTTGCTCCCGCTTCCCTTGGAGACATCACGAATATCAAGCTATCCGGAGATGATCAGTGGAGTGTGGGAAGAGATGCGTTCTTGGCTTGTACGCAGGGTATCGTGAAGGAGTATAAGAGGCAAGGAATTGGAAAAGCTATGTTTTCTGGAGAGGGGCTGTTCGTTTATAAGATGAGTGGGAATGGGTTGTTGTGGATCACTAGTTTGGGAGCTATTATCCGGAAGGATGTAAGTTGCTTGCCCGACTTTCACTTAACTATCAATGTGAATTTTACTGACAAGAAAACAGCTTGTGGAAGGCGAGAGGTACATTGTTGACAATGGCCATCTTGTGGCTTGGAACACGAAGTATATCCTCGAGCGAGTGGCTTCAGGAGGAATCATCTCAGGTCTGTCTTCGGGCGAAGGATTGGTGTGTAAATTCACTGGTCCAGGCACTGTTTTCATGCAAACAAGAAATCCGGTAGGCCTCATATTCCAGAAACGAGTGCCGAAAATAAGCTAACTTAACTTCAGGCCGCCTTTGCTGTATGGCTGAGTGCTCACGCAGCCGTGGTATAGTTTTTATGAGCTTTAGGAATTTCACTTTCTCTTCTTGCAGGTCATTTCAGGGAGTAAGTTTAGGGTGGAGAACTAATACAAATCCTTCTTTCCAGGTCTGTTGCGAGCTTCCTCATTGACGGTTTTGTTCCTTCCCTTTTCCTCGCCTAGACGTCTGGACTCCAACCAAAGCGCTCTTTCCCTCATCCTGCAAGATCACTCTTTCCTCTTTAATTTCGGCCTGAGTCTAGCCTCCTGGCATCTGGCCCCAGACGATTCACGTCTCTTCATCTGCATCACAACACAGCATAAAGTACCACATAGCCTCGTACATTGCACCCTCTGCTTATCTGAAGATCAGCGTTAACCACTTCTCATCTTGGAGAGGTTACATCATCCTCATACATCCATTTCATGTTTTTCAAGATCCGAACCTCTCCGAATTGGCAGAGTCTTTGCTGGCGACAACAACCGTGGTCGGAGCTCGTCTTCTTACCACTGTGGTGTCTCGAAGGAAGTATATTCCTGGACGCTCCTGACTTACCCTGGGACAACATCTTCGACTGGTTGATCACTCACGGCCCAGAGCCGTTAAACATCTAGCACGATGTCCGCCAGTAGATGTGGTAGTGGTTGGGGTAATGAGAAGAAGACTAAGGTCAACAATACCGAGCAGTACAGCGATGCAAATGATCAGGGACAAGAGAACCGTCGACTTCTCAAACTATGCCCTTCCAAAACAACTCGAGTCACACTTCGAAAAACCAAGGCTGCTGAGACCCCTAGGCCTCCGTGGAACACCGGTACTTCACCCTCTCCGGCAACCACAAAAGCAAGATCAGTGACGGCAAAGCGCACAATGCCCAGAAGACTCCCGGTCCGCTCGAAGCTTCTCACTCAGGAAGAGTTTTCCAACCCATATCCAACGGAAGCTCATCAAACGGCAACATCAGCGGTCGAGCTCCCAGCACGCTGTCAAACGCCAGAGCCAGCAAAACCCTTGATTCCTGCTAAGGATCCAGAGACGGGCCTCACATGGAAGTACGAACGACTAAAGGCATATCTTGAGCATCCTGCTCAGTCAAAATCGTCTGGAAACCATGAAGTTGTCAAAGAACCCCCAAGTGATGCAGGTGCCACACCTACCAAGAGCGCAGACATTACTAAGGAGCTGCGACAAAAGTCTCAAATGTTCAGAGAACATATCGAGGTGGATTCGTTCTTGGATTCAGAGCTGATGACCTCCCCTCGACTCAAGTTACCATTATCATCGCCGGCTCTCGGTACGTCCGTCAAACGGGATCCAGCTATCATAGCTTGTGGGCCAACGATCTTTCGGCCAAAAATCGAAGCTTCGCCCGAGATCTCCAAAGATGTCCCAGAGAAGCACGAGAACGAGGATAACCTCGATTTGTTTCGGAAGACACTCAGCCATTTGAAGGGCGACCAAAGGGCATTTGTGAAGTTGTTGGAATTGTTGAAAAACTTGGAAAGTGACGAGACCCATGTCATCAAGCACAAAGAAAGCTCGACAAAGAAGCCAAATCAGTCCTCTACGGTCTCCAAGCCCGCAACCGGGAACAGTCTAAATCCTCGGGCACCTGTCTTTTGGCAAAGCTCGTTCCAGAAGTCTATCGATGCTAGTCAGCCAGATAGGCAATCCTTAAGTATCAGACGAAAGGGGTCAAGTTATCTCGGGAACAACAAGGATGAGGCACTCACTGAGAAGGAGTATACTAAGACTTGGAACTCCGTGCCTCGTGCGTGTTGCTCAGGCCATTGTGTTCCTCCACCAGCGATTGCTAGGCAAGAACCTATTTGGATTAACACCCCTCAAGCGCCTGCTGCGACCGTCAATCCAAAAGATGGTGAATTCCAGGAGTTTTGCAGGGCGAATAACTTCATTCCACTCGTACCTGTTAACCCCATTCCCATCATTCCGGTTACCCCAGTGGACCCAATCCATTCAATTCATTCTCCATACGTTCCCTTGAGACCGGATTCGATTCCCATGGATTATACACGTTCATTTAAGAGCATGGAGTCAGAACTGTTGACTGCCCAGCTTCCTCTGGTACAGCTTACCGAAAATGTTTCGGGTGCACTGTCTGGTCATATTTCAGCACAGTCGTACCAGCCTATCGCTATTCAAGACATGAGTTCCCTATTGGAGGAGACTTCGGAGCCGCTCGAGGATAGCTGTCGTGAAGCGAAAGCTCTCGATCCCGTTTGGGGCATTCAAATTCTAGAGAACTTTGTGAAGAAATATCCAAAGACTGGACAGCGTAAGCCCAAGGCTTCAATTTCAGATCAGATTGAGAATAATAAACCTGCAGCAAAAGTTCATCAGAGTCAACGCCCGGAGGACGAAGGAAAGGTTGCCCATGTCAACGCATACACTCATGCCGCAGAGCTTCAACAAAAGCTGGAAATGCTCCTGCTCAAGCAAAGAGAGAATGGAGTTCCACGTATTCCTACTCACAAAATAAAAGCGACTGAAATCCAGCAAAAGTTGGAGATCATGCTGTATAAGGTGAAGGAGCAGAAGGCATTGGAGGGCTTCTCAAAGCGGAAAAGAGCTCTGAAGCATTCTGTCCTGGAAATTGAGGACATTGTAAAATTAAGATGAGGAGGGAATGAACAGAGGTTTTAAGAAACTTGGATTCGTTGTACCAACATGGGATTGTAAAAAGGGTTGCGCGGTATTCCTTGATTGTTTCAAGCATCGTTAGACCATTCATCGCCGGACTATCGTGTTCTGTATCGTAATTTTAATGATTAATTAGCACACCCCGAAAAACCGAAAACATCTTCGAGGTATTCGGGGATACTTTCGGTGACACGTCAAAAGGCTTAGAGCCACAATAGTATGGGCGTTCGAAATAACTTGGGTAATAGCCACAGTCACCCAGTAGATGATTTTCAAGATCTTGAAAATAAGTTTGTCAACATTGATATTCGATTGTGAGAAATCTGGAGGTAGAACACATACTCATGAAAAGTTCGAAGTTAAGATGTCATTCTTCGGAACGTAAGAGGATCATACAGGCAGGGACAACTAATGCTTTTGGGGTCGCCAATGAATTTGAATAAAGCTTTTGCAATATGCTCAACTGGCCTTCAAGCTTTTTGGTCACAATAATCACAATTGTCTGATTAGTAATGGAGATTTCAGCCATTTGGACACCATGAAAGATTTTCATCAGTAAAGAAGAATGAACCCGTTTTGTGTATATACTGCAAGTGCTTCAACACCGGGATATTCTGCGCTCTTAATGGACTGCAAGCAAGCGGGCTTATTCTCAAGTCGAGCTTTGAGAACAAGCGGAACGATTTTCTGGTCACTTATGGTTCATCTTATACTGGTTAGTGCAGAATTTTTTCTTAAAAGCAATGCTGTAAGCATTTGTACTCTTTCTCGTGGTTCGAGAATGATAAGGTAGGCAATCTACATTTCCACCGGCTGGTGTGTAAGTAGAACCGTAGAGGCAGATAGCACATAATATCTTCACCCAAGATTTTCAAAGGGTAAAATCATTTAAAGACATCCATCTCTGAAAAATGCCTGTATGGAAAGGGGACGTTAAGCTGGTTATGAGAATGGGTTGGACTCTATCGGGGAGTGAGAAGTACAATAAGCACTTTTGGCATGTTGATCAGTATATTTATGTTACTCGCCACCGCTTCATAATATACAAGTGTTGTTCTGTAGCATACCTAACTATACGTCTGAATTTGAGGTGTCTGCAGTGGATGATTGAAAAGACATCTACAGTACTGTAGACGCGGCCGCTCACCGACCGCGTCACTTCACCTCTCAACACGCGTTCCATAACCACTATCCTTGCACAACATCTTGACATGACAAGTTTATCTCTAGATCTCGCCATTCCATAGCGCTTCCCACCTTTGCAATGGCAACTCCAACACCAGGCGGCAAACATCCTGCCGCACAAGCTGTAGCAACCCCACCGGTTTCAACCCCCTTCTCGGCTTCAAACCACCCCTCCCATCCTGCGTTTTCTCCCCATGGACCCCGCTCTGTCGTGCCTTCACCACAGCAGGTAAAAAAGTCGCCTGCAAATTCAAACACGTTGTATGGCTATCCTGGAGGGAACCATCCGACCAACAGCAGCTTTGGGCAAGGATATGATAGTCCAAATGCTGCGATGGCATTGGGCAATGCTCCGGGCCTTGAAGGACTGGGCCTTGATGGGATAGGGAGTATGGGGACACCTTTAGCTGGCGGAGTGGGGGGAGCTTTGGGCGGTGCGAGGGCGGACGAGGACGAGAGGCGGAGGAAGTTAGGGGTTGTCATGGATATCTTGAAGACGAACAAAGGCCGACTTAGCGAAGCAGGTATTGAGAGACTTGCACGCAGGGTCGGATTGGAGTGTTTGTGGGAGGCATATATGGGCAGTGGAGGCAGTACACGAACGTTGATTATTGCCGGTAATGCCCTCGCATTGGATATCAACTTCGCAGAGAACGTGGTGAAGAAAGTGTCTCTTTCATTCCCCGACAGTCCGGAAATTGTGACGAGACATACGGAGAAGGCGGGGGCTATATTACTAAGGGATTTGGAATTTCGGCCAAATGAAAGCCCGCTGACGAAGATGCTGGATCGATTTGCAGCGAATTTGGAAAGATTGGCACAGCTGGACAAATTGAGCGTCATTCCGGGCCTGAATTGCCACGAGGCAATTGCGGGAATTTACGAAAGTTTGGAAAAGCTGCATAAATGGGAAGTGGAGAGGCTGAAGGATGGCGGAGAGATGATAGAGAGGGATGGGGATGAGCTAGAGAGGACAGCGATTTGTACGAAGAGCGGTAAGCCGGCTATGCATACGAGGGACCGCTTGGGGATGAGCTTGGATTACTGGCAAGAGAAACGTCGAATATGGGGTAGGACAGACGAGAAGGTTTGGTCTATATTGGTCGAGTGTGCTCCATTGCCAGCGCTGGGTTACCTGCCAATTCGGATTTCTGAAAACTGGATTTCGGCGGATATCCAAAAGGCAGATATTCCAGCAGAGGATATTCTCCTGGCCCCTGAGCATGGACCTATTTTGGATTGGCTAGAGCCCGAAAATACTCTACTCCCCTCGACAGAACCTCCTAAACCAGATACCATGGAAGGTGTGGAACAGGCCTTAGGTCAGAAATATCCAGACGTTATGTTCGTTGCGAAATTCGACCCTCCGGTTATCGTTCCCTACTCACTCGCGGCACAAATATATCACTCCACAAACACAACCATCGATATGTTCCAGACTACTACATTCGATGGGTTGATGATTCCAGTTCTCCCAGGAGAACCCACCCCTGGCGAAACGAGGACTGTTCATAGAGAAGTCAAAGTTCCTATCTTCACAAAGGATGGAGATAAAATCCTCCATGTACACCAACCAGTGCTATTGGTCGAGAAAATCGATTATGGTCGTAGCTTGACCGAGTTACCATTTTCACACCCAAGACAACTCGTAGAAATGCTTCCTGCTCTTCGGCAGTATGCGTTTCTCTCAACGCTACTGGGAAAAAGTTTTGGTGCGCACTCAAAGCCCGTTCCAAGGGAAAATAAGCAGGTAAATAGAAAGAGCAAGAAGGCAGAATTTGCTGCATTCATGGCAAAGGGGGCTATTTTAGAGGATGGACCTATGCATTATGATGTGGCGCTACAAACACAGCCAACGCTACAATTGCGTGTTGGTTTCCAGCTCAGAGGCAGAGATGCTCACGTCTTATTCGAGATTAAGCTCAATGGTGTGGTTGAGGTGGTTGCGCAAAATATAGTTAATGCAAAGGGTGGGAATGAAGGTAAAGGATTTCAGAAGGCGTTGACTGTGGCTGACCTGGGGAAGATGTTAGAGATCTCGGAGGATATTGGGATCTGGGTCGAGTTTGTGAAAGGGCGTTTGGAGCAGGCATAAGATACCCAGCTTTTCATGATATATGCAAAAGAAGCCGAATTCCCTGCAGTAAAACATCCTTGTGAATGCCTTCTATATTATGAAGCTTATCCCCTCAGCAGAGAGTCAGCTCCAGCTTGTTGACTGTTTGAAGTCACTGTCCAACCAGGCTCCACTGACCTAGGTAGGCACCAAAAATATACCACGGCCCACTCACTCTTTTGCAGAAATAAGCGAGCCAGTTCGCGACACACAATTTACCAAAAAATAAAGGGATTCCAAAAACTCTTTCTTGCCCTAGTCCAATCCAAAAAAAGAAAAAAAAAGAATCATGACAAATCTGATGGGTTCTAACCATCTTAATTTTCAATCCAAGAGTGCTCTTGGCGGTGCTGGGAATCGAACCCAGATTGAAACGGGTCAGCATAGAATCGGTCTC
>Ga0302325_10028973_pt1 | contig 11449 bp, 13 predicted proteins | sample Palsa_T0_2_FD_201948 | JGI IMG/M metagenome (GOLD analysis project Ga0302325, IMG submission 201948) | Peat permafrost microbial communities from Stordalen Mire near Abisko, Sweden - Palsa_T0_2 | ecosystem: Environmental > Terrestrial > Soil > Palsa > Peat permafrost | place: Sweden: Abisko... | reverse complement strand
TCCCTGCCGGTGCTGCCGTTGGTGAACCACTCCTCACGCACCTCGTCCCAGATCTGCCGAACCTCCTTCTTGGCTCGGACGTGGTCGGGATCCGACCCGAAGACGAACGTGTCGCCCGCATCGCCCTCGGTGTCGCCGTAGATCGGTCCGATGTCGACGAAGAAGATGTCGTCGTCACCCAAGACCACTCCAGGCTCCGACTTCTCCATGAAGTCCTTCGTCGTGTTCGGTCCACACCGAACGATGATGTGGTGCCAGCCGCGCCGCATCTCCATGCCTTTGAGAATGTCGCGGGCGATGGCCTTCGCCTCGTCCTCCGACATGCCCGGCTGCACCTGGTCGGCGATCAGGTGCACCGCTCTGCGGGTGCGCGCCCGAACATCCAACAGGGAGTCGAGCGAGAACTTCTCCCCCGTGCCCTCGAGCTCGGTCAGCATTGTCATGGTGGATCTCCTCAGTGGTCGCTGATGGATGCGCTGAACAACGGGTGGTTGCGGAAGTCGTTGGGTGCGTCGGCCGCCACGACGATGACCTCGACGGTGCCCTGGGCCGTCCCGAGCCGGTGCGGGCGGTTGGCGTCGAAATGCACGGTGCTACCGGCGTCGAGCAGATGCACCTGCCCGTCGAACTCGAGCCGCAGCTGCCCGTTCACGACGTAGATCCATTCCTCGCCCCGGTGACGGGCCGGCTCCGAGGGCGCCCGGTCCGCGCTGATGCGGATCTGCAGCGCCTCGAGAGTCGACGAGCCCGGGAAGCCACTGCACGGTGCGATGGTCAGGCCGTTGGCCTCGTGGGTCACCCGGCCCGGTGGGTACGCCGCGATGGCCGGCACGCCCCGGCGCTCACCGAGCAACGTGCTCATCGACACCCCGAGCGCCCGCGACAACGAGATCAGCGCCGCCACGGAGGGCTGGCGGTCACCCGACTCCAGACGGGAGAGGTGGGCGGTGGAGAGGTCGGCGCGCTGCGCCAATTGTTCCAGCGTCAGGCCGGCCCGGCTGCGCTCCTCGCGCAGGCTCTCGGCGAGCGAGGAAAGTGCCTCTTCGAGCTCCATCCGCCGATTCTGGGCCGAGATTGCCTCAGAGGCAAGAGACTTTGCCAGAGTTCACGAATCAGAAATATCGGCGAAACGGTGCCGAGATCCGCCTTCTCCGGGCAGGCCGGTCGCGCCCGCGACCAGGGCCGCAAACCGGTCAAAAGCCAGGTCACGCCATGGAGCCAGATCCGCCAGCGCAGCGGTCGTCGTCTCCCTCACGGCGGCGGCGCCACCAGGAGCCCGGGTGGCATCGGTCGGAAAAGCCCCCAGGAGCCCTTCCACTGCGTCCACCGTGACCTCCAGGTGGAACTGCAGGCCCCAGGCGGCCGCGCCCACCCGGAAGGCCTGGTTCGGATAGCGCGCGTTGTGCGCCAGCCGTTGCGCTCCCGGGGGCAGGTCGAATGTGTCGCCGTGCCAGTGCAGCACCGGCAGGCGGTGGGGGAACCCGGCGAAGAGCGCATCGCGAGCGCACGGGGGCAGCAGATCAACCCCCGACCAACCGACCTCGGGCCCGTCGGCCCCTGGGTACACGAGGCCGCCCGCGGCGAGGGCCAACAGTTGTGCGCCGAGACACACACCGAGCGTGGGCAGCCCGTGCTCGAGCGCATGCCGCAACAACGACACCTCGGCCTGCCGGCTGGCAAACCCGTCGTCGGAGCAGGCCGACATCGGCCCGCCCATCACCACGACACCGTCATACCCCGAGGCGTCGGGAGCAACGGAATCTCCGGCGAACGTGCGGCGCACGTCAGTGCTGATCCCGGCCCGGACGAGCGCAGCGCCGATGGCCCATGACGGCTCGGGCTCCACATGTTGCACAATCAGGCAGTTGAGCATGGCGACGGGAACATGGGTGCACGGCCGAGGGCGCGGCCCGCCATGTCCGATCCTCCCTTCACGAATCGGCTGTCCGACCTCAAAAACGATAGGGCCCCCCGGACGCCGTCGACGCACGGCCGTTGCGTTAACATGTCGGAAACAAAGCCTTTCGAGGCCATGCACCAGGAAACGCCCATGTTCGACCGACTCCTTCTTGCACTAGACGACTCGCCCGCCGGCGAGGTCGCCACGCTCTTCGCAGCCGCACTGGCGCGCCGCACCGGCGCGACCGTCCACGTGCTCCACGTCAACGAGCGGCTGGTGGGCGGCAACGGAGTCACGCTGCGGTCACGCCAAGAGGCCACGGACTTGGTCTCGGCCGCCGTGCGACAGCTCGCCGAGGCCGGCGTACGCGCCGGGGGGTCCGTGCGTGTCGCTTCGTACCGCGGCGTCCCGGAGCGGATCGTGACGACCGCGCGCGAGCGATCGGCCGACGCCATCGTCCTCGGGTCGACGCGGAACCGCCGGCTGGGCCGGCTGTTCTCACCCCAGGTCCGGGAGCGGACGACGCGCCTGACCGCACTGCCGGTGCTGACCGCGCCCTCCCCGCTGAAGGTCACCTCGCCCGCAGAGGTGGCTGAATGGACGGACGGCCTGGGTCACGTCCTCGATTCCCTTCTCAGCTGAGAATCCGGAAGCAGGCAGGAAACGCTCGGAAACCAGGACGTTCAGCCCTACCGTGGCGCACCACGACGGTGCAGCATCTGAGGGGTGGTGATGTACAGCGACCTCCTCACACGGGCCCTTGGCAGAGGCGAGGAAGAGCACAGGTCCGACGAGCTGCTGCTGGCGGACCTCGTGGACTCCCGGGTCAGGCTGCACGTGACGGATGCGCCCGCTCCCGTGGCAGAAGCGCTGGCCCGGGAGATTTCCTACGACGGTGCACTGATCAGGCTCTGCAAGGCATTGGCAGTCCGCGCCACTCCCGAGTGGTTCGAGAGCCCGCGGCGCGAGCGGGCCCGGCTGGAGCGCGAGCTCTTGCGCCGCGGCATCTTGCTGCCGCCGCTCCATCTCCGGGGCGCCTAGTTCGTCGCATCGGCGGTTGCCCCGGCGCCGGCGCACCCCGCCGGAGGTAGCCACAGGACGAGTCCGCCTTGCGTGCCCCGGGTCCGCCCGTACCGGCGGAACGGGCCACCGCCCGGCAACCCCTCGGTAGAGTCGACTGCGGTGCCCGGGGACGACGAGCGGACGGTGGAGGCGGGTGGGCGCGAGGTGCGTGTCTCGCGACCGGACAAGATCTACTTTCCCGCCCTCGACGCCACGAAGTTCGACCTCGTCTCCTACTACCTCGACGTGGCGGACCATCTGCTGCGCACCGCCGGTGGGCGGCCCGCCATGCTGCAGCGCTTCCCCGACGGCGCAACCGGCAAGTCCTTTTACCAAAAGCGCATTCCGGCCGGCGCGCCGGACTGGCTGCAGTCGACCACCGTCTCCACACCGAACGGGACGACGTCCAACGCGCTCGTCGTCGCCGACATCGCCCATGTGGTGTGGGCCGTGAACATCGGCTGCCTCGGCTTGCATCTGTGGCCGTACCTCGCCGCTGATCCGGACCACGCCGACGAGCTGCGCATCGACCTCGACCCGACGACCGGTATCGGCTTCGACGAGGTGCGCGCCGTGGCGCTGCTCTGCCGCGACGTGCTCGAGGAGTTCGGCCTGCGCGGCTACCCGAAGACGACCGGAAACAACGGCCTGCACGTCTACCTGCGGCTCGAGCCGCGTTGGGACTCGGTGCAGGTGCGCGCCGCTGCAGTCGCGCTGGCCCGCGAACTGGGGCGCCGCTTCCCGGATCTGATCACGGCCAACTGGTGGAAGGAGGAGCGCGGCAGCCGCGTCTTCGTGGACTTCAACCAGAACGCGCCCCACAAGACCGTCTTCGGGGCCTGGTTCGCCCGTCCCCGCACGGGCGGGCAGGTCTCGACACCGCTCACCTGGGAGGAGGTCGAGACAGTGGTCCCCAACGACCTGACCATCCGCACCGTGCCCGAGCTGGTGCGCCGGCGGGGTGACCCCTGGGCCGACATTGCCGCCCAACCGCAGTCGATCGAGCCGCTGCTGGCGCTGGCCGAGCGCGACAGAGAAGCCGGCCTGCACGACGCCCCGTGGCCGCCCCAGTATCCGAAGATGCCCGACGAGCCACCCCGGGTGGCCCCGAGCCGGGCCAAGAAGGACTGAGCGGTGGAACCGCTCGACGCCCTCAACCGGATCGCCTTCCTTCTGGAGCGCAGCGGTGCCGACACCTACAAGGTGCGCGCCTTTCGCAACGCGGCGCGCGCCGTGGCGGGCGTCGACGTCGGCACACTCAGCACGCTGGCCGGCGCGGGGCGGCTGCAGAGCATTGAGGGGATCGGGAAGTCCACGGCCCAGGTCATCACCGAGGCCCTGGACGGCAAGGTGCCCGCGCGCCTGACGCAGCTGGAGGAGACGCCCGACGACGTGGTGCTCGACGCGCCGGCCGCGGACCTGCTCGGCTCGCTGCGGGGGGACTGCCATTCCCACTCCGACTGGTCCGACGGGGGGAGCCCCATACGCGAGATGGCCGAGGCGGCCCGCGAACTGGGCCACGAGTATTTGGTGCTCACCGACCACAGCGCACGGCTCACCGTGGCGCACGGGCTCAACGCGGAACGCCTGCGCGCCCAGCTCGACGTGGTGGCAGACGTGAACGAGGAGCTGGCGCCCTTCCGCCTCCTGACCGGCATTGAGGTGGACATCCTCGAAGACGGCTCATTGGACCAGGAGGTGGAGCTGCTGGCCGAGTTAGATGTCGTCGTGGCCAGCGTGCACTCGAAGCTGCGCATGGAGGCGCCGGCCATGACCGAGCGAATGCTCGCGGCCATCGAGAGCCCGCACACGGACATCCTGGGCCACTGCACCGGTCGGCTCATCACCGGGCGCGGGAGGGCGCAGTCGACCTTCGACGCCGATGCGGTGTTCGGCGCCTGTGCCCGCACGGGCACCGCGGTCGAGATCAACTCCCGGCCCGAGCGCCAGGACCCACCGCAGGATCTGCTGCGCCGGGCGGTCTCGCTCGGCTGTTCCTTCGCGATCGACACCGACGCCCACGCGCCCGGTCAGCTCGGCTGGCTCGGCCGGGGCTGTGCCAAGGCCGTGGATGCCGAGGTACCACTCGAGCACATCGTGAACCGCAGCGCGGTCAACGGCCTCCTGGCCTGGGCGGGATCCCATGCAGGGTGACCGGCGGTGACGCTTCCCGTCCCTCCCCCGGTCGCACCGATGCTGGCCAAGCTGGCGCGGGAGCTCCCTCGGGGCCCGGGGCTCTTCTACGAACCGAAGTGGGACGGCTTTCGCTGCATCGTCTTCCGCGACGGCGGCGACGTGGAGCTGGGCAGCCGCAACGAGAAGCCGCTGACCCGCTATTTCCCCGAGCTCGTGGACGCGCTGCGCCGCGAGCTCCCGGAGAGGTGCGTGCTCGACGGCGAGATCGTCATTGCCGGTCCCCACGGCCTGGAGTTCGACGCGCTGTCCCAGCGCATCCACCCGGCCGAGAAGCGCATCCGCCTGCTCGCCGAGTCGACACCCGCCTCGTTCGTCGCGTTCGACCTACTGGCCGAGGGGGACCGCTCGTTGCTCGACGCGCCCTACGCGTCACGGCGCGCCGCGTTGGAGGCGGCGCTCGAGAAGGCCAGCCCACCGGTGCACGTCACGCCGGTCACCGACGACCCCGACGTGGCGGCGGACTGGTTCTCCCGCTTCGAAGGCGCCGGGCTCGACGGCGTCGTGGTCAAGGACGGCGCGCTCACCTATCAGCCCGACAAGCGGGCGATGGTCAAGGTCAAGCACCAGCGCACGGCTGACTGCGTGGTGGCGGGCTTCCGCACGCACAAGGACGGTGCCGGAGTGGGCTCACTGCTCCTGGGCCTGTTCGACGACTCCGGGACGCTGCACCACGTCGGCGTGGCGTCAGGTTTCAGCGTGGCGCGTCGGCGCGAGCTGGTCACCGAGCTCGAGGTGTACCGGGAGGACGCGCTGAAGGATCATCCGTGGGCGGGCTGGGCCGAGGCCCAGACGGCGGGGCGGGCACCCGGAGGTGGGAACCGCTGGAATGCCGGCAAGGACATGACCTGGGAGCCACTACGGCCCGAGGCGGTGTGCGAGGTCTCCTACGACCACCTGCAACAGGACCGCTTCCGGCACGCCACATCCTTCGTGCGCTGGCGCCCCGACCGTGACCCTGTGTCGTGCACCTACGGGCAGCTGGACACCCCGGTGCCGATGGAGCTGAACGAGGTCTTCGGGGCGCCTCCGCGCTAGTCAGTCGAGCAGATCGGGATCGGCCCTCAGCTCGGCACGCACGGCTGCTTCCCAGAAGCCGATGAAGCCCTCGCCGTCGCTCTGGGCCACCAGGTCGATGAACGATTGCGGGACCCGGGAGACGCCCGCGCCACCGGCCGCCCGGGCGTACCAAGCGTGCTGGCACCGTTGCTCCAACGCCACCGCCCGCTGGTGCACCGCCCGGGCCGAACCGCCCAGCACGAACACGCCGTGCCCGGCTAGGAGTGCCATGGACGCGTCGCCCAGCTTCCGCACCGCCGACCACGCGCTCGTGGCGTCGTTGACGGGTCCCTCGTACTCGTCGACCACGACCAGTGTCCCGCCGCCCAGCGCGGAGCTCTGGTCGAGGATCGGAGGCGCCTCGCCGAGGTCGGCCCAGACCGTGCCGAAGAGCGGGTGGTTGTGCACCGCCCAACCCACGTCCTCGCGCAACTTGTGCAGTTCGAGATGCAGCGGGATCCCGAGCGGGACGGGCCAGTCCCCTTCGACCACCCGCCCGTCGAGGTCGATACGCAACACCTGGGACGGGCGCAGTTCGGCCCACGTCAGCAGCCACGGGTTGCACAGCAGCGTGCCGTCGCCCAGGTTGACGGTGATGTGCCCGGCCAGGTGGTCGTTGTAGCCCTCCCGCCACAGGGCGCGGGCGAGCATCACCAGCTCCTCGCGCGGCGTCAGGTCGGGGACGAGCTTCTCGGCGGTCGGTGTGAACAACATGGGTCGGCTCCTCTCAGCGCGGCAGGACGGGGTCCGGGAGCGGGTGACGGTAGAGCGCAGCGGCGTTCTCGCTGCACATGGCGCGCAGCTCATCGGCCGGAATGTGCCCCCAGTACTTCTCAATGACGGCCTGGGTGTCGGGCCAGGTGCTGTCGCCGTGCGGGTAGTCGACCTCCACCATGATGTGGTCGACCCCGATGGCGTGGCGCGTGTCGATGGTGGACGGGTCGTCAATGGTGCAGAACCAGAAGTTGCGCTGGAGGACATCCGCCGGACGCACGTCCCAGCCGAGCCCGTAGCGGGAGCGGTCGACGATGTTGTCGAGCCGGTCGCGCAGCATGGCCACCCATCCGATACCCCCCTCGCTCATGGCGATCTTGAGCGTCGGGAGACGTGCCGCGTAGCCGGACCACAGCCACTCCGCGCAGGCGATGAGCGACAGTTGGCCGAACAGGGTGGCGCCGAGTTGCAGGGCGTCCATGCCGGCCCCGGGTGGCGCCGGTGTCAGGCCCGAACTCCCCACGTGGAGGGAGACCACCGTGTCGGTGTCGACCACGGCCTCCATGATCGGGTCCCAGTGCGACCGGTCCCACAGGGAGGGCAGCCCGATCTCGTGGGGCCGCTCGGGGAAGGTCACCGACGTGAAGCCCCGCGCGGCGTTGCGCCGGATCTCGGCCACGGCGAGCTCGGGATCGGCGAGATAGGTGATCCCGAGCGGGACGATGCGATCGGGGTGGGCCGAATACCACTCCTCGAAGAGCCAGTCGTTCCAGGCCCTGACACAGGCCAGGCCCAGGTCGCGGTCCTCGGCGTCGAAGAAGACCCGGCCACAGAAGCCTGTGATCATCGACGGGAAATTCACCGAGGCCCAGACGCCGTTGATGTCCATGTCGTGCACGCGGGCGTCCACGTCGTAGCACCCGGGCCGCATCTGGTCGAAGCGGAATGGCTCCAGGCCGTAGGTCTCCGGGCGGCGGCCGGCCACCGCGTTCATCCCCACCTGCGTGTACCGCCGACCCTCGAACTCCCACACCTGATGCCCCTCGGGCGTCTCGACGATGCGCGGGGCACCGTCGGCCAGCGCAGCGGGCAGCCGGTTCTCGAAGGTGTGGGCGGGCTCCACCACGTGGTCGTCCACCGAAATCACGGTGTAGCGCACCTGGCGCGGCTCGGGCTCGGGCAGGAAGAGATCGTCGGCCGGCACGAACCGGAGTATGCCCGAGGAATCTCCTGCGCGCCGTGGCGGCAGTGCCGCGACGTGGACAGGCCGCGGATGAATACTGGGACCAACGCGGAAAAGGAGGCGGCGTGGTCGCACTTGTCATTGTCTCGACGTTCGTGGTTCTGCTGCTCGGCATCCTGGTGGCGGGCTTGTTACGCAGCCATGCCGACATCCTCCGCTCCCTGCACGAGCTCGGCGTGGGCGTGGGGGACCCCTCGGCCGCTCCCGTCGCCGCCCCCGTGACCCTGACCACGCCGGCCTCGAGCCCCGCGCTCGGCGCGGCTCCCGCCGTCGCCGGCGTCACCCCAACGGGGGATGCGCGAGCGGTCGCCGTCGACAACAGCGACGACCTCACGCTCCTCGGCTTCCTCTCCTCGGGCTGTACCGGCTGCGCCGGCTTCTGGGCTGCGCTGCAGGATCCCGGGCTGTTGCAGCTGCCCGATCGCACGCGCGTGGTGATCGTCACCAAGGGCCCCGACCGCGAGGTCCCCTCCGAGGTGCGGTCACGGACGACCGGCCGGGTCCCCGTGGTCATGTCCACCGATGCCTGGGTCGACTACCAGGTCCCCGGCTCACCGTTCTTCGTGCTGGTCGACGGCGCCACCGGGCACAAGGTCGGGCAGGGGGTGGCCAGCCAGGTGGGGCAGCTGGCCGAGCTGGTCCGGCGGGCCGAACACGACCGGAGTTCCGCCGGCGGGGGACGCGGGCGCGGCGAGGCGCCGCTCGCTGGTCCAGCCCGCGAGGCGGCGACCGACGACGTGCTCGCCAAGGCCGGGATCCTCCCGGGTGACCCCAGCCTCTACCCACGCACGTTCGACGACGTCTTCCCGCACGCCCGCTCCGTCCCGGCCGAATAGTGGCCACCATCGGTGCCCACGGCATCACGGCGCGCCTCCCCAGCGGCTTCGAGGGCCGCATCTTCGTGCGCCCGGCCAGCGTGGGGGTGACCTACCCGGTGGGCCAGTTCGCCACGTTCCCCATTCCCGACGATCTCGGTGACTTCGGCAGCGGGGCCGTGACCTTGATGGGGCCCTCCGACGTGTTCGCCACCTTGTTCGAGTACGGCCCGGAGAGCCTGGGCACCGCGTTGTTCGCCCGGCCGGGCCGGCCCACCGCCTTCGCGGAGACGGACTTCTCCCCCATGACCTTGCGGCGGGGGATCCCAGGTCAATCCGGCACCCAGTGGTTCTTCACCGAGTCCGGGCGGCCCTTCTCCTTCTACGCCGTGCTCGGCAGCCACGCCCAGCGCCCGACCCTGGTCCCGCGTGTCAACACCCTGTTGTCGTCGTTGACGCTGAGTCCGGCAGCGGTGGCCGACCTCCCCGCCGCGAGGCCCCAGTGGAATTGATCGGCCTCTACCTGATCGCCGCCGGCCTGCTGGTCGTGGCCGGGACAGCCAAGGCGGCCCGGCCCGACGACACCGCCCGTGCCATGGGCGCCCTGCTGCGGTCACCGCCGTCGCGTCGCCTGCTGCGGCATGTCGTCCGGATCGGCGCACTGGCGGAGGCCGCGTTGGGTGCCGTGGCCCTGGCGTTCCCGCGTCCGGCCGCCGCCGCTCTCGTCGCCGTCTCGTACGTCTGCTTCCTCGGCGTGGTGGCCTACGCGCGCCGGCGCGGCGGGCCTCTCGCCACCTGTGGCTGCTTCGGCCGCCCCGACACCCCGCCCACCGCGCTGCACCTGGTCATCGACCTGGTGCTGGCCGGCGCCGCGGCGGCGGTCGCCGCGAGCGCCCCGTCGCAGGGCACGCTGGCGACGCAGTTGGCCCACCAGCCCTGGGCGGGTTTCCCGCTGCTCTTCGTCAGCGCGGTGGGGCTCTGGCTCACCGGCCTGGCCCTCTCCGCCCTGGCCGCGCTGACTGCCGCATGCCGCCCGCCGGGGCGGTCGGCGTGAGCCTCTCCACCACGCTGGTGGCACGCACGGCCCGGGCTCTCGAGGGACGCCTGTCCCGGCGCAGCCTCATTAACCGGTCGGCCTTCGTGGGCAGCGCCGTGGCGGTCGGGTCGGGCCTGGATCTCGCCCTCAAACCAGGCACCGCCTACGGCCAGATCTGCGAGTGCGGCAACGCCGGCTGTGGCTGTGGCAGCACCTGCTGCTCGGGGTTCTCGGAGTTCTGCTGCGCGGTCAGTGGCGCCAACTTCTGCCCCGAGAACACCATCATGGGCGGCTGGTGGGTGGCGGACAACTCGTCGTACTGCGGTGGGCCCCGCTACTACATGGACTGCAACTCGACCTGCTCGTGCGACAGCGGCTGTGGCAGTGGCTTCCCCTTCTGCGGGACGGGCTGCGACGGGACCGACTGCGGCTGCGGCCCGCTGGGCTGTGACTCCTACCTGACGGGGTGCCTGCAGTTCCGCTACGGGCAGTGCAACCAGGACGTCGCGTGCATGGGCCGCATCGTCTGCCGGGTCGTCGCCTGCGTCCCACCGTGGACGGTCGACCCCTCCTGCACCACCGCGGTCGCCGTCGACGACAGCACGGCCGAGCAGAACGAGCCGTGCTGGACCACGGCCCCGCCGGCCCCGTTGTGTACCTCTGCCGCCACGAACTGCCAGGTGACCGGCATGGTCCCGAGCCCCGACGGTGGTGGCTACGGCGTGCTGACCGCGTTCGGCCGGCTCTTCGGGTACGGGGACTTCCCCGACGACGGCGATGCCTCGGGGCTCACGCTGGCCGCCCTGATCGTCGGGGTGGCGACCTGCAGGACGGGGGGCTATTTCCTGGCCGCCGCCGACGGGGGGATCTTCGACTACGGCGGGGCTCCCTTCCTCGGTTCGATGGGCGGCCAACCGCTCGATGCGCCGCTGGTGGGGATCGCCGCCTCCCCGACCGGTCAGGGCTACTGGCTCGTCGCGGCCGACGGGGGGATCTTCGACTACGGGGACGCACTGTTCTACGGGTCAATGGGCGGGCGGCCGCTCGATGCGCCGATCGTGGGCATGGCGGCCACTCCCAGCGGCCAGGGCTACTGGCTGGCCGCCGCCGACGGGGGGATCTTCGCCTACGGGGACGCGGTGTTCCTCGGTTCGATGGGCGGGCAGCATCTGAACCAACCGGTCGTGGGCATCGCGGCCACCCCGACGGGCCAGGGCTACTGGCTGGTGGCCGCCGACGGGGGGATCTTCGCCTACGGGGACGCCGTGTTCGACGGATCGACCGGTGCCATCCACCTCAATCAACCCGTCGTCGGCATCGCGCCCTACGGCGACGACGCCGGCTACTGGCTGGTGGCCAAGGACGGCGGGATCTTCGCCTTCGGCGGCGCACCTTTCCTCGGTGCACCGGCATGACGGGAGGGGAGA
>Ga0302325_10028972_pt1 | contig 11449 bp, 10 predicted proteins | sample Palsa_T0_2_FD_201948 | JGI IMG/M metagenome (GOLD analysis project Ga0302325, IMG submission 201948) | Peat permafrost microbial communities from Stordalen Mire near Abisko, Sweden - Palsa_T0_2 | ecosystem: Environmental > Terrestrial > Soil > Palsa > Peat permafrost | place: Sweden: Abisko... | reverse complement strand
GCGAGCGCCGGTGTGGTCATGGCCACCGAGCCGAAGGGGATGGACGTGTCGAGCACACCGGACTTGCCGCCCGCATGCACAAACGAAAGGTTCGTGCCGACAGCGGAGCGGCTCGACGAAGGCGAGATCCCGTACCCGTACGAACAGTCGACCGTGCCGCCGTGATCCTTCATGAAGGCGCCGATGGCGGTGTTCACCGGGTACTTGTCATTGACGCTGCCCACGTCCGAGGCGAACATGTTCGTGAACGGCTGCTCGCCCCACTCCGGACCGTCGAAGAAGCCCCCGGTCACGGGGAGGCCAGCCTGCTGCGGGTACTTGTCGGCCAGGAAGAACAGCGGGCTGGTCGACACGATGCCGGCCGGATTCTTCGACACGGCGTCCTGGACCGCCGTCGCGATCTCGGTCGGGCTGGTCTGGTCGTCGAGGACGACCCCGGTGATTTTGTGGCCGTCTATGCCACCCTCGGCGTTCTGCATGGCGATGCGCGCGTTGAAGCCGGCGGGAGCGTTGCTGAATTCCGACGAGCCTTCGCCCGTCAGCGAGGTGATCATCACCAGCGTGAGCGGTGAGCCTGAGGCGGCCGCTCCTGCGGACCCGCCCGCGATACTCGTGAGCCCCACGCCCGCAGTGAGCGCGAGCGCCGCCAATCCAACCCTGCCCCGAATGTTGCCCGATGCCGTACCCATGGTGCAGTCCTTCCCTCCCCGAAAGAGCCACCCGACCCCCCGGTCGGACACATAGGCATACTCGCTTGGAGCGCGCTGTGTGCGTCAGCCCTCTGCGACCTGGAGGAATGCAGCGGGTGACTTCTCGGGCTCCGTGATCATCGGGTCGTGTCCCGCGTCGATGTCACGCCACGTCGTCCGTGTCCCAGGTGGTGAGCGTCGCATCGGGGTCCGTGTTCGCGGGTCGACGTCACGCGCCGCCTCCGGGACGCGACCGGCCTCTGCCACACGCGAGGCAGGGCCGGCCCGGCGCTGCCATGGTAGCGATAACATCCCTGGTGGCATAGGATGCCGGCCGTGCGGCGCACCCCCTTCAACGACGGCTGGACGGTTGGATCCAAGTCCAACTCCTTTGCGGAGTTGATCGGCGGGCGTGGCTCGGAACTGGCGCCGGTCACATTGCCCCACGACGCCATGATCGGCACCGAGCGATCGCCCGCGGGGCATGCGGCGACGGCGTACTTCCCGGGCGGGAACTGGGAGTACAAGAAATCGTTCGAGCTTCCCTCGAGCGGCGAGGGAAGCGCCGTGTACCTCGAGTTCGAGGGCGTGTACCGCGACGGGCGCGTGCGAGTGAACGACACGCTGGCCGCCCACCGACCGGGCGGCTACTCGGACTTCACGGTCCAGATCGATCACCTGCTGCGCGTCGGGCAGCCGAACGAGGTCAAGGTAGAGGCGCGTTCCCACGACGACAGCCGTTGGTATTCGGGGGCCGGCATCTACCGCAGCGTCTGGCTCCTCGAGGGGGGACGCGTCCATCTGGTGCCCGGCGGCCTGCTGGTCGTCACGCCGGAGATCGACGACGACATGGCGATCGTTGCTGTCAGTGCCGAGGTGCGGAACCAGTCGACCGGGATGTCGGACGCGGTGCTGCGCGTGGAGCTCTTCGACGCGGACGGCACCCGCGTGACCCAGGCCGAAGCGCCGGTGACGACGGTGCCGGGCGATGTCCTGACAGCCAGACAACGGCTCGGTGTCCCGGCGCCGCACCGATGGGGACCTGCCGACCCGTACCTCTACACCTATCGGGCGACACTGCTGGACGGCGACGACGTTCTCGACGAGGATTCGACGACGTTCGGGATCCGATCTCTGACGATCGATCCGGCGCGGGGACTGCGTCTCAACGGCGAGCGGGTCCTCCTGCGCGGTGCCTGCGTGCACCACGACAACGGCCCGCTCGGTGCGGCCACCATCGCCCGCGCCGAAGAGCGCCGGGTCGAACTGCTCAAGGACGCTGGATTCAACGCCATCAGGAGCGCGCACAATCCCCTGAGCAAGCCCATGCTCGAAGCCTGTGACCGTCTGGGCGTGTTGGTCATGGACGAGACATTCGACATGTGGACGCAACCAAAGAGCGAGCATGACTACGCGCTGCGGTTCCCCGACTGGTGGGAGGCGGACGTGGAGTCCATGGTCCGCAAGGACCGCAACCACCCCAGTGTGATCCTCTACAGCATCGGCAACGAGATCCCAGAGGCGGGGACACCGATGGGAGCCCGCGTCGGCCGCGCGCTGGCGGAGAAGATCCGATCGCTCGACCCCATGCGGTTCGTCACGGAGGCCGTCAACGGGCTGCTGGTCGGGGGCGCCGACCTCTTCGCCCAGCTTGCCGAGGGCCGTGGCAGGGCGGACGGGGAACCGGACGAGGAGACCGGCGTCAACACTGCCATGACCCAGATCGCCGATCGACTCAACGACCTCATGAATGCGCCCATCGTCGCCAAGAATTCGGCCCAGACCGCGTCCTATCTCGACGTGGTGGGCTACAACTACATGGAGACGCGGCTCGCCACCGACGGCGAGCTGTATCCGAACCGAGTGATCGTGGGCAGCGAGACCCATCCCGCGGCAATCGACACGGGCTGGTCTGAGGTCCGTCGGCTCCCGTACGTCATCGGTGACTTCACCTGGACCGGCTGGGACTACCTCGGGGAGGCCGGAATCGGCCGCACCATCTACGGCCGACCGGATTCGGAGCTCGGAATCCAATCGTTCCTCGGCGAGTACCCCTGGCGCACCGCGTGGTGCGGCGACATCGACATCACGGGTCATCGTCGCCCGCAGTCCTACTACCGCGAGATCGTCTTCGGCTTGCGGTCCGAGCCGTACCTGGCGGTCCAGCGGCCGGAGCACCACGGCGCGGTCGCGGCCGGCACGCCGTGGTCGTGGGGTGACGCGATTTCGAGTTGGAGTTGGTCTGGGCACGAGGGCGACCCGATCACCGTGGATGTCTACGCCGATGCCGACGAGGTCGAGCTGCTCGTGAACGGCCGCTCGGTTGGCCGGCAACCCAGCGGTGCAGCGCAGCGTTACCGGTCCCGGTTCGAGACGACCTACGAACCGGGTCTTCTCGAGGCAGTTGCCTGGCGCGACGCAGGCGAGAGCTGTCGCACGGTGATCCGGTCGGCCGGGGAGGCAGTGCTGCTCCGTGCCGTCGTCGACCGCGCCGTGATCGCGGCCGACCCCGAGGACCTGGCTTTCGTCACGCTCACCCTGGTGGACGCCGAAGGAACACTTCAGGTGTCGTGTGACCGGCAGGTCGACGTGCACGTTGAGGGACCCGGCGTGCTCCAGGCCCTGGGGAGCGCGAACCCGTCCACCGAGGAAGGCTTTGGCGGGTCGTGCTGCACCACGTTCGAGGGCCGCGCCCTCGCCATCGTCCGGCCGACGGGCCAGGGACGGATCACGCTCCGCGCCACGCTCGAGGGTTGCGAGCCGCAGGACATCGAAATCGATGCTCGGACCTGAGTGGGATGGGCGCCGGCCGTGACCTGGGAACTGCGCTGGCACCCCTTGCGCGGGCACTGGGTCCTGTTCACATCCCATCGGGACGCCCGCCCCTGGATCGGCGAGAGGGCAGCCCCGGACGAGCCGTCCGTCCCCGACGACAACGCCCTGGCGCCTCTCGGCACGCGGTTGCACACGACCAACCCGGACTACCGGGGCGTCTACGTCTTCACCAATGACCTCCCGGTCTTCTCGCCGCATGCGCCCGAACCGGAGGACGACGACGAGGTCTACCGGACGCGCCGTGCCCTCGGCACGGCCGAGGTCGTCTGCTACCACCACGACCCCGAGCGCTCACTGGCCGACCTCACCGACGACGAGATGGCGGCCATCGTCACGACCTGGCGCAGCCGGACGGAGGCTCTGCAGTCGCTGAACGGTGTGGCCCACGTCCTCATCTTCGAGAACCGCGGCGCCATGGTCGGCACGTCCAATCCCCACCCGCACTGTCAGATCTACGCCGGGTCGATGGTCTACGCCACCATGGCCCGCGAGGCGGAGGTGGCGAGCGCACATCACGAGAGGTCGGGGCGTTCGCTCTTGGCCGACGTGATCGACCGGGAGCTCGACGGACCCCGGGTCATCAGTCACGGTGACCACTTCTTCGCCTGCGTGCCCTGGTTCGCGCAGTACGCCTACGAAGTTCTCATTCTGCCCCGACACCCCGTGGCCTCACTTCTGGATCTGGACGAGGAGCAGTTGCGCTCCCTCGCACTCGTCTTACGCGACGTCGTGCGGCGCTACGACGGGCTGTGGGGATTTCGACTGCCCTATGTCCTCGCCGTCCACCAGGCTCCGGTGGGCGACCATCCGCACTACCCGTTCCATCTCGAACTGCACCCACCCCTCCGGTCGCCCGGTGTTCGGAAGTACCTGGCCGGACCCGAGGTTGGCGGTGGAACCATGACCAACGAGTCCGATCCCGACCAGAAGGCGGCGGAGCTTCGTGCCACCCTCAGCTGAAGAGGCCCGCCTCCGGCTCTGTGCTCTTGGCGAGCACATACGTGATCTCGTCGTGACGTCCCGCGGCATGAACATGGCCGCGGTAGCGGGGGAGAGCGTGGCCGACACCATCTACGCCATCGACCGCGTGGCCGACGATTCGCTCATTCGATGGTTCGAGCAGCACTGGCCTGACGTGATGGTCGTGTCGGAAGGACTCGACGAACCCGTGCTCGTCGGCGATGCGGCGGCATGGACGGTCATCGTCGACACCATCGACGGGACGCGGGGCCTGATGTACGACAAACGCCCGGCCTGGTGTCTGGCCGCAGTTGCCCCGCCGGACGGTGGTCTGGCGGACATCGTCGCGGCGGCCATGACCGAATTGCCCACAGCCAAGCAGGGCGCGGCCGATCAGCTGAGCGCCACCCGCGGTGAGGGGCTGCGTTCCGAGCGCATCAACCTTGCCGGTGGAGGACGGATGATCCTCAAGGCGAGGCCCTCTGCCGCGACGGATCTCGAACACAGCTTCAGCGGGCTGGCCAAGTTCTTCGTCCCCGGCAAACCGGCTCTCGCCTCACTCGAGGCCGAGCTGTTCGAGAGGCTTGGTGCCCAGCACGTCTTTGACGACCAGTATCTCTCGACGGGAGGGCAGCTCCACGAGCTGATCACGGGGCGTGACCGCTTCGTCGCCGACCTGCGTCCGCTCGTCACAGCCGAAGGTCTGGCGTGCCATCCCTACGACGTGTGCACCGCCCTCCTGCTCGAAGAGGCCGGCGGTGTGGTCACCGACCCGTGGGGCGACCCGTTGGCCGTTCCGCTGGACAACGTGACACCCGTCGCCTGGGTCGGTTACGCCAATGTGGCACTGGCGGCGCGGATCGGGCCCGTGTTGGCCGAACTGGTGGACGACCTGCGTGCGCGGTAGCGCGCCAGGGCGTCTCGACCTGCTCGGAGGTGTGGCGGATTACTCCGGAGCGCTCGTGTTGGAGATGCCGACGCGTCAGGGAACAGAGGTCGTCGCTCATCCCGACGTTGCCTTTGTCGTCGGGCCGGCCACCTTTTCGCGCACCGGGTTCGAGCGCCTGGCCTGCCTCTCCTTCGAGGAAATCCGCCGGGAACTCGCCGGGTGTCCCCGGTGGACGCACTACGTCATCGGCGTCGCCATGGTGCTGGTCCGCCACGGTGTGATCGAACCGCCAATGGCCCGGCTCGAGATCACGTCGGACCTTCCCGCGTCGGTAGGAGTGGCCTCGAGCGCGGCGCTCGAGGTGGCGACAGTCCGGGCTCTCGGCGCCGGGGCCATCGATCCCCTCCACATGGCGGCACTGTGCCAGGAGGCGGAGAACCATGTCGTGGGGGCACCGTGCGGGATCATGGATCAGGTTGCGGTGGCGCTGGGGACGGTTGGGGCGGTGCTGCCGATTCTGTGCCGGCCGGCGTCCGTGGCGGACCCGGTGGTGGTGCCGGCGGATCTCGAGATCGTGGGCTGGCCGACCGGATCCCCCCACGATGTCGGTGGCGTGCACTACCGGCGAGCCCGTGCCGCCGCCTTCATGGGGAAGCGCGTGGTAGAGGATGCGACCGGGCGGGAGTGGTCGTGGGTGAGTGAGCTGCCACGCGCCGCAGTCGACGAACTGCCCGAAAACCTCGACGGCGGTACGTTCCTCGAACGGTGGGGCGCCACCGATGATGACGTCACGGCCGTCCGATCCGACGAGACGTACCCGGTGCGCGCCGCCACAACGTTCGGCGTGGAAGAGCACGTGCGTTCTGGGTCGGCCATGGCTGCGTTGGCTGATGGGGAGCCGGAGCGCCTCGGGCCCCTCATGGCGGCCAGCCAGGACGGGTATGACACCATGGGTCTGGGCCATCCGGCTGCGACGGCGATCGTCAAGGAGGCCTTGGCACGCCCCGGCGTGTATGGCGCACGTTCGAGTGGGGGAGGATGCGGTGGCACCATCGCCGTCGTGTGCGCGCGCGGCGCATTGGACGACATGGACGACATGGACGCCCTGATCCGCTGAACGGCGACTAGTTCCTGGAGCTCTGGGGAGGGACGATCACGACAGGAATACTCGAGTGCTCCACGAGTTCCCTGCTCGTACTCCCCAGCAGAGAGCCCGAGTGCTCCCCGGACCCTCGAGTTCCGACAACGATCAAGTCGACCGAATACGGCGCTTCGTTCATTCGAAGCAACGCAGAGCAGGGGTCCCCGTCGAGGACGAGCCATTCGACTGCCGACCGGTCCATGCCGGCGCCGATAGCTGTCTTCAACGCCACATCTTGATGCGGAGTCGCATGCCCAGACAGTCCCGCGTGCTCCAGGAGACCCACAGCGTGGACCACCTTGAGCGATGCATGCGTGGCTACCGCGAGACTGGCTGCCCAGTGAAGGGCGGCCCTGGAGTCATTGGAGCCATCGAAACCCACCGCCACCTTGTTGATTGCGTGCACCGCCGGCTCCTTCCTCATTGCAGGCCCAGGCCGGCGACTGCCCAACCTCGGGCACTCTGTGCGGATGCGACTGCATCTCGCCCGGGGCCCCCGGACGTGGGGGGCTCGAGGTCCACCTCCAGATCCAGGAGGGTGCCCAACACGGCAGCCGTCGACGAACGCAGGGCTCGAGCGCTGTACCCACCTTCCAGGAACAATGCGAGACGCCCCGGGCGGGAGGCAAATGAACGCACCAGCCGAGCGAGCTGTGCAAAGTCTCCCGTCGAAAGGGCCAGCTCACCGAGAGGATCGGCCCGATGGGCATCGAACCCACACGACACCAGAATCCAGTCCGGCGCAAAGCGATCGATCACCGGATGTGCGACCTCCTCGAGAGCGCATTGCACGATGTCCCCGGTCGCACCCCGTGGCAGCGGAATGTTGACGGTGAGGCCGGCAGCGTTGGGGCCTCCCACCTCTTGGGCTCTCCCCGTGCCCGGGAAAAGGGGCCATTGATGCGTTGACACATAAAGAACACGGGGATCATCCCAGAAGATGGACTGGGTCCCATTGCCGTGATGGACGTCCCAGTCGACAATGAGTACCCGCTGGCCTCCGGCCGCAAGCGCAGCCGCACTCACGGCAACATTGTTGAGCAAGCAGAATCCCATTGCGCGATCTGCTTCGGCGTGATGGCCAGGTGGTCTCACGGGCAAGAAGGCGACGCCATCACCCTGGAGCTCCAAGGCCCTGATGGACGCAAGGCCAGCGCCGGCAGCTCGACGGGCCGCCGCAAAAGAGTCAGATCGAGCATAGGTATCGGGATCGATGTCTCCGCCACCCAGCCGGCAAAAGCTTTCGAGCTCGTCGAGGTACTTGGTCGAGTGCACCCGAGTCAATGCTTCGAGGTCAGCCTCCGGCGAGTCGACGTAGTTGATGCCATCTTCGAGGTTGAGATCCCGCACTCCATCCATCACCGAGAAGATTCGGCCTTGCTGTTCCGGGTGGAATGCGCCCCCGTCATGTGCATTGGCACCCGATGGACCAGCGACTATCAACATTCGCCAGAACCGTCGACGGGCCCGACCAGCGGAAGACGCCTGACGTTCCGGGAGTCGTCGCGCGCAGCCAGGGCGTCACAGTACGACTCGGTCATTTCGATTCCGAAGCGCAGCGAGACGGTCCCGTAGTCGATCTTCGATGACACGTCGAAGCCCGAGTGATGGAATACGTCCAGCATGGCCTTGTTCTCGCAGAGGGTCTCGGCGACGAACGTGTCGATGCCTCGGGCTCTCGCAGCCCGTGCGAGCTCATCGAGCAGCAGTGAGGCGAGGCCATGGTGCTGGTAGTCATCTGCCACGACGAAAGCGACCTCGGCGTCAGAGCTTCCGGCATTCCGGTCGAACCGACCGACAGCGATCAACCGCTCGTGCGTCTCGATTACGAAGGCCAAACGGTTTACGTAGTCGACGGTGGTGAAGCGCTCGACCTCTTTCGGCGAAAGGGTCGGGTGCACCGTGAAGAACCTCAAGTAGGTCGATCGTTGGGAAAGATTCCGGTGGAATTCGACCAGCCGTCCGGCATCATCGGGTCGGATGGGACGCAGACTGCACTGCGTGCCGTCCGGCAGGACGACCAGAGTCCCAAGGTCCCCTGGATAGTTCGGCGGAAACGTCGGTGCGCACATTTTCACGGCCCTCACCGCAACCACCTGGACCAAGGCACCACGCACACTCGTCCCCGGGGCATACTTCATGGTCGTCGATCGGGATCGCCTCGGGTAGGGACGTTGGTCCCAAGCGTGCGAGGTCGAGAGTCCCTTGAGCGTGAGTTGCGTCTTGCGCGGTTCGGAGGGAAGGACCAAAGTCCCAGGTCCTCGGGGCCTTTCTCCCTAGTCCCGCGATGGTCAGTCGGGGTCCAATGAACGCATCGCACCCATCGACACAAACGAGGAGGATGAAGGATGTCCACGACCGCCAACGGCACGGGAAGTACGAGCGCTGGTGACAAGGCGACTCCGGACGACATGTCCCGAGTCGACGAGGTGATGCGAAGGCTCGACGCCTGGAAGACGCGGATCGACGAGCTCCGAGTCCAGGTGGATTTGGCGAAGCTCGACCTCCGCGAGGAAGCGGAGAAGCAACTCGGTCTGGCGCAGAACGTGAATCACGTTGCCGCTTCGAAGCTTCGCGTCGCATACGAGGATGCTGCCGGCTCAGCCGACACGTTGCGCCGAGGCCTGCACGAGTTCCTCCACGATGTGGATGAGGCCTTTGACGCAGTGCAGGCCGTTCTCTCGCGAACTTGACGCAGCCGCGACGGGTATGGCCGGTGGATACGATCGACTGAATCGATACATCTCTGCTCCGGAAACTGAACGGAAGGGAGGCATAGTGGAACTCGACCAGCGAGGATCAATCGTTCTCGGCGAGGACGCATGCCGACGTCACCTGTCACGCGAGTCCGCGGCCAGTGGTGTTGGGCGGATCGCGGTCAACGGTGACCTGTCGCCGCACGTTATCCCAGTGAATTTCACTGTGGTCGATGGCGGTATTGTGATTCGTCTCGGGCCAGGCTGGGCCGCGTTCAACCTTGACGGCTCTGCAGTGACCTTCGAGACCGATCAAGCAGTGGCATCTCAGCGCAGTGGCTGGAGCGTTGTGGTCGAAGGAGTCGCTCGTGTGCTTCCGTACGACGATGTTGCGCGCCTCGGTGCCAATCTCCCCACCCCGATGGTCGCCGTGCCGGGCGTCCGAGTGTTCGAAATTGTCCCGTTCAAAGTGACCGGTCGCGCAGTCGAACCTGATCTTCGGAGTGAACCAGATGATCTTGCGACTGATGTAGGAGCAAATTGAGGGTGGGCGACAAGTCGGATTTCCATTGACGCGGGACGATGAGTCGAGCGAGCGTGGCCTTGGAGAAATCGTGGCCCGCGGACACCCCTGATGTTGTAGGGCTCTCTCCTGAACCAGGCGGACGGAATGGGAGGTCACTGTTCCTGAGAAGAACCGGATGCGAAGGTTCGTCCTGCAGTCGCCCATGACCAGATGGGCGTCAGGAGGTGACCATCCGGCAGCGACATGACCCCAGGTGAACCCCGCCAAAGCCGACCACGGGGGTCGGATGCCTCACGAGGCCGGGTGACGCGTCCACTAATGGATGAGAACCTTGAGCGCGTCGTGCTCCGCTGCATGAGCAAAGACGTCGTATGCCTCGAGCACCTGGTCGAATGAGAACTCATGGGTAACGAACTTCTCGGCCGGGAGCTTGTGCTCGGCAACCAGCTTGAGCAGCATTCCGAGTGTGTTCGTATTGACCAAGCCCATGGAGATGTCGATGTTCTGAATCCACAGCTCGTTGAGTGCGAGGTCGACCGACTTGCCGTGCACGCCGATGTTGGCGACGCTGCCGCCAGGGCGAACAATGACCGTTGCCATCGTGAACGTCTCTGGGACCCCGACGGCCTCAATCGCGACATCGACGCCCAAACCGTCCGTGAGTGCGAGAACCTGGTCCTTCCAGTCCGGGTCTCCCGAATTGATCGTGTTGGTCGCACCGAAATCTGCGGCCCGGGCCAGCCGGGAGGAGTCCAGATCGATGGCGATGACCTTCGACGGCCCGTAGAGTCGTGCAGTCATAACGGCCGAGAGGCCCACGGGTCCAGAACCGATGACAGCGACGACATCACCGGGGGCCACGTGTCCGTACTGGACGCCCATTTCGAAGCCGGTCGGCAGGATGTCGGAGAGCAGGATGCCCTCGGCATCAGTCATGCCTTCCGGAACCTTGTAGACCGAGTTCTCCGCGAAGGGAACCCGGACATATTCGGCCTGGGTCCCGTCGATCATGTAGCCGAAGATCCACCCGATTCCCGCCATGCCCTCGGTGTCGAGGCAGTGGCTGTAGAGGCCCTTGCGACAGTTCGAGCATTTCCCGCATGAACTGACGCACGCCAGGATGACCCGGTCGCCCACGGCCAGTTGGGTGACTCCCTCACCCACCTCGGTGACCACGCCGATCCCCTCGTGCCCCAATATGCGGCCGACCTCCACCTCGGGGACGTCGCCCTTGAGGATGTGGAGGTCGGTGCCGCAAATGGTCGTCGCCACCATCTTCACGATCACGTCTGTCGGCTGTTCGATCTTCGGATCGGGCACCTCGTCCCAGGCCTTCTTGCCGGGACCCTTGTAGATCAGGGCCTTCATGCGGACCTCCCATGGTCGATAGTCCGAGCGCGCTCTGCAACTCGCGAAACCGGTATCCACGTGATCGTGACGGCCAAGTTTCCAACTTCAAGCGTACGGACTCTCGGGTTGGCCGACTATGGACGAATGTCCCTTCTTTGATCAGTTGGGCGATCTCGACGCGTCGGCGGAACTTGCCCACAGCGGGCCTTGGCGCTGCACGATGAAGGCGAACGATGGCGACGTGAAGGGAGGGTCCCCCAACGGAGATCGGAACGAGTTGCGTGTACGTCGGATGCTGCAAGAGGTACCTGTGTTGCTGAGCTCTACAAAAGCTTCGGTCAGGCGAGCCCGCGGGCTTCCTCG
>Ga0302325_10028970_pt1 | contig 11450 bp, 8 predicted proteins | sample Palsa_T0_2_FD_201948 | JGI IMG/M metagenome (GOLD analysis project Ga0302325, IMG submission 201948) | Peat permafrost microbial communities from Stordalen Mire near Abisko, Sweden - Palsa_T0_2 | ecosystem: Environmental > Terrestrial > Soil > Palsa > Peat permafrost | place: Sweden: Abisko... | reverse complement strand
GGTAGTAGGCCATGTAGGTGGAATAAAGTTCTTCGTGCTGGCGCGGGTCATTGGTGGTCTCGCCAATCCGGCGCTGGGCGTATTCGGAGGGATGTTCGGTGTTGCCCTTGATTACCCAGGCATCGCAGCCGTTGTTCTCCAGCCACTCCCCAATCCGTTCCCGCCAAGGCTGATCGCGCACTTCGGCCCATTCACAGAGCAACTGGAAATAACCGTCCTCTTCCAGATAGTTGGGCGCGTCTTTAACGAATTTTCGACATAGCTGGTCGAGATCCATGGGATTGTCGCAGAACAGATAACGGCCGGACGGACTGATAAAAAATGGCGGGTTGGAGACGATGAGATCGAACTTGCGGCCGGCGGCAGGCGTGAACCCGTCCCCGAGGAGGGGTTCGATGTTTTCGATCCCGTTCAAACGCGCGGTGAACGCGGCAAAGTTGACGGCGCGAGGATTCAGGTCAGTGGCCACCACGTGCTGGCTGTGGGCGGCGGCCAGCAATGCTTGAATTCCGTTGCCCGTACCCACGTCGAGCGTCGCACGCGAGGGACGGCGAACTGTGAAACGAGAAAGAAAGCGGCTGGTCGGGTTGGGCCACAGCACGAGTTCGGGGTCGTGGGCGTCGATTTTCGTGGGATGGTCGGAGGGGACGAGGAAGCCGTCGGCGGGGAACAACATGACTTCAGGGAGCAATTTGTCACTTTCTAGGCTCAGTAGACCGCAGGAGAGAGCCAGAGTGGTAAACCAGGCTGGGATGAATTCAGCGACGCGCGTGGCTTCCTGCGGCAGGCCGAGCCAGAACCAGCGCAGTAACGTATTGATCTGATTGTGCTCGCTGGTGAAGTCGCGTAGCCGAGCCATGTTACGCAAGCGGCTGGAGGGTAATTCGTTGAAACAACCGCGCTTGCGAAGAGGCAGCTCCGCATAACCCGCTTCCGTAAGGAAGTTTCTCAAGTGCTGGGCGTCACTGGGGGAAATAGTCTTGAGCAAGGGATAGCCTTTGGGTGAAACGAGAAACCATGCCGCCGTCACGGTTTCTAACCAAGCGAAAGGAAGCATACTACAGCGGAAGTCCGCAAGCCGGTCGGAGTTGCCTTGACACTGGGTAGGGCGTGTGATAAACATTTGCCACTTCGCGTTAGGTCATTCTGCGCAACGTTTCCCCCCGTGAGCACACTATGGCATAGGGCGATGGAGTGCCCGAACAGCGATTTCTCGAGCGGTCGAGTCTTCAAAGGAAAAACATCATGGCCAGACAAAGCGCCCAGCACAAATTAGACCGTGTGCGTCCTCCACGGGTTCAGATTACTTACGATGTCGAGATTGGCGGAGCCATTGAACTCAAGGAGTTACCCTTTGTTACCGGCGTACTCGGCGACTTTACCGGCCAGCCCGAGCAACCCCTTCCCAGGCTGAAGGATCGCAAGTTCGTCGAAGTGAATCCGGACAATTTCGATACCGTGCTGGAAGGCATGAAGCCGCACCTTTCCTACGCGGTAGAAAACAAATTGAGCGACGATCCCAATGGCCCGCAGCTCAAGGTGGATCTGAAATTCAAGAAGATGGACGACTTTGAGCCGGGAAATGTGGCCAAACAGGTGAAGCCTCTCAAGGAACTGCTCGACCTGCGCACGCGGCTGGCCGACCTCCGCGGGACGCTGCAAGGTAACGACAAGCTGGAAGAGATACTTCTGGATGCTGTCGGCAATACGGAAAAACTCGACAAGCTGAAGGCGGAGATGGGGCCAAAAGGAGGAGGGTCCAATGGCTGAGGCATTGAGAGACAAGCAGGCCAGCACCACTACGGTTGAGAAGGAGAAGGGCGGACTGCTGGACCAGATCGTCGAGTCGGGACGCTTTGGAGCGGAAGCGAGCGCGAAGGAACGCGGCAAGAATCTGGTCAAAGAATTTGTGGCCCAGGTGCTCGACGGCTCCATGACCGTGGCCAAGGACGCCGAGATGATGATCAATGCGCGCATCGCGCAGATTGATCATCTGCTCTCGATTCAGCTCAACGAAATCATGCACCATCCTTCTTTCCAGAAGCTGGAAGGTTCCTGGCGTGGCCTGAAGCACCTGATGGATCACAGTGAGACCGGGACGCAGCTGAAGATTCGGGTGTTGAATGTCACCAAGAAAGAGCTGCTGCGCGACATCGAGAAGGCACCGGAGTTTGACCAGAGCGCCTTGTTCAAGAAGGTTTATGAAGAAGAGTATGGAGTTTTCGGCGGCGCGCCCTTTGGCGCGCTGATCGGCGATTATGAGTTCGGCAAGCATCCGGAAGATCTGGCGCTGCTGGAAGGGATTTCGCACGTCGCCGCTCAGGCGCACGCACCCTTCGTGAGCGCCGCGGCTCCCGACCTGTTGAACCTGGAGAGCTTTACACAACTCGACGCTCCGCGCGACCTGGCGAAGATTTTCGACAGCACGGAATACGCCAAGTGGAAGTCGTTCCGGCAAGGCGAAGATTCGCGCTATGTGGCTCTGTGTCTGCCCCGGACGTTGTCGCGTCTGCCGTATGGCAAGGATACGAAGCCAGTGGACGAGTTCGCCTACGAAGAGCACGTCGACGGAACCGACCATTCCAAGTATCTATGGATGAACGCTGCATATTCGCTGGGCACAAGGATGACGAATTCGTTCTCCATGTACGGCATGTGTGTGGCAATGCGCGGCGTGGAGGGTGGCGGCTTGGTCGAGGGACTGCCGACGCACAACTTCTATACGGACGAAGGTGATATCGCGCTGAAGTGCCCCACGGAAATTCCCATCACCGACCGCCGGGAAAAAGAACTGGCGGATCTCGGATTTGTTCCGCTGGTGCACTGCAAAGGGACCGACTATGCCGCGTTTTTCAGCGTGCAGAGTTGCCAGAAGCCCAAGGTGTACGACAAGGATGCGGCCAACGCCAACGCGCGGCTTTCGGCGCAGTTGCCCTACATCATGGCGGTGTCGCGGTTCGCGCACTACCTGAAGGCGATGATGCGCGACAAGATTGGCAGCTTTATGTCACGCAAAGAAGCCGAGGCGTTCTTGAACCAATGGATCACGAATTATGTGACTCCCGATGACATGGCGTCGCCGGCAACCAAAGCGCAACGGCCCTTGCGCGAAGCGCGCATCGATGTTGCGGAGATTCCGGGGAAGCCAGGGTGCTATCGCGCGGTAGCGTTCCTGCGGCCTCACTTCCAGTTGGATGAACTTACCGTTTCGTTGCGGTTGGTGGCGGACCTTCCGGCAGCGGCCAAGTAACGGTCGTGAACCGGGAGGCTGCGTTCAGGAGCCCGTCGCACTTCGTCTGAGCTTCAAGAATTCGCCTTTCGGGATGTTCAGCATCGGTGGCCAAGAATTCGTGGTTAAGCATTCGTTGTTAAGGATTCAACTTCGGCTTAAAGGAGAAGTACGATGGCGGTAAATGCGTATTTGATTGTTGACGGAGTTCCAGGACCAAGCACCAGCTTGTCCAACGCAATCGACATTTTGTCGTTCAGTTTCGGCGCTTCGAATTCAGCGGTATTCGGGTCGGGAGCGTCGGGTGGTGAGTCGCGCGCCGGACGGGCCGATGTCAGCAATGTGTCGATCATGAAGGTGCTCGATAAGACTTCGCCGCAGATGTTCGCGAACTGCGTCACCGGCGATTACATCAATTCAGTGGACGTCCAGTACTACAAACCGATGGGCACGAAGCAGGATGTTTATTTCAAGATTCATATGGAGAAGGTAGTTATCACCTCCGTCCAGTTGTCGGGATCGAACGAAAATCCGACGGAGTCGATTTCGTTCGCGTTCGCCAAGGTTAAGGTGAGCTACAACCCGGAGAAGGACGGAAAGCTGCAAGGCTTTATCGACAAGGGTTACGACGTAGAACAGCTCGCGAAGTGGTAAGAAGTAAAAACCAGGTCTGATGCCAGTGAAAGCAAAGGAGCTTTTCGAGGCGGGAAAAGTGCGCGAAGCGGAGAAGGAGCTTACCAACTATCTCCGCGATCATCCCATGGATGTGGCGTCGCGTACGTTCCTGTTCGAGCTCCTTTGTTTTTCTGGCGATTATGCCCGAGCGGAAAAGCAGCTCAGCGTTCTGGCGCAGGGACAGTCGGAGAGGGAATTGGGCGCGGTGCTTTACTACGCCGCTCTGCACGCGGAGAAGACACGGCACGAGTTGTTCGAGAAGCAGGAGTTTCCCAGGGACAAAGATAAAGATCATCCCGCCGCATCCTTCCCGGGTACGTTGAATGGCAAGCCATTTCAGTCTTTACGCGATGCCGATCCCGACATAGGTGCGCGGCTGGAGGTCTTCGCCGCAGGCGCTTATCTCTGGATTCCGTTCGAGCACATCGCGACGTTGGAAATGGAAGCGCCGCGCCGGTTGCGCGACACACTCTGGACGCCAGCCTTCGTCTGCACCGGTCCTTCGTTCAAGGGTACTGATATCGGCGAAGTATTGATTCCTGCGATTTATCCTTTTTCGTGGAAAAATCCCGATGAGTCCGTGTGGCTGGGGCGGGTTACGGACTGGGCTGGCGATGATGAAGGCAACGAATATCCGTCGGGGCAGAAAATGCTGCTGTTGGATGATGAAGAGATTCCGTTCCTTGAGGTGCGTTCGTTAAAGTTTGAGCAGCCCGCCACCCAAGCCACGGCTGACTGACGTAAGTTTTCAGCACCTGTTGATTCAGTAAGCGGACACTGCCCATGCCACTGCGTGACGATCTGCTGAACCCGATTCCGGGGGACAATCCAAGCGGTGTCTATGTTCGCCATGACACCAAACTGCTGCTCTACGACAAGATCAAAGAAGCGCGGCGGCAGGACGATGCCCTGTCGCAGGGAGATTGGGAGCACGAGCGCAAACTGGCAGACTACCCGCTGGAGAAAAAACTGGCGGAGGAAGCGCTTGCCACCAGGACGAAGGACCTGCAACTGGCAGTCTGGCTAACGGAAGCGCAACTGAACATTGAGGGCTACCCCGGGCTTTTGCAGGGCCTGAATCTGTGCATCGGACTGGTTCGCGATTTCTGGGACACGCTGTATCCACCGATTGAAGATGACGATCTTGAATTGCGCGCGGGCCCACTGGACTTTCTGGGATCGAGTCTGGAAATTCCGTTGAAGAATCGGCCCCTGGCGAAGGCCGGCTACGATTGGTTTCAGTACAAGGATTCGCGTTCGGTGGGCTACGACGATCCTTCAAGAACTGACAAGGAACGGAAGGATCGCGAACAGAAAATCGCCGACGGCAAGTTGTCGGCGGAACTCTTTGACAAGTCGTTTGCCGAGACCCCGAAGGCATTCTATTTCCAGGCGGAAAAAGATCTGGACGGCTGTCTGGTCGCGCTGAAAAGTCTGGACGAAATCTGCGATGAGAAGTTTGGAAGTTCAGGACCGGCCCTTGGGAAACTAAAGAACGCGCTCGAAGAAGTTCGCCATTCCGTGCACGCCTTGCTGGAAAAGAAACGGGAGATGGAGCCCGATCCGGTGGAGGTAACGGCTACCGGGGATGGAAGCGTGAGTGCGGGGTCAGCGGTTGCCGGCGCGGCTTTGGCGGGCACGCCTGGGATTACCATCTCAGTACTGACCAGTTCCGAACCTGCCGACCGGCGGGAGGCGATTGCCACGGTGGCACGGGTGGCGGCGCTGCTGCGGCAACAGGATCCGCTGAACCCGGCGCCCTATTTGATGATGCGCGGATTGCGCTGGGGCGAATTGCGCGGTTCAAAAGGGATCAGCGATGGGAGGCTGCTGGAAGCTCCGACTACCGAGTTGCGGCAGCACGTGAAGCGCCTGGCGCTTGGGAAAAAATGGAAGGAACTTCTGGAGGCAGCGGAGAATGCCATGTCGCTGCCATGCAGCCGTGCCTGGCTCGACTTGCAGCGGTTGGTGGTGGGCGCGTGTACGGCGCTGGGGGATGAATATGAGCCGATTGCATCTGCGATCCGGTCCGAACTTCGAGCTTTGTTGCAGGATATGCCGGAGTTGATCGATGCCGTGTTGCTCGACGACACGCCCGCCGCGAATGGTGAAACCCGAGTGTGGCTACAACAATTGGGATCGCCCGCAGGACCATCGGCGACAGAGAATTCGCCGGTAGAGGGAAGTGAGGCGGCGGTGTCGAGCAATGGCCATGGCACGGCGACGGCCTCGACATGGCTGGAGAAGACGGCGGATGCTTATGCGCTGGCGCAGGATACGCTGAAGGCGGGTCAAGCGGAGAAGGCATTCGAGATCATGCGCAAGGAAATTGCTCGTCAGCGCTCGGGCCGCGGCCGCTTCGAACGTACGTTGCAGCTGGTTGAACTTTGTGTGGCGGCCGGAAAAGAGGCGATCGCACAGCCTCTGCTCGACGATCTCGCGGCGAAAATTGAAGAGCACAAACTGGACGACTGGGAAGAAAAGGAAATGGTCGCAGCTGCACTGGCAACAGTACTGCGCATCAGCCGCAGAGTCCTGGACGACGAGGCTGAGAAGAGAAGACTGTTTGATCGCATCTGCCGGCTCGATCCCGTGCGCGCGCTCAGCGCAGGCTAAACGAATCACGTCAGACGAATCAGGTTCAACGAAATGGCGAGAACTCCCGGCGACGTCACGGTTACGCTATCGGTTCTGGATCGCCTCATCGACCAGGAACCCAAGTCGCAGTCGGAAGCTCCGCTGACGCGAACGCAGTCCGTGCGACTGTTGAAGGCGGCGGTGCAGCGCGATCTTGAGTGGCTGCTCAATACACGCCGCATTTTTCAGGAACCCGATGAATCTCTGAAAGAGATTAACCGGTCCATCTACATTTACGGCCTCCCGGATTTTTCGCAATACACTATGGCATCGGCTGCGGACAAGGCAAAGCTTCTGCGGCAATTGCTGAACACAGTGAAGATGTTTGAACCCCGGCTGGCCAATGTGCGTCTGGTCCCAGTGGAGACCTCGGATGCGGGCATTCAGCAATTCCGGTTGCGCATTGAGGCTCTGCTGCTGATGGATCCTGCTCCGGAACCAGTCTCGTTCGACACCATCATTGGATTGAAATCGGGCAACTGCAAGGTCTCCGGAGGCTCCAGTGCGGGATGACCTGCTGCTGTATTACGAGCGGGAACTCGATTACCTGCGCAAGACGGCGGTGCAGTTTGCGGAGAAGAATCCGAAAGTCGCGTCGCGCCTGGTGTTGGAACCCACGAAATGCGAGGATCCGCACGTCGAAAGACTTCTCGAGGCGTTTGCTTTTCTTGCGGCGCGTGTCCATCTCAAAATTGACGACGAGTTTCCCGAGATCAGCGAAGCGCTGCTGACGGTGGTGTATCCGCAACTGGTAAGGCCGATTCCTTCGATGTCGATCGTGGAGTTTCAGCCGGATCCGGAAAAAGGCAAGCTGAGCACTGCACTGCCTATTTCGCGCGGCTCGAACTTGCATTCGAGACCGGTGGGAGGAGCACCTTGTTCTTTTCGTACGTGCTACGACACCACGCTGTGGCCGGTGTCGGTGACCAATGCGGAGTGGAAAGCGCCCAGCCGGCTTCAGCCTCCGGTGAAGACAGTGGATTCCACGGCGGCGATCCGCCTCGAATTGGCTTGCGCGCCGGACGTCAGCTTGCGCGAACTAAAAATCGACCGGCTACGTTTTTATCTGGACGGCGAAGGTGGACTGATCAACACGCTCTACGAGTTGCTCTTCACCCGCGTCAATCGCATCCTGGTGCGCGACCCGAGTCCGGGATCGAAGGTGCGTCCCATCACGTTGCCTGCGTCGTCGCTGGTCGCGGTTGGATTTGGAAAAGACGAAGGCATGGTGCCCTATTCGGATCGTTCGTTCAGCGGGCACCGGCTGTTGATGGAGTACTTCACTTTTCCGGAGAAATTCTTTTTTGTTGATCTGACGGGGCTGGAGACTTTGTGGCAAGCCGGCTTCGACAAGAATGTGGAGTTTGTTTTTCTGCTGGGAGACGTGGAAGGCGACGAGCGCCGGCAGCGGCTGGAACTGGAGCTTTCAAAGAAGACCTTTCGCTTAGGCTGTACTCCGGTAGTGAATCTGTTCACGCAGGTGGCGGAGCCGATTCGTTTGACGCAACGGAAGTATGAATACGCGCTGACTCCGGATGTGCGGCGGCCCTACGCCACCGAAGTTTACTCGGTGGATGAGGTCAACTGCATCGATACGACGACACAGGAGACGACTACATTCGAGCCGTTCTATTCGTTGCGGCACTCGACCTCGGGCAGCGAACAGAAATGTTTCTGGACGGCGCGGCGGCGTCCTTCGGCGCGGCCCAACGATGAGGGCACCGAAATGTTTCTGTCACTGGTGGATCTATCGATGCGGCCCATGACGCCCGATGGAAATATCCTTTCGGTGCTCACGACCTGCACCAATCGCGACTTGCCGGCACGCTTGCCCTTCGGGTTGGACGATGGAGATTTCGAACTGGAAGGTGCTTCCGCGCTCAAGCGGATCGTCGCGCTGCGGAAGCCGACTCCGCCGGTGCGGCCGCCCACCGGTAAGGGCGCGCTGTGGCGCCTGATTTCTCATCTTTCTTTGAACTACCTTTCTCTGGTCGAGGAGGGGAAGGATGCCTTTCAACAGATTCTCCGCCTGTATGACATTGGGCGCTCGGCCTACTCACAGAATGTGATCGACAGCGTGGTCAAGATCCGCAGCAGCCGGCAGTTTGCGCCGGTGCGATCCGATAACGGAACCACATTCGCGCGCGGCATTCGCGTGGAGATGGAACTGGACGAGGATCAATTTGTGGGGGGCGGCGCATTTTTATTTGCCAGCGTAGTGGAGCGGTTTCTGGGCCTCAGCGCCTCGCTCAACAGCTTCGTGCAGTTGTCAGTTGGCACCTCGCAGCGGAAGGAGTTTCTGCATGAATGGAAGCCGCGAGCCGGCCGGAGAATTCTAGTATGACGGATTCTCCCAAGGCTGATTTCCCGCTGGCTGATTCTTCGACCGCCGATTCCACGGCGACTGCTTCGTCGACCGACGATTCGTCGGCGAGCAATTCCCCGATGCATCAGGCTTTGCGCGAGGACGCCTGTTCGTTTGAATTCTTTCAGGCGGTCGCATTGCTGCAGCGTCTGCGGCTCAATCAACGGCAGCCGGTGGGCCAGTTTTCGAATCCAGAAGATGAGGCAGTGCATTTCAGAGTCAACAATACCCTGGCCTTCCCGGCCAGCCAGATCCAGTCGATCGACGATCAGGAACAGGGTCCCCCGCACATGAAGGTGAACTTCATGGGGCTGACCGGACCGAACGGAGTGTTGCCGTATTGCTATACGGAACTGATTCTGGATCGGCTGCGGGCGAAGGATCCGGCGATGGAATCCTTCCTCGACATTTTCAATCACCGGATGATTTCGTTTTTCTACCGGGCATGGGAGAAGTATAGATTTCCGGCATCGTACTACCGTGGCGACGACATATTCACGCACCACCTGCTCGATCTGATTGGTCTGGGCACGCCCGGGCTTAGCAACCGGCAGTCGGTTCCTGACACCTCGCTGCTGCATTACGCGGCTCTCGTCGGTGCACAGGCTCGTTCCGCGGAGGCTCTGGAGGCGATTCTGAACGGATATTTCGAGGTTCCGGTGGAGGTTGAGCAATTCGCCGGAGCGTGGTACCGTCTAGAGCCGTCGGCGCAATGCAGTATGTCGGATGAGGACAGCGATTCGGAAAAACTGGGTGCTGGCGTGGTGGTGGGCGACGAAATCTGGGACCAGCAATCGCGTGTGGGAATCCGGATCGGCCCGCTGAGTCTGGAGCAGTACACAAGTTTTCTTCCGGCTGGTTCGGCGCATGATCCGCTTAAGGCTTTGGTCAAGTTTTTTTCCAATGATGAGTTGGATTTCGAAGTCACGTTAGTGCTGCGGCGCGACGAAGTTCCGAAGTGTGAAGTGGGGGGCGAAGACGCCGCGGCCCCGAGGCTGGGCTGGATTTCCTGGCTAAAATCGGCTCCCCTGAATCATAACCCGGGCGACACAATTCTGAATCTTTGAATTCTGAGTCTGAGCGGAGGCACCGTGGGGCCAAATCTTAAATCGTTGATTGGAAAACTGAACGACCCGGCGCGGTCCGCGCTGGAATCAGCCGCCGGACTCTGCCTTTCGCGCACGCATTATGACATTGAAGTGGAACACTATCTGATGAAGCTGCTTGACTCGTCGGAAAACGACTTCGCCAGCATCGTGCGGCACTTCGAAGTCGACAAGTCGCGGCTTGCGGCAGAGTTGGCCCGCAGTCTGGACAAATTGAAATCAGGGAACGCGCGCACGCCCGCGATCAGTCCGACCATTCTCAAGATGCTGGTATCGGCGTGGACTATGGGTTCGATTGATTTCAATGCGGGACAAATTCGCACTGGGTTCACGATTTTGGCGTTGGTTGCAGACGACGAACTGCGACGTCTGGTGCGCGAGACCAGTCGCGAATTTCAGAAAATTGAGCCGGAGGCATTAAAGAAGGATTTTCTGGCGATCGTCGCGACGTCGCACGAGGAGGCGCTTCCGGCTTCGACGGAGAGCGCGGGGCCGGCGACTCCGGCCACGAAGGCCGCCGGCGGCAAGACTCCAAACCTCGATCAGTTCACGGTGAACCTTACGGAGAACGCGAAGAGAGGGAAGATCGACCCGGTATTGGGGCGGGATTTCGAAATCCGGCAGGTGATTGACATTCTGACTCGCCGGCGGCAAAACAATCCGATTCTGACCGGCGAAGCGGGTGTGGGCAAGACCGCGGTGGTCGAGGGTTTCGCGTTGCGAGTGGCGCAGGGAGATGTGCCTCCGCCGCTGAAGAATGTGATGATTCGCACTTTAGATCTCGCGCTGTTGCAAGCAGGTGCCGGGGTTAAGGGGGAGTTTGAGAACCGCTTGAAGGGACTGATCGAGGAGGTGAAGGCGTCGCCAATTCCGATCATTCTTTTTATTGACGAAGCGCACACCATGATTGGAGCGGGTGGGCAGGCGGGTCAGAACGATGCGGCCAATTTGCTGAAGCCAGCGCTGGCGCGCGGAGAGCTGCGCACCATCGCGGCAACGACCTGGTCGGAGTATAAAAAATATTTTGAGAAAGATCCGGCGCTGGCGCGGCGTTTTCAGGTGGTGAAAGTAGAAGAGCCGACCGAGACGCAGTGCATGGTGATGATGCGCGGCATTGTCGGGTCGCTCGAGAAACATCACAAGGTGCGCATTCTCGATGAAGCTGTGGCTGCGGGAGTGCGGCTCTCGAACCGCTATCTGGCGGGGCGCCAACTTCCCGACAAAGCGGTGAGCGTTCTCGACACTGCCTGCGCGCGGCTTTCGCTCGGGCAGAATGCAACACCGGCGGCGATCGAAGACGCGGTGCGGCAGCTGGATGATCTGGAAGTGCAGGAACGCGTTTTGAATCGCGAAACCGCGGTGGGCGTCGATCACAGCGAGCGGCTGGGAACCATTGGCAAGCAGAAGGCCGAGGTTCAGGGACGTCTGACTGCGATGC
>Ga0302325_10028969_pt1 | contig 11450 bp, 13 predicted proteins | sample Palsa_T0_2_FD_201948 | JGI IMG/M metagenome (GOLD analysis project Ga0302325, IMG submission 201948) | Peat permafrost microbial communities from Stordalen Mire near Abisko, Sweden - Palsa_T0_2 | ecosystem: Environmental > Terrestrial > Soil > Palsa > Peat permafrost | place: Sweden: Abisko... | reverse complement strand
TTAGAACTCAAGAGGTATACCGTATCCCATCGAGCCATCGTGGCGTGGTTTTGTATATCCTCCCTAGCACGGTATTACACTTTGTACAACTCACCGCAGTCGTCGTACTACTGTCAACCCAATGCCCCAAAGTCTCATTCAGTAGAAACATACCTTCCTAAATCGACTCCAGTCTTGCTCGTTTCCAGTTCTTCACTGACTACAACGCCCTTCGTCGCGACTTGAATAAGCACAAAGGTAACTTAAGGGGATACCAGCCGTGGTGAACGAGTTGAGTTGTCGGTGGGAACACACCCACGAAAACGAGTCTGCTACGATCTGCGAGCATGTTGAGCATTGGAAGACGACAGGCGCAGGGTTTTCGACCGGTTGAGGTTCTTCGGGGGCTGTGTTTGTTGAGGGCGGCTGGGCGGTCATGTTTATCGCGCGGAAGGGGATCTGCGAATTTCGAGATTTTCAATTTAGCGCGATCTCGATCAGATTGAATCAAATGACATTGCACCTTGAGATGGATATATCTAATAAATCCTATAAAGAATGTCCCTCATGCTGAGTTTTTAATGCCAAAATATCTTTCACAAAAGCTATTAAACATATCCCTCTTAAACCCTTCCTGTACAAATCTAAATTCAACAAACCCCGTACTATCTAAACACTGAATTTCCCGCGATTCGTCTCAGGGACTGTATTGATATCGTCCTTCTTTTCCGGCTCCGTGACTCTAGTATCTGCCGAGCTCCTCCCCGACTCATGCGGAGCCTCCAAATGCTCCGTCTCAGCTCTAATCCCCGCTCCATGGACTTCCGCGTCCTTCGCCGTCTCCGCAGCGTCACGTCGACTGGTATGCCCCTTTGGAACCCAGGTGTGCGATGTCCACGGCTTGGCTTCCGGATCGCAATACATGGAATCGACTTGTTCGAGATTGAGCCCCGAGGATTCATAGTAGAAGAAGAACACTACGATCACCGCAAGGAGATTGCATCCCGCGAAAACGTAGCCGTAGCGGAATTGGATGGCCGAGGTGATGAAGGGAGTGAAGAATGTAAGCAGAAAGTTCCAGGACCAGTTTCCGGCGGTTGCGAACGAGGCGGAATATGAGCGGACCTGGAGGGGGAACATTTCTCCGATGGCGACCCAGATACCGGGACCCCAAGTTGAGGCAAATCTGACGATCAGCAAGCAGATGACGGGGGAGAATACCCTGCAATGAACATACATGCCGATGTGATGAGAACTGCACCCACTCCACGAGTGTTGGGATCCAGCTGACTTCCCACGGCAGCAAACACAATAAGCCAAGCACACTGCCACAGTCCACCGAGCAAAAGCGGTCTCCTTCGTCCGAATCGTTCAATAAACCACAAACCAGGGAACGTGCAAATGACATTCACACCTCCCAAGATAATCTGCGTAACATAACTATTGGAGATCCCCACGGCCTGGAAAATCGATGCGCCATAGTAGAAAAAGTAATTCGCACCAGTCAATTGTTGCAATGCTTGTAACGAGAACCCGAGCAGCGTACGATACAGGATCTTTCCCTTGGGATTGAATGCGTCCCAGAAATGAGCTTTTCCGAGCTTTTTCATCTGGACGACCCGGATCTCGATTTCTTGGTACTCGGCTTCGATGTGACTTTGATTCTCGCGGTTTTTCTTGCCGGCGATATGGCGCAAAGCATTGAGTGCGTCTTCTTTGCGGCCTTGGGAGAGTAGCCATCGAGGAGATTCAGGCATGAAGAACATTCTACACAATGAGTAAGATAGGACATGTGGAGTACCCTAGGGCGAGAAGACCAGCCCAGAGATAGGTGCATGCAATCGCACCACGCCAACTGCCGCTTTGATCTTGAACTTGGGAGGTGCCGAGATTGATGCAGTAGGATGTGAGAATACCCATCGTGACAAATAATTGATAAGTGGCTACGAGCGCACCACGGAGTTGTCTAGGCGCCGTTTCCGATTGATACACAGGAACGAGGACTAAAATAAGTCAAGACTCCTTAGGATACGTACCGGATAGAGCGCCGACTCCAAAACCACAGATACATCGTCCAATTGCAAGTTGATACCATTGCTGGAAAGAAGTAATCTGAATGGTATTGCCGACATAAAACACCGCACAAGCCAGTATCATAGTCTTGCGACGACCAATGTGATCACTAAAAGGCGCCGCAATAATTGCTCCAAAAAGACACCCAATTGACAGCAAGCCAACAATCAATCCCTCACGAACATTACTAAACTGATATGTATCGCCTCCTCTATACTGTGCAAAACGTCTTAAAAAGTCCTAAAGTTCAATTAGACCACCTTGGATAAAGGGACGCACCCTCATAATAAGAAATCCCGATATCTGACCCGTGTCGGCTCCGAAGAGGAACCCGCCCATACTGGCCGTCAAGCCAAGTAGGATAGATGGTCCCGAAGCTACCGATCTGATCTCGTGCCATCTTCCCCTCGGCGACTCTGTAACAGTCTTCTTCATAATGAAAGTTTAAACTTCGATGTTGTGAGATGTGTCTTGAAGTATATCCAAGTTCCCGAACGGGCAGCGGTAATATAAGTATAAATTGATATTGATCATCTGCCTGTCGTTTGCTAGGCGACTGTCGCCCGGCCATTGACGGAGATGAGCACACGCGCTGGGTCATCGGCTGATTGTAGCGAGTGGATTTCATTTGAATTGCGAGGTATGACGTTGTTGGCGAATCCCTGGTCGGTGGTTATGAGATAATTTGAAGTTGGCTCGGGAACAGGTCTGTGATGTCAGCGGAGATCACTTTGCGACGCAACGGAAATCGGCACGCACGGGATTCATCTCGCTGTTTAGAGCAACAATCATTAATAACGCTTAAACTAGTTATTATCCTTCAGGGAACTCCAATGCGGTAGTCGCAATTCCGGCACCCCCGGTCTGTGTACCTTCTCCATCTTCCAGAAACCTCTCATCTTCTGCCTGATAAAATGTCGATCATGCAAACCCTTAACGCCAATTCCTATATCCTATATGTACCAATGCAATCTATTGTGTTCCATAATCCCGCGATGCCTGTCTTCCCAATAATAAACTCCGCTCATCGCCGTCTTTGCTCTTCCTCGACTCCGAATCGGATGAACTATCATCCGCGGGAACACCCTCGAGGATTTCCTCATGCCCCCGATACGGTCCATCCTGAAATGAGATGCTGAATGGAAATCGAAATCTACTTCGAAACGTTGCCCACCGGTGTCGTAGCCATGTCTCATCGCTCTTGAGATACCGCTTAACTGCCTCACGATCCAAATCGATCGGATCTTGACCCCAATATCTGAAGTACTGAATCAAAATAGTGACATCAAACATTACAGTCCTAAATAATTAGCTTCGTAAGAAGAACTGTGTTACCCGGCGCTACCAAGAAGGTAGGGAAGCGCGTTTAATAGAAACTCTTTACTATCTGAATCGTTGTGCGCATGCGGATTCGTTAAAATGCCGATGGTGTAGAATAAATTCCCACATAAAGCTGCGGTGAATAACGCAATATTGATGCCTCTAGTGCTTTTCCTCCGATGATTCTCCCAAATCTGTGGCAGCCTCGAAGTGAGATAGAACGCGCAACAAATCCACGCAAACAAAAGACCAACCCACTCAGAAGAGTCCGCTCCGTCCGGAATATTATCAACGGGCTCGCCTGCAACGGATGAGATGAAGCCCACTAATATCGCAATTGAAACGACTGAGCGTTGGAATTCCCGGCTTGGGAGAATGCGGTTGATTTTAACGGGTCCGGATGTCGATACCGGGCTTATCGGGCGATGTTGATGTTGGGAATGGAAGTTAGATGCGGCCGACGGGATGAGGATTTTTGGTCGTGGAGGAAAAAGTATCTTGTAGAATACAAATTGAAACATGAGGACCGAGTCGACGAGGACATAGTAACAAGCCAATAAAGTCTGAAATGGCAGTTGAAGAGTCAAGATGCAGCCCAGTAAGTTGGTGATATCGCCCTGAAAGTCAGCCGGTCAAAGAGACGATAGTACCATGAACCAGTTGAACAGAAAGACTGGAGCGAGTCCATCGACAGAGCGGTTTTGATAGTTGGTGATGATTTGCGGCAACTGCGCACATAGCCAAGATAAGATGGATAGATAGCCTAGAGTCAGACAGGTTGCACAACACCGGAATACCGAACGACCACGATACCGCGCCGAGCGTTCCATATACACACTGCCCGCTAACAACCTCGATCCATCGCACAAGCTGTATTCCCTCCGGACTAGAATCTGGACATAATCCGATGATACCGTGGGGGTGTCGGGTGACGTTGGCGAGATGACTGGCCCAGGAGATAACGCCCGCGGACATGAGCGACGACACGGATACCGGCTGGGGCCACCTGGGAAACAGATGGCGGTGACTTGGGAGAGTTGGAGAGGATGCTGGAGTGTCGCAGCAGGATGAGATGGTTTGTTGGGGGTAGCGGATGGGGGACAATGACAGGATTCCGTGGCTGAGGCGCGTGAACGTCCGGGCGACGCCTAAAAGGGGATCTATTTTAATTTCCCGTATCTGCTGATAAGTACGGGCAACCAGATCCGCGCCATTATCCGTCTCACTGAATCGGTCCAGTTCCACCGCAACACATAAAGCCCCACACTCTTGGACAATAGAGTTTCGTAGCGGAATGACATAGCGGAATGATACGATTTCATTCCAAATAAAAATGGTTGTGGTTAAAGATCAAGTTGCACATAACCAAAGTCGAGTGATCTGATCGTCGCCGGCAAGTGTCAAACCTGATGCGATGGCCGGCTTCCAAAACCTTTTGGAGCTGATAGGGTTTCGCGTTCAAATTGTTGGGAACATGAAGGACCGGGGATCCCTCTCGTCGGTCCGACTACAGTAAATGTCGAGATAGATGTTGCTCATGGTGGCACAGATTTAAACTTTCGGCTACACTACAACCCCACGCATCCCCAACAATCATGGATCTCAAAAGCCCTAGCAATTTTTTATGAAGTCATCTTGCCCAGTCCAGCAGAACTTTAAATTTGAGATGGGCACCTTCCGGGGGAGTGAATTTCTGGAACAGTGGAACCAATGATATCAACAGCGCGACGACCATGTGATCCGCTATTTTTTACGCGAAGAGGTCGCGACCTTTGACACCTCGAGATGAAGAGGGAATAGATCAACGGGAAGGTTTATTTATTGAATTACGTACTACTATCATCGACCATACCGACCCAAACCACACTAAGAATATACTTACTCGAATAACCACGCAAAAGCAGCTTTTCTCGTGCCTGCTCCCCTACAAAGACACACGATTCCGCAGAAACAAAAGTAATCAACAGCTCCTTGAGTCATACCAACCAAAGTTTATCTGCATATAATCTGGCTCAGTCTAGCTACCCCAGCAAGACGATAGACTGTAAATTTACACGTTTCGAAACACAATACAAGGCGCCCTAGGCCTCGACTTTTGCCGAGTTTCCAGAAGCACCGGCTGAGTCGCCTTCTGCTGCCTTGCCGTTCGCGCCGTTAGACGACTCTGGCCTCGGCTGTGATTGTGATGGTTGTTGCTGTTGTGCTTCCAGCGCACGGATTTCGTCTCCTGTGAGAAAGCGGCCACCGGGTCCACGAGGACGCCGCATGGCATGTTTGTGGCGAGACTCATGAAGGTACGGCTACATCAGTTGGGGTCCTCAGGAATAGTACCTTTTTGTTCTTGTTGCCTTTGTTTCCTTCTTCGATCTTTGCTCTTGCAGCGCGTCGCTTCAAGATGCGATGATATTGTTTCGCGTTCACATAAAGCGGCTCGTCTTCAGAGTTCTGGCCGACGCCCAGTAATTGACCCTGGCCTAGGGGAGGAGTCGGGGCAGCATTGGCGTTTCCAAGAGGAATGATTCCCGAGCCGGCGCTGCCAGGAGGAGGTCCAAGGGCAGGCGACGCGGATGAGCCTGGAGGATCCTTTCGTTTCCGGTTCTTGGACGGATCTGGTCCTTGCAAGGAGGGATCTAAAGGACGATGCGCCGAGGAGGGCGATTGGGGTATTGGTGGAGGATAGCCCTGGTACTGTTGATGGCCCGAGGGCGTGATGTGCGAGGGTTGGTTTTGCGGCGGATAGAAGCCGTGTTGTTGTTGTTGTTGTTGACCATGCGCGGCGGCGGTGGGACTGACGGGATTGCCGGCGCCGTAGTAGCCTCCGCCGAGGTGAGGCAGGGTCGCGCCCTGGTGATGTGACTGGAAGGAGTGGGCATGGAGCTGGTGGATTGGGCCTTGGAGGGGCGGGAGCCTGGTTGGATGACTAGGATCCATCTGCAGACAGGCGCTGATTAGCTAGCTGTGGGCGTGTTGTTGTTGCGCTGTATGATTATTGCGCAGGACGGGAGTGGCGGGAGGATGGATGATTGGGTCGCTGGCGGTTTGCACGGGGGGCGGCGATGAGACGAGCAGCTCCAAGACGATTGGAGATTGAGTGTCCTGGCGGGTATTTTAGGTTGAGTGGACGAGCGTCGATGAAGTGGTTGGTTGGTTGGCTGGTGGACCGACTGCTTGCTTGGCCCAGCGACAAACGGATTGTTGGTTGGTTGGCTGGCAGACTGGCAGGCTACTACTTGGTTGGTTGGCTGTTGCAGAGTGGGGGATGGATGGATGACTCGCGGTGCACTGACCGAGACGAGACGAGACGACGGCCACTGGATAATCGACGGACGGGCTGCTGCTGGTTGGACCGGCGAGATTAGACACAGCAGCAGGCTCTGATCCGAGAGGGCGAATATAAGTGGTCTGTGTCAACACACGAGGGAGATTGTTGCGCTAGTCGAGGTGGTTGGTTGGTCCGTCAGAAAACCTTGCTGTAACGTTTGAAAACGGTTGGGCGGGAGAGAGTCCTCTGAAATGCGGATTATGTGGATTATGTGGCCTCCTGCTTTTGGGTTGGCCCGGGACGCTCACGAGGCGTTGTTTGTTGTGGCTCTGCGGATTAAAAATGAGAACGAGAAATGTGTCCGTCCGTGGGGGCCACCTCGTTATATTATATGTTGTCTATATTAAATGCCCCACCGAATGGGCCGCCGTGGGTGACACAGACCCACAGTCCAGGCACGTCGTATTGGCTGCTCCAGCTGGGTGCTGACGGATATCCACGGATGAATGTCCACGCTTCGCTGCAGATTCCTGTCGGAGATGAAGATTTTTCCTGAGGGTCAGACCGACCCGTTTCAAATATATAAACCTCGTTTCTTTTTAATTACACGTCTTAGAACTGCGGAATCCGGCATTTCAAACTCTCGGCCCCACGTGCAGCCACTATAGGCAGTGCAATAGCAAATGTGGGATGTCCTGTACTACAGTTGCACAGTAGCAACTTTAATCTAACTCCAAACCTTGATTGCGATTGCAAGCACAAATGTGCCTCAACTCGCTAAAATTTCATCCATCTCATACATGAAGCATCCGAGCTAAGAAACCCCTGATAATGATACATTTCCCCTCCAACCCGTAACCTTCTACCCTCCCATCCATCCTAATAATAATTTCCCTTGCCAGCATAGCTCCGTGTCTCCTCCTCGCTCTGTGACCCCTGATCCTCAATCCTCAACCCATGAATCCGCTCATTAAAATCCCCATCATCAATCAACTCCCCAAACTTCAACTTGGGCGCCACAAACCCCTTCGCAGAAAGCACCTCCCGTCCCGAGGGCACCCTGTCCTGCACCGTCGCCGCCTCAAGCACCGGTTCAAAAGCCACTGAATCATTATACTTTGTCCAATTGCGATGTAACTCGTCTACCACCGCGTAGTCCTGTTTCGCCCGCGCAGAGATACTAGCAAGTTTACTTCCCTTGAGTTTTTTGAGGATGTTCAGTGAGAGGACGATACACCCGATACTGTCGCCGACTTTGCCTGCTTTATCGTAGTCCTGACCCATCCACCGGAATATGGCCGCCTGAGCGAGGTCCCTGTCTTGGCTTACGTAGGAGACTAGGTCGTCGTCTAGTTCGCGTCTGTTGGGACAGGAGGCGAGGATTCCTTGCGCGGAGGATAAATGGTCTGCTGCGGCGGAGGATATGCGAGCCATTAAGGAGGGTGAGACGGTCGATTTGCGGGAAGCGCGTTTGATGGCTAGCATTTGTGCGTCTGCTAGGGCTAGACTGCGACAAGTCAACGAAGACTAGGAAGGGGGGGAGTACTGATGATGGGCAGAGACTACTTCTCGTGATATATCCACTGGGGGATGTTGTTTACTCGACGCTTGTACGAGATTCAATGCCGCGTAAAATTTAGGCAGGATCGTCTCATACACATAATCAAATATCCCTGCTGCCCGACAAAGACAATCTGCCGCCTTCATATTAACGCCATGTTTTTGTTAAGGGGAAGTGCCTGATTCAACTTTGCTTCAGCAGGTTCCGGTCCAGAAGTCCCATGTCCACCCCAATTCACCAGCGCATACGCATAGGTCAACAGCACAAACGCGATCTCATAGTATATCGTCGGCTGTTCTATGCGTGGCTGATTCCGTAGCTTTGAATCCGTCAAAGTACACCGCCATGAAGTCACTTCATCAACCTCATGTGCGTGATTTAAAGCGCGGGGGGGATACCAATCTCCTTGTCGAGCATGAAAATCCCATGATCGAGACAGTGATCCACACTGAATAAGTACGGCAGGTAATCCTCTATGATCTACCATCAACTTCGCTCATGGGGGGTTGACCTTTATCACGGCGAGGGTGTCCTTGTCGTCTGCTCGCTTGAGACGTTTCAGGATATCCCGCAGCCGGCCTCGATGAGCAGCTGCTTCGGCTAAGGAGGCGTGCAGACGCGCGGGAGGAGAGGAAATGAAGGAGGTGAAGCTGACGGCACCGGTGGTGGGCAGAACGTAGTCAAACGACATTGTCACGTCTTGTTCTTGGCGTTTCGCATTGCTCTCAAGGGATCTGCGAGGGGTTGTCGAATAGGTTTATTGTATAAACTACCGGGTTTGAGGGAAAGCCGGGAACTAACTCTCCCTGGTGTTTAAGTTCCCCCTGAATTTTCGCCAGGAGAGGAGTTCAACGACGATGGCGACTCGATTCGCGCATACAAAGAAATTGGTTCAAGAAGGAGACCTTGCTATTCTATGGATTGTACTAGCTATATCTCTTCTAAACTAATTCGAAGAACCGCAATACCCTTCAACCAATAACTCTCGACTCTTCAAAAACATTCAACTCCCGCTACGGATCTTTCCCACACACCTCCATCATAGGAAAACGTTTCGGCTCAAAGGTCCGTCCTCTCCCCCTACCTCCAAACAAACAAGCTAACTCTGCACCCAGCTGCGCGACAAAGACGGCAAAGGTTACGTCTACCTCCTCCGTCCGAACCCCGAATTATGGACCCTCGCCCTCCCGCATCGGACCCAAATCGTCTACACCCCCGACACCGCCTTCATCCTCTCGAAACTCCAAGTCCGGCCCGGGACAGTATGTCTTGAAGCCGGCACCGGTAGCGGGAGTATGACGCATGCGATCGCAAGACAAGTTTCCCCTGGGGGGAGGGTGCATACGTTTGAATTCCACGGCAAGAGACATGAGTTGAATACCGCGGAGTTCACATCTCATGGACTGGACGAGGTGGTCGTTGCGCAACATCGGGATGTCTGTGCTGAGGGATTCGGGGACGATATCTCTGGTGGTGGTGCGGACTGTGCGTTCTTGGATTTACCGTCGCCATGGGAGGCGATTCCGCATCTTTCGCGGGTGTTTACGCGAAAACGAGTTGCTAGGGTGTGTTGTTTCAGTCCCTGTATAGAACAAGTTCTCTCCACGCATGCTGCTCTTCGAAAAGAGGGGTTCACGAGTATCACGACGTATGATTTGTATTATCGGAATTGGGAGGCCAGGCCGTTGCAAGTGAAGAGCGTGGATGAAGCTTGTGAGAGATTACGGGGGATAAGGAAACGGCTCAAGGAGGGATTACGGAGGGAACCGAGGGTGGATACTAGGAAGAGGAAACCCGTTGAGGGGGATGGTTTAGAGTGGAGGGTTGTTGCGAGGGATGATACGAGTATTGCTACACATACCAGTTTCCTTACGTTCGGGGAGTTGATGCCTCTTATGGAGGAGAGTCAGACTGCTCAAACGGAGCCTGAGGAAGTAGTCATGGAGAATGCCGTGTCTGGAGAAACAGATCCTGCAACGATAGACATGTAGCCGAGACGAAACGAGACAGCACAAAGATTAACTGTATTATACACCCATGTTCCCAAACGCCCTGCCCAGCCCATTTGTATCCCCCTCGCCCATATCGTTTCTAGTAACAGGACTATTCTCGTTCCTGGTAGCAACACTGTCCATCCTCATAGGCATCAACAATCTCTGATCCGTATCTAAATACCCCGGTGCAATGCGTCTCTTCTCTCTAACCTCTCTCTGCCGAATCTGTTCCTCCCACCCCTTGATTCTATCCACATGGCCCTCATGTTCCGTCTTCAGTGCCGTGATCCTCTGTAGTGATGTCTCCGCCGAGGAACGCACCTGGTCAAAGTCGGTTGCGGGCTGTATGTCAGCAGTGCGAACATGGAGGGACAGACAATGGAGTCGATGGACGGGGGAAGGGGAGCGTAGTTGTACGGAAGGCCGACGGGGTGAGGTAGTTGCAGGTAGGGCGATTTAATTAGCACGAGCTGTGAGAGAGGGTTGTTGGTGTTTCTGTTGTCATGGTCGGCCATCAGGGCGACCGCTGCGGTGATGGTGCTTCAGTGACTAGCCACCGGAGCACAACGATCAGTCAAGTCAATCAGCCACGCGGATCTTCGCACGAAGATCGCCGCACATATAAATATTGCAATTCTTCATCTGAAGCTTACCTCCTTCAACCTACTTTATCTACTTAAACAGTCCATCTCTCTCGAACAATGGTCGCAGCAGAAACCGTCCTAGCCACTATGGGCTGTTTCTTCTGCTGTCTCTGCAGTCTTGGCTGTCTATCTCAACGCACCCCTCGAGACCAACAAATTCCATACTACGGCCCAGAAATTCAAGAACAGTATGGGTGCTATGAAGAAGATCCCTCGATACAGGAATTATTTCAACTGCGGAGACAGTATCAGGAACGGCTTAGGTTGGTTGATAATCTCGTGGAACGGAAGAAGAAGGAGACTTTGGGGACGTATATCGCTCTGCATAACCTTACCACACCGGCAAGGGGATTATTCCCTTTTGCACGACGATACACTCCAGAAGTAGTTCTCTACTAGATTACACCTCTCCAACGGGTCATGTACTTGAATCAAAAACCCAATAAACTCGGAATACAATTCCATACTATATATTTCACTATGCCCAATGACTAAATCAAACAAAGAGAAAAAAGAAGACACAAGTATCTTCATCATCACCACCCTTACGTCCACCACTTAATTAGACTTTGTAATACTTTGATACTTTGAAAAACTCGATCGAATAAAGCGCACGA
>Ga0302325_10028968_pt1 | contig 11450 bp, 9 predicted proteins | sample Palsa_T0_2_FD_201948 | JGI IMG/M metagenome (GOLD analysis project Ga0302325, IMG submission 201948) | Peat permafrost microbial communities from Stordalen Mire near Abisko, Sweden - Palsa_T0_2 | ecosystem: Environmental > Terrestrial > Soil > Palsa > Peat permafrost | place: Sweden: Abisko... | reverse complement strand
GCTTTCTTTTTCGCCGAGCTCAGGCAAGGTCGTAGCGGTCAAGGTTCATGACCTTGTTCCACGCAGCCGCGAAGTCCTTCACAAACGCCTGCTTCGAGTCGTCACACGCATAGACTTCTGCGATTGCCCGGAGCTGGGAGTTCGAACCGAAGAGGAGATCGACGCGCGTGCCGGTCCACTTGATTTTGTCCGTCGCCCGATCGCGCCCCTCAAACACGCCATCGGATGTAGAGGAGGCCTGCCACTTCGTATTCATATCGAGCAGGTTGACGAAGAAATCATTCGTCAGCGTCCCGGGCCGGTTGGTGAAGACGCCGTGTTTGGCCTGCCCGAAGTTCGCATTCAGGGCGCGCAGACCGCCGACGAGAACCGTCATCTCGGGGGCAGTCAGTGTCAGCAACTGCGCCCGATTCACCAGCAACTCCTCAGCCGACAGCTGCTGTCCGCTTCGAAGATAGTTGCGGAACCCGTCCGCTGCGTGCTCCATTACGGCGAATGAGTGCACGTCAGTCTGCTCCTGCGAGGCATCCGTGCGCCCCGGCGAGAAAGGAATCTTCACTTTGTGACCGGCCTTCTTCGCAGCTTCCTCGACGGCTGCGCAGCCGCCCAGCACGATCAGGTCAGCAAGCGAGACCTGCTTCCCTTTCCCATTGGACTTGTTTCCGTTGGAGCGCGAGCCGTTGAACTCCTTTTGGATCCCCCCCAGCTTCTTGAGAACCTTCGCCAGCTCGGCCGGCTGGTTCACTTCCCAATCCTTTTGCGGCGCGAGCCGAATGCGCGCCCCGTTCGCCCCACCGCGCTTGTCAGAGCCGCGGAACGACGCCGCCGATGCCCACGCAGTCGTGACCAGTTGGGAGATCGACAGTCCGGATTCGAGGATCTTCGCCTTCAGCGCAGCAATGTCCTGCTCCCCGATCAATTTATGATCCACGGCGGGAACAGGGTCTTGCCACATCAGAGACTCCTTCGGAACGAGCGGGCCAAGGTACCGCGAGATCGGCCCCATGTCGCGGTGCGTCAACTTAAACCACGCCCGCGCAAACGCGTCTGCGAACTGATCCGGATGCTCGTAGAAGCGCCGTGAAACCTTTTCGTAAGCAGGGTCGAGCCGCAAGGCAAGGTCCGTGGTCAGCATCGATGGCGCATGGCGCTTTGACGGATCGTGCGCATCCGGTACCTTACCGTTGCCTGCGCCATTTTTCGGCGTCCATTGATGCGCACCCGCCGGACTCTTCGTCAGTTCCCATTCGTAGCTGAACAGGTTCGTGAAGAAGTTGTTGCTCCACTTCGTAGGAGTCGTGGTCCAAATAACTTCCAGTCCGCTCCCGATAGTGTCACCGCCATGACCTTTGCCAAGTTTATTCTTCCACCCGAAACCTTGATCCTCGATGTCGGCGCCTTCTGGTTCGTTGCCTACATATTGAGCGGGAACGCCAGCGCCGTGCGTTTTGCCGAATGAATGTCCGCCGGCAATGAGCGCAACGGTCTCCTCGTCATTCATCGCCATGCGCGCGAAAGTCTCTCGGATGTCCCGTGCCGCGGCAATCGGATCCGGCCTTCCATTCGGCCCTTCAGGATTCACATAGATCAGACCCATCTGCACGGCCGCGAGCGGATTCTGAAGATCCCGATCGCCGCTGTAGCGCTCGTCCGCCAGCCACGTGCCCTCAGGTCCCCAATAAATTTCCTCTTCGGGCTCCCATACATCCTCGCGCCCGCCACCAAAACCGAAGGTCTTGAATCCCATCGAGTCCAAGGCGACGTTGCCTGCGAGAATCATGAGGTCGGCCCAGGAGATCTTCCTCCCGTACTTCTGCTTGATCGGCCACAGCAGCCGGCGTGCCTTGTCCAGGTTCACGTTGTCTGGCCAGCTATTGAGCGGCGCGAAGCGCTGCTGACCGGCCCCGGCCCCGCCGCGGCCGTCGCCAATGCGGTACGTGCCCGCGCTGTGCCACGCCATGCGAATGAAAAGTGGCCCATAGTGTCCAAAGTCGGCCGGCCACCAATCCTGCGAGTCCGTCATCAACGCATGCAGGTCCTTGATGACGGCATTCAGGTCGAGCGTCTTGAACTCTTCCGCGTAATTGAACTCCTTACCCATCGGATCGGACTTTGGGGAATGCTGGCGCAGGATCTTCACGTTCACCTGATTCGGCCACCAATCGACATTCGTGTACGATTTGCGAGCGCCGTGCGCTACTGGGCACTTCGATTCGGGCGTGGTGCTTTTGTCCTTAGCTTCCGGGGAAACACTCCCCGATGAAGTCGCGAGTGTATTTTCCATATGTTTTCTTCCTTCGAATCTTTATTGGGTACTGCGTGAAAACAGTTACTTCTTGGCGCTGCAGCGGCGACAGAGGCCAAAAACCTCGATCAATGGCTGCGTCAGATCGAAGCCCCGCGGCGCTTGCCGCGACAACTTCTTGTAGTTGATGAAATCACCTTCAATGTCCTGCACCGCTTTGCAGCGCGTGCAGACCAGGTGATGATGCGGTTCAAGATTGCCTTCCACCAGCAGCGTGGAAGCATGAGGGCTGACTTCCCGCAGCAGTCCGTGCTCTACGAACAACCGCAGGTTCTTGTAGACGGTCGCTAAAGAAATCGATGGAGTCCGCCGCCGCACTTCGGCGAAGACGTTTTCAGGTGAATAGTGTCCCGGCATGGCCACGACAGCCTCGTAGATGACCTGCCGCTGATGCGTAGCCGCCAGGCCACACTTCCAGGCCAGTTCCCGAAATTGTTCGTGAGCCGAAGGCACGGGGAAATACTCTGTGTTAGATGATAATAATTATAACCCAAGAATCATTCCATATGGCAAGCAATTATGTGGAAGGACATCCGGCAAGCAACCAATCCTCCAGGAAAAACAGCCGGGATTCGAAGTGCTCGACCTGGGCCACTGGTCTTGATTAGAATGCACACAGAATCCCAACCAATAGGAGCTTGCAAGATGATGAAAACGATCGGAAGTCTACTCCTCGCATTGATCCTGGTCGCGACTGTGTGCGCCGCGCAAGATGTTGTCACTGCCGTGCACGGGACGATCAAAAAGATCGATTCGACCACCAAGACCATCGTCGTCAAGACGGCCGATGGCACGGAGCACTCGCTCCATCTTGTCGCCAAAACAACGGTACATGGCGCAGATGCCTCAGCGAAAGATTCCTGGCATGGATTGAAGGAAGGAACCGAGGTCGTGGCCCACTACACCACCCGTGGGACTGAAGACACGGCGGTAGAGTTCGACAAGGTGGGCAAGGACGGCCTGAAGGCAACGGATGGCGCCATCAAAGAGGTTGATAGAGGCGGCAAGAAACTGGTCGTCAAGACGGCCGACGGCACCGAGGAGACGTTCCGGCTGACCGGCCACGCCACCGAGGATGCGGGGAAAGATATGGCAAAGGGAACCGAAAAAGGCGCAAAGGTCACCGTCTACTATACCGAGGAGGCAGGCAAGAAGGTCGCCCACTTTTTCGAGAAAATCTAAGTTGAGCGGCAGATCCGCGACAACGCTATGGGGAATGCAAAGCGATTTCACACTTCGCGGCGTGAGCTTTGCCACGAATAGTGACATCAGGTCCGACGGCTTCTAAATTAGGAAAACCAAAATTCAGCCGCAAAAATGCTCTGGCGAGAAAGGCGCTTCCCGCCGCAGCGGGAAGCCCTGTAGACTTTGCATGATTGTGGTTACTGCTTTTCGTCGATATACGTCGAAACTCTTCCCAGCCACTTGGCATCCGACATCTCGGTGATTTTCTTGCCATCCGCGGAGACCGTCAGTTTGTTGACAATGTAGAGTTTCCCGTCACGTTTGTAGGTGACTTCCATTTCATTCGCTCCCAGCTTCTTTACCGACACAGTCTCATTGGCGTAAGTGCCTTTCACCGGCTGCTCCTCGCCGCCAAATTTAGCTTGCCAGCTTTCGCCGGTCGGAGTGGACATGCTCACCTCATCGCCTGAGACCTTCCACATGGTGGTCAGCCCAGCAGTATCTTCGTTAATATTCTGAATACGCCAGGAGCCGGAGGTCGCGTGGGAGCCGGCAGGACCCGCTGCGGCCCGCATGAACTTGACTTCCGACTTGTAAGGCTGGCTGCCATCGGCGGGATAGCTGGTGCCCGCTATGGTCAGCATCTTCCCATCGGCAGAGACCTTCCGGGTCGAATCGCCGCTGGGCTTACCAGCCTTTTTCGTGATGATGTGAATCGAATTCGCGTCCGCCGCCTGCACGGAGATCGTGTCATACGTCTGGCCGGTAACGGACTGGTCCTGGCCGTCGGCCTTGACATTGATTTTGGGGACGCAAGTTTCGCAGTCGTACATGCCATTGTTGACGGAAAAAATGTACGGCTTTTGCGACAGCTTGGACTCGGCCATGTTGGTCTTCCAAGTACCGTCGAATGGGCTTTGGGCAAACATCAGAAAAGGGAATAAACACACAACTCCGCAAAGCAGCTTCTTCATGTTTCTCTCCTATTTCGGAATCTTTGTGGAAGTCCAGACACACTGTAACGTTCAACCGGAACTTCCTTTTTGCTTTCGAAAACGGCACCATAATACACCGTCTCGCCGTTCGCAACACCGTGAAAACGATTTGCCGTCAGCAGCGCTCCCGGCGATCTGCCATCCGCACCAGTGCAGTGCAATACCTCTCCTTACCTCAAACAGTTTATAGACGGATTTCGTTGCCGACCGGATTTAGAGTTCGAGCGCGCCGTGAAGGTACAGGCGTGCACTGCCGGCGATCTTCACGCGATCGCCGCCGCGATTGCCACCGCGATTGCTACCGATGGTGCACTGCATTGTTCCACCGCGGGCGCTGAGTTGTTGCGCACGCAACCTGTCCTTACCCAGCCGCCCCGCCCAATATGGAGCCAGTGTGCAGTGTATCGAGCCAGTGGCGGGGTCCTCGTCGATGCCGATCGATGGCGCAAAGAATCGGCACACATAATCCACGTCACCCTCGCCGGGAGCGGTAACAATGGCTCCGCTGGTCCCGATGTCCAGTTTGGCAAGCGCGGCAATGTCGGGCGAGAGCGCCCGCACTTGCTCAGCCTGATCGATCACCACGAGATAATCGCGCATTTTCGTTACTCGCGCCGTTTTCAAACCCATGCCTTTCAAACCCAGGGCTGCTAAGAGGCCGACTGGCGTCTCACATGGTTGGGATGGCCTGGCTGGAAAGTCCATTTCAAAGCCGTCTTGGCCGTGAGCGACGGTCAATATGCCGCTGCGGGTGTGGAAGCGAACCGGCCACACGTTGTGCTTCCGCAGCGCGAGCACATAGGCGGATGCCAAGGTCGCGTGCCCGCACAGGTCGTCCTCGACTTTGGGTGTAAACCAGCGCAAGTCGAAATCACCATCCGCGCGAGGAACAACAAAAGCGGTGTTGCTGTGCCTGTTCTCCACGGCAATTTTCTGCATGATGCTATCCGCGAGAAAGGCGGAAAGGATGCAGACCCCCGCCGGGTTACCGGCAAAGAGCTCACCCGTGAATACATCGACGTGGTAATACGGAATTTCCATGTCGTGGTCCTCTAAGCACTGGATCGCTCTAAGAAATGGGCCATCAGGATTGGTAATCAAACTAGAAAAGTCACTATATTATTCGACACCCAATAGGGCGCTCCTAAGCGCATTCCTCAGATGGCTGGATTTCAGCGACCGGCGGAACTGCCTGAGAAACCTTCACTTCCGCCGCCTGCTCCCCCCGCCGAATCAGCACAATCGCCCCCAGAATCGCCACCGACGCCAGCACCACTCGCAGCGACAAATGCTCATGCGCCAGCAGCCATCCCAGAATCACCGCCACCACTGGATTCGCATACGTGTGCGTCGCCACCAGCGCTGGCGGAACCCGCTGCAGCAGCCAGGTGTAAGCCGTGAACGCCACCACGGATCCAAACGTGACCAGATAACCCAGCCCAAAGATCGATTGCAGCGTGATGCTCGACCAGTGCGTCTGCTGGAATTCGCCAGTAACTCCCGCCGCGATCAGCAACATCGCCGCGCCGCAAAGAGTCGGCAGCGCCGTTCGCCCCAGCGCGTCAGAAGGCAGCTTGAGCCGCGGCGAAATGACAACGCCTAAAGACCACGAGAAAGAACCCAGCAGCACTGCCAGCAATCCCCACAGGCTCGAACCCTTCACCGTAAGTTCCGCTCCCGTCAGCATCGCCACGCCCACCACCCCGAGACCCAAGCCCAGCGCGCTCAGCACACTGATCTTCTGTTTCCCCATCATCCAGCCCAGCACCAGAATGAACATTGGTTCGGTCGCGATCAGCAACGCTGCCAGCCCCGAGCCCACGTACTGCTCCGCCCAGTGCAGCGTGCCATGCCCGATTAAGAAGAAGAGCGCGCCCAAGGCAAATCCCGCGACCCATTGCTGCCGCGTCGGGCGAAACCCGCGCCACCAGGCCCAGATCAGCATGATGCCACCCGCAATCGAATGCCTCACCCCTGCTGCCACCAGTGGGGGAATCGTCTCTACCGCGTAGCGGATCGCAAGGTACGTCGACCCCCAGATGACGTAGATGGCTACGAATGCCAGCGCCAGCTTGATGGCGTAGCTCCGGTCGCGCGCGTTCGCGGGGTTGCGTGGCTCAGGAACGATCACAGGTCTACCTCCAATATTAATCATCTTGCCGCTTCGGAGCATTGCCATAATCTGAGAAGCTCGATCGAGAATCATGGAAATTTGCCTCCTGACGTACTAACCTGCTAAACTACGTTTATAGGTTATAAGCCATAGTAGGCGACCTGATATAACTTGTCAAGATGATTTTGATGGTTATATGATTCGAGAGGAAGATTTCACCATTTCACGATGACCGAAACCAAACTAGAGAGACGACGGCCACCCAAATTCGAACTGATCGCGGGAAACGTCTGCCTCGATTTCATCAACACGCTTGACGATCGTACGAGCGCCCAGCCTAAGGAATTGCTCGCGAACTATTACGAACTGGCGCGTTTCGGCGAAGACACCGGCATCCTCACGCCGGAGCAGCTTGATTATTTCTACGAGAACGTTCACCTCATGATCGATGACGCGGCGGACGCTCTGCGCCGCGCCATTAACCTGCGCGAAGCCATGTATGCCGTCTTTTCGGCCTTGCTGAGTCGGCAAACTGTGCCGGCGGCGGCGATGGACACGCTCAATGCCTACATCCAGGATGCGGCGCTGCATTCGCGGCTGGTGCAAAGCAAAAAGGTCCAAAGCGAAAAGGTGCAAAGCGAAAAGGTGCAAGGCGAGGTGCAACGCGAGGGACGCTGCGAGTGGCGATTCGACGACATGGGCTCTGCCCTCGATGCGATGCTGTGGCCGATCGCGCGCGCGGCCGCGGACCTGCTCGCCTCGAGCGATGTGGCGCTGGTGCGCGCCTGCTCGTCGCCCACTTGCCAGTGGTTCTTTCTCGACACCAGCAAGAATCACCATCGCCGCTGGTGCAGCATGAAGCAGTGCGGCAACCGTGCCAAGGTACGCAGGTTCTACGCGAAGAAGAAGACTGCTTAGCTCACTTCAGTTCCGTGATGATTGCGTGTTGTTTTCCGCGGACGAGCATTTCGGTGTGGGTCCGGTCGCGGGTGTTAAATCTGACCGTGCCGGTCGTGTACGAATTCGTGGTAACGTTCCCGTCGGGTGTGGTCGAACTCAGATCGCCATCGTCAAGGAACACTACGACGACGTCTTTATCGTGGAAGTGCATCGGAGTGGGCACGTCCGGCGTCCAAGTGTAATCCCACACGATCACGCCGTCGTTTTCCAGGATCTTCTTCGAGCCGGGCCGCGGAAACGCGAGTGGATAGCCGGTCGTATTGGCGATCGGAGCCACCAGATGGTCTTTCAAGTCGATAACTATCGATCTTCCTGCGACGTTCGGCGCTGTGCCTTTCGGCAGGAATGCCGCGCTGCCTGACAAGGACACGACAACGGCATCGAGCGGCTGCGCAGTTGCGTGGTCTGTCACATCCCAGACCGTTACGCGATCATTATCAATCAAAGGTTTCAGCGCCGTTTGCGGGCCGGTCTGGAACAGCATCGCGCAGAGCAGCAGGGTTGGAATCATTTGGTGTGTCCTTTCCGTGGAACAGAATTCAGGTACAAGATACCTCGTCAGGATATGATTGTGATGCTCGGAAAAAGGATTAAGGACATGGAATACATCGCCTATCTTCATAAGGATCGCGATTCGGATTACGGCGTGAGCTTTCCGGATTTTCCGGGCTGCATCACCGCGGGAAGGACCCTTGATGAAGCCAGCCGGATGGCATCGGAGGCTTTGGCGCTCCATATCCACGGCATGATCGAGGACGGAGACGCGGTGCCGGAACCGTCGAAAGTCGATGATATCGCGGCGGACGCGGCGAAGCGCGGCGCCATAGCCTTCCTGGTGAACGTCGACGCTCCCGACGCAACGGTACGCGTGAATATCACGGCGCGGGAAAGCCAGATGGCAAGAATCGACGCCCTGGCTGAGGCGGCCGGCCTGACGCGGTCGGGCTACATGGTGCGCGCGGCCATCGGCGGAGGCATTGGCGAAGCGAAGCAAGTCGCGCGCACACGAAGCGTGCAGCGCGCGGGCAAACTGAGATAATCGCGGTGTACCAACACACTCGACTCCTTCGGCAACAGTCAGAATTCGAACCGTGCTTGAAACGCGATCATGCGGGGAGTGCTGTCGCCGCCCAGGCCGACGCCGAGCAGGCCGGTTGGCGGAGAGGTTGTGGAGGTGAGGGCTCCGAATCCGGTTTGGGTGGAGGGCTGGCTTGGAATGCCGGCTTGCACCACGCTTGGTAGGGCGAAATTCGGATGGTTGAAGACATTAAAAAACTGAGACTCAAACCGCAGCTTCACATGCTCGGTCAAGGGAAACCATTTTGTCAGGTAGAAGTCGCTCCAGAGAAAATCAGGACCGCGCAGTGAGTTGCGGCCTAGATTTCCGAATTGGCAATTCTGCGGGCTGTCGCCGCCATAACACTGCCCGGTGTTAGGATCGACAGCCGAGACGAAAGCGTCGGGATTGAGCCACTGGAGCGTTCCTGGCTGGGTTACGCCCGGAATCGGATGATGATCGTAGAGCGGAACGCCAGGAACGACGCTGGCGAACTCCGGACCACTGCCCTGAACAATTCCCTCTTGCTGGCCGGTGCTTGCATTGATTGCGGAATAGGGCGTGCTCAGAACCGAGAACGGAACCCCACTATGCCAAAACACGGTTCCAGAAATCTGCCAGCCGTTGAACGCGTAGGCGAGAGAATGATTCCGCACTCTGATGGGCAACTGATACACGTACTGCCCGTTGAGATTGTGCCGGATGTCGTAATCGCAGGGACCGTAGTCGCGGGCCAGTTCTCCCGGCAGAGGCGAAAGAATTCCTTCGGCGGAGAATTGCAGGAATCCTCCGTTTGAGACTGTATCCATGCAACGGCTGAAGGTGTAGTTGACCTGGCCTTGCAGGCCATGGCTGAGACGCTTCATGGCGCTGAGTTGAAGGCCGTTGTAGTGACTGTTCGCGCCGGTGGAGAACTGCGTGACTCCGCCGAATCGTGCATCGGTTGGCTGCAAGTAGGGGAATGGCGCAAAGCAGCCCTGGCACACGGTTTGGTAGCCGTTGACTTGGGTTGAGTAGGGCTGGTTCACGGCGCGCGTGCCGACGTATTGCGCCTGTAAGCTCGCCGTCGTTCCGAATTGATGTTCCATTCCAAGACTCCACTCCATGAAATACGGCGCGTGGAGTTTGCCATCTGGAGTGGCCGTGATCGCAACAGGTGGAAGACAACTTGTGGGATTTGCCTGATGAGATGCGCAGGAGAGCTGACCCTCGGCAAATCCTGGAGTAAAGACTTGATTCGCGACGGTGGTTGCGTCTACCGCGCTGTTGGGCACTCCCGGCGCGATGGCTGTGCCGCCCACGGTACCGAGGAGTCCTCCTTGAAACGTTTTATCGTATGGAGGATTCGTGCCGATCAGGTCGGCCACGCTGCCCGGCAAGATATCGCTGAAAGTCCCGAAGCCGGTGCGGAGTATGGATTTCGGCTCGACCTGCCACGCGATTGCCGTTCTCGGCTGCAGAATGGCCAGCGGTGTGGACGAGAAGAGATTACCGAGATGAGTTTGAATCGCGGCGTTCAGCGGTTGATTGACATCATGTGAGATGGAACTGAAAGAGCCGCTCAGACGGGCGACTTGATCATGCGGATTCAGCGGATTGGAGTTGAAGGTGTCGCGCAGGCCGAACGTCCAGGTGAGTTTGCGAGTTACCTTCCAGGTATCTTGCGCGTAGAGATCGAGATTGAGAAAGTTGAAGGGCTCGTTGGGGTTTGAAGGGAACGTCTGCGAGGCGGTGTTCGCTACTCCATCGATAAATTGCTGCAAGTTCGCATAGGTCACGGTGGGAACCGTGCCTTCCCCGAAGTCATAGTCGTTCAGGCGGAGGATACGGGTGTTGGTTCCAAACCGCAGTTCGTGAGCGCCGTGACTCCAAGCGAGGTTGTCATTGATGAAGAAGCGGGAGGCGCGCCGGCCTTGAACCCAGGTGTTGTCGAGCCCTCCGATGGGCGTGAAGGGGTTCGCGCCGCTGCCCTGCAACACGATGGGGAAAGCCGAAAGCGTCTTCTGCAAGTCGTTTGGGCCGAACAGGCTTTCGTACCAGGAGAATGCGGGATTGAAGTAGTTCACCAGGTTCTGTGAAAAGACGTGCGTGTGCCCTGCGGCAAACGAATAGAGAGGCTGAGGCGACACCGCATCAAACAACGAGTTGATGGGATCGGTATAGGCGGCTTGTACACCTGTGTCTGCCTGAAAACGAAACCAAGTAGTATCTTTCTGGTTGATGTTGTAGTCGACGCGCACGGTTTGCACCTGTTCGTGGTCGTCGCTGGAGTGCGAAACACTTTGCCGGTTGGCGCAACCCTCCCCCGCCGCAAGCGGACAGCCGAGTATGGCGGTGGGTGTGCCGCTGGTATTTGCATAGAGCGAGAACATCTGTCGATAGAACGGGATCAACTGCGAAGGAAGTTGCTGCACGACATATTGTTGGAATGCAGCGCTGGGAACGATTGTCGGGGTGACGATGGGCAGTGCGATGCGAACCCACTCACTGTCAAAGAAGAAAAACAGCTTGTTGTGCGCGATCGGGCCGCCCACACTGCCTCCAAAATGATTCACAGTTGCTCCCGGCTTGTGATTCCCCGGTGTCGCGTTGGTGAAGTAGTCGGCTGCATTCAGTAGCGAACCATTCCACAGTTCATAGAGATTGCCGTGAAACTGATTCGTGCCAGACTTGGTGACGTAGTCGACTTGGGACGCTCCATACCTTCCTTGATCCACCGAATAGGAAAGAGTGTTGACCGTCACTTCCGAAATTGAATTCAATCCGAGGACGAGGTTGGTGGAAAGGCCGCTGTTGAGGTTGGTGAGCGGATCGTTGGTTTCCAGTCCGTCAACG
>Ga0302325_10028966_pt1 | contig 11451 bp, 5 predicted proteins | sample Palsa_T0_2_FD_201948 | JGI IMG/M metagenome (GOLD analysis project Ga0302325, IMG submission 201948) | Peat permafrost microbial communities from Stordalen Mire near Abisko, Sweden - Palsa_T0_2 | ecosystem: Environmental > Terrestrial > Soil > Palsa > Peat permafrost | place: Sweden: Abisko... | reverse complement strand
TCTCGATCTGACCGCTACACTCAAGCAAGAGGGACGCGGCTCCGGAGGCTCGCGGCAACGCTCCCGCGCGCGCCGTGTTCTGGTCATCATTGAATTGGCGCTCTCATTGGTGCTGATGGTGGCCGCGGGCCTTTTGCTGCGCAGCTTCTGGGACCTGTTCCAGGTGCAACTCGGTTTCAATCCGAGCCGCGTTATGGCCGTTCAAACCTGGCTGCCGGTGCCCAACGATCCCAAAACGGATATCTACGGAACTGTCACCCAGGAGTCGGTGTTGCTGCGCGAGATTCTTCGCCGCAACCGGACTCTGCCCGGTGTAGAGGAAGCGGCCATCGGAAATATGGATTCCGTTCCCCTGGGGCATGGCCGCGACGATTTCAACATGATTCCATTGATCCGTGAAGGCCTTGAGACCAGGAGCAATCAGGCTCCGCAGATCGATACTTCCACCGTTTCGCCTGAATACTTCCACCTGCTGGGCATGACGCTCTTGCGCGGACGCCTCTTCAGCGATCAGGATGTTGCGGACACACCCCCGGTAGCGTTGATCAATGAGACCGCAGCCCGTACCTACTGGCCAGGCCAGGACCCTGTTGGCAAACGCATCCGATTGAACACGGACAAGCCAGTCTGGGCCTCGATAGCCGGCGTGATTGCGGACGCTCGCACTGAATCGCTGGCCGACGCCGGCACTCCAAAGGTCTACCTCAGCGTCTACCAGCGCCGGGCCAATGACCTTGCCATCTTCCTTCGCGGGCAGCTCGATCCCGGCGCCATCCCGGCGCAAGTTCGCACCCAGGTTCAATCCATCAATGCCGAATTGCCCGTCTTCAATGCGGAGACGCTGGACGATGTGCTAACCTCGTCGCTTTCAGTGAGGCGATTCTCGATGGAGCTGGTTGCGTCGTTTGCAGCAACGGCTTTGCTCCTCGCGGGACTTGGAATTTATGGAACCATTTCCTACCTGGTCAATGAGCAAACACGCGAGATTGCCATTCGCCTCGCACTGGGTGCGCAACGAGGCAATATTCTCAAGATGGTTCTGCGCCAGGGTTTCGCAATGGCCGCCATTGGCGCCGGTGCGGGCGTGGCCGGTGCGCTCATCGTCTCTCATCTCATGGCCGGCCTGCTCTACGGCGTGTCGCCTTCCGATCCCCTAACCTTTGTGGGCGTCACCGTTTCCCTTACCACCGTCGCGCTCGCCGCCAGTTGCATCCCGGCGCTCCGCGCTATGCGCGTCGATCCAATCACGACGCTACGCTCCGATTAACCTTACGGGATCACCTCAGATACCTCGGGGCGAGTTGTTGCCATTCCAATGTGTACACTCCACCACATTGATCTCTTCCCACGACCCGTCGGTCAACCCTGTCGAAACCCGAAGATTCGTTCATCGAAACCCCTGGCAGGGTAAGGCAGCCACCGGCCGGTTGCGGAAAGCTGCACCCGCCATTGCGATTGGAGCGTTCCATGTGAGCGCTTCCCTGCCGGTGCCAAATGCTCTCACAGCGCCAACCAACGGTAATTCAACACTGGAGACGGAAAGGTCGAACAAAGCTGGAGACCAACCGCCCGAAGCAAGGCGGGGAGCCTATCGCATCGATAGGCTCCCCAATAAATAACCCCGCCATCCAATCACGCCGCGTTGACTTCCTCTCATCACGGCCAGAGCCTTCAGTTCGGCTTCAAGCAGCATAGGTACATATTGCCTTCATGCTTCCCCCGCGAACTAAGGAAGCGTCACCGATCGGACACTGGCCGAGAACGATCCACCCGTGTACGTTCCAGAGTAGGTCTCCTTCACTCCCGCGCCGTTCAGGCCCGCGCTTCCCGGGAACGTAACGGAGAAGACAGTCGACCCGCCTGGCCCGATGGAAGCCACGCTCTGCGGCAGCGTCGATCCGCTGGTCGAGCCCAGCGTCGCCGTGTTCAGGCTCACGTTGGAGGCAGCTCCGGTGCCGGTGTTCTTGACCGTGATGGTTGCGGTGTAGCCGAGGCTATTCGATCCAGTAACCACGGCTGAGGTGGTAATGATCACCGTGGGCGCCTGGACAATCGAGAGCGTGCCGGGAACAAAGGTGGTAAATGTGTAGTTCGCCGCCGTCAGCGTTCCCAGCGAGGGTGTGATGGGATACAGTCCGGCCGGGCTGGAACTGGTCGCGGTCGTAGCAAACGACGGAGATCCGTTCACGACCGAGGAGCTATCTTCATTCACAAACCCGCTGTAGCTGGCGGTGAAGGCAGGCAGCGCCGCTCCAACGGCCATGCTGGTGTTGTTGGCCGTCACAGTCAGCGCGGCCTTGTTGACCACGATGCTCTGCGAGACCTGTGTGGCAGCCGTGTAGCTGAGGGCGCCGGCAGTGCCGGCCTGGTTCGCATCCACAACAACGGTTCCCGCGCCGGTGATGGTCAGGATGCTGTTGTTGGTGCCGCTCAACGACGCGGACCCTGGCGTGCTGGACGGATCAAGACTGAAGACCACCGGATTGCCCGAAGCGCCGCCGGTTGCGCTGAGCGTAATCGGAGCCACTCCATAAGTTACTGGCGAGGCCGCCGCGAAGCCGATGGCCTGCGCCTGAGCAGTCGCGCCTGGAACCACCAGCAGCGTGACGGAGTTTACAGGGAACGTGTAGTTCATCGTATACGTGGGCAACGCTCCGCCTACGCCAGGAACTTCGGTCAGAGTGGCGCTAGCTGAAGAGGTCAAAGTCGTCGCGGTTGTCGAGAGTGTCTGGTACACCGTCACGGTATTCGAGCTAGGCGTGAAGTTCTGAATCGTGAGTGGGGCAGTTTCGGCAACCGCCGCCGAGATCGAGTACGGATATTGGGACAGGACCACGGACTTGTTCACCACCACCATGGTCAGGGCGTTGTCGAGGGTGCGCTGGGCGCCATAGATCGAGAGCACATATTCACCATCCGTGCTGTTTGTGCCGGGCAAGATGCTGTTCGCCGTCACCGTGCTGGTGGACTGCACCGAAACATCGCCGAAGTGCCCGGTCCCATTCGTAGTGCCGTTGTAATTCAAAAACATCTTGAAAATCGGCTCAGGGGCTTGTGTTGCGGTTGGAGGACTCCACATTGCAGCCAGGTCCAGGCCTTCGCGGCCGAAGATTCCGAACACATCGGCCTGTGCCAAATTGTTACTGAAGCTGGTCCTGCTCGTGCCGCCGCCCCAGTTGTACTCCGTAATGGCGGTCTTGGTCCCGGGATAGTATTGGGAAGTCCAGGACTTCATCCGGCGGATGATCATCGGAATCCCGTAGCTCCCCGAGAAGTAGTATCCCTCCCAGTCTTCCGTATAGTAGGTGGGGTCCCAGAGGGCGCGGGTGCTGCGCAGGCGGCCCGCTTCCCCGCCAACTCCTCCGTCGGCGGAGAGATCGCCCTCGGCTTCGTAAGGTTGGATCAAGGCGCCGCTGGCAGCAGACGCTGGATAATACACGCCGTCCGCCGGTGGAATTCCCCACATCTCACCCGATGGTGGAGAATTTAACTGGCAATCCTGGGCGAGATTCGGGCATTGAGGCCCTCCCAATGACCAGTTGTTCCCTACAGCGTCTGGATAGTAGTGGATGTCGAAATAGTCCAGCGGGCGAACGCCGGTCTGCTCCTGATAGTTGGCCGCGCTGGTCAGGTAATACTCGTAGAACGGGCAGGCAATTCCCGATACTCCGTTGACTGTGCAGGTCGCCGCTTGCGGGTTGCTGCATGAGCCGAACAATGTGGAGCCACATCCGTAGCCCTCGTAGACACCGTCGTCACCGGTCACGTCCGGATCCCATAAAGGCCACACGCTGCTGATCACCGGCCCCATCACCTGCGCGGTCGGATCCACCGCCTTGGCCGCAGCGCCATACCCCAGCGGGCCATTGGCCAGTTCTGCCCATCCCGCCGTGTTGTAGTGGATGGGGGTGTTCAGGTCTCTCCAATATTCGGGCTCGTTGTCCATCACATAGATAAGTCCAGACCCCACATTGCCGCCGGGGAATGCTTCCCCGTATTTGCCATAAAGATGCTGGAACCAGGCCGTCATCGTGGTGGGACTCTCCGGAATGTAGTTGGGAGGGTCGCTGGGAGGATTTTGCAACCCAGGATTCGTATCCTGAATCAGCGCCCCGCCGGGGGTCAAACCGTCGCCGCAGTTACTATTCGTCGCTGTATCTTTGGCCGTGGAAAAGAAGGCTTCCTGGCTGGGGTAGAGGGCCTGGGGATATGCGCACCATTGCTCCAGATTGTTCCCATCAACCATGCCGATGATCGGAACCGTTACGCCGCTCTTGCCGCTGATTCCCCTTCCTGTCTCGAAAGTCACCCAGGTGTCCACCTGCGCTCCGGGCGTCGGCGTCGCGTTCTTGCTGGCAACGAACCAGTAGTCGTCCCCGGAGTTGTATTCATCAATCGCCCAGTTGTAGGTCTCGGTAGCGTCTCCGCCCCAATTCTGAAACGTAATGGGCAAAGCCGTGACCCCGGAGCCCCACAAGTTGTTGTTGGTGCCATTGTCGTCGACCCCATAAATATCCGGGCTGATGGCATGCCTGCCGGCGGCTACGTTAACAGTGAGCGATGGCTGCGGACTCCCGGGAAGGTACCCCTGGGCCAGCGCCGTCCCCGCCATGACCGCCAGAGCCATCACAACAGCGATCTGCGAAATTGGACGCAAAATCCTACGATTCATTGTTGCTCCTTTACAGATGCACAGGGACTCCCTCACTGCCCCAAGCTGGCTTGCCGCGTTAATGGGGTCAGTCTCGGATTCTTCACAGAACTGGATTCCTTGTACGAGGGAGAAGTCTAGTCCCGATTAAATCTTTTTGTCAACAGAATTCCCTGAGAGTTTCAATCCCCAAAATCGTGCCCAAAGCGGGCTGAATATTCCTTGCCATTCTCGATTCCAAGGCCTGCAGAACCACCTCTAATCCATCCTGTAACTGTCATATTTTCAATCATTTTCGCACGACGCGTGGAACCGGGATCAAGGTCTTTCCCCTGCATATGCGAATTACATACGCACGAGGGCGCAAATCTCTCCGGGTAGCATCTTCTCCGGCAAGGACGATGGAAGAAGACTAGAGTGGAGTTGGCGAGATTGCGCTTGAATTAGGTCACCGGAACCCCAGCGCCGTCTCGTTTCAAACGCAGTAGAATTACTGCAGATCTCAGCGTGAAGAAACCGGTAAAGTGGGGTAGAGAAATGCCCGAGTCCATCGATTGGCCGCGCAAAACACAGCCTGCGCGTCCCCATCGCCGCGCCGTCCTGATCCTTGTGGCCATCATCGCCGTCATCTTCTTTTCCAGCCGGACCGCGCTCTCCTACTGGGTTGACCTGCTGTGGTTCCGCTCGCTCGGCTATGGCAGCGTCTTTCTTAAGACGTGGGGCCTGGAGTGGGGCATCTTTGCCGCCTTCGCGACCGTCACATTTGTCTTCCTTTATGCCACATTCGCGGCTCTCAAGCATGCCCACTCAGGCGACCTGCCGGGTGAGCACACTATTTACGTCGCGGGCAACGCGGTGAATCTTCCCGTAGCTCCTATCCTGCGTGTCGTCTCCGTTCTCGGTTCCCTCGTCGTTGCAGCCGCCACCGGCGCCGCAATGGAGGCGGAGTGGCCCACGCTGGCGCTCTTCTGGTATGCCCCGCGCGCCTCCGGAGGCGTCACCGACCCCATTTTTGGCGTGCCGCTCAATTTCTATCTCTTCGCCCTGCCCGCCTGGCACCTTATCGCCGGCTGGCTCTTTACCCTGGCCGTGCTTGCCTGCATCCTTGCCGTCGTTTTCGTTCTCATCACCGGCGGTGCCCGCGCGCTCGGCGGGCGTTTCAGCGCCGGCGTACAACTCCCCTGGCGTGGCCTCTCCATCACCTTCGGGTTCCTCCTATTCATCCTTGCCCTGCGCGTCTATCTCGGCCGGTTTGACTTATTGCTGGAGCATCACACCATTTTCGAGGGAGTTACCTACACCGATGCCCACGTCACCCTTACCGGCCAGCTCTTTGTCTGCGCGGCTCTCATTCTGGGAGCCTTGATCGCCCTCGTTGGCGGCGTGCTGCAGCCGCGCGCGCGCTGGCTTGCCGCCTCCATCGTTCCCGCCGCTGTCTGCTATCTCGCGGTTGGCGTGATTGCCTGGTATGTTAATAGCTTCATCGTCAAACCCAACGAACTGGTTCGCGAACAGCCTTATATTGTTCATAACATCGAGATGACTCGCCAGGCATACGGCCTAGATCGTTTTTCCCAGTTCGAGTTTCCCGCGGAAACAACAGTAGGCGCCACCGATCCAGCCAATAACCAGGCCACGCTTCAGAACATCCGCCTCTGGGACGTGCAAGCTCTCAAGGACACGCTGCGCCAGATTCAGGAGATTCGCACTTACTATGACTTTCCCGGCATCGACATCGATCGCTACCAGATTGACGGCGCCCTGCGCGAGGTGATGCTATCGGTTCGCGAACTCAACGTGGACAAACTCCCAGAAAGCAGCCGCAACTGGATCAACGACAAGCTTATCTACACCCACGGCTACGGCATCACCATGAACCCGGTGAATGGATTTACGGCTGAAGGCCTTCCCACGCTCATGCTCAGCAACATGCCCGTCCAGAGCACGGTCCACGGCCTCAATGTAACTCGCCCTGAAATCTACTTTGGCGAGATGACCGACACCGACGTCTATGTGAAAACGCGGCAACAGGAGTTCAACTTCCCTGAAGGCCAGACCAATAACCTCGCCACCTATGAAGGGAGCGGCGGCATCATCCTGGGCGGTTTTCTGCGCCGCGTCTTGATCGCATTCGACCGCGGCGATATTGCCAAGGTGCCCTTCAGCGACGATGTCAACGCCGGCAGCCGGCTGCTCATGCGCCGAAACGTGCGCGAGCGCGTCGCGGCCCTGGCTCCCTTCCTCACCTACGATCAGGACCCTTACATCGTGGTCGGTGACGATGGCCGCCTTTCCTGGGTTATCGATGCGTTCACCTCATCGGACAGTTACCCTTACTCCACGCATCACACTCTCGAAAGCCAGCCCGTCAACTACATGCGCAACAGCGTCAAAGTTGTCGTCGACGCTTACGATGGAACCACCACATTCTATGTCTTCGACAGCGAAGATCCCATCCTGGCCGCTTATCGCGGCATCTTCCCTTCCCTGTTCAAGGACAAGGCAGAGATGCCCGCCTGGCTGCAAAAGCACGTGCGTTATCCGGAGTTACTGCTGAGTTTGCAAGCCGAAGTTTATGGCCTCTATCACATGACCAATCCTGAAGTCTTTTATAACCGCGAGGACTTATGGACAGTCGCTACCGAAACCGGCATGGCCGACGGCGGCGAGCAGGCTACTCAGCCTATGCAGCCTAACTTCGTGCTCATGAAACTACCCGGAGAAACAGGCCTGGAGTTTGTCGAGATTCTTCCTTTTACCCCCTCCAACCGCAACAATCTCATCGGCTGGATTGCCGGCCGCAGCGACGGCGCGCATTACGGAACATCGGTGGTCTACGACTTCCCAAAGACCAAGCTGGTTGACGGGCCACAGCAGATCGAAGCGCGCATCGATCAGAACGCGCAGCTCTCCGGGCAACTGACCCTGTGGAATCAGCAAGGCTCGCACGTGCGCCGCGGCAGCCTGCTTGTCATTCCATGCGGCCGCGCGCTCTTGTATGCAGAGCCCATCTACCTGCAAGCCGAGCGGAGCCCCATGCCCGAGTTGCGCCTCGTCGTGCTCGCGCTTCAGGACCGTCTCGCCTACGCGCCAACTTTTGAGGCCGCGCTGGCCTCGCTGTTCGGCTCTGAGTCTTCGTCCTTGAGTTCCGCTGAGACGCCCCATGCCGCCCCGGAAGCCGGCGCATTACCGCAGCCCGCGCAGAATCTCGACTCTCTCATTGCGCAGGCCGGCAAGGATTTTTCCGATTATCAGCGCCTCACCTCGGAAGGCAAGCTTGCAGAAGCCGGGCAAAAGCTTGACGATCTGAAGCACGCACTCGACAAGCTCAGCTCGCACCCAAAATAGTCGCGCTTTGCTGCCCGCGCGCCTTCACTGAGTTCTTAAGAACGCTTTGATCGAGTTGGAGTTTTGAAGTGGCGGGACTCCAGCCGCCCCGGGGAGTTACCGCGCCTGTTCGTTCTGAACGGTTTCAATCATGGCCAGAATATTCTCGAGCGGCGTACCGGCCTGCACGTTATGGCACGAACAGCAAATGAACCCTTCCCGCCCCGCGCCCAGAGTCTCCAGACAATGACGAACCTCGCCGCGCACATCCTCCGGCGTCCCGCGCGGCAACGCGAACTGGTTGTCCACGCCTCCGTGAAAAATCACGCGATGCCCGAAATCGCGCTTCAGGGCCTCCAACTCCATTCCGGGGCAGGCGTGCTGAATCGGATTCAGAACGTCCACGCCGCAGTCCAGAATCGGCCCCAGCAGCTTCCGTGCCGCACCGTCCGTGTGATAAAAAACCTTCAAATCGTGCGCGTGGATCAAATCGCACCAGCGCTTCAGCCGCGGCTGCAAGTGCCGTTTCCAATGCGTGGGCGACATCAGCAGTGAGGTCTGCCCTGCAATGTCGTCGCTGATAAAAACCAGGTCAACTAGCTTGCCCGCAAGGGTGAAGAATCGCCGCATCATCTCAGATTGAATCCGCTCCACGCGATCGAGGATCGCCTCCACCATCTCCGGGGCTTCCACCAGATCCATCAGCGATTGCTCCAGCCCGCGTAACTGGCAGTAAATCTCAAAGAACGACACCCACGGCCCAATGACTGCAAACTCCCGCGCCGCTTCGCGTGCCCTGGTCACAGCAAGTTCGTAATTGAATCGCTCCACACTTGGCCAAAAGGGATAATCGTCCAGCGACTCGGGCGTACTGTAACTCGCCAGCGGCGCTGCGCCAAACTCCGCGTAGTGGGCCTCGCCGGCTTGTATATCTGTCAGCGGAACGCCCCACATCGTCCTGCTGCCGCCGTCTTCGGCCCCCGCTCCGGACTGCGCCCCCGCGCGTTCTCCCTCGGCAGTCTGGTAATCCATGAAGACCCACACAATCTTGTCCAGGCCCAGCGCACGGTACATCGCCAGATCGTCGGCCACGCCGCAATGCTTCCGCAGCAGCGCGCCGATCTCCGGCGTATGCCAAAGATCCACCGGAAGCCGGTCCACCGGCTGGCGATTCAAGACGGCCAGAATGCGTTCCCGCGGAGTCATTATGTCACCCTCTCAATTCGTGTTGTTATACGCGCATTCTTTCCCATAACTCTGTCTACTCATAACTCGCGGCCACTTACAGCGCAGCTTGCCGCGCTCTTACCAATGCGCGAATAAACTCCGGCGTCGATCCGCAGCAGCCGCCCAGGAATGAAGCGCCGGCCTCGCGGAGCGCGGCATAGTGCGAGGCGAAGAACTCCGCCGAAGTGTCATAGTGAATCGCCGTCCCTTCCATCGTCGGCAAGCCGGCATTTGGCTTGATCCATATGGGGAGATCGCAGGCCGCATGCAATCGCCGACAAACGGACACCGCCTGCTCCACTCCCACGCCGCAGTTCGCTCCCACCGCGTCTGCCCCCGCCTCGGCCATCGCAGCGGCTGCGGCCTCTGGCGTAACTCCCATCATGGTGCGGTCCTTGTTTTTGCCGGAGTCAAAAGCGAACGAAACCAGCACCGGCAACCCAGTAAGCCGGGCCGCCTCCACTGCCAGCCGCGCCTCCTCAATGTCGCTCATGGTCTCCACCAGCAACGCGTCCGCGTTCGCCGCAGCCAGGGACGAAGCCTGCGCGGCAAATGCCGCTGTAACCTGCTCGTGGCCAATCTCGCCGGACACCAGCATCTTTCCTGTAGGGCCAATCGAAGCGAACACCAGCGCCCGCCCCGCCGCGCGTCTTGACAGCGCAACCCCGGCGCGATTGATGGCGTCCAGATCACCCTCACCCGCGTCATGCATTGCAATGGCATTGGCGCGAAAGGTGTTGGTAAGGATGACCTGGCTGCCCGCATCCGCATAGGCGCGCGCCACCGATTCCACTCGTTCAGGATGGGTCAAATTCCATGTATCCGGATTCGTGCCCACGGGAAGCCCACGTGCCTGCAATTCCGTTCCCCAGGCGCCATCCGTAATCAGCACGCCATCCGCTAGCCATTCCCGCACGCGGCTCATCGCATACCCCGCCGTTTCAAGTTGATTTTCCGGTACCGGCAAGTATACCTCCGGCCCCCGGAGTTACAAGGTGCGCTTGAACAGCGGCGTGGCTACGAGCAATGTGGAGATGCCGAAAACAAACAGGAAGAGGAGGTCGTATCGTATGGCTACAAAACCGCCATCCTTCAGGAGAATGGATTTGAATCCATGAACACAGTAAGTAAAGGGATCGACGATGGCTATCGCGCGGAGCCAGGGCGGAAACGCGGCGATGGGATACATGGCTCCCGAGGGGTAGAACAGAAGCAGGTTGAGAACGCCGAACATCGCGCGCGGCACCAGCGGATCATCCACGCGGACCATCATCAAGAACATCATTCCGTTGAAGGCGATGGACGTCCCCAGAATCAAGCAGAGGAGTTCCAGGTCCGCCTCGGGGTGGAAGATAACGCCGAGCCCGGCCATCAGCGAACCTATAACAGTGAGGCAGATGCCGGAAAGGACAGCCTTGATGGCGCCGGCCATGTTCAGTCCCATTACTAACTCGAGGCGTGTGATTGGTGTAACCAGATAGCCCTCATGCACGCCGCGAGCTTTATCGTCGATGTATAACATGCCTCCGCCGATCATGACCGAGATATACATGGCCAGCGCTACGCATGCGGGAAGCAGAAACTTCATGTAATTCACGTAAGGGTAAAGCTCGACAATCTCAAGGGCGATAGCCGTGGCCACGCGAGGCTGGATAACAGGCGTAGTCAGTGCGGTAACCAGCGCCTGCATCTCGCTCTCAAGACTGCCCGAAGTGAACAGGTCGGAGTTATCGACGACGAATCCGATGCGCGGCGCGTCCTGCGCGTAGACGCGTCGCGAGTATTGCGCCGGAATGATCACCGCTCCATCGATCTTCCCGGTGCGCACGTCTTCGCGAGCTTTATTCTCGTCGGTGTATTCGACAGTGGTGAAGGTCTTGATGTTTACGGCGATGGCGTCGAAGCCTTCGCGGATCTTCACCGCCTCAGGGCCGTGATCGTAGTCCACCACGGCCACGTGCGCCCCGACGATCTTTCCGCCAAAAGCATTGCCCATGATGAGCAACTGCAAAATCGGCATCATGAGCGACATGATCATGAGCGTGGGCGAACGAAAGAACTTGCGCATCTCGCGCTCGACAATGGCAAACATTCGGTTCATGGTTGTGCTCCGGGGCGAGGCGGCATCATAAACACAGGAGCTTTTACCTGCTCGTCGCGCAGTTGGCGGCCGGTGTAATGGACAAACACATCGTCGAGCGTTGTGTTCTGGACGCTGAGTGAGGTGATGGTCTCGCCCAGTGAGG
>Ga0302325_10028965_pt1 | contig 11451 bp, 14 predicted proteins | sample Palsa_T0_2_FD_201948 | JGI IMG/M metagenome (GOLD analysis project Ga0302325, IMG submission 201948) | Peat permafrost microbial communities from Stordalen Mire near Abisko, Sweden - Palsa_T0_2 | ecosystem: Environmental > Terrestrial > Soil > Palsa > Peat permafrost | place: Sweden: Abisko... | reverse complement strand
GCTCGACCCCCACCGGCTCGACAGCCTACGCTTTCTCCGCGGGCGGCCCGGTGGTGTGGCCAGAGGTGGAGGCGCTGCTCATGGTCCCGATCAGCGCGCACGCGCTATTCGCCCCGCCGATGGTGGTATCGCCTGAGTCTGTGCTCGCGGTCGAGCTGATAGCGGGCCACGAGACATCCGGTGCGGTTTTGTGGTGCGATGGCCGGCGTAAGGTCGATCTGCCACCCGGAGCCCGGGTGGAGGTGCGCCGGGGCGTACTGCCGGTGCTGCTGGCGCGGCTTGAGACGCCGGTAGCTCGCGGCGGCCGGTTCACGGACCGGCTAGTGGCCAAGTTCGGCCTGCCCGTGGCGGGCTGGCGGGGCCGTACCTGGGAGGACACAGGCGAGCATGCTTGAGGAAGTCCGCATCACCGGCCTCGGCGTCATCGACGACGCGGTGCTCGAGCTGTCCGCCGGGTTCACCGCGCTGACCGGTGAGACCGGCGCCGGGAAGACGATGGTCGTGACGGCGCTCGGGCTGCTGTTCGGTGGCCGGGCCGATCCCGCGCGGGTACGGCCGGGTGCCGCGCGGGCCGCGGTGGAAGGGCGGCTGCTGGTCTCGGCGGAGATAGCGCGGGAGATCACCGATGCCGGGGGCGATCTCGACGACGAGGGATCGACGCTGGTGCTCAGCCGGTCGGTGTCGGCCGAAGGCCGGTCCCGTGCCTTCGCCGGCGGCCGTTCGGTGCCCGTGTCCCTGCTGCAGGTGCTGGCCGACGATCTGGTCGCGGTGCACGGCCAGTCCGATCAGCAGCAGCTGCTCAAGCCCGGGCGGCAGCGGGACGCGCTGGACCGGTTCGGCGGCCCGGATCTGGCCGCCGCGCTGGCCGACTACCGGCGGGTGTTCAACCGGCACCGCGCGGTGCACGATGAGCTGGAGTCGCTGACCCGCGCGGAGCGGGAGCGGGTGGCGGAGGCGGAAACGCTGCGGCGCGGCCTGGCCGAGGTCGAGGCCGTGGCCCCGGTGGCGGGTGAGGACGCGACGCTGCTCGCCGAGGAGGAAAAGCTCGCGAACGCCGACGCGCTGAACGCGGCGGCGACCATGGCGCACGAGGCGCTGCTCGGTGACCCGGCCGCGGCTTCGGTGGACGGCGGCTCGGACGCGGTGACGCTGCTCGGCGTGGCCGGGCGTGCGCTCGAGCCGGTCCGCCCGCATGACCCGGTGCTGGCCGGGCTCGCGGACCGGCTGGCCGAGGCCACCTACCTGGTTTCGGACGTGGCTGCCGAGCTGGCGTCCTACACCGACGCACTGGATTCCGACCCGGCCCGGCTCGCCGCGGTGCAAGAACGCCGCGCGGCGCTGGGCAAACTGGTCCGGGCGTACGGGACCGCCTCGGGTCTGGGGGCCGGGGGAGCCGGCGGGTCTTCAGACCTGGCCGCGGTCCTCGATTGGGCCAAGCAGGCCGGGTCCCGTCTGGTCGAGCTCGAGGGCGACAACGACAAGATCGCGGCGCTGGCCGCGGAGGAATCGGAGCTGGCGTCCCAGGTGACCTCGCTCGCGGCGCAGCTGACGGCGCTGCGCCTGGCCGCGGCGCAGCGGTTCGCGTCGGAGGTGACCGCCGAGCTGACCGCGCTGGCCATGCCGCACGGGTCGCTGACCGCCGTGGTCAGCGAGCTGGACGCACCCGGCCCCTACGGAGCCGACGACGTGGAGATCCGGCTGGCCGCCCATCCCGGGGCACCGCCGCTGCCGCTGAACAAGGGTGCTTCAGGCGGCGAGCTTTCCCGTGTCATGCTGGCCATCGAAGTAGTCTTCGCCGGCGCGGACCCGGTGCCGACGTTCGTCTTCGACGAGGTCGACGCCGGCGTGGGCGGCAAGGCCGCGGTCGAGATCGGCAGGCGGCTGGCGCGGCTGGCGCGCTCCTCGCAGGTCATCGTGGTCACCCACCTGCCGCAGGTGGCGGCGTTCGCGGACAACCACCTGGTGGTGGAGAAGTCAGGTGACGGGCTGGTCACCGAGAGCGGCGTGATGCGGCTGGACCGGCCAGCCCGGGTGCGCGAGCTGTCCCGGATGCTCGGCGGTCTGGAAGAGTCCGAGTTCGGCCAGGCTCACGCCGAGGAGCTGCTGTCGATGGCGGACCGGGAGCGCGAGGCAGCCGACGCCTGATCCGGCGGGCATCGCGCGCAGGGTGACGTGCGGGGCCCGCGCGCCCTTAAACCCTTTGACAGACCGATAGTCGGTTTGTTTCTATGAAACCGACAGTCGGTCTGTTAAACGAAGCGCGTTTCACTAGGAAGGCGAGCGTAATGCGGCTACCCGAACTCGACGCCCACCGGCATACCGTCACGACCCGCACCGGCGACATCAGCTATATCGACATCGGCGCTGGGCCGGTGGCGCTTTTCGTCCACGGCATCGCGACCAACGCCTACCTGTGGCGGAACGTCATCAGAGCGCTGGTCACCGAGCGTAGGTGCATCGCGGTTGATCTTCCGCTGCACGGCCAGAGCCCGGTGACCGCCGAGCAGGACCTGTCCATCGCCGCGCTCGCGGCTGGCCTCGACGACTTCTGCGACGTCCTCGGGCTCACCGGGATCGATCTGGTTGCTAACGACACCGGCGGGGCCATCGCCCAGATCTTCGCCGCGCGCCATCCGCACCGGCTGGCCACGCTTACCCTCACCAACTGCGATACCGCCGAGAACCTGCCGCCCGAGGACTTCAAGCCCATGGTCGAACTCGCGGCGGCCGGCGCGCTCGCGCCGTCCGCCGTCGAGTTGTTCGGCGATCTCGACGCCGCCGCCCAGCTCTCCTTCGGCTCTTCCTACGAGCATCTGGACCGGATCGACCCGGGGATCGTCCGGTCCTACCTGGAACCGTGTATCGGCACCCTGGAGCGTGCCCGTCAGTTCGAAAGGTTCCTGGTGGCCCTCGACGCCGGTGATCTGGTGGCGGTCATGCCGCAGTTGCGGAAGCTCACGGTCCCGACGCTCGTGGTGTGGGGGACCGGGGACACGTTCTTCGACGTCTCCTGGGCCTACTGGCTACGGGACACCATCCCGGGTGCCACTCGCGTGATCACGGTCGACGATGCTCGGTTGCTCTTCCCGGAGGAGCGTCCGATGGACCTCGTGCCGCACCTGGAACAGCACTGGTCCGCGGCCGCGACGCCTCGGGGCGTCAGCTGATCGCCACTGCGGCCAGCGGCCTGAAGGAGGAGGTCAGCCAGGGCGTGCGGATCCCGGTCGGGGCAGGGTTTCGCCGGCCGCATCGCCGCCAGCCGTCAGCCGGTCATCCTGGACCACGTTGATCACGGCAACGTGCTGAACCCGATTCTGCTCGACAAGGGAATCCAGTCCCTGGTGGGCGTGCCGCTGCTGGTCCATGGCGGGGTGATCGGGGTGCTGCACGTCGGCACGGTCCATAACCGGGTCTTCACGGTCGACGATGCCGCGCTGCTGCAGCTTGCCGCCGACCGTGCGGCGCTGGCCGTGCAGTCGCTGCGGTCCCGTGAGGACCGTGCCGGCGCGGCCGCCTTGCAACGCAGCCTGCTGCCCTCGGCCCTGCCCGTGGTGGCCGGGGTGGAGGCGGCCGCCCGCTACGTGCCTGGGGAGGGCCAGGTCGGCGGTGACTGGTATGACGTGTTCCCGCTGCCCTGGAGGGCACTTGGTGTGGTGGTCGGTGACGTGGCCGGATCCGGGCTCGCGGGCGCGGTCGTTATGGGCCGGATGCGCAGCGCCCTGCGCTCGTACGCGCTGGAGTTCCCCGATCCGCCGTCCGCGGCCGCCGGGCGAGGTCAGGCCGCCTGGAACGACCGCTTGGCCAGCCCGATGGCGTAGCCGTCGATGATCGTGGTGGCCGGCGCTGCTGGGTCGGTGGCGGCGCCGAGGCTGACGAACAGCGGCGTGAAGTGCTCCACGGTGGGGTGTGCGTACGGCATGCCTGGTGCGCGGGTGCGGAAAGCGGCGAGTTCCTCGACGTCGCCGCGGGCCAGCGCGTCCGACGCCCAGGTGTCGAAGTCCGAGGACCAGCCAGGCACCTGGTCCGGGTGGCTCCAGTCCAGGAACGGAAGGCCGTGGGTCATGTACCCGGAGCCGATCACGAGGACCCCGGCCTCGCGCAGCGGCCCCAGCCGCCGCCCGAGGTCCAGCAACCGCCCCGGGTTGTGGGTCGGCATGCTGAGCTGCAGGACCGGGATGTCGGCGTCCGGGTACATGATCTTCAGTGGCACCCACGCGCCGTGATCGAGGCCGCGGCTGCGGTGCTCGTGCACCGGCTCGGTGTCCGGCATCAGCTTGGCGACCTGCTTGGCGAGTTCGGTGGCGGCCGGGGTGTCGTACCGCATCTGGTAGTACATCGGGTCGAAGCCGCCGAAGTCATAGACGAGCTCACTGGGCTGGCTGCTGCTGATGCTCAGCGGAGCCGACTCCCAGTGGGCAGAGACGATGAGGACGGCCTTCGGCTTGGGCAGCGCCCGCGCCCAGGAGTGGAGCTCGGTCATCCAGTCCGTCATCTCGAACAGCATCGGCGCGCCGTGGCTGAGGTACAGGCTGGGCAACGGCCCGTCGTCGGGCGTCCACAGGCGGTGGGCGGCGGCTCGCTCGGCGTCGGCGGCCCGGCGCAGGTGCGCGGCGAACGGGTGCTGGCCGGGAATGCGGCGATCGGCGGTCGCGGTGGTGCTGGGGGCTGGCGGGGACGTCATAAGGGCTCCTCAGGACGGAACGAGGCGGTGCTAATGCGGCCGGTGTGAGATAGCGTGCGGTGGCAGGTCAGGCAATTAGTTGTCTCTACAATCAATACGATAGCATCAGATAGTTGTAGTGACAACTAATTGGTGGGATGATGTGATGGTGGATGCGCGATGGCTGAACGATGAGGAGCTGGCGGCCTGGGTACGGCTGGCTGCCGTGCTTGAGCTGCTGCCCGGAGTGCTCGATGCCCAGCTGCGTCGTGACGCGGAGCTGACGCACTTCGACTACTACGCGCTTGCGATGCTGTCGGAGGCGCCGCGGCGGACCCTGCGGATGACATCGCTCGCGGCGCAGACCAACGCCAGCTTGCCCCGGCTTTCGCACGTGATCAGCCGGCTGGAGGACCGGGGCCTGGTGGAACGCTTCCCGTGCCCGGACGACGCCCGGGCCACCAACGTCCGGCTGACCCCGGTCGGCTGGGATAAGGTGCGGCGCACCGCCCCGGGTCATGTGGCCAACGTCCGGCAGCATGTCATCGACGCCCTGACCCCCGAACAGGTCCGCCAGCTGGCCGGCATCACGGAGGCCATCTTGGGCAGGCTCGACCCGAACGGCACGATGGCCCCGATGTACCACCGCTACGACCCGGATCCCCTTGACGTGCGATAGGAGGCTTGGCGGGTTCAGCTGAGCTGGGCCCGGCGGGCGCGGAGGCTCCGGTTCTTCAGCCGGTTCCCGCATGAGGCCATGTCGCACCACGCGCCCCGGCGGCTGTGCGAGCGGTCGTAGAACGCCCACCGGCAGGCCGGATTCCCGCACAGCTTGAGCCGGTCCCAGCTGCCGACGGCCTGCGCGTCGCGGATGGTCAGGAGCAATCCGACCAGGCCGCCTGCCACCCGGCCGGCCGGGGCGTCGGCCTCGAGGCCGACCTGACCGTCCGAGGTGACCTGGAGCTGGAGCCGGCCTTCGCGCCCGACCTGGTCCAGCGGACGCAGATCGTCCCCGGTGACCGGTTCGTCGCTGGTGTTGTGCGCGATCAGGGCCTGGATGCTCGCCCTGACCTCCCGGACGAGACGCAGATCGCTGGCAAAGCCGGGGCTCGCAGATCCTGCGCTTGAGGCGGCGTCGATCAATCCAGCTTCGGCCAGCCACGCATGTGCTTCCTCAGCCCGGGCGAACATGTCGGTGCCCAGGTCCAGGTCGAGGGTGTCGACAAACGCCTGCACAAGCAGTAGCGGGGGCGGTGCCAGCTTCTGCTCCAGATGGGATGCCCACGAAGGCAACGTCATCGCGCTCCCCCTGTCCGTCTTCCGGCCTCGCGTCTACCGACACCATATATGACCAGTCAAATCGCTTTACAGGTCATGCATGACCTGTATAATGGTTTTATGGGTCACACCAGAGAAGCTGACACGATGCAGGTCCTGCTGGAAGACGATCTCGGACGCCTCACGCTCCGGCGGTTGCGGCCGTGGGACCGGATCAGAGCGCGATGCCTGGCGGCGCGACTTGACCGGGAGCTGGCCCGCGGGGCGCGACCGGAGACGAACGCGGACCTGGCGGCGCGCGCAGTCCGGCTGACGTCCATGAGGTCCCGGCGCGAGCTGGCGCGGAGCCTGCAGCGGATACTGGCCGCGGGCCTCGCCGGCAGCCGCGGGGGGCCGATGGCGGCAAATCCGCCGGCTCGCGTCGCTCACCAACCGCACGTCCCGGTCCGCCGGGACCGGATCAGCCGGTCGGCTACGGAACTCACGGAGCTGGCCGCCCACCTGGTACAGCCCGGTCCGGTCCCCGCGCGCGGCGTGGCGATGGTAACCCAGCTGCTGACCGACGGCGGGGGCCCGCTCTACCGAAGGGCGTCTCGTGACGATCTAACGGCCCTCGTCGAGCAGGCCACACAGGCGCTAACTAGCTAGGCCTAGGATCAGGGAATGATCACTGGGGTGCATGCGATTGTGTTCTCGCCCGAAGCGGAGAAGGTCCGGGGATTCTTCGCGGACGTGCTCGGGCTGCCGTCGGTGGACGCGGGCGGAGGCTGGCCCATTTTCGCCCTGCCCCCGGCCGAGCTGGCCGTTCATCCCGCCGACGGGGAAAGCCGCCAGCAGCTCTACCTGATGTGCGACGACATCCGGAGCACGCTGGCCGAGCTAGCGGCCAAGGGAGCAGAAGTCACGCAGGACGTCTCCGATCAAGGCTGGGGCCTGATGGCCGGGATCCGCATCCCGGACGGCAGCGAATTCCCGGTCTACCAGCCCCGGCACCCGTCGCCCCCTCGGTCTTGATCGCAGAGGTCGCGCCGGAGCCGACGCGGGCCAGCGTCTAGCGTAGAGGGATGGGAAAGCTCAGGGTCTTGTTCATCGGCGGCAGCGGGGTCATCAGCTCGGCCTGCTCCCGGGTCGCGGTGGAAAACGGCGTCGAACTGTTCGTGTTGAACCGGGGGCGGAGCGCCACCCGGCCGCTTCCGCCTGGGGCCACGATGGTGCAGGCCGACATACGGGAACCAGGTACCGTTCGGGAAGTCATGAAAGATCTTGACTTTGACTCGGTGGTCGACTGGGTGGCTTTCACCGCTGAGCAGGTCCAGACCGACATCGACCTGTTCAGCGGGCGGACCGGGCAGTACGTCTTCATCAGCTCCGCGTCGGCCTACCAGACGCCGCCCGCGCGGGTGCCCGTCACCGAGTCCACCCCGCTGCGGAACCCGTTCTGGCAGTACTCCCGCGACAAGATCGCCTGCGAGGACCTGCTCGTCGAGGCCTACCGGGAGCAGGGGTTCCCGGCCACCATCGTGCGGCCGTCGCACACCTACGACCAGACCTCGGTGCCGTTCGACGGCGGGTGGACGGTGCTGGGCCGGATGCTCGCGGGCAAGCCCGTCATCGTCCACGGTGACGGGACCTCGCTGTGGACACTGACCCATCACGACGACTTCGCGCGCGCGTTCGTCCCGCTCCTGGGACACCCGCGAACGCTGGGCGAGCCGTTCCATATCACTTCCGACGACGTGCTCACCTGGAACCAGATCGCGGAGACCCTGGCGGCGGCGCTGGGTGTCGAGGCGCGGTTGGTGCACGTGCCTTCGGATGCGATCGCGGCCGCCGACCCGCACTGGGGTGGCGGGCTGCTCGGGGACAAGGCCCACTCGATGGTGTTCGACAACGCCAAACTGCGCAGCGTCGTGCCTGGATGGAACGCGGTGATCCCGTTCGAGCAGGGCGCCCGCGAGATCGCGGACTGGTATCTGGCCGATCCGGCGCGGCAGGTCACCGACGCGAGCCTGGACGCGGTGATGGACAAGCTCGCGGCCACGTGGACCCAAGCGGCGTTATGGCGCCGGCAACGCGGGGCATACTCGCGGTCGCGCGCAGGCTCGCCGACGACGTGCTGTTCCCCGACGCGGTCCGGGTGGACGGCGTGGACGCGGTCCCGGTCGCCCAGCTCGACGCGCTCGCGGCGGAAGGCCTGTACGGTGCGTCCGTGCCACAGCAGGCGGGGGGCCTTGGCCTGGACCTTCTGACCACCTGCGCGGTGACCGAGGAACTGGCAGGCGGCTGCCTGGCCACGGCCTTCGTCTGGCTCCAGCACCGCGGGCTGGCCATGACGCTGGCCGCCGAGACCACCCCGGCCGCGCTGCGCGATCAGTGGCTCGAGCCGGCCTGCCAGGGCAAGGTGCGCGGTGGCGTCGCGCTCTTCGGGCTGATACCCGGACCGCCGTTGTTGCGCGCACGGCCGGCGGAAGGCGGTTGGCGGTTGGACGGCGAGGCTCCGTGGGTGACCGGCTGGGGCTTGATCGACCTGGTGCTCGTGGTGGCGCGCGGGCCGCACGACAGCGTCGTGTCGCTGATCCTGGACGCCGCCGCCCAGCCCGGGCTGACGGTTACGCGGCAGCGGCTGGCCGCCGTCAACGCCAGCGCGACCGTCCGGCTCGATTTCGACGGTGTCGTGGTTCCGGCGGAACGCCTCGCCCGCCAGGAAGCCTTCGATCCGGCCGAGAGCCTTCGTCCCGACCGGCTGCGCGTCAACGGCTCCCTCGCCCTCGGCGTGGTCGCCCGGTGCGCCCGGCTGCTCGGGCCCGGACCGCTCGACGATGAGCTGGCCGCCTGCCGGTCGCGACTCGATGACGCCATTGCCGCCGATGCCGAGGCGATGGCCGAGGCTCGCGCGGCGGCCTCGGAGCTGGCGGTGCGGGCCACCGCGGCGCTGGCGGTCCGGGACGGGAGCAGGTCCATCATGGCGGACACCCATCCGCCGCGGCTCGCTCGCGAAGCACTGTTCCTGCTGGTGTTCGGGTCGCGGCCGGCGATCAAGAGTGTCCTGCTGCGTCAGCTCGGCGCCACCGCCGGCTGACTCAGGCGCAGATCAGGCAGCCGCTGTGCGTCGTCACCTCGAAGACAGCATCGCAGCGGCCCGGGAGCCTGTCGGTCACCGCCGGAATCAGCAGCTCGGGCGCCGCCACGTACTTGGCTTCTGACATGCTGCGCACGTACTCCACGACCGGTTCCGGGCCGGGCAACAGAAGCTTGCCCACGAAATCGTGCCTGGTCACAGAGGTGAAGATGGAGCGCATCAGGGTCTCGCCCTGGTCGAGGTCGACCAGGGCGTCGACCCGCGGCCACGGGCCGTGACCGATGCTGGCCAGCGCCGCGGTGACGACGGCACGCATTTCCTGCAGGTGGTCGTCGCCGTTGAGGCCGACGAGCACTCGTCCGCCCAGGCGAGTGACCCGGCGTAGCTCGGCTATCGCCCGCCCGGGTTCGGGGATGTGGTACAGCATGTGCATGGCGAGGGTCAGGTCCGTCGCCGCGTCGCGGAGCGGCAGGGCGGTCGCGTCGGCCGCGAGCAGGGCTGGGCCAGTCCGCCCGACGCCACCTGCTCGCTGGCGGGCCGTGCGCAGCATGCCCGGCGACATGTCCACTCCGAGAACGGGCCCGGCGTGCCCACGCCGGGCCAGTTCGGCCAGGTAGAGGCCGTTGCCGCAGCCGATGTCCGCCACGACCTCGTGGTCGGCCAGCCCGGCCAGGTCCAGCACTTGGCTCATGAGGTTGACCTGCGGATGCTGGTATGCGTAGATGGACTGTCGGGCGGCCAGGTTTACGTCGGTCTGGTACTGGACTTCGCGCAGGAAGGTCCGGTCCGCCCACAGGCTCGCCCCGGTCTCGGCCACGGCTGGCCCTCAGCCAGACGATCCGCCCGCCACGTCGTACGACCACAGCTCGCTGCCGCTGCCCACCGGCCCGGGCGACTCGCCTCCGGCCCGTTCGGCAGCGGAACGGTGGCCGTGCCCGAACGCGGGGGAGTGCATCCACGCCTTGAACGCCTCGTCGTCCCGCCACCTGGTCACCACCAGCCAGGTGGTCCGCCCGTCGGTCGGCTTAAGCAGCTCGAAGCCCTCGAAACCGTCCTGGTTATCTACCGCGCCGGCCCGGGCGGCGAACCTGCGGGCGAGCTCGTCGCCGCTGTCGGCGGGCACTGTGATCGCGTTAATCCTCACGACTGTCACGTGCCTCAACGTAGCATCCGTTCACCGCAAGCTGCGGGATTCGCCGGCAGGCTGGCTAGCTGCGCGTCCGGCGCGTCCGGCGCGTCCGGCGCGTCCGGCGCGTCCGGCGCCCCCGGCACGGAGTCCGCCGCCTTGTTTGTCTCGGCCACGAGCGCCCGGCTGACCACCGAAGTTCGGCGCGACGGCTCGCCCTCGGCGTCCCGCCGAGGGCGGCTGAGCCGCTTTAGAACCATTCAGGAAGCTTTTTTTCCCGTGTGAATTGGGAATTCTCCTTCACCTTGAAGTCAACTGGCATCCAGGCCACCCGGCGTGAGGCGTCGGTAACCACGGAAATCACGATCAATGGCGGCCACGGCGATTGAGTTTTTTTGCGGAACCAGCCGAACCAACGGAACTCCCGGTTGCGAACGGGCCAAGATGGCTCCGTCCAGCCGGGCACGGTACGCAGGCCGCCGAGGCTGAGCACGGGCAGGTCGCGAACCATGCCCTGAGGGGTCGAATAAGCCGGGCCACCATCCATCTGCACCGCCGTGATCCCCGTCTCACTGCCCTCGTTAACCGTCCAGCCGGCAGCATTTAGGTCCGGCACTTCAGGTCCGAATTCCATTCCCTGGACCTGGACGATGAAGGCGGGTTCTTTCGCAGGAAAGACCCCGGAATTGCGGATACGGATAGTTACCGCTGTCTGCTCGGAATCCACCGCCTCAAGCCGTCCGTTCTTGGACTCAGCCGTGACCTCGGGCTGGTTCGGAAGCGAAGGCCCAAAGCAGACCCGCAGCTTGAGGTCGGGGATGCCGGTGGACACTGCGTATGCCAGGTAAGCAACTACCGCGGCAATGACTGTCAGCAAGAGTGTCGTGGCCGCGAAGATATCGCTAATCTCCGCCGTCCGGTCAGAGAGACTGGCGCTGGATCCCCACAGCAGAATTCCTGCAACCACCGTCGCCGCGACTGCTGCAGCCACCAAGAGCAAGACTGCGGATAGCACGATTTTGCGCCGCAACCCTGCGTCACGACGCATGCGGCCAATTATGCCGAATTTGAGCAGTCCGTCCGCATCCATATTGGTGTCTACCAGTTCGCAGGCCCGTGAATCTACTGATTGTATTACTCACCAGGCCAGCGGCCCGACGCCCTACCCGAGTTTGCGGGTTGACACCGGAGGCACTGGTCAGCTGATGTTAACCAGCGCGTTGACGTCGTCGCTGGGCAGGTCTCCGTCGATCGTCGCCGTGACTTCGGTTTCCATCAGCTCCACCGCGCCGCCGTAGGTGGACATGA
>Ga0302325_10028963_pt1 | contig 11451 bp, 11 predicted proteins | sample Palsa_T0_2_FD_201948 | JGI IMG/M metagenome (GOLD analysis project Ga0302325, IMG submission 201948) | Peat permafrost microbial communities from Stordalen Mire near Abisko, Sweden - Palsa_T0_2 | ecosystem: Environmental > Terrestrial > Soil > Palsa > Peat permafrost | place: Sweden: Abisko... | reverse complement strand
GATATCGGCAAGCGATCCCGTGAGGCCTACGAAATCGGGTCCGAACGCCGCAAGATATCGCTTCAACACTATCGGCGTGTCGCGTTCGGGGTCGATGGTCACAAATACTGGCACAAATCGCGACGCGCGCGATCCCAGCTTCGCCAAGGCGTCTGCCATCACGCCCAGCGTGGTAGGGCAGACATCGGGACAGTAAGTGTAGCCGAAGTAGATAAGCACATAACGGCCGCGAAAATCCGTGTCGGCGCGGCGTATGCCGTTCTGGTCGGTCAGCGCAAACGGGCCGCCGATATCGGCAACGCCCATTGCAGAAGACTGCTCGCCAGGCAGCCGATCGCTGACATACCAGAGCAATCCGCCTGCAAGGATCGCGAGCAGAAGTGTCGGAACGATCAGAGCGATGGGAGCGCGGTTCATCGGTAATGGCGAAAACAGTTGCTCGCGATTGATAGGCGCGCAAGCTAGGATCGGGAAGGGGCGAATGGTCGCCCGGGATCGTCACTAGCACAATGAGCGACACGACCACAGGGCGCACTTGGGTACGCTTCTGGCGCGGCGAAAGCCGGATCGCCAAATTTGCCGGCTATCCCGGGTCGCGCGGGCGCGTGCGGTTGCGCACCTTGAGCAACCTGCGCTGGCTCGCCATCGCGGGCCAGTCCGCGGCGTTGTTTGTCGTGCGCTTCGGTCTCGACTATCGGCTGCCGATCGTCAAATGCGCGATCGCGATTGCGCTCAGCGTCTTGCTCAATGTTGCGCTCGTCGTTCGCTATCCTGCAACACACCGTCTCACCAATCGCGAGGCAACCTTTTATCTCGGCTACGATGTGTTGCAGCTTGCGGCGCTATTATATCTCACGGGCGGAATTCAAAACCCGTTCGCTCTGATGTTTCTGGCGCCCGTCGTGATCGCAGCGGCGACGCTCAATCTGGGCAACACGCTGATCCTCGCAGCCATCGCGCTCGCATCGGTATCGGTGATCTCGGTGGTGCACTATCCGTTACCCTGGTCGAATAATGAGCGGCTCGATCTGCCCGAGCTCTACCAGGGTGGCATCTGGGTTTCGCTGGTGCTCGGCATCGGATTCACCTCGATCTACGCCTGGCGCATCGCGAGCGAAGGCGCAAGGATGCAGGCAGGTCTTGCAGCCACCCAGTTGGCGCTCGCTCGTGAAAACCGGCTTGCGGCGTTGGGCGCACTGGCGACGGCCGCGGCACATGAATTGGGGACGCCGCTCGGTACCATCGCCATCGTCGCGCGCGAACTTGAACGTGTGTTGCCGCCAAGTTCGGCGGAGGCGGAGGATGTGCGTCTGTTGCGCGCCGAGGCTGAACGTTGTCGCGGCATCCTCACGCGTCTTGCCCGTCCGGAAGAAAGCGTGCTCACCGGGACGGACAGGCTCCCGCTCGGCGCACTGCTCGACGAGATTGCCAACGAATATCGCGGCGGCGATGTTGAAATTCGTATCGAGATGGAGGCCGCGGCGCCGCCCGAGCCCAAGGTCTGGCGCGCGCCGGAGGTGCAGCACGGGCTAGGGAATTTCATCGCCAATGCCGCGGATTTCGCACAATCCCTCGTACGCGTCCGCGCACAATGGAATGCGTCCGAGCTTCGCCTATGGGTGGAAGACGACGGCCCCGGCTTTGCGCCGGAGATCCTGGAGCGGATCGGCGAACCCTATGTCACCTCGCGGCCGGGCACCTATGCGTTGGGCGAAACCGAACTGGGACCCAGCGGCGCATTTGTCGGTCAGCAGGGCATGGGATTGGGTTTTTTCATTGCCAAAACCCTCATCGAACAGACCGGCGGTAGCGTCCGGGCGCTTAATCTCGACGCCGGGGGTGCTCGCGTCGCCGTGCGCTGGCCGCGGGGCGCCATTGACGGCGACAGACCCCCTGCCCGGGAAAGCACGGTTTAATTGCGTTTGCCGTCTGCTTTCTCTTGCTCCGGCAGCCCTGCGGCGCTATCGACCACCCCCGAAGAGGTAGGACATGAGCCAGCACCCCGTTCCGGAAGACCGCACACTATTGATCGTGGAGGATGACCGGCCGCTGCGCGAGCGTCTCGCCCGCGCCATGGAAGCGCGCGGCTTTACGGTGGCCATTGCGGAGACGGTGGCGCAGGGCGTGGCCAGGGCTAAGGAAGCGCCGCCGGCCTTCGCTGTGGTCGATCTCAAGCTCGACGATGGCAGCGGCCTCGATGTGGTGGAGATCATGCACACCGTTCGGCCCGAGGCGCGGGTGGTCGTGTTGACCGGATTCGGCAATATCGCGACGGCCGTCGCCGCCGTGAAATATGGCGCGATCGATTACATCCCCAAGCCGGCCGATGCCGACGATATTCTTGCGGCTCTCCTTGCCCAGCCCGGCCACAAGCCCAAGCCGCCGGAAAATCCGATGTCGGCGGACCGCGTGCGCTGGGAGCACATCCAAAGGGTCTATGAGCTGTGCGGCCACAATGTTTCGGAGACGGCCCGTCGTCTCAACATGCATCGACGTACGCTGCAGCGAATCCTCGCCAAACGCAGCCCCCGCTAGACTTTTTTGACTTTCGTGCCAATCTCTTTCTGCAGCTTCTTCGGCGCGATTTCCTTCCAGCGTCTTTCGAGCATGCCGCGTAGCGTTTTCGCATCGAGCTTCGCGATGCGCGCGAGGATGGTCGGATAGTTCTTGTAGTGGTCGGTGATGTGGAACAGCGCGGGATCGGCTTCGATCAGCATGTCGCGTTCGTCGATCGAGCCGACAAACAGCACCAGCGAATCGTCTTCGGCGCGCAGCCGCGTGAAGAACTTTTTCTCGATGAGATATGCCGGTTTGCCGTAGGACGGCTTTTCGACCGCTCCCGGAAACGACAGCACGATTTTCTTGATCTGGGCTTTGGTGAGGCTCATTCGGGAAGGGCTCCAAGAATGCGGGTGGGGTCGGCGGCCAGTTCGAGCGTCATCGCAAGACGCTCGGCTGCGACCTTGGCAAAGCGCAGCGTCACGGCCTTGCGCCGGCTGGCGTGGATTTGGGCAATGGGTGACGGCCGCACGATCGCACCGCCATAGCGGTCGGCGACGATCAGCCCGGTATTTGCCGGGACATATTCATCCGGGAAATCCGGCGGAATCGCGAAATAGAAGAGTTCGCAGAATTCGAGATATTCGGGCCATTTCATATCGCCCCTGAGGTCAGGAATGGCGACCTTGATCTCGACACCCACAACCGTTCCGTCGCCGCCCAGGGCTGCCACATCGAGCCTGCGCCCATTGGCCAGGGTGAACTCCAGGATGGGGCTATAGCCCTCCTGGATCAGCAGGCGGCTTACCCCGCGCGCGACTTCGGCTGCCGTGGTCATGGCAGCCAGATAAGCACGAAACAAGAACGAATTTCAAACGGCTTGGATCGACCGGTGTCGGATTATTCCGCCGCGAGTTTGATGACCCGCGCATTGGCGCCGAAATTCACTGCCTGGAGGAATTTGATCCCTTCCTCGGCGATGTCGTCGCCCACCATGCGGTCGCCCTCGGCTTTCAGCTCGTTCATGTCGACATACACGCCGTAAAAACTGCGCGTGCGGTCGGTGATGATGCCGGCGTTCAGGAGTGTCTTGATCAGGACGCGGAAGATATTGGCCGATTGCTTCATCTGCTCGCGGCGATGCTCGTCGCCAAACGCTTCCTGGATTGCGGCCATCGCGTCCTGCCAATCGAGACCGACTTCGGCATAGACGGGTTTCATCTGTTCCGGATTCATCAGGTTGAACAGAAGAGTCTGGAAGCACGAAGCCGCCCAGTCTTCGACGATGTTGTGTTCTTCCGTGCTCAATTTCGGAATTGTGCGGTCGGCCCAGATCTTTCCGAATTTGTGATGGAATGCTTCGTCCGTCATCACCAACTGGCACAGCTTCACGAGCAGCGGGTCGTGGGACTTTTGATAGAGAGTCGCGAACGCGCCCATCGCGAGGCCTTCGACCAGCATCTGCATGCCGACGATTTTTTTGTAGACCTCCGGCGCGAGAACGATATCGGTCAGCAGGTTCTGCAACGTGGGACCGCAGGGAAGCGGTGTACCCCAGCGCGCCTTGATATAGGCGGCGAACGCCGTGACATGCCGGGCTTCTTCGCGCGTCTGGTTGGCGGCGTATTCCTGCGCACCGGGATCGCGCAGGATGTGACACAGCGAAGCCGACAGCGCGAGTGCACCCTGCTCGCCGTGCAGGATCGAAGACAGCGACCAGCGCGCCGACTGGTTGGCGAAGCGAATGCGCTCCGCCGGGGTCAGCTGATCGCCGAGACGCGTCTGGAAGATCGGAAAGAAGTCGTCCGGCAGGATCTGCTGCGTTTCCTGATCGTAGGGTTCCGTGAAATCGATGTATTTCTTGTCGAGCGGATCCCAGAAATGATCGTGTGTGGCAGAGATGATCTTGTCGAAAGCGGTGGAGCGCTTGCCGTAACGCTCGACGTCGAGCATCGCCGGGAAATCGTCTGGCGCGACTGCGTCATAGGCGTTGTCCTTGGTGATCTGGACCATGGAGCGTCTCCTCGCAATAATGACTGGAGCGTCATTGTGCCGAAGATCGGTGAAGAGTCAATAAAAATGACGGAGGCGTCACTATTTGTGACACTTCGTCAAAATACCGGCCGAGAGGCATGTTATTCTACGGAGCCACCCAGCGTTCCCTTGGTCGATGCGACCCCGCCTTCGAGGCGCTCGTCCGGCGAAATCGCCTGGCGCAGCGCCCGCGCGACCCCTTTGAAGCAGCTTTCCACGATGTGATGGCTGTTCTCGCCATAGAGGTTCTCGACATGCAGGCAGACGCCGGCATGCTGCGCGAAGGCCTGGAACCACTCCTTGAACAGTTCGGTATCCATTTCGCCCAGCTTGGGCTTGGGCACGTCGACCCGCCAGATCAGGTAGGGCCGGTTGGAGACATCGATCGCCACGCGGGTCAATGTCTCGTCCATGGGGATCAGAGCCGCGCCAAAACGGGTGATTCCGGCAAAATCGCCAAGCGCCTTCTTCACGGTTTGGCCGATGACGATGCCCGTATCCTCGGTCGTGTGGTGATAATCGACATGCAGGTCACCCTGGGCACGGACCTTCAGGTCGATCATCGAATGCCGGCCGAAGCTCTCCAGCATGTGGTCCAGGAAGCCGATGCCGGTGTCGATGTCACAATCGCCAGCCCCGTCAAGGTCGAGCGAGACGACGATTTCGGTCTCGCGCGTTTTGCGTTCGACAGTGGCGGTGCGCATGGGCAATGGTCCCGGTGAATCACCCGTGTATTATCCCAGACGGCCGGGTTTTGTCGAAAGGGGACCGCGACGGGAAAGCTTCCGGGCGCGCCATGATCCAAGGAGACGATGGTGGAAAAGATACAGGAAGGTTTCGACGTGTTCTTGCATGACGGCGAAAAGGCTGTGGGCGCCGTGCGGCGGGTTTCGCCGCATGGCAAACCCGAGATTGTGATTTATGTCGAGAATGGCGGCGATTTCACGGTGCCGTTAACCGCGGTCGAGGACGTTCATTCGGAGAAGGTGATCCTCCATAGCGCGAGGATCGACAAACGCCTGAGGGATGCCATCGGCCACGCGCATCAGGGCGAGGACCCGACGATTTGATCTTTTGCCTATCGGTCGATCCTCACCAGCACCCAATCGAGCTGCCCGCAGTGTTGAGCGCAGAATAATTTATCCGGCCGCCAACCGGAAAACTTCCGTCACCGGTTTAAATCCCGCCAAGCCGATCAGCGAAATCTCTCCCGTTGCGGCGTTGACGTTCATTGCGAGCCGGCTCTTCGGGTTGGCTATAGGAGGTGCAAACCAGGCAAATTCCGTTTCGATATCACGCATGGGAACCGCGTCGATTGTGCGGGCGCGTTCGCCACTGTCGTTGGAGCGCGGTAGCCACCCTCGTCCATAGCCGTTCAGATGCGAAAGGAAATGGTTCGCTGCGCAGACGCGGTCGCGCGATATTTCGCGCAAGGCAAAATCGTTTTCTACGCGTTCGATCACGCAGCCCTCGCCCGTGCGCGTGCCCGCGAGTGTGTAGATGACCGGCACCGCAACTTGCGTCCTGCACAGCATCTCTTTCGCGGCGGCGTAGTTCCGCGCGGTTTCGAACACCTGTCGCAGCAGAAAGGCAGGTGGCATGCCTCCGCCTTTGTGAACGGCAAACCGATTGCGCAACCGGTCCATTCCAATCCCGGGCCAGGTGATGTTGTGGAAATCGCCGGAGGGTCCCGATTGATGCGCGACGATCAGATTTTCGCCCAGCTTCGGAAATCCCCAATCGAGCACGCGGCGCAACTCGACGCCGCGTTCCGTTTCGAACGCACCGCTTGTGCAACCCCATTCGAACACCACGTTGAGCGCATAGACGCCGGCAATCCCGAGCCGCGCCGCGAGCGCATGGATTTCATCGAGATAAGGATTTTTCGTGCGCTCGAGCCACGTGCAGGAGATTCGATCGGCAACCGGCAGGGCAACGTTGCGCGCGAGACCGGCCGCCGGCCCGAACACCTCCATGCTGGCATGTGCGAGATTCCGGGCCTGCGCGCCATAATTGTCAAGCAAATTGACGGGAGAACCACCGCGGATATCGGCGAGCGGAATGCGATACAAATTGCCGATTTCGGTCTCCCGTTGGTCAGGTCCAATTGGCCGGTTGCAGCACGACCCCAGGCTAACTATGTGAGCGGGGTTTCCTGATATAACAAGGACGACTTTCTCCAAAAGGGCAGAGCAATCGAAAATGTCTGAAGACAAGCGCTGGCGTTCCACCACGATCCTGTCCGTCCGCAAAGGCAACGCAGTCGTTATAGCAGGCGATGGACAGGTAACTTTGGGCCAGACGGTCATGAAAGCGAATGCACGAAAGGTTCGCCGCCTTGGCAAAGGCGATGTGATTGCGGGCTTTGCAGGTGCTACAGCCGATGCGTTCACCTTGTTCGAGCGCCTCGAATCCAAGATCGAAAAACATCCCGGCAATCTTGCGCGCGCCTGCGTCGAACTCGGCAAGGATTGGCGCACGGAGAAATTCCTGCGCCGGCTGGAAGCGATGATGGTGGTCGCCGACAAACAGACGTCCCTGGTGTTGTCGGGTTCCGGCGATGTCGTCGAGCCAGATGACGGCGTGGTCGGCATCGGTTCGGGCGGCACCTATGCGCTGTCCGCCGCCCGTGCGCTTCTGGGTTTCGATCTGTCGGCGGAGGACATCGCGCGCCGCGCGATGAAAATCGCCGCCGATGTCTGCGTCTACACCAACGACAATGTTGTTATCGAAAGCATCGTTCTCTCATGACCAGTTTCTTCACGCCGCGCGAAATCGTCTCGGAGCTCGATCGTTTCATCGTAGGTCAGGGCGATGCCAAGCGCGCCGTCGCGATCGCGCTGCGCAATCGCTGGCGCCGGCAGCAGCTCGCGCCCGAATTGCGCGACGAAGTGCTGCCCAAGAACATCCTGATGATCGGTCCCACCGGTGTCGGCAAGACGGAGATTTCACGCCGCCTCGCGAAACTCGCTCAGGCGCCGTTCATAAAAGTTGAGGCGACCAAGTTCACCGAGGTGGGTTATGTCGGCCGCGATGTTGAACAGATCGTTCGCGATCTCGTAGAAGTCGGCATCGGGCAGGTGCGCGAGCGCCGCAGGCGCGATGTCGAAGCGCAGGCCGAAGCACGCGCCGAAGAGCGTGTGCTCGACGCTTTGGTGGGCGCCAATTCGAGCCCGTCAACGCGCGAAACATTCCGCAAGCGGCTGCGCGACGGCGAGCTGAACGAAAAAGAAATCGAACTCGAAATGCGCGATGCGGGCGGCGGGCAGCCGATGTTCGAGATTCCCGGCATGCCGGGCGCGCAGATCGGCATGGTCAATATCGGCGATATGCTGGGCAAGGCATTCGGGCAGAAAGCCAAGATGCGACGGCTGACTGTTGCCGCGGCGCACGACCCTCTGATCGCCGAAGAGGCCGACAAGCTGCTGGACAACGACCAGATCCTGCGCGACGCGATCGACACCGTCGAGCAGAACGGCATCGTGTTCATCGATGAGATTGACAAGATCTGCGCCCGCAGCGAATTCCGCGGCGGCGGAGACGTGAGCCGCGAGGGCGTCCAGCGCGATCTTTTGCCCCTGATCGAAGGCACGACTGTCGCCACCAAGCACGGCAGCGTGAAGACCGATCACATTCTGTTCATCGCGTCGGGCGCATTCCATGCCGCGAAGCCGTCTGACCTCTTGCCCGAATTGCAGGGGCGCCTTCCCATTCGCGTCGAGCTCAAGGCGCTCAGCCGCGACGATTTTCAGCGCATCCTGACCGAGCCGGAAGCGAGCCTGATCAAGCAATATCGCGCGCTACTCCATACTGAAGGTGTGAAACTCGATTTCACCGAGGACGGCATCGGCGCGATCGCAGATATTGCGGCACAAGTGAATGCCAGCGTCGAAAATATCGGCGCGCGGCGTCTGCAGACGGTGATGGAGCGGGTACTCGACGATATCAGCTTTAGTGCGACCGAACGCACCGGCGAGACGGTGACGGTCGACAGTCAGTATGTGCGCAGCCGGGTCGAAGATCTCGCAAAGGACCAGGATCTGTCGCGCTATATTCTGTGAGCCTCCGTTTCTCTCAGTGGCATATACCGGGTGGCAACAGGATGTAGCTCATCGTGTCGAACCTCTTTTTCGACGTGAGAAGCTTCGCAGTGATATCGCCGCGCATCGATGCAGATGTCACTTTCGCGTGCAGGGCGCCGTCGAGATAATCCATTGTCGATTTCGGCGTGTCCCTTTCGCCTTCCCAGACGACGAGACATTGGCCGCCGGGATCGGGGCCGAACAGGCTCGGCGCATAGCCTGGGGTCACCACGCGCGATTGCGGAAATCGGTAGCGCAGATTTCCCGCGAGATCGTAGGTCGCGCCCACAATCGTGCCTTGCTGGAATCCCGCCTGCCGAAGCCCGTCGACATAGGTCGTCATCGGCCAGTATTCGCGGCACGCCCTGCAATTGTCGGCATGGGTTTCGTAGAGCGCAATGCGCGTGCCGATCACGGCTAGAACAAAGACGCCGACAAACGCGATGAAAGCTTTGTTCGCTCGGTCCGATGCACTCGCAACTTTCACGCGCAGGAATGCGTAGATGGATACGGGCAGCATCGCCGCATATGGCCCGCCTTTTACGAATGTTTCGGCATTCGCCAGGAAGACGGCGCCCAGTACAAGTATGACGCCTGCGATCAGCGCAATCCCGTAATTTCGTGACCACGCGCGATCTTCTGTGTCGGGTTGATCGTCGGAGAGTGGGTTGCAAGCGCGCCAATAAAGCAGGGGAAAGATCAACGCCGCGGGCAAAACGAAGGTCGCCATCGCGAGGATGACGTTGCCCATATCTCGTGCCCGGCCGACCAGATTGAAACCGAGACCTGTGCCGACATAGCCCGTCTGCATTGCATACGGGGCGACGATGCCGACCGCGACAATAGTGGCCAGCAGGAGCGGCAATGGTTTGAGGCGTGTGCGAAGATAGGGTGTCAGCACCGCGCCGATCCCCAGTGCCAGGGGCATTACCAGAAAAATATAACCCGAGAGAATTCCAAGCCCTGAGACGACGCCGAGAATGAAATGATCGAGCCATGTGCCGTGCGCGAGCACGCGCGCATCTGCCCACATATAGGCTGCCAACATCGTCGCCAGCAGAACAGTTTCAGGCTTATCGATGAGCGTCAGGTAGCCCATCGAAATCGTCGCAAGCAGCGCGAATGTGGCGAGCGCCGCATAAAGCGTGTCGCGGATGACGATGCGTGCGGCGCCGAAATAGGCCATCAGGCCCAGCGCCATCAACACATATTTGAGCAGGAGAAAGGCCGTGCGGTTTCCCCCTGTCGCTGCCAGCGACGCCCAACTGAGCCAGGTCATTAGCGGCGCGTGGCCGGGGCGGTAACTCCATTGGAGCGTCTGGCTGAACAGCATCTGCTCGGATTCGTCGAGCGTGAAATCGGGCGTGACGACTGCGCGAACGAGGAAATGGATGGCGCAGTAGAGAAACAGAAACGCGATGACACTTTGGGGCTCGGAGACGCGCTCCCAGAACGTCAGCGATTTTTTTGCGGGAGCGCTCATGGGCATCGAATCTCATTGGGCTGCCTGACATTAGCCGGCGGCCCCCGCCAAATCAGCTTCGGGATGTTTAACAGCCGTTAAGACTTCGCGCCTAGAACCACGGTCCGGGGGGCCGGATTCAGGGCTGGTCGCATGGCCGAGAAACGCAAAACTTCGCCGCGGACGCGCTCCCGTATCACCGCGGTCGGCAACGGGCCGCCCCCGCCACCGGCGCGCAAGCCAAAGCCGAAACGCACGTGGCCCTATGCGATCGCCATGCTGGGCATCTGGGCCGTCATTCTAGGCTCTGTGCTCTGCTTTCACTGGATTTCGGAGCTTCCCGACACGACCGGTCTACTCACCAAGGGCCCCTCGCGCGACATCACCATTCTCGACGACAAGGGTCGCTTGATCGCCCGGCGCGGGCTGACGCAAGGCACGATGGTGCAGCTTTCGCAGCTTCCGTCCTATGTCCCCAATGCCTTCATCGCCATCGAGGATCGCCGTTTCCGCGAGCATTTCGGCCTCGATCCCATCGGCATGGTCCGCGCTGCTGCCGAAAATATCACGGCCGGGCATGTCGTGCAGGGTGGATCGACCCTCACCCAGCAGCTGGCCAAGAATTTGTTTCTGGAACCCAAACGCACCTTCGACCGCAAGGGCCAGGAAGCATTGCTCGCGCTCTATCTGGAGTCGCGTTACACCAAGGACCAGATCCTCGCGCTCTATCTCAACCGCGTCTATTTCGGCGCCGGGGTCTACGGCATCGAGGCCGCCGCCGAACGGTTCTTCGGAAAATCCGCGAGCGCGCTCACGATTCCAGAGGCGGCGATGCTGGCTGGCAGCGTGAAGGCGCCTGCGCGCTTCAATCCTCTCGCCGATCCGGATGCTTCCGTCGAACGCGCGTCCACCGTGCTCCAGGCGATGCAGGACTCGGGCTTTATTACCGAACAGCAGCGGGCAGATGCGCAGGCGACGCGTCCGCGCGTCGTGCGCGATACGAGCACGCCCGATTCCGGCTATTTCGCGGATTGGGTGATTGCGCGGATACCCGGCTATGTCGGCGACGTGACCGAGCCCGTTGTGGTCGAGACGACGTTCGATCTCGATACGCAGATCAAGGCCGAACGCGCCATTGAATCCGGGCTCGCGCGCGAAGGTCGCGGCTTGCATGTGAGCGAAGCAGCACTCGTCGCGATGACGCCGGACGGCGCGGTGCGCGCCATGGTCGGGGGTCGCAATTATGCCGACAGCCCATTCGACCGCGCAACGGACGCGTTGCGCCAGCCCGGTTCCGCCTTCAAGCCGTTCGTCTATCTGACGGCGTTCGAACATGGTCGCAAACCCGACGACGAAATGAACGACGGACCAATT
>Ga0302325_10028962_pt1 | contig 11451 bp, 12 predicted proteins | sample Palsa_T0_2_FD_201948 | JGI IMG/M metagenome (GOLD analysis project Ga0302325, IMG submission 201948) | Peat permafrost microbial communities from Stordalen Mire near Abisko, Sweden - Palsa_T0_2 | ecosystem: Environmental > Terrestrial > Soil > Palsa > Peat permafrost | place: Sweden: Abisko... | reverse complement strand
GGAGCGGAGCCGCGTCGGGAGTGCTCTCGACAGTGCGCGTCACCGGCCAGACGCTGGGGGCCGCGCTGGTCGCCATCGTTCTCGGTGCGGGCGGGGCGGCGGTGCTCGGAACCGCGACGCATCCGCTCGTCGCCCGTTCCGTTGCGACGACGCTCTGGCTCGCGGCCGTCGCCGCGACCGCGGCGGCACTGGTGAGCGCCGTCCGCCTGCGCGCCGCACGCGCGACATGAGGTGGCATTGACAGAGGCACGGCCGGGATGGTACCGTACGCGAACATGTTGCTTTCAGTTGCGATGTCGATGCGAATGATCGGCTGCCGTGAGAACGGTCGGCGGACTACGCGCATGTGACGCTGGGACTTCCCCGCACGCATACACGCAGAGCCCTCGCCGACCGGCGGGGGCTCTGTTCTTTGTTGACAGGAGGTACACACGGTGTCGACCACATCGAACGCACCAGTTCCTAGGAGCACGCGCGGACGCTCCGGCGACGGGTTCGCGACCCGCGCGATTCGCGCCGGCCAAGACCCGTGCAGCGCGACCGGTGCGACGATCGTTCCCATCTACCAGACGGCGACGTTCACGCAGGCCGGCGTGGGAGCGCACCAGGGCTTCGACTACTCGCGCACCGCCAACCCGACCCGCCTCGCGCTCGAACGCCAGCTCGCCGACCTCGAAGGAGCCGCGCATGGCGCGGCGTTCGCATCCGGCATGGCGGCGATTGCGGGAGCCTGCGCGATCCTTCGGACGGGCGACCATCTCGTCGCCACCGAGGACTGCTACGGTGGCACGTATCGCTTCTTCGTCGAGGTCCTCTCGCGCTGGGGCATCGGCGTGACCTACGCGGACACGACGGACGTGACCGCCGTCCGCGCGGCGCTGCGCGAGAACACCCGCCTGCTCTGGGTCGAGACGCCGACGAACCCCCTCCTTCGCATCAGCGACATCGGCGCGCTGGCTGCGTGCATCGGGAGCGGCACGCTGCTGGCCGTCGATAACACCTTCTGCTCGCCGTTCCTGCAGCGCCCGCTCGAGCACGGCGCCGACATCGTCGTGCACTCGACGACGAAGTACATCAACGGCCACAGCGACGTCATCGGCGGCGCGGTTCTCACGAACGATGCCGGCACATTCGAAGCGATCGCCCACCATCAAAACGCCGTGGGGGCGGTGCCCGGCCCGCATGACGCCTACCTCACGCTACGCGGCGCGAAGACCCTCGCGGTCCGCATGCGGCAACACGAGGCAAACGCGCTCGCGCTCGCTCGCTGGCTCGAGGCCCGCGACGACGTCGCCGCCGTCTTCTATCCGGGGCTCGAGTCGCACGAGCACCACGCGCTCGCTCGGCGGCAGCAGCACGGGTTCGGCGGCATGCTCTCGTTTCGCGTGCGCGGAGGCGCCGAGCGTGCGCAGCGAATCGCGAGCCGCACGCGGCTCTTCAACCTCGCCGTGTCGCTCGGCGGCGTGGAGTCGCTGATCTGCGTTCCCGCCGCGATGACCCACTGCTCGTTCCCCGAGCACCTGCGCAGGCGCCTCGGCGTCAGCGACGACCTCGTCCGCCTGTCGGCCGGTCTTGAAGATGCGGTCGACCTGATCGGCGACCTCGCCGAAGCGCTCGACGCCGTCCCCGTCGGCCAGACGCGCGTTGCATAGCGCGCTGCGTTGCCGGGAACGGGCCGCTAGGCGTACATCCCGCGGATGTGCATCGCCTTGACGACCCGGTCGATCGCGACCATGTAGGCCGCGGTGCGGAGCGGAACGTTTCGCATCGTCGCCAGCTTGCGGATCGCGAGGAAGTTCTCCGTAAGCACATCGGCGAGCCGCTCGTTGACCTCCGACTCCTTCCAGAAATAGCCGTTGCGGTCTTGCGCCCACTCGAAGTACGAGACGGTCACGCCCCCGGCGTTCGCGAGGATGTCGGGGATGATGACGATCCCGCGCTGGTTGAAGATGTGATCGGCTTCGGGCGTCGTCGGTCCGTTCGCACCCTCGACGATCAGGCGTGCTTGCACCCGCGCCGCGTTCTCGACCGTCAGGACCTTCTCGAGCGCGGCGGGCACGAGGACGTCGCACGGCATTTCGAGCAGCTGCGCGTTCGTGACCCGCTCGCCCCCGCGATACCCGTCGAGCGAGTGATGCTCTTGCGCGTAGGCGATCGCGCCGCCGATGTCGATGCCCTTCTCGTTGTAATAGCCGCCCGTCACGTCGGAGATGCCGACGATCGTGCAGCCGTGGTCGGCGAACATCTGCGCCGCGATCGACCCGACGTTGCCGAACCCTTGGACCACGATCCGCGCACCGACGGGGTCCATGCCCATGTCTCGCATCTGCGCGAGCGCGACGAGCGAGACGCCGCGTCCGGTCGCTTCGACGCGACCGCGCGAGCCGCCGACCTCGATCGGCTTCCCCGTGACCACGCCCGGCGTGTGCTGGCGCACGTGCATGGAATAGGTGTCCATGAACCACGCCATGATCTGCGGCGTCGTGCCGACGTCGGGCGCGGGGACGTCCTTGTCGGGACCGACCACTTCGACCAACTCGGCCGCATAGCGCCGCGTCACGCGTTCGATTTCGCCGATCGAGAGCTTGTTGGGGTCGCAGGTGACGCCGCCCTTACCGCCGCCGAAGGGGAGATCGACGACCGCGCACTTCCAGGTCATCCAGAACGCGAGCGCCGTCACTTCGTCCAGCGTGACGCCGGGGTGGAAGCGCACGCCGCCCTTGGCGGGACCGCGCGCGAAGCTGTACTGGACGCGGTAGCCCGTGTAGACCTCGACCTCGCCGGAATCGCGCTGGAACGGGATCGCGAAGATGATCTGGCGCGCAGGCCGCGTGAGGATCCTCCGCATCCCGGCGTCGATGTCGAGCAGCGACGCGGCCTCGTTGAAGTACGCGATCGCGTCCCCGAATACCGAGACTTCGCGAACGGCAGAGATCATGCGGGGTGGACTCCTCGTCTACGGGTACGACGGCGGGCTTTTATCCCAGTGTCGAACTTCCCTCGGCTTCGATTCACCAAACGACCAAAAAGAGCGCGCCCGGGCACATGCGGAGCGTCGCTCGATCCCTACACGTTGAAGCGGAAATTGACCACGTCGCCCTCCTGCATCACGTACTCCTTTCCCTCGCTGCGCACCAGTCCGGCCGCCCGCAGGGCCTCCATCGAGCGCAGGCGGGCATAATCGTCGTACGAGACGATCTCCGCCCGGATGAATCCGCGCTCGATATCGGAATGGATCGCGCCGGCCGCGCGCGGCGCTCGGGTACCGCGAGCGATCGTCCACGCGCGAACTTCCTTCTCTCCGGCCGTTAGAAACGTCATCAGGCCGAGCAGGTCGTAGGCCGTGAGGATCAGTTGGTCGAGCCCGCCTCGCTCGATGCCCAACTCGCGGGTGAAGGCCGCTACATCACCCGAGGACAGGCCGGCGAGTTCCGCCTCGATCTTGCCGCAGAACGCGATCGCCCGGCTTCCCTCGGCCTGCGCGATCGCAAAGACTTGCTGCGCGAGGGGCCCGGGCCGCCCGATCTGCGCCTCGTCGACGTTCGCCACATACACGACCGGTTTCGCCGTCAGGAGGAAGGAGTCGCGGGCGATTTCGCCCTCGAGCGAGTCGACGGGGAAGCTCCGCGCCGGCTTCCCGGCTTCGAGCGCATCGCGCAGCGAGCGGGTGGCAGCGAGCCGGTCGGCCATCTTCGGGTTCACCCGCGCCTCGCGCTCCGCGCGGTCCAAGCGTTTGGCGACGGTGGCCAGGTCGGCGAGCGCCATCTCGATACCGACGATCTCGATGTCGCGGGCGGGGTCGGGGACCCCCTCGACGTGCACCACGTCGGGATCCTCGAAGCAGCGGACCACCATTGCGACGGCGTCCACCTCGCGAATGTGGCTCAGGAAGGCGTTTCCGAGGCCTGCTCCGCCGCTCGCGCCCCGCACCAGGCCGGCGATATCGACGAAACGCATGCTCGCCGGGACGATACGATCCGTGTGGACGATTTCGGCGAGCACCTCGAGGCGCTCGTCCGGGACGGCAACGTCACCGACGTTCGGATCGATGGTGGCGAACGGATAGTTCGCCGCCAGCGCGGCCGCAGAGCGGGTCAGGGCGTTGAAAATGGTGGACTTGCCGACGTTCGGAAGTCCTACGATTCCGCAGGAGAGCGCCATGTGATGCCGACCCGGCCGGTTCCACCCATGCAAGGATTCGTCCTGGATGCGTAGGACTTACAGAGTTGTAATGCGGCAGATGAAGGTTGACAAGTTGGGGATCGACTTGCTGACGCACGACCCGGTGGTGATTCTGAAGGACCTCGAAGGCAAGCGGTACCTGCCGATCCTGATCGGCCCGTTCGAGGCCACCGCCATCGCGCTCGCTCTCGAAGGGACGCCCGTCCCGCGACCACTCTCGCACGACCTCATGCGCACGATGCTCGAGTCGCTGCAGGCGCGGCTCGAACATATCGTGATCCACGACATCAAGGACTCGACCTTCTTCGCGAAGCTGATCGTGCGAACGAACGGGGACACGCAGGAGATCGACGCGCGGCCGTCCGACGGCATCGCGCTCGCGCTGCGCATGCAAGCCCCGATCTACGTCTCCGACAAGATCGTGCTCGAGGAGACGGTCGCCGACAAGAAGACCGAGCAGGAAGAGGTCGCGAAGTTCCGGCGCTTCATCGAAGACCTCAAACCGAGCGACTTCAAAGACTGACCTCGATCGGATGAGCCGCCAGCTGCATGTCCACGCGGTCCCGACGCGTGCCGAGCACCTGCGGACCGTGGTCGAGATCGTCGCGATCCTTGCGGCCGGCGCGTGGGCGCTCTACACGTTCGTCTACGAGCAGCGCATCAAGCCGCTCTCGCAGCGGCCGGCATTTGCCACACCGACGACGATCGAGCAAGGACCGACGATCAACGGTGCGGCCATCCTGACGATCCACAAGCGCCTGGATAACAACGGTGATGTTCCGATCGACATCGCGGCCTCGACGTTGACCGTCTACGGCGAGACGCTCGCTTCGCACACCGAGCTGCGCATCGACGCGAGCCGCACGGTACCCTCGATCAGCGACGACGTGCCGCGGCACATCACGAAGGTCCTGTACTCCGTCGCGAAGCTGCGCGCCGGCGCGGTCGACGGGAACCCGAACCTCGGCTTTCTCGTGCCGCCACACAGTTCCGCAGATGAAGTGTTCGTGGTCGCCGTTCCGGTGCGAACCTATCCAATGATCCGCATGTATCGCAAGGATTACATTACCAAGGCACCGATCGTCCACAAGGTTCCGGTGCACATCGTCCGCGGACTTCTCGGAGCATACGACCTCGCCTCGAGCCAGAGCGACGGCGAGTACGATTGGTTCCAGGAGTTCGCGATCAAGCCGTGAATCGGCCGCAGCGAAACTCGCCGCGTCGCGACGAGTAGCGCGAAGCGCACGAAGCCGCGGGGGGCGCCGCAGGCACCCGCGAACGTGTCGGCGGCTCGCGCAGCGCTGGGCAACCAGCGCACGGCAGGCAAGCAACGCGCGGTGGGCAACCGGTGGAAGGAGATCGGGTTGGCGAAGGAGCGGGCCGACATCGGCGTCTTCGGGGGTTCGGGGTTTTACTCGCTGCTCTCGGGCGCTCGGGAGGTCGCGATCGAGACGCCCTACGGGGCACCCAGCGATCGGATTGCGATCGGCGAGATCGCGGGCAAACGGGTCGCGTTCTTGCCCCGTCACGGCAAGGAACATCAGTATCCGCCACACACGATCAACTATCGCGCGAACGCGTGGGCAATGAAGGAACTCGGCGTGGCCCGCATCATCGGCCCGACGGCGTGCGGCTCGCTGACGCGTGGCGTTCGACCGGGGGACATGGTCGTTGCCGACCAGGTCGTCGACCGGACGAGGGCACGCAAGGACACGTTCTACGACGGGCCGATCACGACGCACGTCGCCTTCGCCGATCCGTACTGCCCCCAACTGCGGCCGATCGCGATCGACGCGCTGCGTTCCCTTGGGATCACCACGCACGAGCGCGGGACGATCGTCGTCATCCAGGGGCCACGCTTCTCGACGCGGTCCGAATCCAAGTGGTTTGCGAGCGCCGGTTGGGAAGTCATCAACATGACGCAGTATCCCGAATGCTACCTGGCGCGCGAGCTCGAGATCTGCTACGTCAACATCTCGCTGATCACCGACTACGACGTCGGGCTCGAAGGCGAGCCGGGCATCGAGCCCGTCTCTCACGAGGAAGTCATGAAGGTCTTCGCAAGCAACAACGAACGGGTCAAGCAGGCGATCTTCGGGATCGTCGAGGCCATCCCGGCGGAGCGAACCTGCACGTGCGGTTCCGCGCTCACCGGCGCGCGGTTCTAGCCGGTCGTGCGCGCCCTCCAACGGATCGACTTCGGCGCCTATCTCCGCGCGTTCGGGCTCTACGCGCGCAACCCGTGGCTTGCGCTCGCGCCGCTGCTGATGGGGCTCGCCGGCGCGATCATCCTGATGGTCGCTCCCCCCACGCCGGGAACGATCGGTGCGCTGTCCGGCGGCCTCGCCCAGCTCCTGGTCATGCTGCTGGACTCCTTCGGCCTGGGCGTCTCGCTGATCATCGCCGATGGCGCATGGCGGCGCGGCCGTGCGCCGTTCGACGACGCCTGGGACGAAGCACGCCGCAAGGCAGGGGACATCCTGATGGCCGCCCTCGGCCTCAACCTCGTCGTCTGGGTCGCCGGGATCGTCGGCGGGTTTCTCACGCCGATCGGTGCGATCGTGCTCACGGCGGTCGCGGCGTTCTTCCTCATCTACACCCTGCCGGCGGCGGCGATCGGCGGGATTCCGGGAGCCGCGGCGCTCCAGGTGTCGGTCGAACGCGTGCAGCGCAACTACGCGAGCACGATCGTCCTCGCGCTCGTGTTCCTACTGCTCATGGTGTTGTTCCCGTGGGTGTCGAACTACATCGTCCTCGGCCTCTCATCGCTCTCGGGCATCTTCGCGACGAACGCCGCCATCGAGATCGCCGAGGCGTGCCTCAAGGCCATCGGCATGGGATACCTCGCACTCGTGCTCGCGAAGACGTACGCCGACGTGTCGTTCGGGCGCCGCTACTGACCTAGTTACGACGCGCGCGCCATCAGCCGCGCGCACACGGTGCCCGCGTAGAACGCCGCGAGCCCAAGCACGACGCTTCCCCCGCAGTACGCGAGCGATACGGCCGGCGAGCCTTCCGCGCCGAGCATGAACGTCTCGTACGAGAACGTCGAGAACGTCGTGTAGCCGCCGAGCACACCGGTCGCGAGCAGCAGCCGCACGAGCGGCGTCACGCCCAGTGCCCGCGTCTGGGACAGCTCGACGACGACGCCGATGAGGAACGAGCCCGACACGTTGATGAAGAGTGTGCCGAATGGGAAGCCCGCCCCCAGCTGCTGCGAAAACCAGACGCCGACGAGATAGCGCAACACGCCGCCGAGGCCGGCCCCGAGCGCGACCGCGCCGACGTTCGCCCAGGTGATCACTCGGCGCGTTCCTTCTTCTTGCCGGACCGGTAGTGAATGATCTCGACCGTCTCGAGCGTGACGAGGCCCTCGCGGACCATCTCATCCAGGATCGGTAGGAAGGCCCGGACGCGCTCCTCGGCATCGACCATCTCGATCAGGATGGGCAGGTCGCTCGAGAGGTCGAACACGCGAGCGGCATGGACGATCGAGTGCCCACCGTAGCCCTCGATGCCCTTGAAGACGGTGGCCCCGGCGATGCCGAACTTGCGCGCGCGTTCGACGATCGCGGTATAGAGCGGCTGATAGCCGTGGCGGTCGCTCTCGCCAACGAAGATGCGCAAGAGCTTGCCGGTTCCTTCGATCTTCATCTCAGCCTCGCTCGCCGGAAGGAGTGAACGCCCGCGGGCGTGTACCTTTTTAGGAACAGGGCGGTGGAGTCCGCCCCGCGAGATCGCGAAACCACCCCGTGGCGGGTCGATGACTCCTCGATGCATCCCCATCGCTGCGCGAGGAGTTTTTCATGTCGTTCTTGCCCGCCGACAACCCGTGGGCGTACGCTGCCGTCTGGATGGCGCTGGCGGCACTCGCGGCGTTCATTTCCATCCGCATCAGCCTCGCGGCTGCCCTGGTCGAGATCCTGCTCGGCGTCGCCGCCGGAAACACGATCCACCTGCACGCGAGCGAATGGGTCGACTTCATCGCCGGCTTCGGAAGCATCATGCTCACGTTCTTGGCCGGCGCCGAAATCGACCCCGACGTTCTGCGCGCTCAGCTCCGGCCGGCGGCGACGATCGGCATCGCCTCCTTCCTCGCACCGTTCCTCGCTGCGATGGCGTACGCGCTCTTCGTCGCGCATTGGACGCCCGACGCATCCAAGATCGCCGGCATCGCGATGTCGACGACGTCGGTCGCGGTCGTCTACGCCGTGATGGTCGAGTCGCGCCTCGCGGGGACGCAGTTCGGGCAGTTGATCCTCGCCGCGTGCTTCATCACGGACCTCGGGACGGTGGTCGCACTCGGCCTTCTCTTCTCGAACTTCAACTGGTGGCTCGCGCTGCTCGTGTGCTCGATCGCCGTCGCGATGATCGCGGTCCCGAAGCTGTTGCCGGCGATCGTCGTCCGGGCGGGGAATCGCGTGAGCGAGCCGGCGACACGCACGCTGTTTCTGATCGTCGTCGTCTTGAGCGCGATCGCGGTCGCCGCACACAGCGAGGGCGTGCTGCCGGCCTACTTTCTCGGGCTCGCATGCGCCGGATTCCTGATGGGGCACCCCGACCTCTCGCGCAGGCTGCGCGCGACGACCATTTCCCTGCTGACGCCGTTCTATTTCCTGCGTGCCGGGACGTTCGTGGTCGTGCCCGCCGTCGTTGCCGGCTGGCCGCTCATCGCCGCACTGTTCGCCGTCAAGGTTGGTGCGAAAATCGTCGCCGTCTGGCCGCTGGCCCGCTTCTTCCGCCACTCGCCGCGCAACGCGGCGTACATCACGATGATGATGGCGACGGGCCTGACGTTCGGGACGATCTCGAGCCTCTACGGCCTCACGCACCACTACATCGACCGCGAGCAGTACACCGCGCTCGTGACGGTCGTCATCCTCACTGCGATGGTGCCGACCATCATCGCGCAAGCGCTGTTCCATCCGCACGACGAGATCCCGGAGCAGCGGGGAATCGCCTAGCGGCGTCGCGCCACTACTCGGGCGACAGGTTCATGCGCAGCGAGTCGACGACGAGCGCCGCGCTGACGTTTGTGCCCGCGAGCCGGCGCGCATCGGCGACCGCGCCGAGCGCTGCGACCACTCCCTCGGGCGTGCGGCGCGGGAGGCCGGCGACGCGGTCGCGCAGGTCCTCCGCGAGCAGGCGTGCTCCCGGCCCCACGAGCGTCAGCGCGGCCCAGTCGCGCACGAGCACGCGCAGCGTCTCGATCAGCTCCGACGCAATCTCTCGCTTGTCGGCCGCCTTTTCGCCGCGGTCGATGAACGACTGATCGGGCGCCCTTCCCGCCAGCACGTCCTCGAGCCAGCGCATGGCCGCATCGCGAACGCCGGCCTCGGCAGCTTCCAGGACCGCGCGCGCGCGCGTGACGCTGCCCATCGCCGACGCGGCCGCAAAGCGCGCGTCGTCGGGCCCGACTCCGCCGGCCTCGAGCGCTCGCATCACGTCGCGCACCGACAGCGGCGGGAACGGGATATCGATGAGGCGCGAACGGATGGTCGCGAACAGCGCGTGCGGCTCGTCCGTCGTGAGGACGAGGAGCACGTCGGCCGGCGGCTCCTCGAGAAACTTCAGGAGGGCGTGTGCCGCCCAGTCCGAGACGAAGGCGACATCGCCAAGAACCGCGATGCGCCACCGGCCGGAGTACGGGCGGAGCGACAACTCGCGGACAAGGCCGCGCGAGTTTCCGCGATCCTCTTCGATCGCGCCATCGCCGTCGTCGCCGATCGCAATCTTTCCGGCCGACTCGTAGTAGTCGGGATGCGATCCCGCGCGAAACGCGGCGCAGGCGTTACATGTATCGTCGTATCCGAGGAGACCGGCCTTCTTGCGTTCGCACAGGAGCGATTGGGCGAGGCGGCGCGCGAACGTCTTCTTTCCGACGCCGGCCGCGCCGGAGAACAGGTACCCATGCGAGAGGCTCGTCTCGTCGAGCGTCCCAAAATACGTGAGCGCGCGCGCCGCACCGATGACGTCGAACGAGAGGCCGGAGCCCTGCGCCGTCGTCACGACAGGCCCGCGGCCGCGGCGACGCGCGGCCACGCCCGTGCGAGGACGGCACCGGGATCGAGCGACCCGTCGACTACGAGCACGCGCTCCGGCTCGGCATCCGCGATCGCGAGGTAGCGGTCGCGGACGCGAGCGTGAAACGCATCGTCCTCGCGTTCCATCCGATCGCGCGGCACTCCGGAGGCCACTGCGCGCGCCGCAACACGCGCCCGCGAGAGCTCGAGCGGCACGTCGACGAGCAGCGTGAGGTCGGGTTGCACGCCACGCGCCGCAAGCGCCGAGCACGCGACGATCGTCGCGTCGTCGATGCCGCGACCGCCGCCCTGATACGCTCTCGTCGCATCCGCGAAGCGGTCGCACAGCACGATCCCTCCGGAGTGCAGCGCCGGCCCGATCAGGGCTCGAGCGTGCTCCGCGCGCGCGGCGCACACGACGAAGAGCTCGGTCATCGGATCCAGCGGACCCGGTGCGTCGAGCAGTACCGCCCGCAGACGCTCGCCGATGGCGGTGCCGCCCGGTTCGCGTGTGACGACGGGTTCGACGCCCGCAGATCGCAGACGTTGCGCGACGCCCGCGAGGAGGGTCGACTTCCCGCTCGCCTCGATGCCTTCTACCGTCACGAAGACGCCCGGCCGACCGGAGAGCCCTACGCCGAGGCCCCCGTCGCCATGATGTCGGGCCCGCGGAAGATCCGAACACGCCGGTTCGGCTCGAGCCCCGTGCTGCGCGACTGCAGGCGGTGCTGCTCCGCCAACTGGTGCTGCAGCCGCCGCAGATACGAGCTCTGCGGCGTCAGCTCGACCGGATCGTTGTGCAGCAGGACCCGATAGATGGCCTCGCCCGCTTCGCGCATCGCGATCTCCTCGACGTCGAGCGGCGGCAGGTTGAACACGTCCTTGAGCGCGGACTGGATCTGGGTCGTGGTGTTCGTCTTGATCGAGTAAATCGGCACGTTCTCCGATGCGATGGCGTGCAGCTTGTCCGATTCCTTGCGCTCGAGCGCCTTGAGCGCGAGCACGACGTCGGCATCGTCCCACTTCCGTGCGATCTGCGCGTGGACTCCGAGGTTCGATACGGCGCGCTCGATCTTGTTGCGCGACACGCCGTACGGAAAGATCAGCAGCGGCGCGTCCTCGTCTTCTTCGCGCTCGCCGAGATGGGCGGCGTACGCCGCCGACATCTGCTCCGCTTCGTGGCCGGCGCGGCGCAGCGGTTGCGGCGTCGCCTCCTGCACGACGGTCACGCTACCGCCGGCCAGCC
>Ga0302325_10028961_pt1 | contig 11452 bp, 11 predicted proteins | sample Palsa_T0_2_FD_201948 | JGI IMG/M metagenome (GOLD analysis project Ga0302325, IMG submission 201948) | Peat permafrost microbial communities from Stordalen Mire near Abisko, Sweden - Palsa_T0_2 | ecosystem: Environmental > Terrestrial > Soil > Palsa > Peat permafrost | place: Sweden: Abisko... | reverse complement strand
CATATAAAAAAAAAGTCAGGACCGGAAATGCTTACCATAATTGTTATGTGGAGGTTATCGTTAAACTAGGGCATAAAAATAGTGGGACTTATGGTCGTTTCGTTAGTGGCAAGGATATCGCTATATTGAGCATCGTTAAGGGGAGGTTTTGCTATATCTAATGGATCACGATTTTCCATGATCTATCTAAAACTTTTCTTCGCACTTTCCTAACAGCAACGAAGGTAAGAATGTCCCAGCTTTGTAAAATCCACCACAACCACAACTCCAAACGTCTAGAACGATCTAGGGCAACACACCACCTCCACCCAGAAGTATATCTAGCCCAAGACCTACGACAATGTTCCCCGCAGCAAAACCAGATTGGAAAGAAGATTAGATCGGTACCTCCACCAGCTGTGCCCCAGACCACCAAGGATTCAAACCTCCACATCCATCGTACCCACTAGAGCCCCACCATAGCCCCACCAGAACTGGAAAATACTCCACAATTTTCAATAAACCTGACGAAAATCGTCCAAGGTAGTTTAGAACATCAGACGATCGGCAGAAAACAATTGACAGCCGTTGTCGAGCTGACAATCGCTGTTCCTCCGGTCTTCAATGACACTGGCTTCCCCTCTTTGTCATGTACCAGGAAAACCAGAACATGGAAACTTGCACCCTTTTGGCATGGAAGAGAAACGACTCTGGGGGATGAATTAGTGGGTAGCTGTTGTGGGTCCGCGGTGAAATTTGGAGCCACGATTGGAAACTGGTTTGTGGGAGGTGAGAGGAGCGCAGAATCCTTTGAAGCAACCGAGCCTCGACAATCTTGGACTCATTATTACTTAGGTTAAAATATTTGAATGTACGAGGAATTGCGGGATATTTTAGATTGGCAAAGGTGGAGGAGAGGAGTGGCTTTGAATGTGCGAGGATATGTGGGCCATTCTGATATAAGACAATGAACTCGAGAATATGCACTGTGTTGGCACAATGAATCGGCTTGGTCGGAACATCGAATTAGAATCTCAATTCGGATCTAGAATACAGTATCGACTAGGATTACATTACCATCCCCCGAGGGAAGGAGCAAAGAATGTTATTTAGTAAAGTTAGGAGAAAATTGGCCCACCATAACGTCTTCCTTGGAAAGCCGGTTTCTCTAACCTTAGTCTGATATTAGGTCCTCTTATTCGATCTTCGTACCCACAATTTCGGTATTAAGTTCCTTCTCAATAGTCTTGATGTCAATTTGCTTATCGCCCTTGCGAACCAACTCCACATCCGGCACATCGGAGTGCTTCTCGCCCTCAAACAATGCATCAATTTCCTCGAGCGTCTTGCCTTTTGTCTCGACCCAATAATATGCCTACTTTCGTCAGCAATGGGGAGAAGGAATGTGAGGAGGAGACTCACGATCAGGCCTAGGATGACAATGTCCCATGATGCGTTGACCATGTACATCTTCCACCCGATATTGTTGAGACCAATTGGCATAATGAACACAAAAACAAGCCTGAAAAAATCAGTCAGTGAAGCACACGGGGTGGTAAAAAGTGGAACGCACGCAAATGCATTCAACGAGAACGACGCGCCAGCTACTCCATTAGCACGGATGGAGTAGTTCAAAATCTCAGGCGGGTAAAGGGTAAGGAGTGGTGTCCAGCCAATGGAGTAAAAGCCCTGGAAGAGGAACATCACCGCCACATCTCCGTAGACGAGACTTGAGGAGGCATTGTCCGGATTGTCGGCATACATCTTGGAGAGACCTCCGATGATGAATAGGCATGAAATGAGGAGGCCTTGGGAGAGGAGCGCTGTGGGTTTGCGGCCCCAGACGGCTGCGAGCCAGGTGCCTCCAACGGCGCAACCAAGACACCACACGTTCAAAACGACATTCTGATTATCCTTTAGTTTTACAGCATGTAGGAAAGGAAAGGGGGCTGCATACGGCTTTCAGCTGTTGGACTGAGTCTGTGATACCCGCAGTATCGAGCTCAGCACCCAAATAATAAGAAGCAATGATATTTCCAGCAATGCAAGAGAATACACCAGGTGAAATTCCAATGAGGAAACGCTTTCTCGATGCTGGAGTTTTGAAGATCTCTTTCGGGCTCATAGTCCGGCCTTCCTCCTTTTCCCACTTGAGAGTATCAATAATTTCCTTGTAAACGGCAAGGACGACAGGATTGGAGAGATCTCCATTTGCGTTTGTCTGTGCAACGACAAGCCGGGCCTCATCATAGTACTCTTGATGAACCAACCAACGGGGTGATTCAGGGCTGAAAGATCAGTCAGAATCATGGGATTCAGGGGTCGTTGGCTGGAAACTCACATGAAAGGCAGAATTATGAGGCAAACGACCGAGAAAATTCCTTGGAAAAGGGAGGGAGCCCGCCATGCCCAAGTTGAGTTCCACGTTCCAGTTCCGAGAGTGATTCCCGCAGCAATCAATGCACCAACACTGAAATAATGAGTCATTAATTCCATATCTTCGTCTCTTCAGCACTCACTAGTAGAAGTTATTGAGCATGCCAACACCCCAAGCACGCCACTGGCTGGGAAAAGTCTCAGAGAGGTAGACACCGCCAGCAATTCCTGACAGGGCACTTCCAAATCCGAGGACAATCCGTGCTACGACAAACATGGCGATGTCTTGCGCAGCAGTCTGAAGAAGAACCCCGACAAGAGTGATGACTGATCCCCAGAAGATAGCTGGGCGGCGACCGAGACGGTCAGAAATGACACCTGAAAAGATAGGGCCGAAGAACCCGCCAATGAAAACCGAAGCCGTGTTGAGACCAGTCGTTGCAGGATTCAAATTAAAATAATTGGTATACGAGGGTAAGATGTTGAGCCCGTTCATCATGGAGCCATCATATCCATTGGTCTGAGATGTAAGCATGAGGAAGCCGGAGAAAAGAAAGGGTACTTACAGCGGACTGAACCATGGAGCAAAACATGAGGAAGAAAGAGAGTATCAGGGTGCTCTCTGGTACCCAGGCGGGCATCCATGTTGCCGTTGGCGACTTTGTGAGCATTTTGACAGCCTGTCTCGATTAGGAAATCACGTAGAAGAAGAAAAATTTGGAGAAGGTCTGATACTCTGCACCTTAAACTTGGTGTGGGTTCAATAATATAACCTGGAAGTGGAAAGAAGCACCTACGAACTTAAATATATGGTATAGCAATTGGCCCCGATGCAACGTGACATGGCCTACCTCTACTTATCTTGTGTTCGGAGTATGGGACCGTTGAGAAGAGGAATCAGCGCTATGACTGCGATGTAGATCCCTGCATGATAAGGGAACCATATCTTTGGGAACCTCGCCTATCTAATATTTTAGTGTAGCCGTCGGGTTTTGAGATTCCTGGGTTGGAGATCATATTAGCCTGAGCTGCTAAAAGGGGGAGGTACTTCAAGAGTGGGCTAATCATGTGACTATGCCTCTTTCCGCCCCATTTAGTTCTGGAAACTCATAAGACATGACTCTTCGCACAATCATCTACACATACCAATATGTCAGACCGCCCAGTCATCGCAATCGCCGGTCTGGCTTGTGAGACGTCAACCTTCTCGCCGTCGAAAACACTGGCCCCGGCATTCCACCCTAAGCGCGGCAACGAAATCATCCAGAAGTACGCCTTCATCCACCCCGGGACTCCACTTGGTGATAAGGCTCACTGGAAAGGGACACTTATTGGCCATGCCTTACCCGGCGGGATAGTGACTCTCGCTGCATTCGAGGAATTATCTGCCGAAATTATCGAAAGACTGCAAGACATCGTTGCCACGTCAGCCGCGCTTGATGGATTATGGTTTGATATCCATGGCGCCATGTGCGTTGAGGGCCTCGACGACGTCGAGGCGGAACTCCTTCGTCGTATCCGCAAGGTTATTGGACCCGATGTCATGGTGTCGGCGTCGATGGATTTGCATGGGAATGTCTCGAGGGAACTGGCTCATCAGACGGATTTGATCACGTGTTATCGTATGGCACCACACGAAGATACTCAAGACACAAAGGAGCGGTCATGCCGTAATCTTGTTGATTTACTGATGCAACGGCCGCGGAGGAGACCTATTAAGGCGTGGGTGCCAATTCCGATTTTACTCCCGGGCGAGCAGACCTCGACTCGCATTGAGCCAGCCAAGCATATCTACGCTGCCGTTCCCCAAGTTGAGGCGATGACGGGGGTAATCGATGCGGCGATTTGGGTTGGATATGCGTGGGCTGATGAGCCGCGGAATAGAGGAGCCGTCGTTGTTACTGGATGGGACAAGAGTGCTGTAGTTGAAGGCTCTGAGAAACTTGCAAAACTTTTCTGGGATGCACACAAGGACTTTGTGTTTGTTGCTCCCCATGGCTCCTTCAAAAAATGCCTCGATACAGCTCTGGCTTCCAAATCCCGCCCTTACTTTATCTCAGACTCGGGGGATAACCCTACCGCTGGAGGATCTGGCGATATGACTTGGGGACTGACGAAGCTGCTTGCCCGTTCAGAGTTCAAGGAACCTTCCGGTCCAACTGTTATATACGCAAGTGTTCCTGGACCAAAAGCGGTCCATACTGCTGTGAAAGCTGGTGTTGGTTCCATTGTAACCGTCACTGCTGGAGCTGAGGTTGACAATCTACACGCGGGTCCCATCACCCTGACCGGGCGTGTTCACTCAATCAAGCATGGCGACAAAGATGCTGTCATTGAGGTTGTGCTCCAGGTTGGCAGTGTCTTTGCGATTCTCACAGAGCTCCGCAAGCCATATCACCATGAACACGACTTCACTGACCTCGACCTATATCCTCGTTCGGCTGATATTGTGATTGTGAAAATCGGATACTTGGAGCCCGAGCTCTACGATATGGCCAAGGACTGGATGCTTGCCCTCACTCCTGGTGGAGTCGACCAGGATCTTGAGAGGCTTGGACATCATAGGATCCGGAGACCAATGTGGCCTTTTGACAAAAAGTTCGAAACGCAGCCAGATCTCACCGCAAGGATACTTCCACTGTCGAACGAACCACGTACCGGGCCGGATGAGTAAAGTCAGAGAATTGCACTTCGTATGGTCCTTTAGAATTTTCTCGCCCAACAAGCACACATTCTGAGAAGGATGTCAAAAATAAATTGTATTTATACCAGCAGGAAAATAAATGCATGCCAGGTCGTCACTGACAGCATGATCATCATCTCAGACACACTATTTTCTTTAAAGTAATCAAGTTCAGCAAGAGGCAAGAGATGTGCTCGAACCAAAACTCCAAAGGGCCGGTATCGATTGGTTCAAATCAGAACAGGTGCTGAGAGGATTGGGGTGTGCAGCTCTTCAGCCCTGCTTTCCCAAACGAGCCCCCTATTTTAGCGAGAAGGTGGGTCCCAGATCAACTGCGGGATAGTGCTTCCTTCCTCGCCAACATTTGACTCCCTTCTCTCGCAGACAACACAACATCACCAGTTTGATACAGAACAAGAATTCATACGACAACACAACTACATTACTACCATGTCTATACGCCGTTCTATTGAGCTCAGGTCAGTATCCGGCTAGCTTCTCTCAGACGCCTGATCTTAGCCACGAGACTTATACGCTCTAGTCTATGATCTTCCCTCTCCCTTAGAATCTCCTCGGCATCCTCTTCAGAGAGGGTATGGACGTTTTCGAACAGTTCTGACATCCGATCCAGCAAGTGTCTCTCGACGACTTGAATGAGGAAATTGTCCACAAAGAGTGTCCTTGCCGTCTGGAGATTCGTTAGCATTGAACCCATCGTGAATGAAAATCATGACGCGAGGGCTTACCACATAGTACGCAAGCACGTCGTCCTGGAACCTCGCCGCTTCAGCTTCCTCGTGTTGGCTTGAGGTGTGAACGCCGAAGTCTCGAGAGACAGCTTCAGGATCCATTACCGACGCCTGGCTGCTGCCCGAGTTACTCTTACGTGCTTTTTCGCTTCCCACCACATTATTGAAGTTTCGAAAGGTCCTCGCGCTTCTCATGTCTTTCGTCTTCATCCTGAAATCCACGCTCTTGGTCTTGATTGTGCGCTCCTTATCTTGTAGCAACTTCTTAAGCTCGAGTTGTGCCTCCTTCTTTCGAGTATCCAATCTCTCATTGAGAAATTTCTGCCATATTCGGCTGGGAACATCAACCTCGGTTCGAAATTCTACCCGCAATGCATGTTCGAGGAATACATCGAGCTTGTTACCAAATTCTCGAAGAAATGTTTTCGCAATTTCACCCCATTTCTGAGACTGTCTTTGGAACAGAGGAGTCAGTCTTTGGGGGTCGAAGTATGTGTCCGGTTCATCGCCCCGGGTTGTTTGTAAGAACTCCAGTCCATCTGCATAAAACTGTTGTTGAGACATTTGCTTCGGAGGCGGAATAGCGAGAGTATACCCTCCCACGCTGGATGTTGTACCAAACGCATCTCTAGCCCTCTGATTGTTGCCGGAACTTATCTCCAGATCTGCTACCAAGGAGAAATGATCGGGGGCATATGTATGGCCAAAATTGTGAAGGGCCCATGTGAACTCATCGCTCAAATCCCGAACTCTGGCACGAAGCAAAATGTCTTGATCGCTCGTATCTGGTGGTATGCGATTTCCTCGTGAGTAGTCGGTCACCATTTGTGAGAGGCGCCTACAGCCGTCAATCAACCTCTGCCTCATCATAGCGGGGTTTCGCTCTCCACCAAGATCCTGGAGACGGCTCTCATGGGCTTCGAGTTTATTCAAGATGTCTCTTTGCACCTGCGGAAGTTCTTTCTGATTGAGGTCATACAGCAGCTCTCTTACTCGTTTCCTCAAAGCACGGATGCCAACAACTTGCTTTGGTGAGTCATAAGGTTCGCGGCGCATGATCTGACTCCAAGCTGAATGTGTGAAGAACTCCTGCTCGCGATGATCCCGTTGCGGCCAGGTCTCGTTCGCGTTCAACTCTTCAACTGTGCTGTTTCGGAGTACGTGCCAACCCCATTCGAACTCATAACCCGGGCGCTTGTTGCCGGCCAAATCGATGTAGGTATCCAAAGCCTGTGCCCTTGGTACATCTGGTTTGGTGATAATGCCAAACGCACGTTCTCGACAAGATGGAATTTGGCGGATCATTTGCAGAATTGAGTGTACTTGGAGATCTTTATCAGCTCCTATTACCACGAGGACAATGGATCTTCGTTTTTGAATGTGGGTTCTGGTAATGTTCGCTACCGCTGTCATATCTCGTCCATCCGTCCTGTCATTCATGATCAGACCTGGAAGATCCAAGATCTCAAGTGGCTGCTGGTCCTTCCCACGTATTTCAATCTTCAAGACATCGCTTGCGAACATATTTCTCTGGGCAATTCCAATGAAGATAAGCTTCGAAGCAGCGGCGATGATTTCGGGCAGATTCGAGAAATCGCTCGCAATTTGTCCACGAAAAGCTTTGAGGCGGGCTTGCTCTGCAGCAGGCCGTTCTCTACCAGGCTCAATGCTAACCTCGCTGGAGGAATTCGTGGCGTCGTGTCGAAGAATGATTTGGGTGACGAATCTCGTGCACGTTTCGGCTTGACGTGGAAATGGAATTCGAGTTATTGCAGCTAGTACAGAGCTTTTTCCGGAAGATTGATCACCACAGACTACCAGTCTAGGCAGATCAACGCCTTCATGATCAATTCCAAGGTCATGAAGTTGATCGATGATGTCAAGCTTTCGCATATGTTCCTCGGTGTTCAGAGTTAGAAGGAATTCACCATTCTCTCGGGCCTCGACAAATTCCTCGTCTGTTCCAGAGAGGCCATCGAAGGAGCCTGGAATACCATTGGAAATGCCATTTTGAGCAATTCTGGGATTTTGGTGTGCTTGATGCATTGATGGAGATCGGTATGGAGGAGGAGCAGGGTCTTCCATGGTGGACCACTTTTCGTCCAAACTCAGTGCACTTTCGGATCAATCGTTGGGAAAATCAGTTCAAGAGAAGTGGACTATTTGAGGCTGGCGACTGCCTTGACGACCGACGAAATGTACGCGACTTTTTCAGCGATTTGAAGCGAGGCTCTGGCTGATCAGCTGTGGCGCAAGGGCAGACTCGGTGACCTAAACGCCTCACAAAGCAATATCGCCACTTTATCGCCCTGCAGGTGAGACATCAATAATGAGAATATTCCGCCCTCAGAGACAAAACGAATAATGAGCCTCTCGAACGCGCAGGGCTGGCCACGTACTCCCCCCCCCCAAATAAACTTTATCAATCCTTCTTTTGCAAGGGGATCTGGGTAAACCACGAGACAGAATCTTCTCGAATAGCAAATCAGAGTGCCTTGTTTGGGTCGACAGAGATGTAATTATTTAAGAGGGGAGAGTAGCTGAAGATGCAACCTGAGACATCAGTTCATTCTGGCTTGGATAGGAAGCAAGCCTCATCACAATGGCATTAGTGGCGCTGGAACAACTTCCAATCCACATCATTCACATTCATAAGATGTGCGAACCTTTCCTACGAGGCTGGCAGAATAACAAATTAGCCGAGGTAGCCTTCAGCCTGCTGCCTGCTGCCTACTGCAAGCCTTACCAAGGATGAGAGATTTGGTCATTTGATTCCACCAGCCTTGTCATAGCGGGAAGATGGCGTACTGCATACATAACGCGGCTTAGAATATTGGATCTAATTGCCACACGAGTGAAGGTTGCGAAGCTGAGGCTCAAGTCATCTAAATCTCAACCCTCCGCACATCTCCAACTCCGGCCATCGCTACCGTTTCCCATTCGGATCTGGGACTTCCTCCAACGTACTGTACATTCTGGTAAATATGGAGAAATCGACACCAAATGACCTCCTCCAAATCGGCTCCGGCTTTAGAAGATGTCTCTCCCTCTGGCGTGAAATTAAAGGATTCTGCGAGGGAAGAGCGGCTTTGGACGACGGCGTAATTCGCGACATGTCAGATGGCCTCGAAGCAACTTTGCAGTCGGGAGAAAACTCAGTAGAACAAGCCTCTCATGTTCTTCCGAGAGACCAACCAGCTTTCGAATATGGCGATGGTACAATCAATCCCAATTCCTGACACAGATAAAGCTCTTTACTAACCTTGCGTAGATACTTCCCGCAAAGACCTCAGTAGCGTCATTGCAAAGCAAAGACGCCTCATCGTAGACCTTGAGAACATCAAAAACCAACTTGCCTTCTATTTCCAGCAGCAGCAAGCCTCTCCCAGGCAGCGCTCCGCACGGAATACAGTCAGAAACCCAGAAAGTCTGCTCGACATCCACACCATGGTGACAATAACCGACTCAGTCCTCGATCACATCAACAGTACTTCAGCAGCTTTGACCAACCTGACTAGACGAATCGAAGCCAAAGAGAATTCACGTCTGGGTCAAAATATGCCATCACCATCCGGTTCATCGTTCAAATCATCGCCGTCCGTGCAGTCCCCACCTTCTCCACAGTCTTCCTTCACTTCGAGGACCCAACCGTCCACACACGAATCTCCGCAGCTCAGAACTCCAGAGAGGCCCGCTCCACCAGCTGAGAAAGACTACACTCCCAATCCCCCGCTCCCAACAAGACCTCATCCCCCACCACCCGCGTATGAACCACCTCGACCCCAGGCCCCACAAAGGCCACCACCACCCGTTCAGATTGAGCGGATGCCCGAAGCCTCCCTCCCAACAAGAAATCCCGCACCCGTCCTTACCAAAGCCAGCTCTCAACATCAACGCGAACCCTCCGCTCCCACAAACGAGACGTCTGCGCCACAACCACCACTAAGCCTCATCTCCAACAAGCCCGGCACCTACTGCACCGGCGCCCTGCGCCTCCAACAAAACTCCAGCCTAACAATCGCCGACATCCTCCTCCCAGACCAACTTCACACCACTTCCACAACACCAATCTGCAAATACTGCAACCTGGAGCTTGACATATATCCATGGGATGTGTCATCGATGGCGGAACACCGGCAGGATTGCACGGAAGTTGTGAGCCAGCATATTCTTATGTGTGCTTCGTTGGTGGATCGGAAGGCGATGTTTAGGTGTTTGGGGTGTGAGAGAGGGGTGGTTAGGGTGGATGCTGAGTTTAGGGGGGCGAAGGAGTTGGGGTTGCATTTGAGGAGGCATGGGTGATGTGACTGTCTTGTAGCTGATATTGGGTGGTGGCTAGGCATTATATCCTGCGTAGACTAAAGCTGTCATATGATTAGATATGTAACAATTGATTTGGGCAGCGGGTGTTCCTATCAATAGATTTGGGAAGAATTGCTCAATTTTCAAACTAATATAAAACTAGCATCATTCCTTTGCGGACAACTTGAAAATATGGAAGAGAAGGGTAAGTGGTAAGTGGTACGGATGTCACGTAAACGAAGGACTATCTCACAGCGTGCAGCATCCACAGGACTGGAAAGAGGCAATGTGAAACCAAATATTGTAGAGTGTGCTGTGATGAACCAAGATGCCTTGCTTCAATTTTTTCCCGCATTTTGTTCGAAGAAAATATGAAATTACGTGATCGATAATATTGCATTATTGAACTCGAAGAGTGCTGTGTATATTCTTTCTTGAAGCGTTGATATTGCCTTCTGAATGATTTTTTTCGAGTACATGCCGTTCGGATTCTAGTACACTTGGGACTTGGAGTGGCTTCTCGAACTTGCAAATCTAGGATGTCGATGAAAGCAATGAACATTCAGAGATTCTCTGACTGTTCTTTCACCCTTCTCAAGACAATACCGTCCTTTTTTCTTTCCCTCTTCCCGCACATCCGTTCACATTACTTGATAGTTTTGCTTTATTGCTACCATGAACTTCAGTTGACGAAAGTGGAGTCACTGAAGTTGTGCTAAGGATACAGTTGGTCTCACCCAAAAACAACACCAAAAAATTAGTTTCACCACAAAGCCATCTGATTTTAGTACTATTAAGCTGAATATCTAATTGAGACTATAGTAAACGTTGGTACAATTAAGGATGCCACCCTTTGGTCACGTGTACGCTAGCCCCAATTAGGCTTAGACAGATAAAGGAAGGTCAACAACACCACGCGTGGTGCTGTCGACCTACCTTCCTGAATAAATGAATCATCCACCAATTGAATGCAATTGCATACCACCAGTGTGTCAAAGGATTATTCATATTAACTAATTAATATTCAATTCTAATCAATGATTAGTGATTAAGATATGATTAGGGACTCCCAAAAAAAAGTTGATTAGATTAGATTAATTAATTAATTATAATTAAATATTCAAATCACATGATGTCGGATTTTTACTATATTGTTACGGTATGCTAGTCACGTGGCATACCTGCACTAGCTAAGCGAGTGTACTGGCCACAAAACCCGGTTTCAACTCTAAATTCCAAGGCAAGCTCTTTACCACCACTGCATTTGCAATCACTTCGTGACATATATTGACTTTCCAACTTTATTTTCAAGTTATTAAATAATTATAAAGTATTCTTATATTCTCCTAGTTTCAAAGCTTTG
>Ga0302325_10028960_pt1 | contig 11452 bp, 4 predicted proteins | sample Palsa_T0_2_FD_201948 | JGI IMG/M metagenome (GOLD analysis project Ga0302325, IMG submission 201948) | Peat permafrost microbial communities from Stordalen Mire near Abisko, Sweden - Palsa_T0_2 | ecosystem: Environmental > Terrestrial > Soil > Palsa > Peat permafrost | place: Sweden: Abisko... | reverse complement strand
TGCTCGACGCGCCCCGTCGAGACCCGCTGGATCCCGGCGCAGGTGCCCGGGGATGTGCATCTCGACTGTCAGCGGGCCGGAATCATTGACGACCCGTTTTTTGGCCTCAACCACGATCATATCCGCTGGATGGAGGACTTTGACTGGTGGTACCGGACGGACGTCACGCCCCCGCTGCCCGCCGAGGGACAGCGCCTGCACCTCCTGTTCGAAGGTCTCGATGTGTTCGCCACCGTCTATCTGAACGGCGCGAAAGTGGGGGAGCACCGCAACATGTTCACCCCCCTGCGGATCGACGTGACCGGCCAGGTGAAGCCGGGCGCCAACCGCCTCGAGATTTGTCTCGGCTCGCCGGTGTCCCCTCCGGGGCGCTCCAGCTCCCCCGAAGTGCGCGGTTACGGGCCGCCACTGCGCTTCCAGGTGCGCAAGGCGCAGTCCTGCTACGGTTGGAACATCGCGCCGCGCCTGGTCACGATTGGCATCTGGAAGCCGGTTTCCTTCGTCCTGGTGGACGAGGCCGAGATCGACGACGTGTTCGTCAGCACGGTCGCGCTGCGCGACGGGGCCGCCGAACTCGAGGCCGTGGTGGAGCTGAAGCGCAATCACGGCCAGCCCGGGATCGTCGAATGCGAGCTGACCGTGGCGGGCCAGACCCGCAAGTTGTCGATCGCCTGTGACGGCGCCCGAGGGCGCCAGGTCGAGCGTTTCACCGTGGCGCAGCCGAAGCTCTGGTGGCCGCACGACCACGGCGCGCAGCCGCTTTACGACTGGAGCGCGACGCTTCGCCGCGGCGGCCGCGAGCTCGACCGCAGGTCGGGCCGTTTCGGCATCCGTACGATTTCGCTGATCCAGGAACCGGGCGCCGACGGCACCACGTCATTCATCGTGGCGGTCAACGGACGGAATATCTTCCTGAAGGGGATGAACTGGACGCCGGCCGACGCAATCTTCGTCCGCGTCGACGACGCGCGCTACCGCCAGCTGCTCGATGCGGCCCGGGACGCCAACATCAATGCCATGCGGGTCTGGGGCGGAGGCGTCTATGAGCAGGATTCGTTTTACGGCATGTGCGATGAACGCGGGATTTTGATCACCCACGACTTCATGTTCGCGTGCGGCTGTTATCCCCAGGATCTCGACTTTCTCGACGAGGCGAGGCGGGAGGCCGAGCACGTGGTGCGCCGCCTCCGCAATCATCCCTGCGTGGCCGCGTGGTTCGGGGATAATGAGAACGACGTGCTGGCCGACAACAGCTTCAATTATCCCACCTACCGGCACAACCGCCTGAGCAAGGACGTCCTGGCGGCGGTCGTGCGGACCCACGCGCCGCTCACTCCCTATGTGCCGACCTCGCCGTACTCCCCGGCCATTTACGACCAGAATTCGCCGCTCGAGGGCGATTGCCATATCTGGGGACACGGCATGTCGTACAAGTCGGATTTTTACGTGAAGCAGAATCCGCGGATGGTGACCGAGATCGGCCACCTCGGAATGCCGCCCCTGGCGGTCATCGAGAAATTCGTCAGCCCCGCCAACCGCTGGCCGGTTTGGAATCCGGAATATCTCACCCATGGCGCCGATTGCTGGCGCCTGGACATGGACGGACGCTATCGGACGCTCTGGGACAGCATCAAGGCGCGGGGATGGGACGAGCCCAAGGACCTGGAGGACCTGATCGCGAAGACGCAGCAGCTTCAGGCCGAGGCGTCCGCCTTCTGGGTCGAGTTCTACGGCAACCAGCCCAATTGCTGGGGGATCTTCCTCTGGAATCTCGCGGATTGCTGGCCGCAGATGTCGGACGCCTATATCGCGTATCCGTTTCACCCGAAGGCGGGGCTGGCCGCGGTCAAGGAGGCTTACGGCAAGCTGCGGCGATGAAATCCCCACCAGGGCGTGAGCCCGGGCAGATCGTATCCGCGGCTTATCTCCGTGACGGCAAGCTGCGGTACGGCGCGGATGATCGCGAGATCGTCGGGCGCAACGGTCGGTATTTCAACAACCGCCCCTTGTACGGCCCGGCTAACTCCGGGGGGGTGGCATTGGCCGGCGACCGGCCCTTCGTCCGGCTGCTCGCGCAGCCGTATGTCCACGGAGCGTTTGCCGCGGGCATCCTCCGGAACGGGGCGGCCTCATGGTTTCACGAGTTCGGCGAGGTGGAAACCCGCTACCGTTGCGGACGGATGACGTGGCGGATGTCGGATCCCGGGTTGCCGGGAGTGACGGCCACCCTGACCGTCGTGCCGCTGAAGATGGGCGCGGGATTTGCCGCGCGATTCTCAGCGCGCGGACTCCAACCGGGCGACCGATTGGTCTGGACGTTCGGCGGGGCGAGACCGGATGACAATCCGCGCACCCATTGGGATCCGGTCAACCGCGGCAACCCCCAGGTCGACCGGGGCGGCGGCGATGTGAAAAAAGAGCTGACCATCGGCCCGATGCCGGAATGGAGCCGCGACAACGCAGTCTGTCTGGAAGGTGCCGGATTTCGCATCGCCGCCACCGCCGATGCCACGGCCGCGGTAATTGCCCGGTCGGATCGGGGCGGAGCGCGGTCGATTGCCGACGCCTCGGCCGGCGTGACCCCGGCGGGCCTGGCCGCCTCCACAGCCGGGAAACTGCCGGTTGCGTGTGAAGTCATCGATCTGCGCGCCGACAAGGGCGAGGTCTTCTGGTCGTTCACCGTGACCGAACCTGGCACGGGCAATTTGCCCGTGTCATCGCCTCCCGGCGAAATCCCGCCAGCGCATATCTTCACCGAAGCTACCGCCTACCTCGAGTCGATCGAACGGATCCAGGCGGACACTCCCGATCCGCTGTTCGATGCCGCCGTTACCGCGGTCTGCCACCCGGTGGACGCCAACTGCGAGCGCGATCCATTCATCTTCCGGCACGGCTGCATGAGCTTTAGCATCCGGTTTCTCGGCTGGCGGGTGATTCACGGCGCCACCGTGCTCGGCTGGCACGACCGCGTGAAGGGCAATGCCGCCTATTATGCGGCTGCGCAATTGAGGGAGGCTGGAACCCGAACGGAGCCCCACGCGGATCCGGGACTTCGTCTTTGCCATGAGAGCCCGCAGTCCCGTCTCCATGGGCGTGGACGCATTGCGATCGACCAGCATTTTTACGACACGCAGACGCAGTTCTTCGATCAGACGATTCATGACTGGCGTTGGACCGCCGACCCCGAACTGGAGAAAATCCTGCGCCCCGCCCTGGAACTGCATCTGGAGTGGGCCCGCGAGTGTTTCGACCCGGACGACGACGGGCTTTACGAGAGCTACATCAACACCCTGCCGACCGATTCCATGTGGTATAATGGCGGCGGGGGCGTCGAGGAGTCGGCCTATATTTATTACGGCCACTGCGCCGCGGCCGACCTGGCGCGCCGTGCCGGCGATCGGGAGGGGGAAGCGCGGCACCGGGCGCGGGCCGAAAAAATCCAGCGGGCCCTCCGGGAGGTGCTGTGGCTGAAGGACGGCGGATATTTTGGGGTGTATATTGAGCAGGGGGGACACCGCCGGGTGCACGCCGATTCTTGGACCTACAGCCAGTTTATGCCCGTCGACGCCGGCCTCGTCGCGTCCGACGAGGCGATCCAGGCGCTTTACTTCACCGAGTGGGGGCTGGAGCGCATCCGACTGCCGTACGGCGGCGTGCTCTGCCAGCCTTCGAACTGGGTGCCTTCGAAATGGTCGGTGCGGGACATGTTTTCGGGTGACCTGTGCCATCTGGCGCTCGCTTATTTTCAAACCGGGCTGGGGGATGAGGGCTGGGATCTCCTCCGGGGAACCACGTTGGAGGGCTGCTACGCGGGCGCCGTACCCGGCGGGTTCAGCCATATCGGCGCGGGAACGGACTTTGGCGACAGCGCGCATATGTATGCGCGCGTCGTCGCCGAGGGACTTTTCGGCTACGACCCCGACTATCCGAACGGCGTGGTGCGGATCCATCCGGCCTTTCCATCCGCTTGGGAGCACGCCGCGCTCCGCGCGCCTGACTTCACCCTGGATTACCGGCAAGAGGGCGATACCGAGCGTTACCGCCTGACCCTCGCCCGCGATGCCGTGGTGGAGTTTCGCCTGGCGGTGCGCGCGACCGGGGTGCGGAGCGTCACGCTCGACGGCCGGGAAGTGAGCTGGAAGGCCGAGCCGGGGTATGGCTGCACGTGGATATGCTTCACAAATCAGAAGGTGGAGCGAGTTGCCCCCAACCCGCTCATAGCCTCCGCCGACCGAAAGCGTGTTGAGGGCAACCCGCTCCACCTTCATACAACGGAGCTCAATATCGAACTGGCCGATCGGCTGCCGGCCGCTTCCGCACAGAATATCGAAGCCAATGTTGGCGACCAAGTGCGACTGGAAAGTAGCGCAGGCGTCCCGCCTGCCATCGTGTCGACTGCAGGCGGGACGCCTGCGCTACTTAAGGACTTCCACAACGTCCTCGAGGACGTTTGTGTCACCGGCCACTCCCTCCGCGCCCGCATCGCCCGCAAACCCGGCCACCACCTCGTCCTCGTCGGCGTCACCGTCGGCGACCTTCCGCAATGGCAGGTCTTCAAACTGAAGGTGAGCGACCCCGGGGCCGACGCCGCCCACGCCGCACGAACGCCGTGCGAGGCTCCCCGCCACGCCACGTGGACCTGCCTCGATCTCTCTGCGCAAGCCAACGGCGACGTGCGGGCGATATTCAAACAGCAATATCTGTCGCCCCGCCCGAAGACCTGCTCGGTGCGCCTCGGCGTCGACGGTTATTCGGCCTGGACCTTTCCGCATTGGCGCGAGGGTCCGCCGGACATTGATCTTTCCCAGGTCGACCGGCTCGCATCGGGCCGGGACCGTATCCTGACGCCGCAGCACGTGCCCTTCGCGCGGTTCGCTCCCGAAAGGAACATCGCCTTTACGTCGCTCTGGGACAACTGGCCGCGCGCGGTGAGTATTCCGGTGGGTCGGGCCGCGGACGCGGTGTGGCTCTTGATCTGTGGCACGACCTTTCCGATGCAGACGCGGATAGCGAATGCCGTGGTTCGTTTTCGCTATTCCGACGGCCGGGTGGAGACCCTCGAACTCGTGCCGCCTTTGAATTTCTGGTCGCTTTGCCCGTGGGGCGGATTGGATTACAGCTATGAGTCCGACGCCTTCTGCCTGCCCGCGCTGCCGCCGCCGACCGTGCAATTGGGCGCCAATTGCCGCGCGATGGTGCTGTCCTGGACGCTGCGACCCGGGGTGGAGCTGAGCGATGTCACCCTCGAGACCCTCTCCCAAGATGTTGTCATCGGCCTGATGGGTGTCAGCCTGATGCACGCTTCCCCCCTCCCATGACCATCGGAATTGATATCGGCGGCACGAAATGTGCCGTGTGCGTTCTGGAAAAAAACGGCCAGATCAAACAGATCCACCGCATGGCCACGAAAGGCCCGGTCGAAACGCTCGCGGAACTCGCCCAGGCCGTCGCCGGGGCCAATCCCGGGCCATCGCCGCTGATCGGCATTTCCGGGGGCACCCTGGCCGCCGACCGCGGGCTCATCACCGGAGCCCCCAATCTTCCCGGCTGGGACGACATCCCGGTGGTCGATTATTTCCACCGCCGATTCGGCGGACCCGCCTATTTGATGAACGACGCCAAGTCCTGCGCTTTGGCGGAATGGCGTTACGGGGCCGGCCGCGGCTGCCGGAGCATGGCGTTTCTTACCGCGGGCACGGGAATGGGCGCCGGTCTTATCCTGGACGGCCGGCTCTACCTCGGCGGCGGCAACGCGGGTGAAGTGGGCCATATGCGCCTGGCGCCCGACGGGCCATGGGGCCACGGCAAGCGCGGGTCATTCGAGGGCTTTTGCAGTGGCGGGGGCATCGGACGCTGGGCGCAGGAATTTTTGCGGGACCGCGGGATGACGAGCGGCTTCGGCTGTGCGCGCGTGGAAGAGGTGACCGCGGCCTCCGTGGCCGCCTCCGCCGGCCGGGGCGACCCCCTGGCCGCTGAGTTCCTCGCCCTCGTCGGCGGGCGCCTGGGCGAGGCCCTGGCCCTGATGATCGACATGCTCAACCTGGAGCGCATCGTGATCGGCAGCATCTACGTGCGCAGCCAGCAATGGCTCGAGCCCGCCATGCGCCAGGCCCTTGAACGCGAGGCTCTTCCCGGCTCGCTCGCCGCCTGCCGCATCCTTCCCGCCGCCCTCGGCGAGCAAGTCGGCAACTACGGCGCCATCGCCGTCGCCGAATATAACCACAACAAAACCAGCTTCATCCAATCCTCCACTAGCGGTTTTGTAGAAACCTGAAACTTGAAATTAAAGACCACCTCCACCCCACCTCCACTGGCTCAATTTGATCGGGAAGGCTCCTTTCGCGGCCTTTGATAGCCTCATTGCCGCGTCTTGGCCGCTGCGGCCGGCTCCGCTAGGTGGGGCGGCGCGTCCCCGCGACGCCTGCTTCGACTCTGCCCAAACTGGCGTCGCAGGGGCGCGCCGCCCCACCTCGGGAGATACTCACCTAAAGGGCTTGTCATTTTTCCACAATAAAAAGTCAATTGCCCAGCGTTCTTAGTTTTTACCCATGGCCAACGTAATCATTGAAAACCTCGTCAAAGTCTTTCCCGATAAATCCGGCGCGGGAGTCCCGGTAGTCCACGGCATCAATCTCGAGATCCGCGATCGCGAGTTCATGGTGCTGGTCGGCCCGTCGGGCTGCGGCAAATCCACCACGCTGCGCATGATCGCCGGCCTGGAGGAGATCACGGACGGCACCGTGTCGATCGACGGTAAGGTCGTGAACGGCGTGCTGCCCAAGGACCGCGACATCGCGATGGTTTTCCAGAACTACGCCCTCTATCCCCATATGTCGGTTTATGAAAACATGGCCTTCGGCCTGAAGCTGAGGAAATTTCCAAAGAAGGAGATTGAGGCCCGCGTGCGCGAAGCGGCCGTGATGCTCGGCCTCGAGCCCTACCTCGAGCGCAAGCCCAAGGCGCTGTCGGGCGGCCAACGGCAGCGCGTCGCGGTCGGCCGGGCCATCGTCCGCAAGCCCAAGGTCTTTCTCTTCGACGAGCCACTGTCCAACCTCGACGCCAAGATGCGGGCCTCCACCCGGACCGAAATTTCCAAGCTGCACTCCCGGCTCGGCGTGACCATGATTTACGTCACCCACGACCAGCTCGAGGCCATGACCATGGGCACGCGCATTTGCGTCATGAAGGACGGCCGGATCATGCAGGTCGCCGAACCGCTTTCGCTCTACGAACACCCGGCGAACCTCTTCGTGGCGGGTTTCATCGGCTCGCCGCCGATGAATTTCTTCAAGGGCACGATCAAGCACGCGGGAGGCCGGCTCGCCTTCGTCGAGTCCAACAACCCGGGCACGCCCTTGACGCTGCCGCTGGACGAGAGCCTGGCCGGAAAAGCGGCCCCCTACGTCGACAAGCCGATCATCTTCGGAATCCGTCCAGAGAATCTGCACGACGAGATCACGGTCGCATCGGCGGATCCCGCGCGCACCGCGGAGGTCACGGTGGAGGTCTCCGAACCGATGGGCGCCGAAACCTACCTTTATCTCCAGACAGGCGCGACGTCATTCATCGCCCGCGTGCGGCCCACCGACCGTTTCCATGTCAATCAGCGGATCAAGGTGGTTTTTGACCTCGATCATGCGCATTTCTTTGACCCCGTCACCGAAGCTGTGATTGGTTGAAGAAATTGTGCCGAAGTCACCCGACATCATCCCCGCGCCCCGCGAACTTCGCGTTTCGGCTGGCGCTCCTTTCATCCTCACACCCGCGACTGCCATCCGGCATGACGCGGCTTCGGCCCCGGCGGCCGCCTGGTTCTCCCGTTGGCTGGGATTGGACGGGAAGGCCGCCGCGAACGGCGCGGCGGCCATCACCCTGGCGGTCGACCCGGCGCTGAATGGCGATCTGGGAGCCGAGGGCTACCGGCTCTCGAGCGATGCGAGCGGCGTCGTCATCCGGGGAGCCGCTCCCGCCGGCGTGTTCTACGGCGTACAGACCCTGCGCCAGCTGCTGCCGCCCGATGCGGAGCAAAGCGGATTGCGCACGCAGAACGGGCGGCTGGAAGTGCCGGCCGTCACCATCGTCGATTCGCCGCGTTTTGGCTGGCGCGGGGCAATGCTCGATGTGTCGCGCCATTTTGCCTCCGTGGCCGAAGTGAAGCGGTTCCTCGACCTCATGGTGCTGCACAAGCTCAATGTGTTTCACTGGCATCTGGTGGACGATCAGGGATGGCGGATCGAGATCAAGCGCTACCCGCGCCTGACGGAAATCGGAGCCTGGCGCGCGGAAACCTCGCGGCGCGACGACGAGACCAAGGGCGACGGCGTCCCGCACGGGGGATTCTATACCCAGGACGAGATCCGCGCGGTGGTCGCCTATGCGGCGGAGCGGTTCATCCGCATCGTGCCGGAAATCGAACTCCCGGGCCACAGCTCCGCGGCGCTGGCGGCCTATCCGCACCTCGGCAATACCGACGTGCCGGAATATCAGCCCAAGGTGCAATGCCTTTGGGGAATCATCAAAGAGACCTATGCGCCGAAGCCGGAGACGTTCCAGTTTCTCGACGATGTGTTCACCGAGGTGCTGGAGCTTTTCCCGGGGAAATTCGTCCACATCGGCGGCGATGAGGCGATGAAAGACCAATGGGAGAAATCTCCCACCGCGCAGGCTTTCATGAAGGCCCATGACCTCAAGGACACCCATGAGCTGCAGAGTTGGTTCGTCCGCCGGACCGAGAAATTCCTCTCCGACCGCGGCCGCCGGCTGATTGGCTGGGACGAGATCCAGGAGGGCGGCCTCGCTCCGGGCGCGGCGATGATGGCATGGCGCGACGTGAAGTGGGCGGTGCAGGCGGCGCGCGCCGGGCACGATGTCGTGCTGGCGCCGCACACCCACACCTACCTCAATTTCACCGAGAGCAACACGGGCGGCGACGAGGATCGCTGGGGCATGGAGACCACGCTGGAGAAGGTCTATTCGTTTGAGCCCCTGCCCGAGGACCTCGAACCGGCCCATCACGCTCGGGTGCTCGGAGGCCAGGGGCAGATCTGGCGTGAGGACATCCCCGGCTGGGCGCGGCTGGAGTATATGTTGTTTCCCCGGCTGACGGCGCTGTCCGAGGTGCTGTGGACCCCGGCGAAGCAGAAGAACTACGCGGAGTTTCGCGAGCGGCTGCGGCGGATGTTGGCGCGATTCGACCGCATGGGCGTCGCCTATCGCCGCTCGGCACTGCCGCCCAAGGCGCCGACGGCATAGCAGATGTCCGCAACCCATGTCTTTTGAACAGGAAGTTCGGGAAGAACGGGAAGAAGACTCGAATGCCTTGATCTCTTCCCGACCTTCCCGACCTTCCTGTTCAAAGCCTCAGGACTTCCAATGACCGCAAAACACCCCTTTCAGAAAGCCGAATGGCTCTGGCCGACGCTGCCGTCGTCGCTGCAAAACACGTATGCGGATTTCCGCCGGGATTTCCGCCTGAAGGCGGCGCCGCGCCGCGCGCCGTTTTTCATCACGGCTGACCAGAACTACATGCTCTACCTCAACGGCCGCTATGTCGGCCGGGGTCCCGCGCGGGGTTTTCAAACCCACTGGCCGTACGACGAGCACGACCTGGCTCCGCTCCTGCGCCGCGGCCACAACTGGCTTAGCGTCCGGGTTTACAATTCGGGGGCCAGTTGCGGCCAGTACCTGCACCAGGGCCTCGCCGGCCTGATCTGCGCCGGGTCGTTCGGCGGGGTGGACCTTGCCACCAACACGTCGTGGATCAAACGCATCACGCCCGGGAACCGGGGCGACACCGCCCGGCTTTCCTGGCTGCTCAATTTCCAGGAGCACGTGGATGCCCGCGCCGGCGACCAGTCCTGGATCTCCTCCTCCGCCGCGCCCAAGGGATGGCAGGTGGATCCCTGGGTCGTGGGCGGCCGCGCCGCGGGCTGCATGCCCTGGCACTCCTTCGAACCCCGCGGCATCGCCAACCTCGGCCATGAACTGCTGCCCTACGACCGCATGCTCGGCGCCACCGCCGGCCGCAACGATCCCGGCTGGGAGCAGGGGAAGAACGTCGCCGTGGGCATGCGGGGAGAGCTGACCGGCGCAAAATGGAAATCGTCCGCCAGCGGAAAAAAAGTAGACGCTGGCTCCAGCCTGCGTCCAGAAGCGGCGGCCACGCCGCTTCTCCCGTCTATGGTCGTCCGAATCGGTTCGACCGGCCGAAACCACTGGGGGGCAGTCCTTCTGGACATGGGCAAACCCGTCATCGGCACCCTGCTCGTCGACGCGACGGGCGCCCGCGGCGGCGAGGCGCTCGATTTCTGCTTTACCGAGCACCTGGAAGACGATGGTTCGCCCTCGATTCCCGACGGCCGCCTCGGGTGTGGCTCCGCCATGAGCGCCCGCCTGCGCCTGCGTCCCGGCCGAAACCGCCACGAATTTTTCCAGCTCATCGGCCATCGCTATCTCGTCGTGATGGTGCGGGGGTCGGCCGCGCCCCTGACCCTGCGCCTCGCGCTGCGTTTCAGCGTTTATCCGATGGATATCACGGGTAAGTTTGAGACCGACCATGCGGACTTGAACGGCATTCATCGGATTTGCGTCCAGACGCAGCGGATCTGCGCCCTCGACTCCTATGTCGACACGCCGTGGCGCGAGCAGGCCCAGTGGTGGGGGGACGCCCGCGTGCAGGCGCAAAATACGTTTCACCTCTGCAACGACACCCGCCTGGTCGTCCGGGGCATTCGGCAGATTGCCCAGCAGGATGTGCCCAATGGCCTGACCTACGGCCATGCCCCGACCGATTTCCATAACTGCATCCTGCCTGATTTCTCCCTCATCTGGCTGCTCACGCTCTGGGATCATTACCACCAAACCGGGGACATCCGCCTGTTCGTCGAGCAATGGCCACGAGCTCGCCGGGTCCTCGACTATTTTTTGACCGAGGGGCGGGATGCCCGCACCGGGCTCCTTCGCTACGATCCGCGGTACTGGCTCTTCCTCGACTGGACGGAGATCCACAAGGACCCGATCCCGACGCTGCTGAATCTCTGGTACATCCTCGCGCTGCAAAAATTGTCGCTCCTGGCCGCCGTCGCGGGGATGAAGCGGGAGGGCGGGGAATTCGCTTCGCTTCTTTCCGATCAGATCCGCCGGGTGAATCGCCATCTTTGGGATGCCAAGGCGGGTCTATTCCACGACGGCCTGGACAAGCGCGGCCGTCCGGTGCCCAGCCATTGCGTCCACAGCCAGACGCTGGCCCTGCACACCGGCCTGCAGCCGGCGCACCACGCGGCCATGCTGGCGAAGTCGCTGCTGCCCTATGCGCGTGACGACAAGATCGAGGGCGTGGCCCGGCCTTCGAGCTATTGGGTCACGTATGTTTACGAGGCCCTGGCGGCCGCCGGCCACCGCCGCGAGGTGATCGGTCACATCCTCCGCTATTATTCGAAGATGATTCCCGGCG